>Ga0247823_10000386_pt1 | contig 38099 bp, 27 predicted proteins | sample 13C_PalmiticAcid_2_FD_192426 | JGI IMG/M metagenome (GOLD analysis project Ga0247823, IMG submission 192426) | Soil microbial communities from agricultural site in Penn Yan, New York, United States - 13C_PalmiticAcid_Day30 | ecosystem: Environmental > Terrestrial > Soil > Agricultural land... | reverse complement strand
CCCTAACCCTAACCCTAACCCTAACCCTAACCCTAACCCTAACCCTAACCCTAACCCTAACCCTAACCCTAACCCTAACCCTAACCCTAACCCTAAGGATTTGGCTCAAAGAGTCGGTTGAGATGCGAGAACGGATGGACTTGGTTCAAAGAGTCGGTTGAGATGCGATACGGATGGACTTTGTGAGAATGGAACGGTCAGTCGAGGTAAACGTGATAAATGGAACTTGAATGGAATTTGGCTCAAATGGCAGTCGGCTGAAGGGACGCGATAATGAAGGGACCTGGAATGGCAGGTCGGTCTGGCGGTGTTGCTGGGCTGGGGGATGGTTCCGGCTCGACTGGGTTCGCGTTGGCGCTGCCGGGTTGCCGCGAAGAGCCTGGCCAATCACGACTCAACGATGCAAGTGGGGCACAGCAGTTGCCCTCAAGTTCCCTTCCACGCTCCCACGCTCTCTTTTTCACAACTTCATCAAAAACTGCAACGCGACCAACTGCAGAAAAAGTATCATCTTCCATCTTGTTCAATTTTCCCGTGGTTACAGCCGCTGACTGAATTATTGAGCAGACAATGGCGCACAACACCGGCCCTCCGCGGCCCAACGACACCGGCCCTCCGCGGCCCGACAACGACAGGCCCGCCAAAAAGCGGCGGGTCGACGACATGCTGGACGCTGTCCACCGTCAGAAGCAGAAGATTCCGACTCTGCAAATGGAGTTCGAATCGGCGCCCGACCGGCTCACGGTTGACCCGGCGACCCCGCTGCTGCAGCTGGTCGACCACCAAAGGGTCGCCTTCGAGTTGCGCAAGGGCATGCCGCACTACCTCGAGTCGGCGGCCGGACAAGTCAACTTTTACTTGATGCATCCGACGCGCGATGGGTTTGCCAACGCCTATCGCGTCAAGGTTGCCATGGATGACGCGTCCATCGATGCCTTTGCCAACACGGTCAAGCACCTGGCACAGCGGCACCGAGGCAGGATCGCGAACTTTGAGTTCGAGATCGAGACCGACAAGGTCAGCAAGACGCACCGCGAGTATGCCACAAAGCACGCCATCCTTGCCAACGAGCGCAACGCACCCGGCTACTCGGACTTCGAGCCTGCCGACCGCGAGCCCGCCGAGGACCGCGAGGGCGACCAGAACGGCGGGGACTCTGCCAACCGCGAGACCCCGACGAGCTGGCCCCCGCAGTCCAAGGCCCCCGCGAAGCGCAAGAAGGGCGGCAAGAAGAAGAAGCCCAAGAAGACCGGGGGACCCGCGGACTCTCAGGGCACCGGGAACCCCGAGGTCGACATGGAGACCGAGGGCGAGGACAACCCGAACCCCGAGGACGCCATGGAGACCGACGGGGAGGGCAACTCGAACCCCAAGGCCGCCGAGGGCTCCAGGGGCTCCGGCAACCGGAATCCCGAGGGCGAGACCGACCAGGACAGGGAGGTCAGCCCCGAGAGACCCACCCAGTGCGCCAACTGCGACGAGATGGGGCACGGGATGATGGACTGCGCCTTCGCCCACTACTTTCACGGGTCGATCTCCGGGTGCTCGGTCTGCAACACCAAGGAGCACAACTTCGACGCGTGCGAGCAGGTGGTCGGCCGGAGCACGCGGGACTGGCAGTTCATCCACGAGATGCTGACTTCGGTAATGTGGGAGCGAGCAAACAAGCCCCAGATCCGCAGCGCCACGTGGACTTTTTACGAGCTCCTCGACCTCGGCATCGGCCACGGTCTGGTTGACGTGAACGCGGTCTACGACTACCCGTGGACCAACAAGTTCGCGGTCCAGGTCCTCAAATGCGAGCGCGACGACCCCCTGCTGGGCGGCAAGCTCCACCCCGCGGACTTCGACTACGCGACGCACAGCTCGGACGACCTGCCCGCGGACCCGCAGCTCAGCGGCAAGACGGTCCGCGAGATCCTCGCCATGAGGGGCAAGGGCTTCTTCAACCAGGACCGGTTCGTCCCGCAGGCCCAGAAGGCTGCGTTCCTGGACGACCAGGCCATCGACGAGATCATCCGCCTCGTCTTGAAGGAGCTCGGCGGGCACGGCGAACTTGGCTATGGCAAAACCCGTGAAGAGATCGCCGCATCCCTCAAGAAGGTCAAGACGGAAACCACGGGCACCGTCGTGGACCAACAGGTCACCAACCTCGGCGCCTTCCGAGAGGAGTGCGACATGGTCTGGGACGGCGAAGACGAACCCCTCTGGATCATGCAGCCCGAGCTCCTCGCCACCGAGGTCGAGGGCTCTCGGTCTCAGTACAAGGTCTCCGAGGCCCAACGCAACGAGATTGCCGCCAAGGTCCGCAAGTTCTACCAGGACCCGACCTCCAAGGTCCAAGTCCGCGACCCGGTGTACATGCGCCTCTTCGCACGCGAGGAGCAGATCCTCACGATCCGCCGCGGGAAGCTCGAGGCCGAGGGAATCGTGCTGGCCAGGAAACTGGAAAAGGCGCATCTGGACAAGGTTGCCAAGGCGGCCGGACGGCGGGCTCAGGACGCTGCATCCCAGCAGACTGAGCCTCCCGAGCCGTCTTCGGAGCCCGAGCAGCTGCCTGACGGGACCGATGTCATGGACACGGGCCCGCTCAACTGAGTCCTGCCGCCTGGCACATCCAAGAAGGCTTGCGCCTTGGCCCAGGTCAAGGTGCCGCCCTTGGCGACTTGAGCCGGTCTTCGCGACCAGCTCTTTGGGACTGGCTCTCTGACACAGTCGGAGCTGCCGTCTTCGAAGCGAGTCACGGTCTTGCGACCAGCTCATTGGGGATTGGCTCTGCCGTCCTTCGGAGCAGCGCGACAGCGTTTTTTTTTCAGCACACAATTTAAACACATTGCCTGCTGCCCCTCTGACTGTGACTGTTCTTGCCTGTGCTACTCTTCTGCCTGTGATTGCGTGCTTGCCTGTTGTGACCGTGTTGACTGTGATGGATGCATTTGCCTTGTGGTGATTGTGTGAATAACCTGTCGTCAGCCCAAGCCACTCCCAGAGACCATCAGCATTTCTGCTGGTCGCCGAAATACTCTGCAACCATTTAACACCACAGCATTTCCCTCTGACGCCATCGTCCTCACCCGGGTGAGTAGCAGGACAAGACTCCAGTCAGGACAAGGCTCCAGTCAGGCGTGGAGCACAGTGCACTTCTTGAGCCCAGGGGCAATGACAGACGACACCAACCATAGGGCAGATAACAACAAGGCACGGGTCACGCCCGGATCACATGTATTACCACACGATGCGCCTTAATGTTGCCATTGACAAATCACAGAATGCACCATGCTTGAATGGGGTCTCCACGGCTGAGTTGGAGTTGGGTCAACAGCGACAAGGACATCCTTGCAACTCGGATGGGTTGGACTCGGGCACAGCAGCAAGGTCAGTTGCTCTTTGGTTCCGGCTGACACTGACGATGCTTTCCGATTTGTTGTGGCCGATCAGGGTGACCACGATGTTGTTCACTTGTTGCAGCCTGCAGTGACTCGCTCAGTTGAGCTCCGGCGAACTTGACATGATGGCACGGTTGACATGTGTTTTGTTGTTACCACGCTCCCAGAGCTCTCTTTCCTGTTGAATCAAGCATACACTTTGACTGTTTCCCACCACAACCTCCCTCCAGTGTAACAACATCAAGCCGCAGTCCCAGCTCCAAGAGCCAGCTGACAGGCCTGGTAAAAAGTCGCATTCTTAGTGAGGATGACCACACGTCCACCCCAGCCCTGGGCCTGGATACGGACTCGAAAGATGACCCGGCCCCGGCCGTGAACGACGTCGAAGACGTCGACGAACATGTTGATTTGGAGAATGAGGCCGGTTTCTTCCCCAACACAAATCCAAAGTCTTGATAAAACAAAGCGAGGTATATCTCTAGGTCATTCTCCTATTCCATTTTCCATTTTCTTCTCCTTCGCTCTTTCTTCTCCCTTTTCGTTTTCTTGTTCTTCTCCTTCACTTTTTCTTTTTTTTCTTCTCTTTTCTTCTCCCTCTTCTTCTCCTTTTCTTTTCCCTTTTCTTCTCAAAAAAAAAAAGGCGTCCCAATCCATAGTTTAGATGTACGGCTATTGGCACGAGGGAGCTGGCCCCTGAATGGTGAGTCGTCACGGTACCAGCCTAACATGGCTATCGCGGAACTTTCGCCTGGGCAGCTACCACATCGCACCAGTGTCCTCTTCGTGGATATTGTCGTCGACATGGAGCTAAGTGCGCCTGGGCAAGCTTCACCCAGCGGAATTCAACCACAGCGTGCACACCATCACCGACCTGCTGGCCGATCACTGCTCGCTGGCTGTACCGTTTCCCAGATCCTCAGCATGAGAATGAGGGGAGTTAAGCCGAACCCGAGGCCAGGGTGTGACGGATTGCTTCCGCGTGGGCTTTCCTGATCTGGATGAATATTGGTCTGATCGAGATAGGAGTATCCGGCACATGCTGTGGACGGAGGACAAGCGGTTTTCCGGGAATGGTCCCATCCCTGGAATCATGACGTCGGTGCCCTGCGTATCTTTCCAGTATCAACTTCTAGCAAAGAAGAAAAGGCCCTGTCGAGCAAGATTCGTTAGAGCAGGCTTGTATTTCCAGAAGTAGCCCGCCACAGTCCGAACGTTGTCCTCGGTTGACAAACCCACTTCAACGGCAACTGTCCGCCACCTGCTCAGGTCGGCGGCGACATGGATCCCGTATGTTGTATTCTATTTGTATCTTTCCTCCACCTCCTCTCCCTCGAACTTTCTGTGCCTTTGTTGTCGTGGGGTCCATGATGTGCCTGAGGAACAACAGCCACCTTCGTCCGTCTTGCAGAATACCTATGCGGCGACTTTGCTCGGAACAGGCGGTTGAAGAGCATGCAAGGACCATCGTTGATGTACCTTTCCTGAGCCAGAAATGCAGGCAGGCTGCCTTCAAATCCTACTTAACGTACATCGCCCAAGTCAAGAAGCTGATGTTGGAGAGCAGAAACCGGGTTGACACTCGCTCCATATACCGCTCCATGGACATCACGAGTCAAGGAGCGAATGAGGAGAGACGATGCCCTGAAGAACCCCAAGTGCTGAGCTCTTGGATTTGTGAGGCCGCGAGTTGGAACTTACAACTCAAACTGTCGCCGAGCTGCTCCTCAGCGATCCAAACCCTGGCCGGGCATGCTGCAGTCCATCTGCACTTTCGTCTCAGCTCTTGAACGATTGAGCCCATTTCCGCCGTGTTGCCGATGGTCAGAAGACGAGCTTTTGCTATGCGTTGCCAATCCACCATTGGCAACATCAAGGAGGAGTTGGGACCTTTTGCGTTTTACAATCCTCTTCCAACTCAAGTCATCACTTGTCGATGCTGCCCCTGAGTTCCATGTTACCCAACGCATCATCCAAGTTCTCTCGCAAGTTGTCTCCGAAAACCCGTCTGGACTGTTTTCTCTTGTAATTGTGACTTTTCTAAATCGTTTTTAAACTCCCAAGTCAGTTCTCATGCTATTTTTCACCGAGTGTTTCGTCGTTTTCGTCGTTTTCCCGCTCAAGACCCAAGGCGGCTCCAAAATACCTATCAAATCATTTTCTCTCACTCCATGCTGTTTTGGTTTTCTAAATCCCAAGTAATTTGCATCCATGGCCATCCAGATGTCAGTTTTCCAACCATGCCTTATGGTTATCATGCAGATCATCTCAGTCCTCTGGAGTCATCTCTTTCAGGCTGTTCGAGGTCCTTGCAGCCAGTTTCAACCCTTCCCAGTCGCTTCCCCAGATCGCGTTAGCCCCCAACTCGTTCAGTCTCCCACATCACCTTCGCTCTTCCCAGCGATTTGGTACTGTGCCAGATCCCCATTTCACAGTCGTGGACTGAGATGTTGGGCGGTCTGGGTTGCGGGCAGGGGCGGGGATGAATCAATCATTGTCAAGACTGCTTCCTCATGTTTAGGATCCGCAGCCATCGAGCAGGGGAAGCATTGGCAATGGAACGACATGTCACGAACCTCAAACTGCGGTTCCAGACCGACCAAGTCGTGCACAAGAGGGCGTTTCTTACTTGCGACCCACGGTGAAGGTGTTGAACTACCTGCTTCTGAGATGAAACATCAAGCATTGCATTAAAGAAATCGTCCTCGTGGCGGCATGTGATCGAGTCAAGACACGTCTGAAACCGCTCGAGGAACGATGTATAGGAGTCTCCCGCAAAGCCGGGCGGAACCGCCGACTGTCGAAGCCTCAATGCATTCAAGGTACCTGGATATTTTTCTATCTGAGCATTCTGCCAAAGGATGGATGTTGGCTGCAGATGCATCTTGTTCTGGAAAACCCAAGGTTACTCGATGTGAGGAGTAAAAGACAGGGTTATCCCTTTGACCAAGAGGCCCAGATTCCCGTGTCCTGCCAGGCAGTTCACACCTGACCCCGACCATGAACCTGCTCGTATTCCTCCCGAATGGCAAACGAGGTCTTCTTGTGGATGCCCGGCTCCAGCGGAATGTCGCTGGCTTCGCTCTTCGAAAGCGAGTGCCGCCGGCCGCTCGTCGTCACCACCGTGGCGCCCGCGTCAAACGGATCCCGGGTGAAGCTGTTCTGGTTGATGTATCCCGAGCGGGGAGGGTACCCCGTCGACTTGGACTGGCTGCTGGTTGTGGTTCCGTTCTTTCCGTGGCGGAAGTACATGTAGATGGAGCGGGAGACGGCCAGGTTGGCGGCGACGACGCCGATGAAGAGCTCGAGGTTCGACCAGATTGCTGCAATGCAGTACGCCCCTGCGTGGAGACACTGGGTTAGCTTGGAGGACCAGGCGGGGACGGGAGAACCTACAGCTAAGATCGGTGGTCACCAGCCCCAGTGACGCCGCTCTCGCCACTCCGAACCCAGTAGCACTGATCAAACGCCGTCAGCCAAAGCACAATTCGTCCGGCACGACAGAGACTTACACAATGCCCAGGCCCATCAGGCCGCAGACGCCGATTTTTGTGGCCAAGGGGATCCGAACCTTCCACACCACGACCCAGGGCAGGAGGGAGCAGATGACATCGGTCAGGAGGGAATAAGCTAGCCGTGCTGTGTCAGATCGCCCGTGACCCGGAGACGCAATGTGTGGACTGACCGATGGTAAAGTAGATGGAATAGATGCGGATCCTCGTGTCCCAGCACTCGCCTCCGCCGCCGGTCCAGTACACCGAGATGGGCCTGCACTGCGCCAGCAGGATGACGATGCATCCAAAGTTGGTGATGAAGAGGCCGGCCATGATGCAGTACATAAAGATCCTCAGGCCCCTGTTGTTCTTGATGCGGAGGAGCAAGAGGCAGATGGAGACCTTGAGCAAGCACATGGTGGCAAAGAGGATCACCTGCGTGTACCATCCCAGCATGTTGTTGGCGATGTAGTCGTCGCTGCTGATGTACCAGCGGTGCCTGCCGTTGCCGTGCCGGTTGACCTGGACGACCTGGATGGCGAAGCGCACCACGCACAGGACGGTCACCACCATGATGGTGTAGTCGTCCAGGCCGAGAGCGCCGTTGGAGAACCGGACAAAGATCCTCAACGACGAGGTGATGAGGATCAGCGCGATGAGGATGCTGCTGACCGCCAGCAGGGCGGGCCCGACGTTCTCGTCGGGAGGCATGGGGTTGGGCGGTGCAGCGGACGCCATGGTAACCAGCAGGAAGTGTCAACAAGGCCGTCTCTCAGAGAAGCAGAAAAAGGCAAGGAACGACTTGTGAGACCGAAACCACTGGTGTCCTGTCTGGCGACATGTCCGCCAGAGTTATATCGAAGCACAAAGGATCAAGGCTGAAGGATGCAACGCCACTGTTTCTTTTTTCCCCGTGTGCTGGGATTTTACGCCTGTCATGGGCATGGCAGGCGAGCAGTCAAGCGTCCTCGATGCAGAAGCACAATGCAGGAACAACGCCTCGAAGCATCGTGGTGACCGGTGACGGCGGTTGTCTGCAACCTCTGTGCCCGGCGCTGCGACCCCTTCCCGCGCCAGGGTCGGTGCCCACGGCCAGACGGCGTCACCCGTCTGACATACATGAAGGGCAGGGGTCCTTAAAATGAGCCTGAACGAGCCTGGTCCAGCCACACAGGCCACCGCGAGCAGGTTCCCCAGGATCGCAACGAAGAGATTGCCCCGAATGAACCAGACTCCCGGATTGCGTAAATAAAGCCGGTGCCGAGCTTTCTGCCCCTGCATGCGAAAATAAACCCGCTGTTGGTGATAAAGTCCTGGACCACACCGTGGCTGTCGTTGGGGCGGCGCCGCGAGTATTGCCTTTGTTGCCGCCATTCGCCATACGGGATAAAGTTAACGTTACTCTCGCCTGTTGGAGGACGGGACGCAGGCAGCTCTCCCCGGCAGACCCAGGATTCCAGACACCGTCAAGCGCCAAGTCGCGGTGTGCTCCTTGGTCACCCCGGCCCAGGGACTCGGCACGCAGTCGCAAGCTGGCCACGGCGGCAGGCAAAGCAGGTTGACTGATGCCAAACTCAAATTGAGCAGAACTATCAACTCGGCGCGCATGAGCGCGATGTCGGGAGGACGAGGACGATGCCGCGATTGGCCCGGGGAAATGCTCCCCTGTGTCCCCCGCCGCGGCAGAGGCGCGGCAGAGACCCCCCACGTCGCCAAACTGTGGTTGCCCGCCCGGCCGGCCGGGTTGCCTGGAGGGCTAGACCTGAATAGACGCGCCAGAGGTTGCTCGGACCGCGTTGGCAAGCTTGGCCCAAAGTTCCGCATTGCGTCGAGCGACTGCTTTCCCTGTCTCCTGGCATGTGTGGGGGAGGCACAGCACATTGCGCGACATGGCCAAGGTGATGAGTTTCTCTCCTGCAGTACAAAACAGCGTCCCGCCCGTTCAGTTGGTGGGCTCCCACGTGGCTTCAGGTTTCACACCCGCATCCGCCACCCCTTTGGGCTACATCGATCCCATCGCCGCCCGAACGAATCGAAATGGCCCCCTCCCTCACCGGTGTCTTGACCGCGCTGCTGTGCAGCAGCTCGGTCCTGGCCGCCCCCGTCATTAAGGGGACGCCAGAAACGACGTATGACTACGTATGTGCTGCCGCCCTTGTGGCTTGCTTGAGTACCACATGAGACACCTCGCAGCACAGCCGCTGATGATTGATCCAGATCGTTGTTGGAGGCGGGACAGCGGGCTCGGCCCTCGCCACCCGGCTCAGCCAGGGGCTACCCGGGGCGAGCATCCTCCTGCTCGAAGCCGGCCCCTCGGCCCCGGATGAGGAACGCATCAACATCCCCGGCCGCAAAGGGTCTACCCTGGGAACCGTCTACGACTGGAACTTCACCACGGTTGCCCAGCCTGGGGCCAACAGCCGTGTGTTCTCTGTTCCCCGCGGCAAGGTGTTGGGCGGCAGCTCCGCCCTGAACCTGATGAGCTGGGACAGGGCGAGCGTCGCCGAGTACAACGCCTGGGAGGCCCTGGGCAACCCGGGATGGAACTGGCAGTCCATGATCGCCGCCATGAAGCGCGTCGAGACCTTTGCGCCGTCGCCGCACTACGGGACGACCGGCGTGGGCACCTCGGGGCCCATCAAGACGGTCATCAACCGCCTCATCCCGACGCACCAGGAGTCGTGGATCCCGACCATGAACACCTTGGGCGTCCCCTTCAACAAGGAGTCCCTGGGCGGCAACCCCCTGGGCGTCATGTACCAGCCCAGCAACATCGACCCGGCCACCTGGACGCGGTCCTACGCCGCCAACGGATACCTCCCAAACGCCGGTTCGAACCTCGAGGTGGTGACGGGCGTGCGCGTGGCCAAGGTCAACCTCGTCCGCTGCGCAGGCCGCTTCACCGCCACCGGGGTAACCCTCCAGGATGGCACTGTCATCCAGGCCCGGAAGGAGGTGGTCCTCTCGGCCGGCTCCATCCAGAGCCCCGGCCTCCTCGAGCTGTCGGGCATCGGTCGCGAGTCGGTCCTCGATGACGCCGACATTGACCAGGTCATCAACCTGCCCGGCGTCGGCGAGAACCTGCAGGACCACTTCCGCATCCAGGGCTCGTTCCAGCTCAAGGACAACTACACGTCGTTTGACATTCTGCGCTCCAACGCCACCCTCGCCAGCGAGCAGCTCGCCCTCTGGCGGGCCGGCCAGCCCTCGCTGTACGACTACACGGGCAGCGGCTACACGTTCCTGAACTGGGACAAGACGGTCGGCGCCAGCGGTGCGTCCACGCTGCGCTCGCTCGCCCAGCAGGCCGTCGGCGCATCGAGCAACCTCGTGGACAAGAAGCGCCTGGGCCTGCTCGCCGACAGCTCGGTGCCGCAGCTCGAGGTCATCTTCTCGGACGGCTACACGGGCGTCAAGGGCTACCCGGCGGCGGGCGCCCCGCTCTTCGGCAAGGGCTTCTTCACGCTCATCGCCGGCATCATGCACCCCCTCAGCCGCGGCAGCGTGCACGTCCGCACGTCCAGCCTCGCCGACCAGCCCGTCATCAACCCCAACTATCTCTCCAACGAGTACGACATCCAGGCCGCCATCACGGCCATCAAGTACATCCGCAAGATTGCCAACACGGCGCCGCTCTCGTCCGTGTGGGTGTCCGAGTACGAGCCCGGCCTGGCCGCGGTGCCCGCGACGACGACCCCCGCCGACGAGGCCAAGTGGCGCGAGTTCGCGCTCGCCACCACGCTGTCCATCTTCCACCCCGTCGGCACCTGCGCCATGCTGCCGCGCAACAAGGGCGGCGTCGTCAACCCGAAGCTGGTCGTCTACGGCACGACCAACCTGCGGGTCGTGGACGCCAGCATCATGCCGATCCTCGTCTCGGGCCACATCCAGACGGCCGTCTATGGCATCGCCGAGAGGGCGGCCGAGCTGATCATTCAGGACGCCAACAAGAGAAGATGAGGTCTTTTCGGTGCAGGGCTTGGAACGGGAGAGGAGAGAGATGGTGTCTGTCCTTCGAGTGGTAGTCAATCCCCTTAGTAATAGTAATTGGTAGCGGCACAAGTTTCGAATAACCCTGTCTCAGACCTAACCCAGCTTTGTACATCGACCCCAAGTCAGATATTGCCCGGCCTTGTCGTGGCATCTCACTTTCCATGGTTACATGGCGCCAGATCTACACGGTTACATAACTTCCAACCGCAACGCATCATACTGCAGGTAGACACTCTCCGGAAGCACAGCACTCTCCGGCGCAGTCGCGCGCGCGGGAAGCGAGAGAGTCAGCGTGTTGAGCCCCTGCTGCAAGTAGCCGGCATCAAAGGTCCACTTGTTGCGCGTGTTGTAGCAGCTGTCGGCGGATCGCGCGCCACAGGAACTGCTCTGGTTGGCACTGCCGGCAGAACTGTTAGCGGGAGAGACCGTGCCGTCTTCAACCTGATCAAAAGGCTACGGATATAAAAGACTCACGGGATGGTCCACACGGGAAGGGCTCGGCCGTTGATGGTGACGGTATACGCCAAGTTGGCAAACGGCTTGCTCGTGTCATCGGTATTGCCGGCCGACGTCTTGACGCCCGCGAGCTGCACGGTAAAGGTCGCCCGCGTCCTCCCTTGGAGCTGCGCCGCGGTGGCGTCAAACGTCACCGTCCACGCGTTGACATTGGTGTAGTACGGGTCCGGACGGATGCTGTTGCCTTTGCCGCCGTAGACGCTCCACTGCATGTAGTTGAAGTCCCGCGTAATGTTGCTCCTGCCGACGTGGAAGTTCACGCCGTTGGGGAAGTCCTTGGGGAAGTCGTGGACCGCCCAATACAGACGGTGCTGCTTCGGCTGGTTGGTCCGCGTGGTGTCGCGCTCATTGCCGTGGCGGAACTCGCCGCAGCTCCGATCGGGAGTCCCGATGCGCCAGAGCTCGGTACCGGCCGACTCGGGGGCCCATGTTGCGGTCGTCGTGGTTGTGGCGCTTGCCCGGATGGCGATGTTGTCCTGGACATACTGGCCAAAGATTCCGGTTCCGTAGATGGTGAGACGGTAAGTACCGGCCGCGACGCGAGGGATGGTGATCTCGCCGCTGCTGCTGACCTCCCCCCAGTACTGTCGTGCTTTGGTGTCCAAGTTGTTGTCCTGAAAGTCGCGCCCGTTGCTTGACAGGACTGCGATGGGTTTGGTGACGCCTGCTGGGAGACTGATGCGGCCCGACCAAGTGCCCCGACCAGAAGATGGAAGATAACCAGGGACATACTGCGCAATCGAGTCGTAAAAAGCCGCATTCCAGCTGGGATCGGCGAAGCGACCGGCATCGCGACGAAGATCGTTGACAGAAGCCCCGTTTGCCCCCTTGTTGAAATAGTAATATTGCTGAGACTGTCAGTGCCTGAACGGGTAACGCTTGAGAGATCCTCCTACCGGGCCAAACGTGCGGTCAAAGTTTCGCGTGTCGGGATTGCCATTCCCATGGTGATTGGAGACTGTGGATATCAGCGAGGGCCCAACTGAAAGCAAGAACTCCGGCTTGCTACCCACTAATGTAGTTGTACACGATGCCGTCAACAGTCAGATCAGACCATTTTGGACCATTGTAGTACGTGTCCTTGGTGTTCATCACAAGCCAGGCTCCGTACGTGGAGCCATCACGAGTGCCCGCACCGTCAGAGAACAGGCCGTGGTGCGTGTGGTACTCCCACGACTCAGAAAACATGTACTTGGAGAAGTAGTCGGACATTTGCGACCGGTATCGAGCATTGACGCCGTCCCCAGAGATGCGATATGTCGTGTCTTGAACCGTCGTCCGGCCGCTCTCGGCTGGCAGGACTGACCACATCTCGTCGGACGAGGACAGATGGTTCCAGATGGAGGAGCTGGGCCTGAAGAGAAACCGCATCTCTCCGAGGGCACCTCCGTTGGGGTACGCAGCCCGGCCGAAGGTGTGAAGTCCAGTCTCGCCATCTCTCAGAAAGTAGTACGATTCAAAGGTCCTGCCGCTGCCTGCATTGGCGGAAATGCGGACGCCGGCGTAGGCCGTGCCAGACGTGTCGGTGCCCCGGTAGAGCTGGAATGTGCCGCCGTTCCAGTATCCGCTGTCGCAGTGGCAGTCAAGGTAGAGCCGGCCGCCGGCGCCGAGAAGATCCTGCCCGTCAAGGCTGAGCCGGTTGATTGTGCCGGCGGCCTTGTTGACGGACAAAGTGAGGCGGTCATTTCCAACGTTGATGGCCGTGCTGGATTCGCTGGCCGTGATGGCAGCGGAAGCAATTGTTGCCACCGAGAGGCTGCAAAGCAGGAACAAGTTCATCGCTGCGGTTTGCTGCCAGGTTCTTGCAACCTTCGACAGATTCGACTCATCAACCAAGTTCGGGAGTTGGGTATCTTATAGTCCACCAAGTCTCGCTCCTCATCCACGCGCATTGTTTCTCCTACCAAACGGAGAGCATGCTACGTTTGTCCGCGGATACAGCAGTTTAGGCCGACCGTTGCAGCTGCTCCTCACTGGAACACAAATTTACCGTGAGTTTGCCCCTTGTCCTGCGGGATCGGTTGTTCCGTTCAAATTGATTCAATTGTTTCTGCCCTGGGTCCTCCCGAACTTGCCAGGTAGCCGGGTTAATGGTGTGCGATTTTCTTCCTCGGGGTAAATCAATCCGAACTTAGCCCAAAAGCATCGCAGGCTCGGAGCACATCTTCCGTGTACCGTACCCCAGGTTGGGCACTGCAGGTTGTACAACTTTAGGAGTTTGAAGAGGTTATGGCAGTTGGAGAGCAGGCGAGTATCTTGTGTTGGACCGTTCAGGGGGTAAGCATCACGCTTCGTGAATCCAACAAAAGCCCAACATCATGGATGCTAACCATCATCAAGCCAAGTTCACAAAGATCTTGGTACACCTCATCTCGCACGGCTGAAAGACCTTGACCATCTTCCCATCCACCTCCTCTTCATACTCCCCCGTCTCCAACGCATACACCAGCTCCGCCTTGAACACCCCAGGCGGACTCATCCACACCTTATCCACCACACGGTTTGCCGTCTCGATCTGCACACCACGGTACCCCATCCCCTTGGCCTCAAACATCAACCAGTGCGCCAGCCCCTTGGCCAGTCCCAGCCCGCTATAGTCCTCGCGCGTACACGTCCCGCTGCGCATGAGGATCTCGCCGGCCTTCTTCGCCTTCCAGCTCTCCGGATCTCGCGTGTCTCCCTTCTCGAGCGCGGCAAGCATCGTGCCGAGCAGCGGCAGGGTCTGCATCAGCGATCCCAGTTTTGAAGGATCAAGGGGGTGGATACCATCGTACGCCAGCGCGACCGAGACGAGGGGAAAGTCCATCTGCTCGAGGAGCTGAGCGCGGGTCGCAGTGGCATCGGCGAGGTCCCAGAGGAGTTGTCCGCCTTGTGCGGCAGACGAGGGGTGCTTGAACCAGTATTGGGTGTCGAAAATGCCATACGATAGGCCTGAATCGATCGAGTGTGAGACGAGATAGTCGCTTGTGAGGAACACGCGGTAGGCAAGGTCAGTTTGGTTGTCCGGGTACACGATGCTCCAGATGGGGGAGCAGAAGGCATTGCTGTGGCAAAGAATGGCTTTGACCCAGTCGTGGTGGCTGGGCTCGAGCTTGCGGACCTCGAAACGAGGGGGGAGAGTAACGGGGTTGGAGGGCGCCATGCCGGACAGCGTCGACATTGGGTTTGATGAAGTCGGCAAGAGGGAGGTGAGCGGTTGGAGGAATCGCCTGCGGCTTTAAGCATGTGTATGCATCAGTAAGCAACCCGTCTGTCTCACATGTGTTGTGATTAGGGGCGGATTGCGTGACGTGTCGGTAAGATTACCGTAGGGGGAAGGGATCAGTTTGCTCGACACCAGGCTCATGGGATGGGTTGGGCAGCGGTCAACAGGAGGCCTTCAAGTCAGTCGTCTACATATGGCAGTTAACTCTACCTGGTAGATTGTATCAAGGTTCACAAACTAACAAGAGTCTATGGAGCCATAGGCGCAAGAACAGCGCGGCTCGTCGAAGGCGGAGCGGAGGATACCTCAGGATGAGTAGTCCCTCCTTTCCCAGAGTGTGGGCTAGAGTCTACTCACCTGGGGGCTTCACCGCGCGTCTCGGCGCTGCCACATCGAACGCAGCGGTCGGTGGGCCTGTCCAAACCTCGACTATGTACCCCCTGCGTTACTGGATGACGAGATCAGCTGCCACAAAGTCAGTGTACTCGAATACGTAATCCAGGGAGCCGATACGGACGCGCATGCTTGTGTCCGTTTGACGGCTAAAATCTGTGGTTTATTGTCGGCATTTGGGGCTCGTTGGTGAGGTTAACCGGCCGGGAGCTCAGCAGGCAACAGGGATGGCGACCAGTCTGGCAGCCAGGCAGCGACGCGCCTCAAGGTCCCTCGTTGGGACTCGCACACCTTCATCCTAACTGAACCTGCCAATCTACGCGCCAGGTCGCATTGTATGGACCCACGAGGCAGTCAACATTGACAAGTCCATGCTGAGTTCATCCAGCCACCACGACTCGGCAACACAAGCATAGACAGTGCCGTTTCCTCGCGTCGTGAGATCAAAACCAGAAACGACCGTTGATACTCAGGTATCAGAGGCAAGCAGCAAGCAGAAATTTAACACCATAAATCAGTGCAAGTAAGGAGACAGGGAAAACTGAAGAGTCATCGCTTCAGAACCGACTCCAGATGTGTCTGCAAAGGCTGCTCGCTCGTTGGGCCCCCGGTGACCCCTTATTCTGTCGGATTTGTAGTGCGGTGTCTGCTCAGCTCCCAGCGTTGCCCGAGCATCACGAATCCCAGGGAGACTGTGGGAATGGGTCAGAAGGTGTGCCAACACGCGAGGATGCGATGCGAGGTTGCGCGCTGCACCACGACGTTTGATCCGTTTCCCAGGGCACAACTTCATAGACGGAGACACGATTGTTCAGGTCTATTCAAGGCAGGACGTTGGAACACGAGAGCTGGCCAGATGGCCAACCAGTGGTCGTGCCAGATGCGTCCACGGTGCCAAATGAATTCAAAGAACAAGGATGCTAATCCAGAGCACCCGGGACATCGAAGAGCGAAGCGAGAGAAGAGCACCAAAGTGCTGATACGAAGACGAAGACGGCCGAAGCGGAAGGGGCCGTCACGGTGACGAGCTTTTGCGACGCTGCTGCTCGAGGGGAAATTCCGTGTCCATCCCTGAGAGTGACGCAGGGACAATACGTCAGCACGTTAATAAGAACACCGCAGTAGTCTGCAGATACGAGCTGTCCGGTTGCAGGTGCGCGGGTTTGACTTCGGACACAGAGCTCGAGTTGGATCCAGCTTTGGCTGAGGCGGAACTTCCAGCTCGGGACCCGCCGCCACTGGTGAGGATCGGCCTGGTCTGTGCATGGGTGGGTTCTTGAGGTCGGCTGTGGATCCTTCCCCAGCCGCTGTCGCATGCTGTTCCAAGGATTCCCGGCGGGCGTCAGGCGCTGCCCTGTTCCACCCGTTCCACAGCTCCCGGACATCGAAGCACTCCTGCCAAGAGTTCCTCCCATTTCCTTTCGGCTGCAACAGGCGCAGGCCAAAAACGAATCTTTGGGTTAACGTTACCGCGGTTGCTTTTTCTTCGTTTTGAGTGCCACATCTACCTGGCGCCTGCCGTCCTGTACATCTGCCCCTGATTGCCTTGGTGTTCCTGTTCCAGGTGTCATCGCGTGCGCCTCACCACCGACCGCCTCGTTGGCCACCAAGCGGCTATTTCGCCCGGCCTTTCCGCCCATCAATTCTGCGACATACTTACCTAAGGACGCTCTCTTTTGTTCACCCATTGCTGCATGCGGAATCGTTATCGCCCTGTTTTGACAGCCAATCCACACCCCGACGTATGCCCGACGACGTCCCGCGGCGGACACATGACGACAGGCCGCATTCCGGCAGAGCCGACGCCCACCTGCACGCCCCTGACAGCCGCTGTCTGAAGCCCGCGGCCCTCTAAAGAGACGGAAAAGGGACGGAGAAGGCGACACACGTGTGCAGTGTAGGGCCGATCTCTCAGACAGCAACGAGCCACTGTTTCCGGACGGTCGGAAGCGAATACCCACCCACTTCCGGCAGCGGCAATCTCCGTGCTCTGCAGCCGCTGTCGCGTCTCACCGCACCAGGGGAAACCGTCATCCGTTTTCGGTTTTTCGACATCTCGAGCATATCATCTCGTCGCAACCCGTCCACTCGCTCTTTGACCGCCGCGCCGATCACTTTTCGCCCATCTGCGACCATGGCGGAACCCACGCCCAAGGCTGACGCCGGTCGAACGTCGAATGAGAACACAGTGCCGCCGCCGTCCGACTCGTTAGCGGTGAACGAGGTGGAGGAAGGGGCCGCGAAGGAGCAGACAGAGGACAGGACGACGGCCGACGAGCCAGTAGCGCAATCGAGTGCTGCGGCGGCCGCTGCGGCGGCCGAGACGGAGACGACATCAAAGGGGAAAGACACGGACGAGGCGCCGGCCCCGGTCGAGAAGCAAAGAGAGGGCGACTCGCTGTCAATAGGGCCCTCGGACCTGCCGCCGCCCGCCATCACGGCGAGCAATACGGACGCGCCCGTGTGCGCCATCACGCTCCTCCTCCCGACGGGCGCCCGCCACCCCTACCGGCTCGACGAGAAGTACCTCGCTAAGCGCAACGTCGAGGTCCCCGACGTGACGGAGTCGGGCGTGCGGGACCCGTTCAGCATCTCGGTCTATAAGCTGAAGGAGCTGATCCTGCGGGAGTGGAGGGACGAGTGGGAGGGCAAGCCGGCCAGCCCGAGTAGCATTCGGCTGATCCACTTTGGAAAGCTGCTGGACGACAAGGAGCAATTGAAGAGTCAGTATCCGCGCCCGAGAGCACCGCGCCGAGAGCTAACAGCCGCGTAGAGTACCAGTTTAGCCAGGACAGCCCCAACGTGGTCCACATGTCGGTGCGCCCGCCCGAGATGATGGAGGAGGAGGAAACGGCAAAGGGCAAGTCGCACGGCCGCGAGGGACGGAACCGTGACGGCGGCAGCGGCTGCTGTGTGATCTTATGAGCGGGCACCGACAGTGCCGATCGGTTTCTTGTCTTTTGCGAGATTCAACAGCATGGAGGCGGTGGGGAGCAGGCGAGCGATGTTTACATGAGGGGTTCCGATTCGTTGTACACGGCTGCAGGGGCTGGGTCTGGCGTACTGTGTTGATTTTGTCCTTCCGTACAAATACATGATGAGGGGGACCTGCGGGTCTCTCAGCGATGCTTTTGACAGTGTTCCAGAGTGCATTGCAAATGGGCCGTGAACTCCCCGTTCGAAGATGGTGATGAGGTCTGGTTTGCACCGTTGGGGATGGCAACAGGAAACCTGCGATGGAGATACAGGCCGAACTTGGCTCTGTCATATCATGTCTATGCGACGCCTTGCCTGCTTGACCCTGTGCCCGGCCGATAATGCACAGCTCTCAGTGGCCCAGGACGCTTCCACTCATGCCTGTCGTGCTTTGCTTCTACCCGATCCGCTCGGCCCGAGAACGACACCCTCCCCAGCTTGTTCCCCGTCGTTATCCCACGTCGACCCCTCACATCTTCACCTTCCTCTCCATCTCCTCATGCACCCCGACCACCGCCCTGCTCTCATCCCCGGTAAACACATCCTCCCACGTAATCACGTCGTCCCGCCCGGCCAGAATCTCCTCGTGCACACTGCTGCCGGCACCGGCACCGGGGCCCCCGAGCGCCATCGGCTTCCACTGCCCCTCCCGTGTGATCTTGAGCTCCATCTGGCGGCGCACGGGCTCCGCAACGCCGTACGCGCGCCGCAGCGTCTCCATGCGCAGCGCCTCGCGCGTCGCCTCCCACGACTTGAGGCGCGCCTCGAGCGGGTGGGCAGAGGCGGCCTGGTCGGTCGTGAAAGCGGACGGGCCGACGCCCGCGCGCAGGGTGTCGTGCAGGCCCGGGGCCGAGGGCGCGCCGGCGCTGCGCGCGGCGATGTGGCTGAAGGAGGAGTGGTGGGCGTCGGCGGGGACGATGCGGAGGGACTGTTGGGGAGGGAGTTAGTGGGTTGGAACGGGAGGTGGGAAATGGGTGGAGGGAGCTCACCATCTTGGCGGTTGGTGATTGTGCGGCAATCGATTACTTGTATTAACTGAGACCGGGTTTGTGTTTCTATGCTCGAGCTAGATCGGTCGGCAAAGTGTTGTTTGGGTGTTGGCGGTGATGTTGATGGGGTTGCAGGAAGCTGAGGTCGGGTGCTGTGCTGCAGCTCAAGGCTCCAGCAGCCTCGCGTTCAGCAGGATCCCGGCTGCCAGGCGCCAACTGTTGCGTCTGCAGCATTACGTAAGGCATCTCGCCCTCGCCCCATTTATCCCCGGGCACCTTGCTGGTTATCTCCGAGACGGCAACGACACCAATTCAAGGTCTTCTTTTGTTGACTCACGAGTTCTTCTTTCGCAACACCATGGCTTCCCAACGCATCGCCAGAGGCCAATTGACAAGATGCGCCTCCCGTCCGGGCCCCCGCCCATAATCCGCATCGCCAATGGCACCTTCTACCGCCACCAACCGAGCACCGTCTCGGCACCGCATTCGTACTCTCGGCCAAATCCACCCTTCTTCAAGGACTTGACTTTCGACTTGCCGTCTCGAAGCAAAACACCCCACAACTGGTGCATCGTTGGGCCATCGCTCTCCGGCAAGACCACCTTCCTGCAGGTCCTGCGAGGGCAGCACTTGTCGTTCCCACCAACGGCACGGTCCTTCCCATACCTCAGCACTGACCATGTCCCCTCCCGCCTGCGGACCCCGGCCCGCGCAATCCAGTATGTCGGCTTTGACTCCCAGGGCGGCGGCGGCCTCGGCCCGGCCGAGTCAACCTACCTGTCGGCGCGGTACGAGTCAAGGAGGGAAATCACCGACTTCTCGCTGAGGGACTTCCTCCTGGGTAACATGCAGCTGAACCCGTCCAAGCTGCCCGACGACGAGGGCGTCGACGAGAAGCTGTTCGAGCGCGTGGTTATTGACCTGCGGCTGGAGAGCCTGCTGGAGCTGCCCGTGTCCTTCTTGTCCAACGGCCAGGGGCGCAGAGCGCGAATCGCGCGGGCGCTGCTGAAGGGCCCGGAGGTGCTGCTGCTGGATGAGCCCTTCATGGGCCTGGATCCGCCGACCGTCGCCGGGCTGAGCCCGCTGCTGCACTCGCTCGCCGACAAGGCGAGCCCGCGGCTGGTGCTGAGCGCGAGGCCGCAGGATCCGCTGCCCGAGTGGATCACGCATCTGGCGTACTTGAGGACGGACGCCCAGATCGGGGTCATGGGCGAGAAGGAGACCGTCTTGGAGGGCTTGAGAAAGTACGTGCATGGCGTGCGGAATGGTACGCGCGCCGAGGACGAGACGCTGCCCGTGCATGCGCTGAGCGAGATGGGAAGGACGCTGACAAGGGATGGCATCACGGGCGAGGGCATGGCCGAGGATTTTTCGATCGGCGTGACCGCCACTGCGAGCGGCGAAGGGGCGGCACAAAACTTGGGAGAGCCGCTCATTGAGATGGACGGCTGCACCGTCAGGTATGGCGACAAGGTCGCGCTGGGGAACTGGACCGAGGAGCGCGATGGGCAGACTGTGAGCGGGCTGCACTGGACTGTCCGGAGGGGCGAGAGGTGGGGTGTCTTTGGGCCGAACGGCTCCGGCAAGACGACCATTGTCTCGCTCCTCTGCTCCGACCACCCCCAGACATACTCGCTCCCGATCAAGCTGTTTGGGCGCAGCAGACTGCCCGAGCCGGGGTCCGGACAACGCCCGTTTACCTTTTGGGACATCCAGTCGCGCGTCGGCCACTCGAGCCCCGAGATCCACCAGCACATGCCGCGCAATCTAACGATCCGGCAGGTGCTCGAGAGTGCGTGGGCCGACACCTTTCGCAGCAGGCCGACGCTTGACGCGGCTGCCACGGAGCAGGTTGAGGCGACGCTGAAGTGGTTTGAGCACGAGCTCAACCCCGTCTTCCACAAACAGTCGCAGCCTGCCCCCGAGAGCTCGCTGGCTTGGGCCGCGGATTACCTGTTTGGCGGGCTGTCCTTCAGCGCTCAGCGTCTCCTGCTTTTCCTCCGGGCCATCATCAAGCACCCCGACGTTGTGGTGCTGGATGAAGCGTTCGGCGGCATGGACGACGCCGTGCGGGACAAGTGCATGCTCTTTCTAGCGTACGGGGAGGAGAAGACATACTCCTTAAAGCCGAAACCGGGGAGCCGGTCGCTGACTGGGGCGGCGGTGGTGGACAGCGCTGCGGCAAAGGCCGGGAATGTGAAGGTGAGGGGTCTCTCGGACCAACAGGCGCTCATCTGCATCAGCCACGTCAAGGAAGAAGTGCCCGACTGCGTGCGAGAGTGGCTCTGCCTGCCCGAGTCCAACACGGGGCTGCCGGCGAGGTTTGGGCGGCTGGACGGGCCGCTGAGGACGAGCGCGAGGCGGTGGACCGAGATCTGGGGGGTGGGACAGGCGGCTTGAACCACAATTCATGCCAAAATAAGAAACATTGTATTGTTGCATCCGCGCGTCCCTTGATTCCGCTGGATTCCCAGGACACCCTAACCCTGGCCGTGTCCTCCTGTTTGATTCAATTTCCGCGCTTGGCAAGCGCCTTCAAACTTCATCTCCGTTGCAACTCAACCCAACCAATCTCAGCGGAAGAACGCAAGCAACCGCCAGCATGGAGTCAATTCACATCCTCGGCTTGGGTAATATGGGGAAATACTTGGCTTACGGACTCCGACGCTGCCAGCAGGCCTCGACAAGCTTCCTGCCCCCGACGCTGCTCTTCCACCGACCTGGCCTCCTCGACGACTGGGAAGGCGCAAACCGCTCAATCCGGTACACGGATAAGACTCGCCCTGGCAGCCCGGCAACGGAGGGGCCAAGGGCTGAGGGCTTCCGCGTCGAGCTCGTCGAGCCCATTGCAACCCAGGGCCAGATTGAGAACCACTCAGAGGTTGTTGTTGGCAGCATCACCCCCATCAAGTACCTGGTTGTAGCGACAAAAGCGTATGCGGTTGCCACCGCGCTTGCTCCGTTGAAGCATCGGCTAGACCGAAACTCGCACATTCTCTTTCTTCACAATGGCATGGGTGAGTTCGTGCATTTGACCACGTTTTTTCAGTGTGATTCCATTCTGACTAGAGCCCCAGGCGTGAGACGCGAGGTCTCGGAGAGCATTTTTCCAGACCCCAAAACCCGTCCGGCATACTGGGCCGGGGTCTGCAGCGCGGGCGTCTACAGTGAAGGGCCCTTCAGCATCGTCCATGCCGGCCGCGGGCCGCTGGTGTTTGGGGCCTTGGAAGACCAAACCACCACGAGGGCGCCCCCGGACGGAGGTTCCATGGCCGCCCAGCTCTCGGGCGTCGGAATGCTCGAGACCCAGCTGGTATCCTCACAGAAGATCATACAAGCCCAGCTCACGAAACTCGTCGCCAATGCCATCATCAATCCTCTAACTGCTCTTTTCAACTGCCGGAACGGAGAGATCTTGCGTATCGACGCGGCGAGAGAGATGATTGATCCTCTTGTTCGGGAGGCCGGTGCCATCATCAGGGCTCTACCCAGCTTCCAGGATGAAGCGGAGATCAGAGCCTCCTTCGCCGACGACAAGCTGCGCAGTTTCGTCGACCGAGTCGCCACGGCGACCGCGGGGAACACCAGCTCAATGCTGCAGGATGTCCGGGCTGGACGGCGCACCGAGATTGACTACATCAACGCCTATCTCGTGCGCAAGGGCGAGGAACTGGGGAAGCCGCATGAGCACCACGAGTCGGTTGTCCGGAGGATCAAGCAGCTAGAGCCTCGGTAAGGGGGCCTGACTTGGCACAGCCGAAACGGCCGGGCGCTCCATTCGTCCACTTTGGAGCCTCGGTAGCGGTTTCTGACGTGAGCATGGCCGAAACGGCACGGCACTCCATTGTCTACCACAGGTTTATGCTTGACCTCGTGGTCCTCGGCGAGACCGCGAGCCTCGGGAGATACACGTCCAGCAGCTGCCCACCGCCCAGCTGGCTCACAAAAACCCTCGACGCGAGCCCAGTCGCCCGCAGGTCCTCCCTCATGAGCGAGCACAGTCTCTGTACCGACAAGACGGGCACATCTCCCATCCTGTCTAGCGTCCTGCGGAGGGACCGCGTCATGTCATCCCCCGGGACCGCCGTCGTCGACTCGTCATCGTTTGAACTCGAGGGGACACACATTCCGAGCAGATGTTTCGTGGACGCCGACGACACCATGCCCACCTCGACTCGCATCTCCCGCTGCTCCTCGCGCACCCCCGGCAGGGCAGTGCAGTCAAAGACCAGCAGCACGTCCCCCGGAACCTGCATAATGGGATCTCGCACGTCGTCCCAGAAGAAGCTGCTTGCCCCTGGGCCGGCGCCACTGCACCACAGTCAGCACACGTATTCAACACATATATTCAACACATACCCGAGCAAGAGCAAGAGGACAGTCCTTACCTCGAGAACACCATCCTCCCCTCCCGGTCCAAGCACCCGTACCCGCAGTAGTACACCACCAGCAGACTGTCCCCCGCCGACTTGTCCAAGAACCGGTCCAGCAGCGTCTCGACCGCGGCCGTCGGGTAGTCGGCGGGGATCGCACGGCACTGCACGCGGTAGCCGCGCCGCTTGAGGCACGCCCGCAGCGCCTCGGTGTCGCCGTCCAGGCTCGGGCTGAGGAGCTGCCCGTCGGCGCCGCGGCGGTCGTGCTTGGCCCAGGTGAGGATCAGCACGTGCACCTGCGTGGGCGGGGGTTTCTGGGAGGGAGAGAGCGGGGTGTGCAGGACGGTCGTTGCTGTTGTGGTTGCTGTGCATGGGGATGCTGTAGAGAGGATGGGGTTGTCGTAGAATTGCCGCTGCAGGAGGAAGGGTGTCTTGGGTTCCGTGTGCCAGTTGTCGTCCACCCCTTTTCCTTTTGGCTCGGGGAAGGGCGCGTCGGAGTAGTCCTCGACACGGAGATGCGGCAAGCCTGGGTTCCGAGTCTTTGGCCAGCTTGAGTTCAGGGGGGAAGAGAGCGCAGTCTCGGTGTACGTATCGCGATCTGGAAACCAAGCCGTCTCGGGGCTGTGCGTGTCTGTGGTAATTGGGCTTTGTCTGTCCAGTGTCAGCCTCTGGGCTACAACCATGGCAGAGGCACCCACAACGTCAGCTCGTCCAGAGGATCGACTACCGAGTCCATCTTCTCGTCCCATGGATGACTTGGTCTCCGCTCAGGGGCTCCGTCGCCAGCGGTCTCGCCGTCGAAGCTCCGCGATCCCGACGGCAGGCTGGGCAGCGCCTGCACGCTCGCTGCCGAGAAGTCGTCTCTCAGTACCGTCAAATGGCGCTGCCACAGTTGGGAGAAGTCGTCCGTCTCTTGCGCCATCGTCAAAGTGCTGTGCTGGTAGACAAACTAGATCAAATTCGATGGGCGAATTCGAAATACACCCTGGCTAGCCGTTGACGGCCCCGAAGAAGCATGGCGGTTGACGAAGCCGATCCCGCCACCCAAGCTCGAGATGATGCACGTAGCCTGTCCGAGAGGCCACGCTCGAAAGATGGTGTTACCTCCTGTCAAGGGCGGACCGTGGGAGACCGCACACCTCGCAAGCACATCCGGCTAAAAACGTCAGCTTGAGGGTAGCACTGCAGCACGAGAGTCCCGGACACAGGGAAGCATGGAGGCGACAAATTTCGGTACACCACTTGACTGGTCCAACAGGCCCGGCGGACCAAACGAGACCGTGTGCCTTGCCGTTATCTTTGGCCGAAGGATCGCACATGCCCGGTAAGCAGCCAGCCAAGCCGAGGATGCGCTACGACCCTGAGTCCCGGCATATCCCTTTTGCTAAGCCTGGCTTGCCAACCGAGCACGTCTGAAGCGGCATGGTCCAAGGTTGGCGTTGACGGAGTACATACCCAGTGATATTCTCGGATAAATTTGGCACTTTCTCCCACCAAGAACACGATGCATACCTGGAGGACTAGTTTCTAATTCAGTGCTCGAGATCCCGGCACTCTGGTTCGGCTCGGCAGTCCCCCGCACACACATCCGCCCCCAACCTCGTGATGGATTGTGGTGGGGACGCCTTGACAGCACCTTGAGCGCTTGGTTCTTCTCCGTGGCACCGCGATAGCGATGCACACAGTGAAAAAGAGGGCTGGAATGCAAAAATTGTGACTGGTCTCTTCCCGGACCGCGAGGCCCTGAGAACGGACATGAACGACCTAGCTGTCGCCAGGTCGCCACACCCACATGGACTGCTTGATCTCCATGGTAGTCAGCCAGTAAAGGTGAAGAGGAAAAAGTTTGTGCAGCGAAGAGGGGCCGGCGGTTGGGTTTTATACCTCTGATCGAGGGGTCAAATGCACGTGGCGTTGGCAGTGACTCATTCCAGTCTATTCCGTATTGAAACAGACATCACTGGAATAGGAAGGTCGCGCAACAGGCAGCAGCCGTCATTTCGGCCTCCTTGGAACCCAAGCGTTCCCTGGTTGCCGGGTCGTGAGCTCATGTTTTGTAGATATGTACACATTCGCATTTCAATGACGAGCATTCCTCATCGTCGGGCATCTTGTCGGCCACGGCTAGCACCTACCTTTGATTTAAGGTGAGGTTGAAGGACTTGGAAGTCTGAGCGATGTTTCCATCCTGGAACATTGAGCGTTGGGTGCTGCCAGCTGCTGGAATCATCGAGTGCAGATTGAAGTGCTTCAATGATTGTTTTCTGTTCGAGTCTGCCAACACAAGAGCAGGGTATTGGAATCAACGTGGTGAAATGTTGTTCTAATGACGCTCCCGAGTTCAAAGCTACCAGTGCCCAATAACCCCAAACTCCCAGCTTGAGGCCGTTCCTATACCTTAGATCAGGATGGTAGCCAACCAGAGAGAACCCAAAACAAAAGCGCTCTTCCCCTTGACTATCCGTAAAGATACACCTCATCGCGCTCCTCAACCGCCCTCAAAGTCCTCTCCAGCGCCTCCCTAAACTCCGCCATCCTGTCCACAACAGCTCTCTCTGCCCACCCGACCCTGAGCAAGTCCCTCTCAGCAGCCCAGTTACACCCTTCCCCACGATACACCCCAATCCTCCGCAGCATCTCCCTGTTCCTCACACATCGCAACACCGGCGGCTGAAAGAGGCCCACGATCGCTTGCGCAAGCGGATCAGGTCCCCATCTCCCCGAGGCAGTCCCCCGCGCCAGAGCCGCCGTCAGCCGCGCCAAAACTGCACCAACACTCTGTGTCTCTTGCGCGACGTTGCCCTCGGTGAGACGGAGATACCACCGCAGCCTCTCGGGCTCGTCCCCTTGGCGGAGGGCAAACGCGCGGAACATGTCCGAGGTACTCGCGTCGTGGTTGCAGGCCAGCGCCGCGTAGATCGTTTTGCGATATGCCTCGCGGTAGATGCCGCTGTGGTAGGGCATGGTCGACCGGTGGCGTCCGCAGCGCGGGCGCACAAAGGTTGGCAGTGCTTGCGTTGCAGCTGAGATGATGGACGTCGTGTTGGTGGCGGCGCTGGTGCTGATGAGGGCGAGAAGCCCGAGAAGGATGTGTGTGAGGAGGATCTCCATGTTGGAAGACCAGGTAGGTTCAAGGCAGTAACAAGTTGTAAGCCCGTCGTTGTCAAGGTAAGTAGAACGGGCAGGAAGACACCGTTCTCTGGATCACCGTCAGGAGACTGCCGCATACCACAATACACACTCAAGCACCAAGACGTCATGATTCACCCTCGACTCTCGAACAAAGAAAGACGTGTCATTAGGCGTTCAGTCATACTCCCACATATATCCCAACCAGAACCCAGACCCAACGCCAGCAGTTGCCCAGCGCGCTGCCAGGTGGTATCTTAACAAAGCCAACACCCAGAACCCAAACTCAGAGACAAAACTCAAAACAGGTCGTCATCGTTAGTAGCCGCATTCCACCGCTTGGCCGGCAGCTTCCTCATCTTCTTGGGGCTGACACTCCCCGTCGAGCCGCGCGCCGAAGGCTGGTCCTCGCTCACGCGCAGCTTCTCCATCCTCAGCCGCAATCCGCCGTCATCCTCACCTCCCCTCGCCATGCGAGCCGCTCGCGGACTCCCGGTCTCCACCGCTGGTTTGCCTCGAATCACCATACCGGCATCGCTGCCCCGTTCCTGCAGCGGCATCCGCTTGGTGGGACTCATCCCCGCCACCTCCCTTCTCAAGGCCTCATTCTCCCTCCGCAGCCGCTCGTTCTCCTGGCTGACATTTTCGACGAGCACGTTCTCCTTGTCCTCGTCCTCCTCCCCGTCCTGCAGACTGACGCCCATGCTCCGCTCAAACACCTCGATCTTGCGGCCCCAGTGCTCCTCCCCGCGCTCCATCTCGACCTGCATCGTCGCCCGCCACCGCGCCATCTCGATCTCGAGGCGCCGCTCAAACTCGTTGGTGCAGTCCTCGCGAATCGCCTGCTCCAGCTCGACCATGCGGTCCTCCATCGACAAGAGGTGCGATTCGGCCTCTTCCCGGGCGGCCCGTTCCGCGTCGAGCGCCTGCCGGAGGTACTCGACGTCCTCCGAGAGCCGGGCGATCTCGAGCGCGGCCGCCTCCATGGTCGTGCGGTGCACGTCGCCGCCGGAGCTGCTCGTCGGGGAGGCATTGCGGACAATGTTGGGCGAGGTCAGGAGCCGTGGGTAGCCGACAGAGCCCGGGGATCCGAGCGGTGAAAATGGGCGTGGCAGCGTGGGCGAGGCGAGTGGGCTCGAGGACGGCTGGGGAGCCTGGGCCGCGGCGGTGAGGATCGTCTGGGTGATGCTGGGGATGCCGGGGACCGTGACTTCCCGGGCGAGGGCACTGTAGCGGAGGATTTGCGACGTTGCGTTGAAGTCGCCGTGGGGATCGGCGGTGACGATCATGACGGCCTTTTGCGGGTTCCGGTGTCTTGCCGACGAGTAGGCCGAGGCGGACGGGTAGCAGTTGGAAAAGAGCAACTCGGTCAGTTTGCACTGCCGGAAAGGAACCAAGTTGGGCTACAGCCGGTTAGTCCTGCTTGGGCCTCGAGGTACACAGCCACTTACCTTGTCCTTGTTTGCAGCGTCGCTCTGCATCTGCAGACACTGCCCCAGGTACATTAGGCTCTCGTTGATCTTGCCGGCTTCGGCGAGCGTCGCGCCGGCAGTCTTTGCATCTCTTGCTCGCTCACTCCCGGCCAGGTCGACGACAGTAAGCGCGCTGCCGCTCCATGGCACCTCGGAGCCGTGCCGCCGGCTGCCCTTGGCCCGCTTCTTGACCTCAACACAAAAGAAACCATGGCTCCGCGAGCTCACGCTGTTGCTGCCGGTCCCGGCCACCCTTCGCTCGTGCAGGCCCGCCTCGAGGACCATCAAAGCCTGGTGCAGGTTCCCGCAAATCACCTTTCGCAGTCCAGCGACCACCTTCCGGTCCGGCGAAGCCTCGGTCGACTTGAACAGCAACGGCCGTCGGCGGTACTCTTTTGTCGCGGCTGACTTGATGGCCGGCGTCAAGAGGTCAAAGATCCGATCGTTGTACACCTCGTACATGGAGATGAGGACGGCGTACTCGGCCGACGGGTCGCATGACATGGAGAGCGCGCTGACGTCGGGTTGCTGGGGAAAGGCCGAGGGCCGGTGTAGCCGTCGTGGTGTCTGTCCCGGACCGATCGACTCGCCCTGAGAGTGCAACGAAGATTTAGTGCCTGTCTTCAAACTAGAAGTGGTTGGTGCCATGAAATGCTTGGGTGGGTGGCCTTGGCGGCCCTTGTTGCCCTTGTGCACTTGCTGGGGTTGCGAGCCGCGAGGGTGATGGCCGCCGTGGACGCTGCTACGAGAAAAAGCAGCGCCACGGTTGCGGCCGGCCTTGTCTCGACATCGCGTCCTGCTCCCGATGCCAGGTAAAGGCGGCGTGGACGGCGCCACAGAGTCTTCCCTGCTGACAATCCGGACACTGTTGAGTCTGAAAACGAGCTCCAGCCCACTGGGGCCGCGCTGCTCCTGCTGAACTTGCTGGGGAGACGTCTGAGGGGGGCCTACAATCATGGGAGTCGGTGCTCTTGAGCTGGACCGGAAGGGCGCTGGGGCATCGGCGTACACGCTGTCCAGGAAACTGGAAGCGGTGAAGACGGCCGCCTCGGACGGATCCGATGCCACAATCGAGTGCTCGAGAGTCGGGTGCGCGTCGCAGTCGAGGAGGTTTTGGCCAATCGACCGAAAGATGACATCGAGGGCGAGTTGGGTCACCCCGCGCTGAGACCGTGACCCGAGGATCGTGTGTGACTGTCATGGCCATGTCAGCCTCCGTCTCCATTTTTCACCCAAATAATCCGACCAACCTTCCCCGACCCTGTGACGCCCAGCGTTGCCAGCAAGGCGTCCGTTCCATCTCCGCCGCAAGGTGCAAGCACGCCCTTGACCAAGTTGGCCACGCCGATGCAGTGGAAGATGTCGAGTTGGGTCGCATCCTCCTCAAAGACTTGCGTGAAGGCGAACTTTTCGATGGCGCGTCGTCGATCGTTGGGCGGGTTCAGCGTGATGTGCTTGGGCGTCGCGCTGTCGTCGTCGGGCTCCTCAACCGCGAGGAATCGCTCTCCGGCGGCAGTTCCACTTGGCGGCGGGCGCAGCCGCAGATAGACCTGGAACAGGTTGGTGGCTTTCTGCGTCGACGCAGACATGGCCGGCGCCCTCTCCATGGCGCTGCGTTGGGTTCTGCAAAAATGTTTGCAGGTTGCTGGCAGCTGCCGACGGTCTCCGGAGATTGAGGTCGGATTGTGGAAGTGATGTGGAGGAAAAATGTTGCAAGTGGCTTGCCAGGCGTCGGACCCTGGACTTGCACAAGCTCGGATTGTGGATCAAAGTGTTTATGCCGGCTTGGGCATGCAGGCAGGTTTCCCCAGCAACAGGGCCAGTGACGGATGCGATAAGATAAGATCTGCCAAGTCTCACCCGGCTTGGCATTACCCCTCGGCGGTTTGAGGCTGACCACCTCCGTTGCAACACTTCTCAAGAAGCACAGCCCGAGTTCGTGTTGGAGGGTGCGAATGAGCGGTTGCAGCTTGCAAGGCTAAATTGCCCATCCAGCAGCACAAAATGACACTGCATTGGCAGACCAAGTCATGATTTCAGTCCCCTTGTCTCCCCTGTCTAGCCATGAGCTGGCTGGTGTTCTGGACGGAGCAGTTTCGGCGCAAAACTGTCCTTGGGACCCCTCTCTCGCCTTGCAAGGCTTCACGCCGGCCTCGGTGTGGAGACAGCTCCTTTCTCAAAAATTTCTCGAACCATCAAGTGGCCACGGGTTCCATGGTGACAGACAATTTTACTTTGCAAACGGCCAATCGAAAGGGCTGCATTGGCTTTGCATTCGAGTCACAGGACACCCTTTGATCTCTCCCGCAACACTCTGACTCTTCGCCGTCGGGTCTGGGACCGGAGGCTAACAGTCTGGCTGACCACTCACAATCGGCTGCAAACCCGCCGGCCCAACCACGTTTGCCTTCAACATCGACCTTGTGAGAGCCGCTGACACCACTCGTACGAGTGAGTTTGATGATCGTGTCGAGCGATGCCTAGGAGGGCCCTCGTTGCCGCCTTGGCCTGATCCTGTTTACTCTACGCTGGATCCGTTCAGAGGAGGAGAGACTTGAGGTGCACACGTCGCCCATCTCTCCGGCCGTGACCACTTGCTCCATGCAGCGGGCGGCGGTCGGTCCCTGCGTCCAATCCTCAAATTGAGCTGTGGAGACATACTGGAGCAGATGCCTCGCCGTTCCAGTCACGATCAACACGTACACTCGTCATATGCGCTGCACCTCACCTGCGTCCGGCCAAGCGAGCTGTCGCAGTGCGGGGCAGACGGCCAGCGCCCCACTGTGAAACCCGGGCGGCTGGTGGCACTCGGGAGATGGAAATTTGTTGCATGTCGTATGTACCCGCATCCGCCGCAGCGTCGGCCGGACTCGATGATGCCGGATGGATCTGAGCGTGGATCAAGAGAAGAGACGTGTATCCACGGCGGCAAAGTCGAAGCAGGCGGGCGTCCTGGCTGTTTAGCGGTTTGTTCGTGTCCTCGTCTCGTCGGGCAGGCGATGATGCAGCCACGACACCACACCCGCGCGGGAAAAGAGCGGTGACGAGCCCGTGTCCTGGCGGGGCCTTCCGCTCCGGTAATTTACCCCAGCCTGACGTGCATTGGAAGCATTGGAAGGCGGGACGGTGGTTTTGCTGCATGGCCGCCAGCTGCCAGCGGGATGCCAGAGACAGAGACGAGGAGAGAGCGCCCGTTGCTGCCGTTGCTGCAGGGGTTCGGCTGGCGGTGCCCCACCGATCTGGCTCCAGTTGTGGATCGAGCCGAGCCCATCCTGGTCCCACTGGTGCGAAAAAAGTCTGGTCAAAAGCATCAGACGGCCCGCTCCCCCTCCTCGAGCTTCCTCCTCCCTCCAACACGCAACCAACCCAGCCAGACAACGAAGTCGCACTACCACACCCCGAATTCAGTACCGTCCCTACCAAAACTTTGTCGAGATTTTCAAGATGCCGTCGGCCGTCGTTGAGCTCTAAGCGCCCACTGCGGGCGTGCCAATTGCCCCCGGCACGCCTGCAGTCCAGCAGCCTCAACGAGATAGTCAATTCTGCCCGCCCTCGACCAAGTTTTCGCAGACTCCCGCCGTCTCGAGCCCGCCTCCCGGGAACGAGCTGCTCTCATCGCGACCAGGAGAGTCTGCCTTCGAGCTGAAATCACAGGTTCCATTCCAGGCCCACCACGTACGGCCCAACGCGACTTCAACCCCGGACTCTGTCGGAGCAAAAACCCCCTCCCCCGCTCAGTCCCGACTACACCCCACGACATCACCACCTCCCCTTTTCCGCTTCAAGTGTCGCTCTATAGACGAGCAACCAATACCCACAACGACTCCCCAAAGCGTTCGGACCACCCCTACTTGGTCCGTTTGCAGGGTTCACCGCCGCTTGCTGCAAGACCGTGCGCCCTGCATCTCGGGAACCCCTGCATATCTGCCGCCATGTCTCGCAACGTCCGCCAAAAGTACCAGGCGGCCCCGGCCCGGGCCACCAAGCGCCGGGACTACGACTCGTCGTCGCTCGACCTGTCCGACGACGACAGCGGCTACTCGGGCGTCGAGGACGTCACCGACTCGGAAGACGACGACGAGGACCATGTGTTTGCGGCCGAGGAGGAGCATATCATCAATGCGTCGCGAAAGCGATCGGAGCCTCCTCGGCCGCTGATGGAGGACGAGGACGACGATGCAGACGAAGAAAGCGAAGCGGACGAGGAAGACGAGGCCGAGGCCGAAGACGTTGACCCCGCCGACGACAGCGCCAGCTGGGACGGCATCTTGTCGGACCACGACGAGCCCATCCCCGCCCCCCTCACCAGCGACAACCTCGAGCAGCTTGCCACCCCTGTCGAGCGCCATGTGCGCTTTGCCGGCGTCCCCGATAGTGACTCGGACTCGACGACAAGCGAGACCTCGGAGATCAACGGCTTCTTTCCCGACATTTTTGTTGAGCAGAGTGCTCTCGACCCCTCGTTCCGCCGCGAGATTGAGAATGACGACGAGACGTCCTCGAATGGCTCCTTCTGGGACTTCCACAACGGCTCGCAGGACCTTGGAACCCGAGACGCGCAGGACTCGGACGACGACGCCGCCCAAGATATCGACCTCACCCCGCTGGCCACACCGCGGCCGAGCCAGCCACCCTCGGAAGCGGCAACGCCCGTCGCAGCCTATACAGAAGTGCAAGAGCTCGACGGATACGAGAGTGAGTTTGCTTGACAAAGCGGGGACGATGTGTGCTAATCTTGTCCGCCAGCCGACGGCGACACTACCGAGGAAGACATCCCCGAGCCCATCGTCCGCAGGAAGCAGATGCGGCGCGCCCACTCGGTCGAGGCGTCTTCGGGCTCGGACACGGAGAGGGGCGTCCAGTACCGGCCAGGCAAGCCGCGCATCGGCCGCTTCAACCTCGACCGGTCCGACAACAAGCCCATCGGCGTCGTTGACCCCGCCTCTGGCAAGATGATCATCTTCACGCCCCGCCGGACGAACCAGCTCGACCTCTCGCCCGAGTCGCTCCAGCTGGACTTCAATCAAGACCTGACCTGCTCCCCGCTCGTTAGGAACCCGGGCTTCATCATGATGGGCGCCATGGTCTCGTCCAACCCCTTTGGCGACTTTATCAACATGCAGCCGTTCGGTCCGGCCGAGGCGTTCTTCCCCTGCACACCGGACGTGTTCACGGCGGAGGAGAGCGACGACTCGTACTTTGCCGGCCTCGAGGAGGACGAGGACGAGGAGGAGAGCCTTCTCAAGCTGGAGGATTTTGTCACGTTCCACCACGACTCCTCCGACGAGGAGGAGTTTGGCGCCGACTGGAACGGGGATCTCATCTCGAGCCCCACGCGCCCAAAGACGGCTGCGAGCACTGCGAGCGCAGCGGACTCGGCCGCCGCCCACCCGCTGCTCACCCACTTCGACAACAACTCGGATGTCGGCGCCTTCCGCCGCAACCAGATCAACCAGCAGCTCATCTACAGCGACAAGGCCAGCCAGGAGTCGCTCGCCTTCTCCGGCCCCTATTACCACGGCACGCTGCGCGGCATCAAGTCGGGAAGCATGGAGACGGTCACCACGCCCATCACGCCCATCCGGAGGCAAAAGCGGAGCAACACGGTCGGCATGCACGGGTTCTCGGAGCTGCAGCAGAGCAGCCCGCTCAACATCCTCTCGCAAAAGAGAAAGGCGTCCGGCAACCTCGTTGACCCGGGCGTCCACAAGCGGCACCGGAGCATCTCGGACATGGAGGTTTTGCAGATCTGACAGGCCCGCCGGGCGGAGTCGGCCGCAGCGGGACTGGGCAATTACGTCGGAGGACGGCATGCTTGGGGTTTTGGTCTGCAGTCTTCGGAAGTCGACTGGGGCACCCCAGCCATCCCTGGCCTCATAATGTCTCACGACAACTGGACCCACGATAATCTCCTTGTGTCTATTTCCTAATCTACCAGTCAACACTAGTCAAGCGTTTCTCCTAGTCTTCAAGCATATCTTTTCAAGCTCTTTTGGGTCTCTCTTTTACGACGTGCAATGATGAGGCTCTGGCCTCCCTTCCTTTCCTCTGCTTTCCGGAGACGGTGTCACTCGGCCGCAATAGACAGACGGACAGTCAAAAGTCGGGGTGGTAGAGGTAGACAAAAGGGAGTTGGGTATGTAATGCCCATGGCTTTTTGTCTTTCGAGGATACCAAGAGTCGTCTAGGCGCCAAACGGGTAGATCTCTTGAGCTGACAGCTCGCCATGAATGATAATCCACGTTCATTTGGAATGTCCCTGTCTGGCTCTGAAACTTGAGTGCTCATGGTAAGGTACGTGTGAGCGAGCACTCTAGTGGGAAATCGCGGCGTGCAACCTTCACCCCAAACGCAATGATGTGGGGAAATCGACGCACAGTTCCACGCACGCCTTGGGCTTGTCAAAATGAAGTGAAAACCCGGGTTCTTAGCAAGCTATGTGAGTCTGGGCTCTAAACCAAACCTGAAGACCATGACACAATTACGCCTGCGGTTAGAAGTGGCCGCGATGCCTCAGCACCCACCAGGAGTCCACAGTCGATCGACGACTGGGCGGAGTACCGTCGCAGGCTGTGTGGGGGCTGTGCGGCACAGCTCTAGGCTCCTGCTGACCTGCGAGCCTCCTCACCTTGCACAAAAGCATCAGCAAGCGGATCAGCGCTCACCTCGATCACCTCCACAGTGCTTCCATCATCCCTGTGCCAGTTTGACCCAACTAGACTCCAACAAACAAGCCTACGATGGCTGACCTAGGCACCGTGCTCACGGTGGTCGACCTGGTCCAAAGGGGGATCGTCATCTACCAGCGCATCGAGAGCCTCCCCCAGCAGATGAAGCAGCTGGGGCGGCGGATGGAGCGACTCAACATATTTCTCGTCCGCCTGAAAGCGTTCGTCGAGAAGAATGCCAAAAACAAGAACACCTCCTCAAGCCTGCTTTCCGGCCAGGTGTCCGATCTTGACGCGCTCCTCAAGGGGATAGAGGCCAACGCGGCCAAGGTACACGACCTGTTTGAGCGCTACGAGAAGGGCACCCTGTCGCGGTCCAGGGACCTCGAGTTTCGCGCGAGATGGATGTCGCAGATCTGGTTCTCCCTCGTGGACAGCAGCCCCGACAAAGTCAAGGAGATCATGGAGGAGATCGACTATGAACGGAGCGTCTTGAGCGACTACCTGTCGCTTATGGCCGTCGACAAGGGCCCTGCGCCGTCCGCACCAGCCAAGCCGCGGGCTGGCAGAGCGGTGGAGAAGCAGCCAGCAACGGCGTTGACGGCAGTGGCAAAGCGAGCCTCCCCGTCGCCGTCGCCGGCCCCACCGCGACGGGACTACCGGATCCTGTTTGTCGACCCCTACAACGAGGGCCGCAGCGTGGTGGCCGAAGGGCTCGTCAAGCTGCTCGCCCAGCTGACCCTCCGGGCCCGCGGCGACTGGCGCATCGCCGAGGTCAGGTCGGCCGGCTTCTTCGCTAAGGACCAGAACGAGTGCGTCGACGTGATCGACGGGCTGAAGTACAGCCACGAGACCTTTAAGCTGCCCTGGTGGCCTGGCGGCAAAAGCCCCAGCCGTGTGGCCATGGCGGGCCTGTTCGACAACAAGTGGTGCAACCACCCTTTCAAGGAGGAGATCCGGACCGAGATCGCCGCCCGCAAGTCGCGCGGCATGAAGAAGGACGTGTTTTCGTACTATGACTTTATCGTTGTCTTTGCCCTGCGCGAGCACGACAACATGGTCAAGCTCAAGGAGGCGCTGCGGAAAAAGACGGGAGCAGGCCCGCCTCGCGGCAAGGGCCGGGTGCTGCAGCTGGGGTCCTATCTGTCGCCGAGGAAGGGTGCCGTTCGCGAGATCCTGCATCCCGCGGCGACCAACGATGCGAAGCTGAACCGGGAGAAGTGGAATGCCAAAGTCGCCGAGATCAAGACGGCGCTGAAGGAGTTTCTGAAGCAGGAGATGAAGTGGGAGCAGCCGAACGACAAGGGCCCCGCGGCGAGCAACCAGTCGCTGGAAGTGAGGGCGTAGGAGCGGAAAGGATTTGTTTGTCGGAGGCTTCTAGGGGGTGGTAATCATCTAAGCTCAACAATTCAACTGCACCCTTCTCAACTTCGAAGTGGCTGACCCCTGATCACAATACGAGTACCCCAACAACCCTCACCGCGCTCTCAAACATAATCCCCCGCCTCCTCTATCTCGACGGCGTCAGCGCATCGTGCCCCTGGCGCAGAAACGGAAACCTCGTCTGAGCCGCCTCGAGCGTCCTGACACAGTCCATCGAGTTCCCCTGGCAAACAACGCAGTACCAGCGACGGGCAGACGCCGTAGGTACCGCATATCGGCAGCACACGGGCAGATACGCGCCGCAGTCCGGCCAGGCACAGGCCCTCTGCGCCCTGGGGGCGTCGCTGACCCAGCACATGGCAAGCCACAGATCCCGCGACACGGCCGTGCCCATGCACGCCAGGAACCGATCCAGCCTCATGCTCACGCGGCAGCATGTCAGCCCAGCCAGGCGGAGGACGGATAATCTGTGTCTGCCGTAGCGACGGCCCACCAGCTTCTTCTCCCGTGGTTCCACGTCGGGTTTGTTGCAGAAGTAGACGTCGAGAGCCTCCATCTTGACCCACAGCTCCTGGATCTTCTCGCGGTTTCTGTTGATGCTGAACGTGACGCCGAGCGCCTTGACCAGCAGACAGTCGCGGCAGATCAGGTCGCCGCAGGGGAGGTCGTGGAGCTGGTTGAGGGTGGCGCGGGCGTGGCAGAGTGTGCATGACAGGTTCCACGCCGTGGACTCGTCTTCGCCTTGACAGAAGTGTCTTGAGAACTTCTGGTTGGTGGCGTCGTGGTGGTGGTCGCCGCAGTTGCGCGGCCCGTGCTGGTGGAAGGGCGGGATGACCTCGGCGACGGCAGCCGGGGGTGGCAAAGGCGCGTCGTTGGGGGCGTCATTGGGAGTCAACGGTGGACGCTGTGCGCTTGCCATGCTGTTGTTGTGTAGTTCCCGGTTGGGCGTTTGAGTGTCACACTCTTCAGTAGAGGAGAATGTACATCGATGCGAGCAGTGGTTGCGGCAGGACACGTTCATTTTGTGTGAAGAAACTCCTGCTTAATCGAGTGTCCCTTAGACAATGAACTTTGTTTGGCAGAGTGTAGAAAACCAGCCTCCAATCTGGAAGAGCGTGGCTGAGGTTCCGCGCTTTGTTGACAGCTCGCCCAACTCAACTTTGGGACTCCAGTCCTAAGCCACATATTCATGGAAAGTTGGGTCAAAGAGACAAGAAAGGCATATTGTACAGAGACCAGAAGCATCTCGAACAACAAAATCAGTCATTTGCACCAGTAACAAACAAAGCTTTTGCAAACCAAGCGAGAGGACTCGAAGAATACCGGCCAGAAATAACTCGAAACGGCCCTCAGACTCAAAGCGCGCACACCCCCTCCTTGCAGATGATCAAGGAGAAGCCGCAGTCGGCATCGGCCTGGCAGCTGGCGCCTATTTGGATGAATTAGCAGAGAAACAACACCCCTGAGTTTGTGTCACGTACCGATGCAAGCAAGAGGGCTGTCGCCGCACGAGGGCGTCACAGGCTTTCGGGTAGTGGTCGGCTGCGGGCGAACAGTCGAGCGAGTGGTAGGAACAGGCGCCGTCGTCACCCGGCGGGTGCTCGTGGTAAACGGCCGGCCGGTGGTGATGATGATGGTCGATGGGACACTACCGGTTGCAGCACATTTGCCCGAGCGGCAGATCAGGTCACCGTCGCAGTCGTTCTCAGTCTTGCACGGATCGCCTAAAGCAAAAGGTCGTTAGCCTCCCAAGCAAACCACCTGCACCCAGTCGCGGGCAATGCCACAGGCTCAGCATACCAGTGCAGTGTCCTGTCCACTCGCATGTAGGATTGGACGGCACTGTCGGCTTGGCCGTCACGTAGACGGTCGTGGTCCTGATGGACGTCCTGAGGGTGCGAGTCGGGACTCCCACAGTGAGAGTCGCCCCCGCGCTGGCGCATTTACCAGCGCGGCATGTAAGGTCGCCGTCGCAGTCATTCTCGGTGTCACAGGGGTCACCTGGGACAGTTAGTCCTGGCTCCCATGGGCATCAGGTAAAGGGCACACATACCCAGGCAGTGGTCCGTCCATTCACAGGCAGACCCTCCACTTCCTCCGCTACCTCCGCTGCCCCATCCACCAC
>Ga0247823_10000385_pt1 | contig 38223 bp, 26 predicted proteins | sample 13C_PalmiticAcid_2_FD_192426 | JGI IMG/M metagenome (GOLD analysis project Ga0247823, IMG submission 192426) | Soil microbial communities from agricultural site in Penn Yan, New York, United States - 13C_PalmiticAcid_Day30 | ecosystem: Environmental > Terrestrial > Soil > Agricultural land... | reverse complement strand
ATCTGAACCTCGCCGGACGTCGCGCGATCGAGTCCGCCGATGATGTGCAGCAGCGTGCTCTTGCCCGCGCCCGAGCGCCCGACGATCGCGACGATCTCGCCGGCGCGGACCTCGACCGTGACGCCCCGCAGCACGCGCAGGGCCTTGCCCTCGAGCTCGTAGTCCTTCGTCACCTCTCGCAGCCGCACGATCGGCCCGCTCTGCTGATTCGTCTGGTCGGTCATGGCCGCAAGATAGCGGCGCGCGGGGCACGACGGGAGGTGTGAGTCGACGTAGCGGACGGTTCCGATGACCTCAGCGTCGGTGGCCCGCTACCGGAACCGGAGCGGGCCACCCTTCGCTTTGCCAAATGCAACAGGCCTACGGCACGACGAGTACCTTGACTGCGCCCGTCACCGTGCCGGATAGCACATGGACGAGATACGTACCGGGCGCCAGGCCCTCCGTATCGAGATCGAGCGCGTATCGGCCCGGCGTCATCCATTCATCGACCAGGACCGCCGTGTTTCGGCCGCTGTAGTCAGTCAGAATCACACGGACGCGCCCGGCCTCCTGGATCGTGAAGCGGGCTTCCGTCGTGTTCGTCGCGGGGTTCGGCTGGGCCGTCACCCGCATGTTCGTCGCGACAATCGGCCGGGGCCGTCGCAGCTTGAACGCGCCCGACGAATCCTCGACGAACATCACCAGTTCCGCCACCGGATAGCGGGAGTCGCCCGTCCATTGCGAGACGACGAGGGCCGAGGTATCGACCCGGACCCGAATGAAGTACGTGCCGGAAACCAGGTCGAGATCCGCCGTCAACATCGCCTGCCGCGTGGGGCTCGCCGGCGAGACCGTGAAGGAGTCGAGCTCGTGGATAACCGCCCCCGTGGCGGAGTCGACGAGCTCGGCGACGTACGTCATCGACGATGCCGCGTGTCCGGTCGTGTCGCCGTCGAACTGGGCGGCGATGGCCAGGGCGATCGTCGTGCTGTCCGATGCGCTGAAGTACTTCGTCCTCAGCAGGCTTCGAGCGTCGGTGAGGTCGTTGATGACCCGGAGGCTCGTGTCCCGGCTCACAAGTCCGATCGGCGCCGCCTCGGTGGCGTCGGCCCGCCACGCATCGATCAGGATGAGAGAGTAGCCCGCGCTTGACGAGTCGTCGATGCGCATCGCTAGCTGCCGGCCATCGGCGAGATACCCTGCCGGCCTGGTCCGTCCCAGATAGTACTCCCGTGTCGTCCGTAATTTCCGTGTGGCGGCCTGGCCAACCTCGTAGAGTACCGCGTGCCGCGTCCGCTGCGAATCGGGTGTCTCCGAGTTGCTCAGATAGCGACCTCCGTAGGTGTACGGTCGCCAGTCGATATCCACGTCCGCCCACTGCACCGAGGCCTCCGCCATGAGCGTGGTGTCTCCGTACTTGCCGGCGTAGTTATGCGCGACCGTCGCCCGCCCCTTTCGAATATCGGCCGAGTCGCCGTAGGTCAGGCTGGCGATGTTCGGATAGGTCGAGTGTAGTGCGCCTTTCCTGGTCACCAACGCGACTTCGCCCCAGAGCTCCGGTTTCGGTCGAATGATGTCCGGAGGATTCAGGCTCGGCGAGCGCGTTTCGGTGAAGATGCTGCGTACACGGACGTAGAACACCGACACCGGCCAGATCGAGCTCTCCTCCTCCCACACGACCTGATCCTGGACGTGCTTCCACCATGACTGATGCTGCGTCGTCGAAGGATGCCGATGCAGGCCCGCCCGCGAATTGACGACGGCAAACGACGAGTCGAGCGCCTCGAGCGTATCGGCCGTCGGCGTCACCGTATGCAGCAGTCGCTTGACGCAGATATCGCTCGACGTCGGCGCGTTGACCGGTCCCGTCCTGGCCTGCTCCCACACCACCGCGACGTTGCTGTCGCGCGAGAGGATGTGGGCGAAGGTGGGCACCGACGGATACTTGCCCGGCCGGCCGAAGCGAGCCGTCTGCGCGGCGCTCACGTGGATCGTATCGGTGTACACGGCTGGTGATCTCCACCACTCCGCGATCGTCATGGGATCGCGTATCACGCGGGCGACGGCCTTGATGCCCACGAGCGAGTCCGACCACGCGATGATGTCGGCGCCGTCGGTTCGCGAGATGACCGGTGTGCCCCACTCGTTCTCGGGCCGCCCCTGGATCGCGCTGTCGACGACCTCGACCGGCATGTCCATCATAGCGTGCTCCGTTCCGTCGGGCGACCAGATGGTCCGAAGCAGCACCTGCCGCGCAGCGTAGTTGATCGGCACCCGGTGCGCCGTCCAGACGACGGTCACCATCGTTCCAGGCAGAGATCCTGCGCCGACCGGGGAGCGTCGTATCGTCAGCGAGGGGTGACGATTCGAGACGATCGAGTCGTTGATGTCGTTCGTGCGTGAGAGCGCGTAACCGCTGAAACCCACCGCCCAGATGACATCGTCCGGCTCCCAGAGTATCGTCTCGTTCGAATCCGACATCGGCACCGACCGACGGTAGCACACCGAATCGATGCGGCTCGAGTCGGTCCCCATCATGTAGACGCTGTGATAGCGACGCTGGTCCGGATCCCAGACGATCTTCCGTTGACAGGAGAAGGGCAGGCGCCCGGCCACCAGGCTCGTATCCGGCAGCGCGTAAGTGATGCGCAGCAACGCCGCGCCGCCTGCTCGAAGGGTCAGTCGGATCGAGCTGTCGGCGTGGACGACAGTATCGAGGGCCGGCCTTTCCCCGCTTGCAAGAGGCAGCGGAGTCACGTCCGCGCCCATCTCGCGCACCCGCACGAAATTGAACTGCTCGAAGTTCAAGAGGTTCAGCTTCAGCGTGATCGTCCGCATCTCCGCGAGCGTGTCCATGAGCCGTCCGCGTGCGCTGTCGGCCGGGACATCCGATGGGCGCTCGAATGCGCGGCGGTTGACGACCATCGCCCAGTTCGTGTCGAACAGCCGGCTCGAAGTCGAGTTCTGTCGGTAGAACAGACCGAGCTCGACGTATGTCCGCGTGAGCGAATCGGCGATGAGAGTGTCATGACGATTCGCGCCAGTCCCGATCCAGTCCCGCCTGTACGAGCGGACGTCGGTGATGATCTCGTCGCTCGGGAGCGGCCGATGACCGACCGAGCGGTAGTACACGCTGTCCCACTGGTCAGGCGACACGACGCGGTACTTGTATCTCTTGATCGCGTACGGTTGGGGCACCGAGTGGTGGATGCTGTAGGCGTCGCGCCAGTTGAGCTTCATCAGCAGCGGACCGATGCTGTCCTTCAGCCAACGGTTGTACTGCTTCGTCTCCCTCGACCGATTGCCCCAGCCGGTGTAGAGATTGAGGATGTTGTAGCCACTGGTGTCGCCGTACCAGCCGCCCGCATCGGCCTGTTTGAAGCGGATCGAGGAGACCTTGTTCTGCGAGGTGTCGCTCGTGAGCGTTCCGTTGCTCCCCCAGTCGATGGCAACGCCTTCTCGCAAACTGTCGCGATCCACTTGAATCGGCCCGAGCACGTTCGTTTGCGCATCAAGCACCTGGTAATGGACGCCCTTGTTGCCGTACGCCAGAGCCGTGTTCAAAATCGCTCTCTGCTCGCTGGCCTCTGGAATGTGCCCGACGACAGTGTCGAGACGTCGATGCGTGACGTTGTCGCTTCCCATGGAATCGCGAATGTCGAACCCGACCGGCGCGATGTTGAAGTAGATGAACATGTTCCGACGGCGATAGTCACGCGCCACCTGCGCCGCGCGCGACATTTTCCACAAAAGCGTCGGGAACGGCACGTCGGCGCCGACCGGGACGTACTGACCGAGCGCGATGCGCTGGAGCATCACCTCGTAGTTCTCGAGGTTCGCCAGCCGCGTCGCGGGCGTGCTGATGTCGAGTGAGTCGAGGGGGATCGACGTATTGCCCTGGCCGTAGTCGGCGGTGTCGGCCGTGAAGTGCCCGCCGTTATGCTCGATGAGGCTCGGCACGTTGTTATGGGACGCCCCATACGGATCCCGCATCCAGGTCGACGTGCTCATGCCGCCCTCGCTCGAGACGAAGTCCATGTCGTAGTGCCGATGAAGCGACTCCGGGAATCCCTCTTCGATCCAGCCGGGGAGCGAATCCGCGCCGATCGTCGGTGCCGGAGTGAACTGCGTCGAGTTGACGCCGGCGTTCATCCATTCACGAATCCACTTGTAAACCCTGGCGGTGGTGGCCGCCTGAATGGCCGGCTCCTCGCCCGCAAGGCTCAACGCGATCACCGAAGGCAGACGGGTGTCGCCCGTTGCGCGATAGACCCATCTCTTCGGCCCGCTGGCGGATGACATCGCGAAACGTGGCGTCTTCGGTCAGAACCAGATGTGCGATCGAATCGCGAATCGCCAGGCTGTGCAGCGCGACTTTCTCGGCACCTGTCCAGAAGACCTTGATGTTGAAGCTCTGGCTGCTGTTGCCGGGAAACGTCGGACCTGTTTGATTATCCAGACACCGGCGGGGGTTGAAGGGGTGATTGACCTCGCGGTACCGCTTCCAATTGTCGGCGTCGGTGGTATCCGACGGAAGGAACTGCTGTCGTGTCACGCTGAACGAATCGATCAGCACCGAGTCGTTGGTTGTCATCGTTGTCGGTGTTCCGCCGGTGGCAGCCATCACGTGTGCCCCCCGTGGCCGCTCGTACCAGATCTCGACGCGCAGGATGGTCGCCGTCGGAGCCGTCGCCCCTCCACTATACAGGTGCCCCCTGATGTTGACATGGTACTCGTCGTCGTTGCGGCTGTGCTGACGTCGGAAGTAGTAGTCCGAGTTTTGGATCGTCGTGTCATATCGTTGCTTCCACGACCCGTCGTTGTACCATTCCCACCTGTTCGTCTGCCACGGGGCCCAGTTGAACGACGGCCGCTCAGCGATCAATTGTCCCGCGCTGGTGTTGGAGACGTCGTAAACCTGCTCGCGAGCGTCGACGTTTCGGTCCGCCTTCTCGATGCCGTTGATGAAGTCCTCACCCCCCGACCGACTTGCGAAGGCTGAGGGCTCTTCACGGTATCGGATGCTGTCGGTGAAGTAGAAATGCGCTTCGGCGCCGTAACCCGATTCGTCGATGATCTCCGAGCCGCTGAGGACGAGGCGCTGCTCCGACGTCCGGAGCGTCGACGCGTCGAGCTGCACATCGCTGAATCCCCAGTTCATCGGACGCCGCAGGACATTCACGCCCATCTCGCGCGCCCACAGCCAGATCTTGTCGTTATGCGCGTTCGTGTCGTCCGATCCCCGAATCGTCATCGTCCGATTGGCGAGCGACGGATTGGTGATGTTGAAGGCCGACGGATGAAAGACCTTGCACCATCCGCCGATGAAGAACTCGTCGTCGCCGACGCCGAACATCGGACGGATCGGCTCGAGTGTGTCGAGGGGCTGCGCCATGGTTGTGACGGGCAGCGCGAAGAGCAGCAGGACGAACCAGCGAGGCCAGTTCATTCCGCCGAAACAGCAGGGTGAGGACGGTTGCATTGGCAACCCCGATTGAAGAATGTCACGCTCGTCGTCGCCGTGGGGTCGCGAGACTGTCGGCGAGCGTCATGCGGTGCAAGTCGAGGCGACACTGCAGGTTCTATCGTTTGACGAACGACGCCGTTCCAAGCGGCCGTCCGTCGTCATCGAGTACGCGGAGCACATAGGCGCCCGGTGGCGCATCGCCGCATCGCCAAAGCGCCGAGCCGACATACGGATCGACCGCACCGCGGGCGACAAGCTCGCCACCGATGTCGAAGATCTCGAAGCGCGCGGGCATTCGCTCGAGGTCGCCGCGCCATGCGATGTTCAGTTCGTCAGCGACCGGCATCGGCCAGATGAACACCGATCGCGGACGCTCGCCGGTGACCACCTCGCGCACACCCATCGACGGATCGTCGACCGGAATGTAGGGGCCGCCGGCGAGAATGATGACTGCACCGCGATCGGTGTCGTCGTAGTATCGGGGGTTGCCGCCGAGGAAATCCGACCACCCATCCCCATTGACGTCCCCGGCGGGCATGTTCTTCGACCCGCTTGGGCTTTCGAAGAATCCATAGTCGGATTCGTAAAACACCGCATCGTATGTCGCGTCGGGTCCACTCGGCCCACCGGAAAACGCGCGAAGCTGACCGCCTTTGGCGGCCTCGTATGCCACGGTACCGACCATGTCGTAGCGACCGGAGCGGTTGTTCATTGGTCCGAAGTGCTGATGACCATACCCCGGGTATTCAAAGAGCTTGATGTCGGCGTCCGGCACGTCGAATGCTCTGCCCCGTGCGCTCTTGCCGCTGGCACTGTGAAAGACATGCTGACCGGTAAGTATATCGGTGGCACCGTCGCCGTCAACGTTGACCGCGCGCCACGAGACATACTCGATGTTGACGGAGCGATCTGGGAGTGCGGCTTCCTCAGGAATCGCGCCATCGCCGAACCAAAACATCAGATGGTTCCCTCCGCTCCTCGTCGGTATCTGAAGCATCCCGATATCGACGTGACCGTCGCCGTCGAAATCCCCGACGCCGCCAATCGGCGAGTAGCCATATTCCGCGATTGTTTCACGCAAAACGGTCGTCGGCGTGTCGAGTTGGAAGTTCGGGCCTCCCTGGTAGATCCATACTTGCGAGTGCCGCGGCGTCGGTGCTCCAATGATAAACCCGATGAACACGATCAGCTCATCGGCGCCATCGTTATTGAGGTCGGCGACGGTGAAGTCGTCGAGATTTCCGCGCACGCCGGGCGAATCAGCCCGCGTGCCTCTTGGCCAGATCATCGTCGGCGTGGTGGCAATCCGCCCTGAATCGATCGGGTAGAGTTCAAGCTCGAGGCCCCTGCCAACGAGCATCAGGAACCGGCGACCGTCGCCGAAGAAATCCGGATTCGACGACGTGCCTCGCCAGGCGTGGGGACCCGAAAGCCGCCACTCTTCATCGAGCCGCAGCCCGGCGCTGTCGCCACGATACAGTCGTATTTCCTTCGGAACATCCGTTCCGATCAGCACCTCGTCTCGGCCATCTCCGTCGATGTCGGGAATCGCCGCAAGGTCCGTCCCGATCCCGGTGCCCGGCTCGGTGCTCGTACGCGCCCACAGCAGGCGCAGCTTGACCGCGGCAGGGTTGGCGAGAATCTCGCCGACCTGCGCACTGGCCGGCGCGATGGCGAGGAGCGCGACGAGTGCGAGCACCGCGACGGCCGACAATCTGCCGGCGACAAACCGGCTTCGGCGCCACGCAGTCATTCGGCGTTTCTCTGAAGTATCGCCTCGCATTGTCCGGTCCTCAAGAGATCGTTGGATTGCGTAGGGGAGAATTGACCACGGGCATCACGATACCTCACGATATCGTGACATGGCGCCGGGACGGTCATCGCGGGCGCGTTGACGGTACACTTCAGCGTGATTGTTCGTCGGGCGGGTCGGAGGTGATAGCTGGGGTGCTACGCCTGGGCACGCTTGGGCGGCGAACACATCGAGAGGTGCTTCGAATGATGTTCCGCACGAGATCCATGTCGGTACTCTCGGAGAGTCGACCGCCGCCATGAGACGGTCCGGTAACCGACAAGGGAAAAGATATGGCAAATCGTGTCGGGCAAGTATGACGCCCGTCAGGTTTTTCGGTCACCGTTTCGACAGTATGTGGCGGTTCTACCGCGCGACGACGAGCGTGCGAACCGACGACGCGCCGGCCGCCGAGAGGCGCACCAGATAGGCGCCGGCGGCGAGGCCGTCGAGGTCGATGCGCGTCGAGACCGCGCCGGCCGGCTCGGTCCACGAGCGCACGGACGCGCCATCGGTGCTCGTGAGCGTGAACTCCGCCGCGCGTCCGCCCGCGCGATAACGTACGAGCGCCGACGCGTCGCCTGCCGGATTCGGTGTCATTGACTCGATCGAGACGGTGATCGCGTGATACTCGATCGGAGCCGTTGCCGGTCCCTCGTAGATCACGGTGTCGTAGGCAACGTTGCCGGCCTTGTCCGAGGCAACGACGACCGCGCGCGCCGGCCGCGTCGGGTCGATCGGCGTCAGCTCGAACGTCGCGCCCCTCGAGATGCCGGCGTCGAGCGGCCCGACCACGAGCCGGTAGTTCGAGCTCTCCTCCGGACGCAGCTCCACGAGCGCGAGATTTGTCCGCACGGCGGCGTCGTCGGGACCGTCGGTTGCCGTGCCGGTGGCGCGGCCGCCGGCGCCGAGCGCCGCGGCGATGTCGGGCTCCTCGTCATCGGCCGAGCCCAGCCAGCCCGCGCTGACGCTCATCGGATAGCCGTACGAGTCGTAGCTGTCGGAGCCGTAGAGGTAGCCGGCGAAGGGATGCAGACCGCGGATCTTGTAGCTGCCGGGCGCAATGTCCGACGTGACGCCGACATAGCGCCGGCCGTTGACCGTCGACGTGAAGCTCCTGATCGGACGCGCGAGCTTCTGAGAGAGATTCTCCCACGTCTCCGTGCCCGTCGTCGCGATCTCCATCGAGCTCCAACCGGCCGAGTCGGACACGATCGTCATGTAGTTCTCCCTGAAGTCGCCGGCCTTCGGCGTCGCGATGATCGTGCGCGTCTGGTACTGCTCGACCGGCGTCAGCACGACGTAGAAGGGATCGCTGACGACGCCGTCGTAGTTCTGCGAGTTGTTGTATTGAGCCACCATGATCGGCTTGTTCGAGGTGAACTCCAGGTGCATGCGATCCGGCGGCAGATACTCGGCCCACCCCGTCCCCTCGGCTCCGCCTCGCTGCGTCAGGTTGAACCGCAGCTGCCCGTTGATGTAGATCTCGGTCTCCGGCTCGGCGGCGAAGATCCGAAAGAGGTCGCCCTTGAGCCGGGTTGCGAAGGGCACCGCATGATAGACCTTCCCCCAGCTCTCGACCGGCAGCATCATCTCGGCCAGGTGATCGCACGCGGGGTAGCGCTGATCCGGGAGGTACGCACAGTTCTGTCCCGCCATCACCGCCACCGGCTTCGTCGCCGCGATTACTGCTCCGCTGAGATCCCCACCCGGACCGAAGCTCATCGACGAGAAGACATCGCCCTTGTCGAGGGTGATCGAATGGGTCTCGCCCGCCCTGTGGTTCGGCGTATCGAACGGCGTCGTGATCGTCACCATCGTCGAGTCGAACGCGGCCGCGACGAGAAACTGGGACGGGAGCTTGTCGGGGAAAAACCCCCCGGTCAGGTAGTCGCGAGCCGACGCGACGACGTACTGATTGCCGAGCGCGCTGATCGGCAGGATCAGCATCCCGTCGGTCGTGTAGCTCGTGCGGTTCATTCCCGTGAGACTGATCGGATCGTCGGCGACCACGCGCACGGCCTTGTTGCGGTAGATCGCGTCCGGTGGGATGTCCGCGCGCGTGTCGCGGGTGAGCGCCTGCGCCTCGAACTTCGTCAGGTCGAACGTGGTGATCGACGCCGCTTCGACGCTCACCGCATTCTTGAGCGTCGGGCCGACGTAGATCCGGACCGTCGTCCTGGTCGTCGCCGCGATGTAGAGCCTCACGTAATGAGCGCTGGCCCCCGGATCCTCGTAGTTCGTCGGGAACGAGAAGACGAACTCGGTGCCGACGGAAGTGACGCCCTGCGCGGCGAGCGGCGACGTGATGGCGAGCGCGATGAGCGGAAGCAGGAGGTAGACGGAACGCTTCATGGGAGATCTTGTGTCTATGGGGAAGTCGTGGACTACCGCTTGATGACGAGACGCCGGACGTCGCAACGCCCATGCGAAGTTAGACTCACGAGATACGATCCCGTCGCAAGCCCGCGCACATCGAGCCGCGCCACGGTCGCGCCTGCGGGCGCCTCGAGGGTTCGTAGAATCTCACCGGTCAGCGACGTCAGTCGGATGGTCGATGGTCCGTTGCCGTCGAGCGCGATGAGCACGTCGTCGCCACCGGCCGGATTCGGCCGCAGCGACATGCCGGCGACGTCGCCGTCCCGGTCGTCGCTCGTGACGCCGAGCGGCGGCTGAAATCCTCGTCCGCGCAGAATTCCCGTTGCGTCGTTGGCCTGATTCGGAGGCGCGTTGTGCTCGAACACGATCAAGTCGACATACTGCCGTACCGCGCCCGGCGCGAAGGTCACGCGGAGCACGCGCGACTCGCCCGCAGCCACACCAAACGGAAACGTTGGCAGGCCGTCCGGCAGAGTGAAGGTCACTTTGTCGTTGATGTCCTGCGCGATGCCGGTGACGGTGAGCATGGCGCCGTCGCGAGAGTCGTTCCGGATCTCGATCCCGTCGACGCTCGGCGGCGCCGTGATCGGCCAGGCACCGAAGTCGTGATCGGTCACCGCGATGATCGGGGCGCCGACGTTGGCAACGACCACGATGGAGTGGCGGAGCCCGCACTCGTCTTCGAGGCGGAGCGTATCGACATGCGTTCCGGCAGCCGTCGCGTCGAACTGGATGAACACATCCCTGCGGGCTCCGGGCAGTCTCGCGGAGTCGAGCTCGAAGCCCGTCGTCGGCGCGACAAGGGAGAAACCGGCGTTGCCCTTGAGCAGTCGGATCGCGACGATACCCACACGGCGGAACGAGCGGTTCTCGAGCGTGATCTTCTTCCCCGACCTGGTTCCGGTGATGAGGTTTCCAAACGACAGCAGTCCTGGTTCAGCGACGACGTCGATGGCGGTGTAGCTGACAGTGTCGTAGGTCACGTTCCCGGCCTTGTCGTAGATGCGCACGATCGCGCGCGCGTCCTTCGTGCGGTCGAACACGGCGAGGCTGTAGGACGCGACCGGCGCGACTCCATCCTCGAACGGCTCCACGTCGATCCGGATATTGAAGCTCTCAGGAGCTGGCACCAGGTCTATCGAGGATAGGTTCGAGCGGATTGGCGGCTCCGGCATGTCGGTCACGACCGCGTGGACGGTGTCGCCACAGGTGCCTCGCGAGGTACGCTCGACCAGCGGTGGAATGGTATCTATGCAGGCGGCCGCGGGGATCGCCGTTGCACAGCGCAGGATCAGCATCGTAAGAACCACGCGGCCGTTGATGCTCATGGCTGCTCACTCGGAGAGAGGTGGTGGGCGTGGTTGGGGGTGATCATAAGATGCCCTGTACGATATCAAACCGCGGGATGGAGATGCAGCGGGAGGCAGTAGAGGTTATGCTGGCCACGTGCCGCAGGGGCAAGGGCGGTGCCATGTCGAGACCGGGGCTGATTGCCGTCTGCGAAATGGTGATCATAGACACACCCATCGGCACAAATAGGGGATTCCAAGCAGATTCCAGTGGATGTGCGTGATCAGGCGCTTCATGCTCTTCGTGAATCCGCCGTGACGCAGCGGGACGGGGGTGACCGGCGGTCACGGCCGATTACTGAAAACGGGGCCCTTTCGGGGCCCCGTTCTCTTTCGAGCGCGTATCTGTTCGGATCAGCGGGCCACGGTGACCGGGACGACGGTCCGGCCGCTGGCGGTCGTGATCTGGCAGAAGTAGGTGCCGGCCGCGAGATCGCCGAGCGGGAACGCCAGGGCGCGCTCGCCGGACGGGCTCGCGGTCTCCGCGAGGATCGTCCGCACGGTCGCGCCGGTCACGTCGACGAGCGTTACCGTGAGCGGTCCCTCCTCGGCGACCGAGAAGCGCAGCGTCGTCATCGAGCCCGACGTGGCCGGGTTCGGCGCGATCGACGCGGCGGCGACGCCGGTCACCGCTCGCATCTCGACGGCGACGCGGCCGATCTCGGCCACCTGTCCGTCGAGCGCGATCTCCTCGAGACGGTAGACGTAGCGCGAGCCGGCGACGAGCGCCCGGTCGGCGTCGACGAAGCCATAGCGCCGGGCGTCGCTGGTCGTGCCGGCGCCGACGAGTCGGGCGTCGGTTGTGTGGTCGGCAATCGTCACGAACTCCTCAGCGCCCGCGACGGAGCGCGAGAGGCGGAAGCCCGCGTTGTTCTCCTCGCTGGCGGTCGTCCAGCGCAGGATGTTCTCGCGGCCGCGGGTGTAGCCCTCGAACGAGGTCAGCTTCACCGGCAGAACGTTGTTCGCGAAGTTCGCGCCGATCGCGTACTCGCCGACGAACGGCTGGACGTTCGAGTACAGCCAGGTCCGCCCGGCCGCGCTGTCCCATCCCTCAGTCCGGATATCGGTCCACGACGAGACGGTCGTCGGACGATAGATGATCTCCAGATCGTTCGTGTCCTGCATGCCCGGCAGGCCGGTCACGTCGAACAGCAGCCGCACGTCGAACTCGCCGAGTCCGTTGCGGGTGAGCTGCCACCAGCGGTCGGCCGAGACGGCGTTGACCACCGGCTCGTTGTTGCGCTGCATCGGGATGCCGAGCGTGCCCGGGTGGCCCCTGCGGCGGACGATCAGCACGCTGCCGTCGGCCGACGGAGCCTCGGCGAACTCGATCGTCGCGCCGCCGAAGCTGATCGTGTCGAGGACGTTGGCCTGCAGCGCGAAGCGCTGCGAGCTGTCAGTGCCGATCGTCGCCATCGGGAAGACCGGCGACGACGCGCCGTAGTCGAGCGCACAGCTCGTGAAGGCGTACACACGGATGAACAGCGCGGTGTTGCGCGGGATGCCCGTGATCAGCGCCGTCGAGTCTCCGACGTTCGCCAGGACCGTCGCGCGGCCGAGCGAATCGCCCGGAGCGTACCAGGTGCCGTTGATCGGACCGACCGTCGGCGTCGAGTCGATGCGCGCGACGACGAGGTAGCGATCGGCGCCGGCGGCGCGGCGCCAGCTCAGGCGCAGCGAATCCGGCACGTTGCGAGTGATTCGCAGCGAGTCGATCACGCCCGGCGTCGTCGGCGTGCACCGCGCCAGCGTCGTCGCGGTCGCGCCGTCGCCGAGCGCCGAGTACCGGAAGTTGCAGGGCAGCAGTGCGAGCGCGAAGAAGTTGTACGTCGTGATCGGATTCAGTCCCGTGACGATCGGACGCGTCGACGTGCCGACGTAGCGGACGGTGTCGTCACCGACGACGTCGCCGATGTTGTAGACGCGGCCATTGGTCGGCACCGGCAGGTTCGTATCGGCGCCGCGGCTGAAGATGATCACGCTGCGCACGTCTGTCGGAGCCGTCACCGCGAAGCCGGCGGTCGTCGGCGTCGTGTACAGCAACTGCAGGTCGGTCACGTTGCCGATCGGATTGAGCGCCGGGCAGTACGTCCGCGCCGAGTCGAGTCCCGGAAGCGTCGAGTACGCGCCGTTGCAGGTCTGGAAGCCGTAGACGGCGAACCAGTAGAGCGAGTCGGCCTGAAGGCCCGAGGCGGTGATCAGGTCCGCGGCCGGACCGAAGTACGCGACGGTATCGGTCGCGCTGAGACCCTGGCCGGCGGCGTAGCGAGTGTCGGTCAATGGCGTCGTCGTCGGCGCGGTGCGCAGGCGGCGGATGACCAGCACCGTGTCGGTGCGCAGGCTGCGGACGTAGTCGAGCGTCACCGAGGTCTGCGTGCGGCTGACGTCCATGACCCCGGTGATCTGTCCCGGCGCGCTCGAGCAGGCCAGCGTCGTCACCGTCGCGGTCGTGGCCGAGGCCGAGTACGTCGCGTTGCACGTGCTCAGGCTGTAGACCGCGTAGTGGTAGGTCGTTCCGGCCTGGAGGTTGCGGACCTCGGCGGTGCCGCCGGAGGTCGGGCCGACGTAGGCGACCGTGTCGGTCGCGCTGAGTCCCTGGCCGACCGTGTAGCGCGTGCCGCTGGTCGGCGTCGAGGTCGGCGCCGCGCCCGCGCGACGGATGATGATGATCGAGTCCGCCGGAGCGCTCGAGGTGAAGCTGAACGTCGTCGTGCTCGTCGTATTCGAGCTGACCGCGTTGAGCGACACCGGCGAGGGAACCGGGCAGCCGATCCACAGGTTGTCGATGATGACACGCGGATGGTTGTTGCTTCCGCCGATGTTCACCGAATAGATCTGGATGCGCACATCGCTCGCGTTCGTCAGCGACGGAGGGAGCTGCACCGTGAGCGTGCCCGACTGCGCCGTCGTCGAGTTGTCGAACTGCGGCCAGGTCACCCCGGCGATGTCGGTAAAGGTCGAGCCGCTGCCACCGTTGGTGGCAATGCGCAGCTCGTTGAGGCGCGTGCCCGCGGTTCCATTGATGAGCTTCGCCCAGTCAACTGAAAGCGTTCCTGCATTCTTGCCGGTGAAGTTGCCGTACCATACAATGCCGGCCGGCCCAGTATTCCCCGTCGACTGCAGTCGGAGTGACCCTCCGCCGTTGTTGTGAATTCCGTGGTTCGTAATCGTCGTCGTGAACGTCGCGTTCGTGCCGGCGTCGGTCGTGAACTCGCCGCCCGCCACGTTGGTGGTCGGGAACGCCGTGGTCCCGCTCGTGACGAAGCTGAAGTCCTGGCTGTACGGGAAGGTGTTGATCACTCGACCCTGCGCCAGTGCTGCAACCGATGTCAGAAGCATCAGCGCGAGTAGCAGCGTAGCATGTCTTCGCATGGTGTTGTCCGTCGATAGTGTATAGGGTGGAGTCGATAGGATCGTCGTCGTCCGGGATGCCTGGCAGCGGTTCTGCGGCTGCGGCCCGACTGTCTCGACGGGTCGCCCGCGCCGCCCGGGCCTCACGGGCGGCAACATACGGAAATGCCATAGCAGCATTCCGCGTGCCGATGATCGTTATGCCCTTACAACGTGCCGCATCGGGCCCTGGGAAGCCAGACAGCGCACAGGAAGGAAACTTGCATACGTTTTCGCACTGGTGCTATCTTTGCGTTCGGTGTTTTCACCAGTGGGGCCCGCGGTATCGCGTGCCTTCTTTTTTTTCAGCATGGGCATTCTTCCATTCGAGACCGAGCGGCGCCTGCGCGAGGAGGTCGAGCGACGGGGCCTGATCCTGCTCGAGCTCAAGCGACGCGGCGAGCGCGGATCGACCGTCATCGAGATCATCATCGACAGCGAAAGCTCCGATGTGAACCTCGACGAGCTCGCCGAGGTCAACCGCTGGGCCAGCGATCTGTTCGACGAGATCGAGGATGAGCTCCCGAGCCGCTACCGGCTCGAGGTCTCGACTCCGGGCCTCGGCCGGCCGCTGGAGTTCGCCTGGCAGTACCGGAAGAATGTCGGCCGCCTCATGAAGATCAGCTACCGCGACGAGTCCGACACGGTCCGCTCCGACGTGTTCCGCCTCGCCGAGGTCGCCGGAACGACGCTGATCCTGGCGCCCGCGGGTCGCCGAAAGGGATCCGATGATGCCCCGGTGTCCGTCGACATCGACCACATCGTCAAGGCCGTCGTCGAGCCGGAGTTCTGATCGGCGCCCTGTAATCGAATCACGACAGAGACCAACTACAATGGCCAAGCGCAAGTCCGCCAAATCGAGCGCGAGCAAGCAGCTGATCATCGATGCGTTCGCGGAGATGGCGCGGCAGAAGAATATCGACCGCGATCTGCTCCAGGGTATCATCGAGGATACCTTCTCGCAGATGGTCCGCAAGAAATACGGCCCCGACGCCAACTTCGACATCATCGTCAACATGGAGAAGGGGGACATCGAGATCTACCTGCTCCGTGAGGTCGTCGAGGAGGTCGAGGATCCGAACCTGCAGATCTCGCTCGAGGAGGCCAATTCCGGGGACGAGAACTACGATCTCGGCGACGAGCACCTGATGGAGCTCAACCTCGAGAATCTCTCGGAGAACTTCGGACGCCGCATGGTCTCGATGGCCTCGCAGCTGCTGGGGCAGCGCATCCGCGAGGTCGAGAAGGACAACATCGTCGCCGAGTACGGCTCGAAGGCGAACGAGATCATCGTCGGCGAGGTCTACCAGGTCCGCCGCAACGATGTCTACGTGATGCACAACAAGGTCGAGCTCCGGATGCCGCGCAACGAGCAGATCTGGCGCGAGCGCTACAAGAAGGGCGACACCATCCGCGCGCTCCTCAAGGAGGTGCGCAGCGCCGAGGGCACCGCCTCGCAGCCGGAGATCATCATCTCGCGCAGCGACCCGAAGTTCCTTCAGCGCCTGTTCGAGATCGAGATTCCGGAGATCTACGACGGCATCATCGAGATCAAGGCCATCGCCCGCGAGCCCGGCGAGCGCGCGAAGGTCGCGGTCTGGTCGCACGACGAGCGCGTCGACCCGGTCGGCGCCTGCGTCGGCATGAAGGGCGTCCGCATCCACTCGATCGTCCGCGAGCTCTCGAACGAGAACATCGACGTCATCAACTATTCGCCCGAGGCGCGCCAGTTCATCGCCCGCGCGCTTTCGCCGGCGAAGGTTAAGGAGATCTCGATCGACGAGGAGACCAAGACCGCGCAGGTGCTCGTTTCCGACGACCAGGTGTCGCTCGCGATCGGCAAGAACGGCCAGAACGTCCGCCTGGCGATGAAGCTCACCGGCTACACGCTCGATCTCGTGCGTGAGGGCGGCGAGGACATCGAGCTCGTCGAGTTCAAGGACGAGATCGGCGAGGAGCTCTACATGCGCCTGATCGGCGCGGACATCGAGACCGCCAAGGAGTTCCTGCGCGCCCCCGAGGTGATGCTGCTCGCGATCGAGGAGATGACCCCGCAGAAGCTCGACGAGATCCGCCAGGTCATGCTCGCCGAGTTCGACGAGGACGAGCTGCGCGGCATCTACCGCGAGACCGGCCTGCAACTGCGTCGACCGGATACCGGCGAGGCAGCCGCGGCCGAAGGCGCCGGCACGGAGGGTGCAGTTGAAGAAGGTGCCGGCGAAGGCGCGGCGACCGAGGGTGCGGCTGCCGAAGGCGCTCCGACCGCGGGCGCGGCGACCGAGGGTGCGGCTGCCGAAGGCGCTCCGACCGCGGGCGCGGCGACCGAGGGTGCGGCTGCCGACGGCGCCGCGACCGAAGGCGGCGTAATCGAAATTCCCGCGACCGAAGGCGCCGCGACAGCGGCCGCCACCGAGGCAGCTCCGGCAGAGGCCGCAACCGCGGATTCAGCCGAGATGGCCGCGACGGCGGCCGAGGCGACCGCCAGCGACGCGGCGACGGCTCCGACCGACGCCGAGCCGGCCGATGCCGGGATCTTCGATTCCACCGAACCGTCGGCCGAGTCGGGCGAGGGCGCTCCGCAGGAGCCGGTTTCCGGCGAAACGTCGCCGGTCGAAGGCGAGCATGCACACGCCAACGGGGCCGACGATTCGTCGGTTGACAATGCGCAGTCGTAGTTTCGTGGACTGAAGCGGGCGGTCGGGTCTTCAGGTGCCGTGGGGTACCGCGGGGACCGGGCCGCGGACGGCGCCGGGAATCTGGGGGACTCTCCACGATTCACACGGCTGTAACGTCGTAACGATGCTGGGGTCGCCAACGCACCCACGGGTGCCAGCCGTGACGACCAGCCTCTCGCCGTCTCCGCTTCCCGGTCCCACCCTGTCAGGTCACGCCGGAGCGTTTCCAACAATGTGCAGGAGCAGCGGTATGTGGTAAGGAACAGAGACCAGAGCAACCTTTTACAGTATCTGAATGCCCGCGACATCAACAGCAAGTAAGTCGGCGTATAAGCTCTTCAAGGTCGCAGCCGAACTGAACATCGGCAAGGAGACCATTGTCGAGTTCCTCACGTCCAAGGGGTTCTCCGTCCAGGCCAAGCCCACCACGAGCCTGAGCCAGGAGATGTATGACCTCGTGATGGACAAGTTCGAGAAGGAGCATCGGCAGATCGAGAAGCAGCGCAAGAAGGTCGACGCCTATCACGAGCGGCGCACGAAGACCAAGGACGAGGCCGAGGGCGGCGAAGTCCCCGAGGTCGGCGCGCCGAAGCGTGCGCGCAAGGCGTCCGACGAGGGCGAGGCCGAAGCGGCCCCCGCCACCGTCGAGACTCCGGCCGAGGCCGTCGCCGAGACTGCTGCGGAGCCGCAGAGCGATCCGGCCACCGAGCCGTCGATCGAGCGTGCTCCGGTCAAGGGCGCTGAGAAGCATGAGGCCGCCGGCGCGATCGAGACCGTCGAGCAGATGGGAACGGCCGACGAGCATGCCGATCGCCAGGAGGCGGAGATCGCCGTCGCCGCGCGCGTCGCCGACGAGTTCGTCGAGCACACGCCGGCCGCCGAGCCTGCCGCGGAGATTCCCGTCGTCGAGACTCCGAAGGCCGAGGTGATCGCACCGACGGTCGAGCCGACGCCGGTCGTCGAGGAGGCCCCCGCCGCCCGCATCGAGACTCCCGCCGAAACGCCGGCGGACGCAGCACCGGCCGCCACGCCGGCCGAGGCGCCCCGCGCCGGGACGGCGAAGCCCGCAGCAAGCCGCGCCCGCACGGCTGCCGAGGCACCGGCTCAGGCCGAGCCGGCCGTGACGCCGACCGCCGAGACGGTTGCTCCCGAGGCCGCGCGTCCCGAGACCGCGGCGCCGACGGAGGCTGTTGCCGCGACCGCCGCACCCGAGCCCGCGATGCCCGAAGCAGCGATGCCCGAGGCGTCCGCTCCGGAGGCTGCGGCGCCCGAGGCGGCGATGCCGGAACTGACGCTGCCCGAGGGCGTCTCACCGGACGATCCGAATCTCCCGAAGGAGTATCGTGCGATCGCGCCGAAGCTGCAGGGATTGACGGTGCTCGGAAAGATCGAGCTGGCCAGGCCGGCCGACAAGGAGTCCAAGGACAAGCGTCCCCGCAAGCGGATCCGCGAGACCGCGAAGTCGGTCGACATCACCAAGGAGGCGGGCTCGCGTCCGACTCTGGGGACGTCGGCAGGCGCAGGCACCGCGCGACCGGCCGGTCCGGGCGCAGGCCAGGGTCGTCCGGGAACCGGAACGGGCACCGGCGCCGGAGCCAACAAGAAGCGCGGCAAGGGCGGCGGGTTCATCCCCGTCAACCAGGCCGACGTCTCGCGCGCCATCACGCAGACCTTCTCGCACATGGGCGGCAGCGGCGGCAAGTCGCAGCGCCAGAGCCGTAGCCGCGACCGTCGCCAGGAGCGCCAGGAGCGGGATGCGCGGAGGATGGAGGAGATGGAGCGCGAAGCACTCGTGCTGCAGGTGACCGAGTTCGTCACCGTGGCCGAGCTCGCCAACCTCATGAACGTCGACGTCGGCCAGGTCATCGGCAAGTGCATCGGCCTCGGCCTGATGGTGTCGATCAACCAGCGCCTCGACAAGGACACGATCCAGCTCGTCGCCGACGAGTTCGGCTTCTCGATCGAGTTCCAGGAGGAGTACACCGACGACGCCCTCGTCGACAAGGAGGACGATCCCGAGACCCTCGTTCCGCGCGCCCCGATCGTCACGATCATGGGACACGTCGATCACGGCAAGACGTCGCTGCTCGACTACATCCGACGCTCGAACGTCGTCGCCGGCGAGTCCGGCGGCATCACGCAGCACATCGGCGCCTATTCGGTGCAGCTTCCGGACAACCGGAAGATCACCTTCCTCGATACCCCGGGCCACGAGGCCTTCACGGCCATGCGTGCCCGCGGCGCCCAGGTGACCGACATCGTCATCCTCGTCGTCGCGGCCGATGACTCGGTCATGCCCCAGACGGTCGAGGCGATCTCGCACGCCCAGGCGGCGAACGTCCCGATGGTCGTCGCGATCAACAAGGTCGACAAGCCCGAGGCGAACGTCGAGCGCATCAAGCAGCAGCTCTCCGATCGCGGCGTGCTCGTCGAGGAGTGGGGCGGCCGCTACCAGGCCGTCGAGATCTCCGCGAAGAAGGGCATCAACATCGACAAGCTTCTCGAGACGGTGCTGCTCGAGGCCGAGATCCTCGACCTCAAGGCGAGCCCCGAGCGCGAGGCGCGCGGCGTCGTCATCGAGGCCGAGATCGATCGCGGCAAGGGTATCGTCTCGACGGTGCTCATCCAGAAGGGAACGCTCCGCGTCGGCGACAACTTCGTCGCGGGCATCTTCTCCGGCCGCGTGCGAGCGCTGCTCGATGAGCGCGGCAATCGCATCGATCAGGTCGGTCCGTCGGAGCCGGCGCAGGTGCTCGGCTTCAGCGGCGTGCCGACCGCCGGCGACATGATCATCTGCGTCGAGAGCGAGCAGGAGGCCCGCGAGATCGCGACCCGCCGCCAGCAGCTCGCCCGCGAACAGACGTTCAAGCAGCAGCGCCACCTCACGCTCGAGGAGATCTCCTCGCAGATCGCCCGTGGCGGCGTGCAGCACCTTCCGCTCATCATCAAGGGCGACGTGGACGGATCGGTCGAGGCGCTTGCCGACTCGCTGCTGCGACTGTCGACGCCCGAGGTGCAGGTCGGGGTCGTGCTCAAGTCGGTCGGCGAGATCACCGAGTCGGACGTCGTCCTGGCGGCCGCCTCGCAGGCGATCATCATCGGCTTCCACGTCCGTCCGAACCTCAAGGCCCGCAAGCTTGCCGAGCGCGAGGGCGTCGAGATCAGGACGTACCAGATCATCTACGATACCGTCAACGACGTCCGCGCGGCGCTCGAAGGCATGCTCCGGCCGGAGCAGAAGGAGGAGATCACGGGCACCGTCGAGGTGCGCGAGACCTTCAAGGTCTCGAAGATCGGCATCATCGCCGGCTGCTACGTCGTCGATGGACGGATCACGCGAAACGACAAGGTCCGCCTGCTGCGCGACGGCTTCGAGGTGTGGAACGGCGGCATCCAGTCGCTGCGCCGCGTCAAGGAGGACGTCCGCGAGGTCGAGCAGGGCTTCGAGTGCGGTGTCACGCTAGACGGTATGAGCGACATCAAGATCGGCGACATCATCGAAGCCTATCGCACCGTCGAGATCAAGCGCAAGCTCGTCGACGCCGCGACCTACTAGGCGGTCACGGTACGCAATTGGTGAAACGTAAAGCGCAGAACGGTCCGGCCGCGCGTTTTACGTTTCGCCGTTTTCGGACCGTCGGCCGGCGCGATCGCCGGGGGATCATCCACTTGTGGAGGAAGAAGCAGCCGTGTCAGTTCGAACAGAGCGCGTTGGCGCGATGGTCCGCGAGGCGCTGGGCGCCCAGTTTCAGCGCAGCATGCCCGAGTACCTCGACGGCCTGATCACCGTCGCCTCGGTCAGGATGTCCCCCGATCTGCGCATCGCCAAGGTCTACGTGAGCATCTACCGGAGCACGACGAAGCCGGAGATCCTCATGAAGCGCCTCAACACCCATGCGCCCGAGATCCGCAAGCGGCTCGGTGACGACGTGGAGATGAAGCACCTTCCGGAGCTCCGGTTCTTTCTCGACGACACGCTCGATACCGTCGAGCGCATCGACAAGCTGCTGAAGTCCGTCCGCGAGGAGGACGAGGCACGCGAGGCCGAGCGCGCCGCCCGCGCGGGCGAGACCGCGGGCGAGACCGGCGCCGACAACGCGGCCGATGGAGCGGCCGACGGCGCTGCGCACGGCGACGGCATGACCGGGAGCGGGGCGCATGACGACGATCGGTGAGACTGGCATTCGGCTGATCGACCGGGACGATCTCGCGACGCTCGACACGACGACGCTCGCCACCGACGGCGGCGTGCTGCTCGTCGACAAGCCGAAGGGCTGGACGTCGTTCGACGTCGTCGCCAAGTGCCGCGGTATTTTCCGCGTGAAGAAGGTCGGCCACACCGGCACGCTCGATCCGATGGCCACCGGCCTGCTCGTGCTCTGCTTCGGCAGGGCCACCAAGCTCGTCGAGCGCCTGCAGGCCGAGGAGAAGGAGTACACCGGCGCGATCCGCTTCGGCGCGACAACGCCGACCGACGACGCCGACAGCGAGGAGACCGAGACCTTCGCGATCGATCACCTCACGCCCGAGGCCATCGCCGACTCCGCCGCGTCCTTCGTCGGCGAGCAACTCCAGGCGCCGCCGATGTTCTCGGCACGCAAGGTCGCCGGCCAGCGCCTCTACAAGCTCGCCCGCCGCGGCGAGACCGTCGAGGTCGCGCCGCGCGCGATCACCGTTCGGGCCTTCGAGATCACCGCGGTCGATCTGCCGGAGGCACGCTTCCGGATCGTCTGTTCCAAGGGCACCTACATCCGCTCGCTCGCGCGCGACCTCGGCCGCGCGCTCGGGACCGGAGCCTATCTGACCGAGCTGCGCCGGACGCGCAGCGGCGACCTGCACGTCGATCGTGCGGCGACCATCGACGAGCTGCAGGCGACGCGACGGACACACGAGAATCAGCGCGACTCATGAGAGTTGTTCACGCATTGACGGACCTCGAGCACGACGACCGAACGGCCGTGACCATCGGCACGTTCGACGGCGTGCACCTCGGCCATCGGGCCATCATCGGAGCGCTCGTCGAACAGGCGCGCGCGCTCGGCGGGCGCAGCGTCGTCGTGACGTTTCACCCGCATCCGCAGGTCGTGCTGCGCCGCAAGGGCGATACCGTGCCGCTGCTGACCAGCGCCGAGGAGCGCGACGCGCTGCTCGAGTCGCTCGGCGTCGACATCGTGATCGTCCTCGAGTTCACGCCGGAGACCGCGGCGACCCCGTGGCAGGAGTTCTTCGGTCGGATCCTCGAGCACGTCGGCGTCGGCCACATCATCTTCGGCCACGACCACGCCTTCGGCCGCAACCGCGAAGGCACCGCCGAGGCACTGCAAGCACTGGGTCGCGAGAGGGGATTCGGGGTGACGGAGGTGGGACCCCTCGACATCGAGGGCGACGCCGTGAGCTCGACGAAGATCCGTCACGCCCTGCAGCAGGGCGATCTCTCGACCGCCGAGCGTTATCTCGGCCGTCACTACAGCGTCACCGGCACCGTCGTGCGCGGCGACGGCCGCGGCCGCACCCTCGGCATCCCGACGGCCAACGTGCGGGCGCTCGAGGAGTCGAAGCTGCTGCCCGGCAACGGCGTGTACTGCGTCGGCATGCTCGTCGACGGTGCGCGGCATCGCGGCATGGCGAACATCGGCGTGCGGCCGACCTTCACCGACGCGACCGTGCGCACGCTCGAGGTCAATCTCTTCGACTTCGACGGCGATCTGTACGAGAAGACCGCTACCGTCGAGTTCCTGAGGTTCGTCCGGCACGAGCAGAAGTTCGGCTCCGCGGAGGAGTTCCTCCGACAGCTCGATCACGATCGCACCGTGTGCCGCGAAGGCTAGAGCGCACTCCCGCGCGCGCGGCCGGTTGCCGCCGCCGTGCCGACCCTCGCGCGTCGATTCCCTATCTTCGGTCCTCCGCGCACTGATACCCGCGCCGACTCCGCATGCTGAAGTACCTCGCCGTGACGATCGTCATCGCCGTCGTCACGGCGATCATCATCGACACCTACGCTCCGCGCCATCTCCTGCGCTACGATGAGGCCGACTATGTCTTTGCCACCGAGCAGGGACTCATCGACAACCACATCGACCGCAACGCGCTGCCGCTGGCCGACTTCATCGCCGCCGGCACCGCGGGTGGCACCGATTCGTCGAAGCGCACCGAGCTGTCGGAGCTCGTGCGCGAGCGGGGTGACCTCTCCTTCTACCGGCACTATCACGGCCCGCTCTACTTCTACTGGCTGATGCTCGGCCGCACGTTCGGCATGACCGGCGAGCAGGCGCTGCGCGCGTGGTCGATGGTCCTCCTGGGCGTTCTCGCGCTGCTGATGGTCGCGGCCGCACGCGGCGTGCATGGCCTCGACGTACCACTGGCGCTGCTTCCGGCGGCGCTGCTCCTGGGCTCGTCCATCAACATTCTCGCGGCGTCGCAGATCACACCGCACGCGCTCTACGGCGTGACGTCGCTGCTGGCGCTCGTGATGCTCGCCCGCGTGATGCGCACGGGCGAACGGCGCGACTGGTACGCGGCAGTGGCATCGCTGGCGCTCGCGTTCCTGACGATCGAGTACGCGCTGATCATCGCGGCGACCTATGCGGTCGGACTCTGGATGTCGCGCGAGCGGATCGTGCGTGGTCAGTGGGTCGGTGTGCTGCTTCGTTCGATCGCGGTGTTTCTCGCGGTGATCGCGGTCCTCTGGATCGGCGGCATCATCAAGCTGACGCTCGTCAAGAACTACCTCTTCTTCGCCTACTTCTCGATCGTGCGCGGCTCGGCCTATGGATCGAGCCCCGTGCTCGACGTCTGGGCCGAGCACTTCTCGAACGCGCCGGTGGCGTGCGCGGTCGGTCTCGTAGCGCTCGTCGTCGGAGCCGTGCGTCTCCGGCGCAATCCGACACTGCTGCCATACCTGCTGTATCCCGCGCTCGTTCTGTTGACGCTGCTGCGCAATCGATCGCTCTCGCCGACGTATGTGGCCTCGGTGTTTCCACCGCTGTTCATGGTCGCCGCGATCACGCTCGACGATCTGCTGCGGGGTCGCTCACGCTGGATCGCGTGGGGCGCGACCGCGGCGGTCGCGATCGCATCGGCGCTGACGATGCCGGCGCCCGCCGATACCGTCGCCGAGTGCGGCGAGCAGTTGATCGCGCGCGTCGTCGCAGCCGTCGACGCGCTGCCGGCGCGCGACTCGAGCCTGCTGGTGCCGCGCGAGCACCTTCCGATCCTGCATTACTACCATCGGCGCGAGCGCCGGTTCACAGGGTTCGCCCACGATCTCGACGACTCGGCGACGATACGCGAGCTCGTCCGCGAGCGACGCGTCAGCGGCGCCGTCACCTACGACAGCACCGATGTCCTGCGCTTCGGCAGGATCTTCCCCGATGCCGCTCTCGTCTCGACCGCGCCGGCATCGCCATCGTGTAATCTCACGTTCTCGTACTACCTGCTCCATTCGCAATGAGCCTTCTCTCGATCGTCATCCCCGTCTACAATGAACAGGCGTCGGTCGCCAGTCTGATCGATACGGTCCTCGGCGTCGACCTCGAACCGCTCGGACTCGAGCGCGAGCTCGTCGTCGTCAACGACGCGTCGACCGATCGCACGCTCGAGGCGCTCGAGGCCTACCGCGACCATCCGCACGTGCGGATCTTCTCCCATGCCGTCAACATGGGCAAGGGCGCCGCGCTGCACACCGGGATCAGGGAGGCGCGCGGGTCGATCATCGTCATCCAGGATGCCGACCTCGAGTACGATCCGAACGAGTACGGGACGCTCCTGCGCCCGATCATCGACGGCCGGGCCGACGTCGTCTTCGGCTCCCGCTTCGCCGGCGGCGAGGCGCATCGCGTGTTCTACTTCTGGCACTACCTCGGCAATCGCTTCCTCACGCTGCTGTCGAACATGCTGAGCGATCTGAACCTCACCGACATGGAGACCTGCTACAAGGCCTTCCGCGCCGAGATCATCAAGGAGATGACGCTGAAGGAGAAGCGCTTCGGCTTCGAGCCGGAGGTCACCGCGAAGGTCGCGAAGCTCAGCAAGACGACGGGCTGCCGCATCTACGAGGTGGGGATTTCCTACAACGGCCGGACCTATGCCGAGGGCAAGAAGATCGGCTGGAAGGATGGTGTCAGCGCCCTGCGGTGCATCGTTCGCTACAACCTGTTCTCGTAGCCCGCCCCCGAAAAAATCCGCCGCGATCGGCCCTCGAATACCCTATCTTTGTCGATTCCCGACGACTGGACCGTCCCGAACGGATGGTCCGGTCGCAGCCTTTCGCTCATTCAGACGGGTGGAGGCGGGCTACGGCGCGTCCGTGGTCATCGCTGCAGTTCGCGACCTGCGGCACAGGGAGGTGTGTTGCGAGCCCAACCAATGGCCGGTACGCACGCCGGCAACTCTTTGAGGATATCATGGCAATGACCAAGGAGCGCAAGGCTGAACTTGTGCAGAAGTACGGCGATCACGCGAACGACACGGGCAAGCCCGAGGTTCAGATCGCCATCCTGACCGATCACATCAACGGACTCGGTCCGCACTTCGAGGGCAACCGCAAGGACAAGCACTCGCTGCGCGGGCTCATGAAGATGGTCGGCAAGCGCAGGGGTCTGCTCGACTACCTGATGAAGAAGGATATCGGCCGCTACCGCGCGATCATCGCGGAGCTCGGCATCCGCCGCTAGAGCACATCGGACACGCCGTGAAGGTCATCGCCTTCACGGCGTGTCGTTTTTTCCGAGTGAAGTCTTGAGGGGCCCTGTGCGGTGACGAGCCATCGGCGTGCGACCAACACCACCGACCTGCGATACCGCATCGAGTTGAAATCAACATAGCATCGGTCCGGAACGAGCCCTGGCTCCGCTCGACGGCCGGACTGCACAGTGAACGAGAAGGACATGAAGACAGTTGTTGAAATGGAGTTTGGCGGCCGCACGCTCTCGCTCGAGACCGGCCACCTCGCAAAGCTCGCCAACGGCTCGGTGATGGTTCGCCTGGGCGACACGATGGTGCTTTCGGTCGCCGTCGCCTCGAGCACGCCGCGCGAAGGAATCGACTTCCTGCCGCTGCAGGTCGAGTATCGCGAGAAGTACGCCGCGGCCGGCAAGGTCCCGGGTGGATTCTTCAAGCGCGAGGCGCGCCCGAGCGAGAAGGAGATTCTCTCGGCCCGTCTGATCGACCGCCCGATCCGCCCGATGTTCACCAAGGGGTGGACCTACGAGACGCAGGTCATCTGCACGGTGTATTCGTTCGACCAGGAGAACGACCCCGACGTCCTCGCGGCGGTTGGCGCGTCGGCCGCGCTGATGATCGCGGGCATGCCGTTCCAGGGCCCGATCTCGAACGTCCGCGTCGGTCACATCGATGGCCAGTTCGTCATCAACCCGACCTACGCCGAGCTCGAGGATTCCGTCCTCGACATCGTCGTCTCCGGCACCGATGACTCGATCGTGATGGTCGAGGGCGAGTGCGACGAGATCAGCGAGGACCTCTTCGTCGAGGCCCTCGAGTTCGCGCACGCGAACATCCGCAAGATCAACGACCTGCAGCGCAAGCTCTACTCGCAGATCGAGATCAAGAAGCTCGCGATGCCGGCGAAGAAGGAGTTCGACGACGTCGGCGAGTTCATCCGCGCCCACTCGGACGAGCGGATCTCGGCGTACACGCGCGAGTCGACGACGAAGGAGGGTCGCAAGGAGCGCTACAAGCTGCTCAAGGAGGAGATCGCGCTGCTGGTCGCCGAGAAGTTCCCGTCGACGACGCACCCGGACATCGAGGTCGACAAGATCGTCGGCGCCGTGCTGCACGACCTGGAGTCGGACAACATGCGCGAGATGATCCTCGCCGAGGGCCGCCGTCTCGACGGTCGACGCACCGACGAGATCCGCCAGATCAGCTGCGAGGTCGGCATCCTGCCGCGCGCGCACGGCTCGGCGCTGTTCACCCGCGGCGAGACGCAGTCGCTGACGTCGATGACGCTCGGCACCAAGCTCGATCGCCAGATGGTCGATGGACTACTTCCGAAGACGGACAAGAAGTTCATGCTCCACTACAACTTCCCGCAGTTCTCCGTCGGCGAGACCGGCCGCTTCGGCTCGACCTCGCGTCGCGAGATCGGCCACGGCAACCTCGCCGAGCGCGGCCTGAAGGCGGCGCTGCCGGACGAGAAGGAGTTCCCGTACACGATCCGCATCGTCTCGGACATCCTCGAGTCGAACGGGTCGTCGTCGATGGCCACGGTCTGCGCGGGCTCGCTCGCGCTGATGTCCGGCGGCGTGCCGATGCGCAAGCCGGTCGCGGGCATCGCGATGGGCCTGATCTACGGTGGCGAGGATCGCGTCGCGATCCTCTCGGACATCCTCGGTGACGAGGATCACCTCGGCGACATGGACTTCAAGGTCGTCGGCACCCGCGAGGGCATCACCGCCTGCCAGATGGACATCAAGATCCAGGGCATCTCGCTCGAGGTCATGCGCAAGGCGCTGCTGCAGGCACGTGACGGTCGCTTCCACATCCTCGACAAGATGGCCGAGACGGTCGCGGCTCCGGCCGACGACCTCTCGCCGTTCGCACCGCGCCTGACGACCATCCAGATCCCCGTCGAGGCGATCGGCATGGTCATCGGCTCCGGCGGCGAGACGATCCGCGGCATCGTCGCGGAGTCGGGCGCCGAGATCAACATCGAGGAGGATGGCACGGTCGTCATCGCCGCGGTCTCGGGCGAGAGCTCGGCCAAGGCGGTCGAGATGATCCGCGCCCTCACCGCGATGCCGGAGGTCGGCAAGACCTACAACGGCCGCGTCGTCCAGATCCGCGAGGGTCTCGGCGCGATCGTCGAGATCCTGCCGAAGAAGTCGGGCCTGCTGCACATCTCGCAGATCGATCACCATCGCGTCGAGAACGTCGAGGACGTCCTCGCCGTCGGCGATCGCGTCGAGGTGAAGCTCCTCGAGATCCAGGACGGCGGCAAGCTCCGCCTCAGCCGCAAGGCGCTCCTTCCGATGCCGGAAGGAATGACCGAGCGCCCCGAGGGTGAGCGTCGCGGCGGCTTCGGCGGCGGCGGCGGCGACCGCGGTCGTGACGGCGGCCATCGCAACGGCGGTGGCGATCGTCGCGGTCCGGGCGGACCCGGTGGTGATCGTCGCGGACCGGGCGGTCCCGGCGGCGAGCGTCGCGGACCCGGCGGACCCCGCCGAGACGACGACAGCCGCGGCAACCGGTAACGACGTCAAGAAGAGAGCGAGGCGGTCATGCAGTGCATGGCCGCCTCGCTGCGTTTCAGGGGTTGGGCGCCGGCCGTGCAGCGCCGGCCCGCCTCGCTGTGTTTCAGGGGTTGGGCGCCGGCCGTGCTGCGCCGTGCGCCTCGCTGCGTTTGACGCGTCGCGCGTCGCCCGCGATTGCAACAGAGTGCCACGACGGCAACTCCGATCGGGACGGGTCGTAGCTCGGCGCTCCCACGCCTGATCCTACAATCTCACGCGCCCCTTGTGGCCACACGATGATCCCGATGAAGACGATTCGACAGTTTGCCGGTGCATTCGCACCGCTGGTTCTCGCGCTCGTTCTGCTGGCCGGCTGCGGAGATGACGCTCCGGTCAGTCCCGATCCCGGCACCGTAGGCGGCGGACCGACCGAGCCCGCCGGAAAGAAGGACTCCATCCGCTTCGACGTCGAGTGGTCGCCGAACGCGCGCCTGCTCGACACCAACGACGTAAAGACCGCGGTCGTCTCGGTCGACACCGCAAGCTTCATCTACACGTTCCGCAAGGGCAACGCCAAGGTCGAGGGACTGAAGAACGGTGACATCCTCGTCCTCGGCGACATCGCCCTTCGCAAGGTGAAGTCCGTCACGGACAACGGGACGACGCTCGTCGTCCGCACCGACCCCGCGTTCATCACCGACGCGATCGTCAACGGCGACATCAGCTGGGATTACGGTGTGCGCTACGACGTGAAGTCGGTGACCAACGCGTTCATGAAGATGGGAGCCAAGCCGACCTTCATCGGCGGCGACACCGCCGGCTATCAGATCAAGATCGGCGACTACGAGTACAACTTCGGAATGAAGTTCCACCCGGACTGGCTCAAGGCGGACATTCGACTGTTGAAGAAGATTGGCAACTCGAAGGTGCTCGACAACCGACTCGAGGGAGTGCTCTACAAGTTCCGCGCGCTCGGCAAGGTGACGATCAAGGATCGCAAGCTGATCGAGTTCGACGCCCGCAACGACTACGTCGCGGGTGACCTGACGCTCTCGCTCAACGCGGCCGGCTCGGGCTCGAGCATCGGCATCGAGAGCGACTTCACGCTGTTGAAGTACCCGATCCCGCAGATTCCCTTCTTCACGATCAAGATCAAGGCGCTCGTCGTGATGAACGGAGTGATTCCGCCGGAGGGCTCGTGCCTGATGAAGGCGAAGTTCAGCTACGACGTCGACCAGGGCTTCAGCTACTCGACCGGCGGCGCGCTCCCGAAGATGCTCGTGCGCCGCGAGGAGTTCGACAAGTCCGGCGTCGAGCCGCGCACCGGCGCCGCGGGCGCGGCGTCGCTGTCGTTCGGTCTCGGGTTCCCGCGCGTCGAGCTGGAGTTCCTCAACACCCGCATCGCATGGATCCAGCCGGCCTATCTTCTCGGCGGCGACTATACCGCGATGCCGGCGTGCCAGCAGGCGAAGGCACAGTTCATCGGCTCGGCCGGTTACGGCATCGGCGCGTTCGGCATTACGCTGGCGAGCGGATCGAAGACGCTGTGGCAGAAGGAGAAGGTGCTGCTCAAGGCAGGGCAGTGCCCGTAGGGCGAGGCGACGAGTAGAGGGTTGACGGGAGCCGGCCACGAACGTGGCCGGCTCCTGTGTTCACCGGCCGGGCGCCGGCGCGTTCAGGAGAGCGGCACGAAACCGGTTGCATTCGGCCGGATCGTGCGCGCCGAGATCGACATCGCAGACAGCGAGGACGCCACCATGGCACAACCGGAGTCGCCTCGGATCAACCCGCTTCCACTGGCGATCGCGGGCATGCTCATCGTCGTCCTCTTCGCGGCGAGCATCGCGGTGTATCCCGAACTCCCCGCGCGTATCCCGCAGCACTTCGGCTTCGACGGACGGCCCGACCGCTGGGTCGAGCGCTCGTTGGTCGCGTGGCTACTTCTGCCGATCATCGCGCTGATGGTGTCGGGATTCGTCGTAGTGATCGCCTCGATCATCCCGCGTGATCTTCGGCTGGTCAATGTCCCGAACAAGGCACGGTTACTGGCGCTGCCCGCGGAGCGCCAGGCCCTGGTCGCGGTCATGGTCCGCAACACCCTGCACTGGATCGTGGTCATGGTGCTGTTGATGTTCGCCGGACTGCAGCTCGAAGTCTATCTGGCCGCCATGAGCGGCGCGGCAACCGAGCTCGGATGGCTGGTCGTCGTGTGGGTCGCCGGCGTGCTGACGATGGTCATCGCTCTCAACGCGCGGCTGCAGCGGCTGCTGCGCGAGACCTCCGCGTAGCAACGCGGCGGAACTTTGCCTCCGTTTGCGTCCGGGCCTTCCGTATTTTATCCCTTTTCCCTGCCCGCTCATTGTCCCTGCGGGGACAGTAACTCGACAGCCAGTGCTTCATACCGAGCGCATTCTCATCCTCGACTTCGGATCGCAGTACACGCAGCTGATCGCCCGCAAGGTCCGCGAGTGCGGTGTCTACGCCGAGATCCATCCGTTCAACGTCCCGATCGAGCGCATCCGAGAGATGAATCCGATCGGGATCATTCTTTCCGGCGGACCCTCGTCGGTCTACGAGGAGGGCGCGCCGCATTCCGATCCCGCGCTCTTCGAGCTGGGGCGGCCGGTGCTTGGCGTCTGCTACGGCCTGCAGTTGATCGCGCACCAGCTCGGCGGCGCCGTCGATCGCTCGGCGCGCCGCGAGTTCGGCCGCGCGCACCTGCACGTCGACGTCGCGGGCAACGGACTGCTCGAGGGAATCCCGCAGGAGACGATCGTCTGGATGAGCCACGGCGACTCGCTCGTTCGCGTGCCCGACGGATTCCAGGTGATCGCGCACACCGAGAACGCTCCGATCTGTGCGGTGGCCAACCTCGAGCGGCGCATCTACGGCGTGCAGTTCCATCCGGAGGTGCATCACACGCCGCGCGGCGTCGACGTGCTGCGCAACTTCGTCTTCACCATCTGCGGCGCCCGCGGCGGCTGGAGCGCGCACGCGTTCGTCGAGGCGGCGAAGCGGGAGATCCGCGAGAAGGTCGGCGACGAGCGCGTCATCTGCGCCGTCTCCGGCGGCGTCGATTCGACGGTCGCGGCGGTGCTGATCCATCAGGCGATCGGCGAGCAGCTTCACTGCGTGCACATTGACAACGGCGTCATGCGCGGCGGCGAGTCGGAGCAGGTCGTCAATCTCTTCCGGCAGCAGTTCCAGATTCCGCTCGCGTTCGTCGACGCGAGCGACCTGTTCCTCGGACGTCTAAGCGGCGTCACCGATCCGGAGCAGAAGCGCAAGATCATCGGCGGTACGTTCATCGACGTCTTCGAAAAGGAGGCGGCGAAATTCGCCGACGCGCAGTGGCTCGCGCAGGGGACGTTGTACCCCGACGTCATCGAGTCGGTCTCGTTCAAGGGACCATCGGTGACGATCAAGTCGCACCACAACGTCGGCGGGCTTCCCGAGAAGATGAATCTCAAACTGCTCGAGCCGTTCCGCGAGCTCTTCAAGGACGAGGTGCGCGCCGTCGGACGCGAGCTCGGGCTGCCGAAGGAGTTCATCGACCGCCATCCGTTTCCCGGACCGGGACTCGCGATCCGGGTGCTCGGCGAGGTCACGCGCGAGCGCTGCGAGATCCTGCGCCAGGCCGATCAGATCTTCCTCGAGGAGCTGCACAGCAGCGGACAGTACGACGTGACGTGGCAGGCCTTCACGGTGCTGCTGCCGATCTCGTCGGTCGGCGTCATGGGCGATGAGCGCACCTACGAGAACGTCTGCGCCGTGCGTGCGGTGACGAGCACCGACGGCATGACTGCCGACTGGGCGCGCATCCCGTACGAGGTGCTGGCGACCGTCTCGAACCGCATCATCAACGAGGTGCGGGGCATCAACCGCATCGTCTACGACATCAGCTCCAAGCCGCCCGCGACCATCGAATGGGAGTGACGGGCGAAGAGAAAATTCCACAGCAACACATCAGCACTCCGAACTCTCAAATCCGAAATTCTCATGACGGTATCTGCGCAGCGTTTTCAGGCGGACAAGCTCGCCGCCGACGCAACGGTGGTGTTTCTCGCCCAGGACGAATCGGTGATGCGCCAGCAGGCGGAGTTCGTCCGCGGCACCTGGGAGAGCGCATCGCTCGTGCTGGAGTCGAAGGACTTCACCGGCGGCCGTGACAGCTCGGTCGTCGTCTACACCGGTGCGAAGAAGGCGCCGCGTCTGGTGCTCGTCGGCCTCGGTGAGGTCGCGAAAATCTCGCTCGAGCGCGTGCGTCGCGCCGCCGCAACCGGCGCGCAGCGCGCCTCCGGTATGAAGGCCGGCTCGGTCGCGTTCGTCGTTCCCGAGCTCGAAGGGATCGCTCCGGCCGAGGTCGCGCAGGCGATCCTCGAGGGCGCCGTGCTCGGCACGTACAGTTTCGACAAGTACTTCGTCGAGAACCGCGAGAGCAGGGTTCGCCGGAAGATCGAGAAGATCACGCTGCACGTCCGCGACGAGGCGACGCTCAAGGACGTCAAGCGCGGCGCGGCGATCGGCCAGGCCGTCACCAACGGCGTCGTGCTCACGCGCGATCTCGTCAATGCTCCGTCGAACGAGATCTATCCCGAATCGCTCGCGGCCGCCGCGAAGCGCGAGCTCGCGCCGCACGGTGTGACGGTGCGCTCGCTGAACAAGTCGCAGATCGAGAAGCTGAAGATGGGTGGCCTGCTGGCCGTCAACCAGGGCAGCGAGCGTCCGCCGTTCTTCATCATCATGGAGTACAACGGCGGCCGCAAGGGAGCGCGTCCGATCGTGCTCGTCGGCAAAGGCATCACCTTCGACTCGGGCGGCATCTCGATCAAGCCGGGCGCGGGCATGGGCGACATGAAGATGGACATGGGCGGCTCCGGCGCGGTCATCGGCGCGATGCGCGCGATCGCCGAGCTGAAGCTTCCGCACAACGTCATCGCGCTCGTTCCGACGACCGAGAACATGCCGTCGGGCACCGCCTACAAGCCGGGCGACGTCATCACGTTCATGAACGGCAAGACCGCCGAGATCGACAACACTGACGCCGAGGGACGCCTCGTCCTGGCCGACGCGCTCACCTACGCCGACCGCTACAAGCCGCAGGCGGTGATCGACCTTGCGACGCTCACCGGCGCCATCGTGGTCGCGCTCGGCGAGGTCGCCACTGGCATGTTCGGAAACAACGACGAGCTCAAGGCACGGCTGAAGGACTCGGCCGATCGCACGTACGATCGCGTCGTCGAGCTCCCGCTGTGGGAGGAGTACGAGGAGCTCATCCGCAGCGACATCGCCGACGTCAAGAACAGCGGCGGCCGCGGCGCGGGATCGATCACCGCGGCGCTGTTCCTGCAGCACTTCATCGGCGACTACCCGTGGGTCCACCTCGACATCGCCGGCAGCGGCATGCCGTCGAAGGGCTCCGGCTATACACCGAAGGGCGGCTCCGGAGCCGGTGTACGCCTTCTCGTCGACCTCGTGCAGAACTGGCAGGGCGAGCTCGGAAAGAGCCGCTGACGCACGCCGGGACACGTTTTCAGGACGCGGGGTCGATCGCACTGCGGTCGACCCCGCGTCCGTTCGGGGCGGACATGACCGTCGATCGGGACTGTCCGGACCGTCTGGAACGACACCTCCGCGCATGTCCACAACGTGTGGACAACCGACCTATCCGGTGTGGATGGCGTGGGCACCCACTGTGGAGCATTCGGGGCCGGCGTCGGACGGCGCGAAGTTCTCCCCACTCGTGTGGAATACCCCGAAGTTTCCCCCGGATTCTCAACAACCACCGAGGGTGTGTAAATCGTGGGGATTCCCCAGTCAAACACGATTCCGGAGCGTTCCACAGCAGTTCCCCACATATCCCCCGCCCTTACATCATCATATCCTTCTTAAAAGAATAGAGTATTGTATAGGTAATGAAGGAAGGGAAGATCGGGCGGGAGCGATCACCACACGTGTCAGGATGGCTCGGACAATGCGGCGGAAGCGGCCTGATGATGTGTCAGGGAGCATATTCTTCAATCGTCGAAAACGTGCGAGAATCGACGTTCGCGAAGTGGCATCATTTTGACTACAAGGGGAATGCCAACACCTATTCCCAGTGGGAGGATCGTTATGCGTCGAGAGGCCTTTGATGTTTTGAGGGAGCTGGAGTCATTCGCGAATCGGGTCAAGAAGGAGTTCAAGGAGTTCGATCAGACCCGGAAGGCGACGACACCGGCGGAGCCGGCGGCGCGCGGCGGAGACTGGCCGGCGGTCGACGTCTCGTACGACGACGCCGCGGTCTACGTCGATGTCGATCTTCCCGGGATGCGCAAGGATGCCGTCACGGTGAGCATGCGCGGCGATGAGGCCGTGGAGATCATCGGACGTCGAGCGGCCGCGGCCGAGCAGGGACGCGAGCCGTCGCTGCGCGAGCGCTTCGCCGGCGAGTTCCGGCGGGTCGTGCCGATTCCTCCGTTCGTGGAGGTGGCGACCGACCAGGTTTCGGCGTCGATGGAGGAGGGAGTGCTGCGGATCAGGCTTCCGCGCCGGGACGCGGCCGAGAAGCGGACGATCGAGATCATCTGACGCAGGGGACGCGTGGAGCCGGCGGCGTGAGGGGAGTGAGCACTACCGACACAACAACAGTACCTGGGCCTGACGCGACAGGTCGATAGCATTTCAAGGAGGTTTCGAGCAATGGGCAAGATCGTAGGCATTGATCTCGGCACGACCAACTCGGTCGTGGCCGTGATGGAAGGAACGACGCCGGTGGTGATTCCGAACGCGGAGGGATCGCGCACGACGCCGTCGGTGGTGGGCTTCACGAAGACGGGCGACAGACTGGTTGGTCAGGCCGCAAAGCGTCAGGCGATCACCAACCCGACGAACACCATCTTCTCGATCAAGCGCTTCATGGGTCGCACGACCGGTGAGGTCAACGAGGAGCAGAAGATGGTACCGTACGCGATCAGCGCCGGCGACGGCGGCTCGGTGCGGGTGAAGGTCGACGAGCGCATGTACTCGCCGCCGGAGATCTCGGCGATGATTCTTCAGAAGATGAAGCAGACCGCCGAGGATTACCTGGGACAGAAGGTCACCGAGGCGGTGATTACTGTGCCGGCGTACTTCAACGACGCACAGCGCCAGGCGACGAAGGATGCCGGCGAAATCGCCGGACTCACCGTCCGCCGCATCATCAACGAGCCGACCGCGGCCGCGCTCGCGTACGGACTCGACAAACAGGGTAAGAACGAGAAGATCGCCGTCTACGATCTCGGCGGCGGCACGTTCGACATCTCGGTGCTCGAGCTCGGCGAGGGCGTCTTCGAGGTCAAGTCGACCAACGGCGACACGCATCTCGGCGGCGACAACTTCGATCAGCGGCTCGTCGACTTCCTGGCCGACGAGTTCAAGAAGCAGGAGGGGATCGATCTGCGCAACGATCCGATGGCGTTGCAGCGGTTGAAGGAGGCGGCGGAGAAGGCGAAGATGGAGCTCTCGCAGATGATGCAGACGGATGTGAATCTTCCGTTCATCACCGCGACGGCCGAGGGACCGAAGCACCTGACGATCACGATCACGCGCGCGAAGTTCGAGCAGCTCTGCGAGGATCTGTTCAAGCGCACGCTCGATCCGTGTCATCAGGCGTTGAAGGATGCCGGTCTGAGCTCGCAGCAGATCGACGAAGTCATTCTCGTCGGCGGCTCGACGCGCATCCCACGCATCCAGCATCTCGTCCGTGAGTTCTTCGGCAAGGAGCCGCACAAGGGCGTCAACCCCGACGAGGTCGTCGCGATCGGCGCGGCGATCCAGGGCGCCGTGCTCTCCGGCGACGTGCAGGACGTGCTGCTGCTCGACGTCACGCCGCTGACGCTCGGCATCGAGACACTTGGTGGGGTGATGACGCCGATGATCCCGTCGAACACGACGATCCCGACGCGCAAGTCGGAGATCTACTCGACGGCGGCCGACAGCCAGCCGTCGGTCGAGATCCACGTGCTGCAGGGCGAGCGTCCGATGGCGGGCGACAACAAGTCGCTCGGCAAGTTCCATCTCGACGGAATCCCGCCGGCGCCGCGCGGCGTGCCGCAGATCGAGGTCACGTTCGACATCGACGCGAACGGTATTCTCAACGTCTCGGCAAAGGACAAGGCGACGGGCAAGGAGCAGTCGATCCGCATCACCTCCTCGGGCGGTCTGTCGAAGGACGAGGTCGAGAAGATGAAGCGCGAGGCGCAGGAGAACACCGCGACCGATCGCAAGAAGCGGGAGGAGGTCGATCTGCGCAACCAGGCCGACCAGCTCGTCTTCTCGACGAAGAAGCAGATCACCGAGCTCGGAGACAAGCTTCCGGCCGAGGGGCGGACCCGTATCGAGGCCGCGGTCGAAAAGCTCGAGACGGCGCTGCGCGGTGGCACCATCGACGACATACGGACGTCGAAGGACGAGCTCGATCGTGCATGGAGCGAGATCTCGCAGCAGATGTACCAGGCGACCGGCGCAGAGCCGGGCGCCGACGGTGGCGCGACCGGTGGCCAGCAGGGCGCAACCGGCAACGCGGAGGATGCCGACTACACGATCGTCGAGGACGAGAAGTAGTCAGCGTGCTGTGGATTCGGTCGAAACGAAGCGACGGCGGGCTCTCGGTGAGGGCCCGCCGTCGTCGTTGATGCGGTCTGCCTATTTCGTGCGAGCCTCGATGCGCCTGGTCGTCGAGTCGAGCATCGTGCGGAGCTTCTCGGGTTCGGTGGCGATGACTCCGATCTCCTCGCGCAGCTCCGCCCAGCCATCGAAGCCATGAGCCCGCGAGACCGAGTCGGCGATGCGATGGCGCGCGGTCGAGTCGGATCCTCGCTGCACGTTGACCATAACGTCGGCAACCGAGCGTGAGAGGTCGTCGATCTCGGCCGGCGTGATGCGCTCGCCACAGGCCGGGAGGACCAGGACAGGAATGATCGCGGTGAGGATTCGGGCGATGCTCATCGTGCGCGCCAGTGTGCTCGTGATTACCTTTCGGGTCCGCGCCGGACGTAGAGCCGCAGGGGTGCGGGTCCGGTCGCGCTGCTGTACACGTCGATCGTCACGGGCTGATCGGTATCGAGCTTGTCGACGGTCAGTGCGACGTAGACGTTACCCGGCGTCTCGCGCGTGGCGAAGCGATTCTGCAGCGTCGCGAGAATGCAGCCACAGCTCGACTCGACGCGATCGATGACGACGAGACTGTCGGTGGGATTGATCAGGTGCAGCCGGAACGACTCGTAGCGCGCGGTGTCGCCGGTGACGTACTCGGTGCGATCGAGTCGGACGCCGCCGCCGAGCGACTTCATCGAGAGGATCAGCAGGAGCGCGGCCTTCAGAAGATAATCCACTGCGGAGCGACGAAATGTACGAGATGGAACTGACGCCCGAGGTGCTGCTGCAGGCGTATCGCGAGGGAATCTTCCCGATGGCTGACGCCCGCGACGGCGAAATCTTTTGGTGCCACCCGGAGCTCCGCGGCGTGCTCGACTTCGATCACCTGAAGGTCTCGCGCAGCCTTCGCAAGGTAGTGCGATCCGGACGCTTCACCGTCACCTCCGATCGCGCCTTCGGCGATGTCGTGCGCGCGTGCGCCGAGCGCGACGAAACGTGGATCTCGCATGCGATCGAGAGCGCCTACACCGCGCTCTTCAACGCCGGAACGGCGCACAGCGTCGAGGTGTGGGACGGAGAGCAGTTGGTGGGCGGACTCTACGGCGTGGCGATCGGCGGCGCCTTCTGCGGCGAGTCGATGTTCCATCGCGCAACAGACGCCTCGAAGGTCGCGCTCGTCCACCTGGTCGACCATCTCAGGCGCCGCGGTTTCGTTCTGCTCGACTGTCAGTACATCAACCCGCACCTTGCCTCGCTCGGCGCAAGCGAGATTCCGCGGGAAGACTACGAGCGACGACTGCGCGCCGCCTCCGCGTTGGCGGTCACGTTCGGAACACTCGATCAATCGCTTCTGACCGCCGCCGAGTGATCGGCGTCCGCCCCT
>Ga0247823_10000384_pt1 | contig 38261 bp, 35 predicted proteins | sample 13C_PalmiticAcid_2_FD_192426 | JGI IMG/M metagenome (GOLD analysis project Ga0247823, IMG submission 192426) | Soil microbial communities from agricultural site in Penn Yan, New York, United States - 13C_PalmiticAcid_Day30 | ecosystem: Environmental > Terrestrial > Soil > Agricultural land... | reverse complement strand
TTATCGACGCCTTCTCGCTGCCCTTGCTCAACACGCTGATCCTGCTCTGCTCGGGCACGACGATCACCTGGGCGCACCATGCGCTGATCCACGGCGACCGCGAAGGGCTCAAGAAGGGCCTGTGGCTGACGATCATCCTCGGCGCGATCTTCTCGATGATCCAGGCCTATGAATATATGCACGCGCCGTTCGGCTTCGGTCAGAGCAACTATAGCTCGGCCTTCTATATGGCGACCGGCTTCCACGGCTTCCACGTGCTCGTCGGCACGATCTTCCTGATCGTCTGCCTCGTCCGCACGTACAAGGGCCACTTCACCCCGACCCAGCATTTCGGTTTCGAAGCCGCTGCCTGGTACTGGCACTTCGTCGACGTGGTGTGGCTGTTCCTCTTCATCATCGTCTATGTCTGGGGCGGCTGGGGCGCGCCGGTCGCCGCGCACTAAATTGCCGGCTGGCGATCAACATCCAAAGGGGCAGCCGCCGGTCTGGCGCGCTGCCCTTTTTGGTCTCTGCCCCGAATGCGGTGCGTCGACCCTGTTCGACGGGCCGGTGAAGTTCGAGGAACGATGCCGCGTCTGCGCGCTCGATTACAGCCGCTACAATGTGGGTGACGGGCCCGCGGCCTTTCTGACGCTGATTATCGGCGCGTTGCTCATTGCGACCGCGCTGACGCTCGATGCCGTCGTGCGCCCGCCTTTGTGGGTGCATGTCATCCTGTGGGTGCCGCTCACCGCCGCTGCGGTCGTCTATGGCCTGCGCGTCGGTAAGGCCGCCTTGCTGGCGAGCGAGCACCAGCGACAGGCGGCAGAGGGCCGCAAGGTGGAGGACAAGAATGACTGATCCCGCCGAAGCACCGGCCACCGTGCGCCGCTGGCCGCTAATCCCTACGATCCTCGTGCTCGCTGCGGTCGCGGCGATGATCGCGCTCGGGGTCTGGCAGCTTCAGCGCAAAAGCGAGAAGGAAGCACTCATCGCGCTGTTCCAGCGCAACATGGCGATGTCGTCGCTGGTCGCCTATCCCGAACTGCCGCCGGTTGCCGACACCTTCCTCTATCGCAAGAGCAGCGTCGTCTGCCTCGAACCCGTCCGCTGGGACCCGCGCAGCGGCACCGACCGCAAGGGTACGTCGGGGATTCGCATGATCGCCGACTGCCGCACGGGCGCCGAGGGGCCGGGGGTGCTGGTCGATGTCGGCATCAGCGACGATTTTGCGCCGCCCGAATGGACCGGCGGAACGGTGCAGGGGACGATCGTTCCGGGGCCCGAACAGCCGACGGTGATGGAGCGCGCGATGGGCAAGGCTGTGCCCGCGCGGGCGATGCTGATCGCCGATCAACCGGTCGCGGGATTGCGCGCCAGCGCCGTGCCATCGGCCGACGATACGCCGAACAATCACCTGGCCTATGCCTTCCAATGGTTTTTCTTCGCGATCGTGGCGCTGATTATCTACATCCTTGCGGTCCGCCGCCGCTTGCAGCCGTGACGGCGCGCCGCTAGGCGCTGTGTCCGTCATGGAATATATCAGCACTCGCGGCTCTGCGCCGACCCTCGACTTTCGTGCAGCGACACTCGCCGGCCTCGCCAGCGACGGCGGGCTTTATGTGCCGGCGAAATGGCCGCAGATGTCGGCCGACGAAATCCGCGCGCTCGCGGGGCTCGACTATGCCGAGACTGCGGTGCGGATCATGCGGCCCTTCGTCGAGGGCGTGCTGACCGAGGACGAACTGCGCGAGCTGTGCCGCGCCGCCTACGGCCGCTTCAGCCATGATGCGGTCACCCCGCTCGTCCAGCTTGATCATCGCCACTGGCTGCTCGAACTGTTCCACGGTCCGACGCTGGCGTTCAAGGACGTCGCGCTGCAATTGCTCGGCCAGCTTTTCGAGAAATTCCTCGCCGGCGGCGATACGAACATCACGATCGTCGGCGCGACCTCGGGCGACACCGGGTCGGCAGCGATCGAGGCGGTCGCGGGGCGCGAGCATATCCAGATCTTCATGCTCCATCCCGAAGGCCGCGTCAGCGATGTGCAGCGCCGCCAGATGACGACGGTGCTCGCCCCCAACGTCCACAATATCGCGATCGACGGCAGCTTTGACGATGCGCAGGCGATGGTGAAGCGGCTGTTCGGCGACGAGGAAGCACGCAGCCAGGTCACGCTGTCGGCGGTGAACAGCATCAACTGGGCGCGGCTGATGGCGCAGGTCGTCTATTATTTCTATGCCGCCGTTCGGCTCGGCGGTCCCGATCGCGCCGTTGCATTCTCTGTGCCGACGGGCAATTTCGGCGACGTCTTCGCGGGCTATGTCGCGGCGCAGATGGGGTTGCCGATCGCAAAGCTGGTCGTCGCGACCAACGTCAACGACATCCTGCACCGCGCGCTGACCCGCGGCGACTATAGCGCCGGGACGGTGACTGCGACCGCGACCCCCAGCATGGACATTCAGGTCAGCAGCAATTTCGAACGGCTGCTCTTCGACCTTGCCGGTCGCGATGGCGCCGCGATTACGGGCATGATGGGCGAGTTCGATCGCAATCGCGCGATGTCGATTCCCGCCGATATGCTTGCCGGCGCGAAGGGGCTGTTTTCGAGCGCGAGCATCGACGGCGACACAATGGCGCTCGCGCTGCGCTGGGCGCAGGAAAAGGGCGGGCAGATCATCGACCCGCACAGCGCGGTCGGCTTGGCCGCGGCGCGCGCGCTTGAGATCGATGCCGATATCCCCGTCGTCACCCTCGCGACCGCGCATCCAGCGAAGTTCCGCGAAGCGGTCGAACGTGCGACCGGCGTGCGTCCGCCGCTACCCGCGCGGCTCGGCAATTTGTTCGATCGCGAAGAGCGCTACGAGCGCCTGCCGGGCGATTATGAGGCAGTGAAGGCCTTCGTCCTCGCGGAAGCCGCGCGTGGCTGATCTTCTGCCCCTCGTAACGCTCGTCGGTGAAGCGTGGGATGATTATGGGCTGGTCGACAGCGGGAACGGGCGCAAGCTCGAACGCTATGGCCGCTATCGCTTCATCCGCCCCGAACCGCAGGCGATGTGGGCGCCGGCGCTGCCCGAGAGCGAGTGGGAGAGGGCCGACGGCGAATTCATCCCCGCGTCGGACGATGATGGTGGCGGACGCTGGTATTATAACAAACCCGTGCCTGCCGAAGGCTGGCCCCTCGGCTGGCGCGAGACGCGCTTTACCGCCCAATGCACGCCGTTCCGCCACCTCGGCTTCTTTCCCGACATGGCACCGGTGTGGGACTGGCTGCGCGAGCGTGTGGCCGACAAGGCCGATCCCGCGTTTCTGAACCTGTTCGGCTATACCGGCGTGGGTAGCCAGGCGCTTGCCGCCGTCGGCGCATCGGTGACGCATGTCGATGCGTCAAAGAAGTCGGTGGGACAGGCGCGCGAGAATGCTGCGCTCGCTGGCATGGCCGACAAGCCGGTCCGCTGGATTCTCGACGATGCGGGCAAGTTCACCGCGCGCGAGGTCCGGCGCGAGAAGCGCTATGATGCGATCCTGCTCGATCCGCCCAAATTCGGCCGCGGCCCGACCGGCGAACGCTGGCAAATCGAGGAGGGACTCGCGCCCTTGCTCGCCGACTGCCGGCAGTTGCTCGACGAAGACAGCCGTGCGCTTTTCCTCACCGTCTATGCCGTGCGCATGTCGGCGCTCGCGATCGGCGAGCTCCTCGCGCAATTGTTCGCGGACCTGCCGGGCAAAGTCGAGTGCGGCGAACTCGCTGTCCGCGAAGAAGCGCGCGGTTTGCTGCTTCCAACCGCGATTTTTGCGCGCTGGAGCCGCTGACGTTTTTGTCAGACATATTTTTGCTGCATACGTTTGCTGCGCAAAAAACCGCAACATTGTGACCCAAATGCAACGGTCGACGCGTTGACAATGATAACGTTCCCATTTAGATAACGTTCACATTAAGCGAATGCCGCCATTTAAAGAGCGGTTGATCTGGGAGGAATGGGGATGCGGGCGTCTCAAAAGCAGTGGCTTGCCAAATTCATGGTCGGTACGTCGGCGCTGTCCTTGATGGGCATGGCGCAAACCGCGGTCGCGCAGGAAGCGCCGGCCGGGGGCGAGGTGAACGGCGACGAGATCGTCGTCACGGGCATCCGCGCCAGCCTTGAAGCATCCGCGGCGATCAAGCGCGAGGCGCAGGGCGTCGTCGACGCGATTTCGGCCGAGGATATCGGCAAATTCCCCGATACCAACCTCGCCGAATCGTTGCAGCGCATCACCGGCGTGTCGATCGACCGCAACAATGGCGAGGGTTCGCTGGTGACGGTCCGCGGCTTCGGCCCCGAATTCAACCTAGTGACGGTCAACGGCCGCCAGATGCCGACCGCGCTGATCGGCGATGGCGGCGGGGCGCCGTCGTCGCGTTCGTTCGACTTTGCCAACCTCGCGTCTGAAGGCGTCGCGGCCGTCGAAGTCTACAAGAGCGGCCGCGTCACGATGGAATCGGGCGGCATCGGCTCGACGATCAACATCCGCACGCCGCGCCCGCTCAACAATCCGGGCATGCGCGGCAGCCTGTCGGTGAAGGGCGTCTACGACAGCTCACGCAACGAAGGCGATCCGATCACCCCCGAAGTATCGGGCATCTTCAGCACCACCTTCGCCGACGATACGATCGGCATCGCGGTCGTCGGGTCGTACCAGAAGCGCAAATCGAGCACGAACACCGCCAATGTGGGCTGGCGCGACGCTTATCCCGGCGCGGTGACCGCCGAAAACAATTGGGGCGAGCTCGAGGAAAACCCGAACAATCCGCGTTACGGCAACATCACCAATCGACCCGGCGACGGTGACGTCTATCAGGTCCCGCAAAACGCATCTTACGACCTCAACGACATCAATCGCGAACGCATCAATGGTCAGGCGGTGCTGCAATTCCGCCCGAGCGACGCGTTTACGGCAACGGTCGACTATATCTATTCGCGCAACACCGTCGAAACGCGCAACAGCAATGTCGGCGTGTGGTTCAACCACGAAGACACGTCGAGCGCATGGACCGACGGCCCGGTCGCCGGCCCGTTGTTCTATACCGAGCGCTTTGGGCCGCCGTCGGGCATTCCCGGTCCGAATGCCCTCTATGGCGGCAAGGATCTGTCGTACAGCGGCGCGCTGACCGAGAACCGGGCAGAGAATAATTCGCTGGGCGTCAATCTGGAATGGAAGGGGCCGGGCGGCGTTACCTTCGAACTCGACGGCCATCATTCGACGGCGGAAGTGAATCCGGTCAACCGCTTCGGGTCGAGCATGTCGCTGGGCAATGCCGTCTTTGGCGTCGCCAACCAGACGATCAATTTCGAAAACGACCTGCCGATCATTTCCTATGGCATGCACCCCGGTATCGATCCGCTGAATGCGGCGCTGATCACCCCGACGGGCAACGCATTCCGCAACGCCTTTTTCCGAAACCGGATCAACCAGGTCCAGCTGCGCGGTCAATATGACCATGACGGCGGCTTCCTCGACAGCATCGATTTCGGCGTTTCCTATATCGACAGCAAGGTGCGCTCGGCCTTTGGCACCATCCAGAACGACGATACCTGGGGCGGCGCCGGCCCTGCTTCGACCATTCCGGACGATATCTTCTCGCTCGTCACGTTGCCCGACAAATTCCCGGGTCTGGCGAAAGACGGGATGATCCAGAGCTTCTATACGTTCGACTTCGAGCGCATGGCGGACCTGGTCGAGCAGAATTTCCAGACGTGCAGCAATCCCGCCACGGGCTCGGCCCAGCCGGGCACCTGCCTTGCCAATTTCAACACCGACCGGCGTATCAACGAAAAGACGCTCGCACCTTATCTGCAGGTGGCAACTGTCTTCGACCTGTTCGAAAATCCGGCGCATCTGGTCGCCGGGATACGTTACGAGACGACGGACATCGCATCGTCTGCGCTCGCGCCTGTACCGGTGGATAGCATCTGGGTAGGCGACAACGAACTCAACGTCGTGTTCGAAGGCAGCGAGTTTACCCGGTTCAAGGGATCTTATGACAATTGGCTTCCGGCCGTCGATTTCGACATTTCGCCGATGGACAACGTCAAATTGCGTGCGTCGTACAGCCATACGATTACGCGTCCCGACTATGCCAGTATGCAGGGAGGGCGCACGATCGATACGCTGTTCCGCGTCGGGGGCGGCACCGGATCGGTCGGAAATCCCGGTCTGATCCCTTACAAGTCGAAGAATATCGATCTGTCGGCCGAATGGTATTACGACCGCGACAGCTATGTGTCGGTCGGATATTTCCACAAGGATGTCAAAAACTTCATCTCCTCGACGCGGGTCGATTATAACTCGCCGGGGATCACGACGCCGATAAACGGGCCTCGCTATCAAGCGGCGCAGGCCGCGCTCGGCCCCAATGCGACATTGGCGGCCATCCGGCAGTATATCATCACCAATTTCCCCGCGACGGTCACCGGCAATGTGATCAACGCGGCGCCGGGCGATCCGCTGGTCAATTTCGAGATCACGACGCCGGTCAACAGCGATCAGAAGGCGTCGATCGAGGGCTGGGAGTTTGCGGTCCAGCACAGCTTCTGGGACACCGGCTTCGGCGTGATCCTGAACTATACAAAGGTCGACGGCGACGCGACCTATGACAATACGCAGCCTTCGTCGGTGGCGCAGTTCGCGCTGACCGGGCTCAGCGACAGCGCCAACGCCGTTGCCTATTACGACAAGAACGGGATCCAGGCGCGTGTCGCGTGGAACTGGCGCGACGAATTCCTTGCGGGAACGGGGCCCAACCCCTTCTACACCGAGGAATATTGGCAGATCGACGCGAGTGCCAGTTACGAGTTCATCCCTGGTCTCACGGCGTTCGCCGAGGTGATCAACCTGACCGGCGAGGGGCGCCGCGGGCACCTTCGTCACAAGAACAACGTCACCTTCGTGCAGCCGGGCTTTGCCCGTTATGCGGCAGGGGTCAGGTTCAGCTTCTAAGGCGGGTGGGCACTTCCGCCGGGTCGCAGGCAGAAAGGGCCGTGTCCTCCCCGGGCGCGGCTCTTTTGCGTGACGGCGGCGGCAAGCTCGCTTAGGATCGGCGGTAATGGATAGCGCGATCGAGAGGATTGTCATCGTGGGCGGCGGCACCGCCGGCTGGCTCGCCGCGTCACGCCTTGCCAGTTCGCGTCAGGCCAAAGCGGGGCGGCTGTCGGTCACCCTGATTGAGGCGCCCGACATCCCGACGATCGGGGTTGGCGAGGGGACCTGGCCGACGATGCGCGCCACACTGGCGGCGATCGGGATCGGCGAGGCCGAATTTCTTGCCGCGTGCGACGGATCGTTCAAACAGGGCTCGCGGTTCGATGGCTGGGTGAGCGGCGCCGAAGGCGACCGCTATCTGCACCCGTTCACCGCGCCGCCCGCCGCGCCGACCGCGGAACTGCTCGCGGCTTGGCAGGCCGGGGCGCCCGGCTTGCCGTTCGCGGCGGCGATGACCGCGCAGGCGCATGTCTGCGACCTCGACCTCGCGCCGCGGCAGCGCGCGATGCCCGATTATCAGGGCGCGGCAAATTACGCCTATCATCTCGACGCGGGGAAGTTTGCGAGGCTGCTCGCGTCGCACGCGGTACAAAAGCTCGGCGTGCGGCATATCTCGGATCATGTCGTCGCGGTGGCGCGCGATGCCGAGGGCGGCATCGCCTCGGTCGCGACGCGTCAGAATGGCGATATCGCGGGCGACGTGTTCATCGACTGCAGCGGGCATGCCTCGCTGCTGATCGGCAATCATCTGGGTGTCGAGTGGATCGACCGCAGCGATACGCTGTTCAACGATCGTGCGCTCGCTGCACAGGTGCCGGTCGCGCCCGGCAGCCCGGTCGCGTCGCAAACGGTGTCGACCGCACATGCTGCCGGCTGGATCTGGGATATTGGCCTGCCGGGCCGCCGCGGTATCGGCTGCGTCTATGCCAGCCGTTTCATGGACGACGATACGGCCGAGGCGACGCTACGCAGCTATATCGCCCGCGCATTGCCCGATGCGCCCGACATCCCGGTCCGCCGCCTGACCTTCCCGACCGGGCATCGCGCACGCTTCTGGCAGGGCAATTGCATTGCGATCGGCCTGTCGGCGGGCTTCATCGAGCCGCTCGAGGCGTCGGCGATTGTGATGATCGAATTGTCGCTGAACGCGCTGCTCGACAATTTTCCGGTGAGCCGCGCGGCAATGCCGATCCACGCCGACCGCTTCAACGAATTGTTCCGCTATCGCTGGGATCGCATCGTCGAGTTTCTCAAGCTCCACTACGCGCTCAGCCGGCGTGACGAGCCCTATTGGCTCGCACAGCGCGACACCGCGCATATTCCGCCGCGGCTTGCCGAGATGCTGCAGCTATGGCGCGACCAGCCGCCGTCGGCGTGGGATTTCCCGCGCGTCGACGAGATTTTCTCGGCCGAGAGCCACCAATATATTCTCTATGGCATGGGCCATCCGGTGCCGGCCGACTTGCCGGCGGGTGAGCGCGCCGCCGCGCTGCTCGCCGAAAACCGGCAGCGTGCCCGCTCGCTCGCGGCGGCGCTGCCCGCCAATCGCGATTATCTCGACGCGCTACGACCCGATGCCAATGCCGCGGCAGCGCGATAGGAAAGGAATTTGATGACCCGCCACGCCGTCCTCGACAACAAGACCCACCGCGACCTGCGCATCCGGACCGATGCGGGCGCGGAACTGGGCGACGACATCATGGCGACGCTGACGGTGCCAAGTGAATTCCGGCGCGTCCAGGCACATTTCCCGATCCTGTTCCGCCGCGAAACCGGGCGCGAGGATTTTTCGGCGCTCGCGATATTCGGTTTCCAGAGTGGCGAAAATCTGTTCCTCGACGGCGATCGCTGGGACGCGCGCTATCGGCCGCTGTCGGTGTCGATCCAGCCTTTCCTGATCGGCCGCCCGGCGAATGGCGATGGTCCGGGGCAGGTGCATGTCGACATGGACCATCCGCGCATCGCGGCCGCGAGCGAGGGTGTGCGCCTGTTCGACGTCGACGGCAATGCGACGCCCTATCTCGATGACATTGCCGAGCGGCTCGGCGACCTCGACGAAGGCTATCGTGACAGCGGCGCCTTTTACGACGCGCTGCTCGCGTACGACCTGCTCGAACCTTTCAGCCTTGAGGTGACGCTCGACGACGGATCGCTCCATTCGCTCGTCGGATTTCACATCATCGATGAGGCAAAGCTGCGCGCGCTCGACGGCGAGGCGCTGGGTAGCCTGCATGCGGCAGGGCATCTGATGCCGATGTTCATGGCGCTGGCGTCGCTGTCGCAGCTGTCGGTGCTCGTCGCGCGCAAGAACAGCAGGCTGGGCGGTGGCTGAAACCGACGCCCCGATTTACAACCGCTTGGCGCCGGTCGCCGAGCGCGAATGGAATAAGGGGGCGGGGCTCGACGCGTTGCTGGAAGGCGCGCGCGAGCCCTTTGTCCTGCGCGGGCTCGCAGCCGATTGGCCGTTGGTCGAAGCGGGCAAGGCCAGTGCGCGCGATGCGCGGCGCTATCTTCTGGATCGCGCCCGCGATCGCCCTTTCAAGGTTTCTATCGGCCCCCCGGGGCACGACGGGCGGCTGTTCTACGACGCCGACATGGAGATGAATTTCCGCGTCGGGACAGGCAAGCTCGCCGACATCTTCGCCGGGATCGACACGGCCGAGGAGCGGGGCGAAAGCCGCACCGTCTATCTCGCGTCGATCGATATCCCGTCGCATTTCGACGGCCTCGACGAAGCGAATGGTATCGATCTTGGCGACCGCGACCCGATCAAGAGCATCTGGATCGGCACCCGCACGCAGATTGCCGCGCACAACGACTTTCCCGACAATCTCGCCTGCTGTGCCGTCGGCCGCCGCCGCTTCACGCTGTTTCCGCCGCACCAGTTCCGCAACCTCTATCTGGGGCCGATCGACAACACGCCTGCGGGCCGCGTGGTCAGCATGGTCGATTTCGATGCGCCCGACCTCGCCGCGCACCCGCGCTTCGTCGACGCGATGGCCGAGGCGCAGACCGTGGAGCTTGAGCCCGGCGATGCGATCTTCATCCCGTCGATGTGGTGGCACCATGTCGAGGGGCTCGAAGCCTTCAATATATTGGTCAATTACTGGTGGCGCCGGACACCGGCATGGCTTGGCCAGCCGCAGGCGGCGCTCAATCATGCGATCCTCGCGATCCGCGACCTGCCGCCCGAGGACAAGGCGATCTGGCGCGAGCAATTCGACCATTATGTTTTCGACAATGACGACCGCGTCACCGACCATATTCCCGAAACCGCGCGCAGCATCCTCGCCCCGCTCACATCCGAGACGGCCGGGCGGCTGCGTGCCTTTTTGCTGAGGGCTTTGAGTAAATGAGCGACAAGAAACCTGTCCAGCGCGTCGTGATCGCGGGCGGCGGCACCGCGGGCTGGATGATGGCGGCGGCGATCGCGCGCACGATGGGCCAGACGGTCGATTTGACGCTGGTCGAATCCGAACAGATCGGCACGATCGGGGTCGGCGAGTCCACCATTCCGCCGCTGGTCAATTTCAACCGCATCCTCGGCATTCCCGAGTCCGAGTTCATGCGCGCGACCCAGGCGACCTTCAAGCTCGGCATCCTGTTCGACAATTGGAAGCACGACGGCGACAGCTATTTCCACAGCTTCGGCCTGTCGGGGAAGGATCACTGGTCGGCGGGGTTTCAGCATTTCTGGCTGAACGCGCGCGAGCGCGGACACGAACAGCCGTACAGCGATTATTGCCTCGAGCTTGTTGCCGGGATGGAGGGTAAGTTCGCGCATCTGCCCGAAGACCGGATGAATTATGCCTATCATGTCGATGCGACGCTTTACGGGCGCTTCCTGCGCAAGCTCGCCGAGGCCGACGGCTGCAAGCGCGTCGAGGGCAAGATCGCGCGCGTCGAACTGAACAGCGAAACTGGCGATATCGCCGCGCTGCATCTCGATGGCGACCGGCGGATCGAGGGCGACATGTTCGTCGATTGCACCGGCTTTCGCGGCCTGCTGATCGACGGGGCGCTCCATGCGGGGTTCGAGGACTGGAGCCACTGGTTGCCGAACGACAGTGCGATTGCGGTACAGTCGAAGCATCTCGGGCCGCCGCAACCCTATACGCAGGCGATTGCGCATGATGCAGGATGGCAATGGCGCATCCCGCTGCAGCATCGCATGGGGGCGGGGATCGTTTATTCGAGCGGCTATCTGTCGCGCGACGAGGCCTATGACCGGTTGATGAGCAGCGTCGGCGAGCCGCTGATCGAACCGTTCGACATCAAGTTCAAGGGCGGCGTGCGGCGCAAGCAATGGTTCCGAAACTGCGTCGCGGTCGGGCTGGCGGGTGGCTTTGTCGAGCCGCTCGAGGCGACGACGGTGCACCTGATCCAGCGCGCGGTGCTGCGCTTTATCCGCCTGATGCCGAACGGCCGCGTCAGCGAACGCGATGCGATGGAGTTCAACGACCAGCAGCGGCTCGACATCGAACAGATCCGCGATTTCGTCGTGCTGCACTATAAGGCGACCAATCGCCGCGACAGCCCGTTTTGGCGTCATGTCGCGAACATGCCGATCCCGGATTCGCTGGAGCAGAAGATCGAGCTGTTCCGCGAAACCGGCCGCGTGTTCCGCAAATATGAGGAATTGTTCGCCGAGAATAGCTGGGTGCAGGTGATGATGGGACAGGGGATCGAGCCGCAGACCTATCACCCGATCGCCGAAAAGCTGCGCGATGACGAGGTCGAGCGGCTATTCCAGACGATCCGCGACAATATTGCGCAGACGGTCGCGACGCTGCCCGAGCATCAGGCCTATGTCGCGCGCTATTGCGGCGCCGAGGAACCCAAGGCGGCATGATCCGCGTCGCCGCGATCCTGATGCTGGCGGCCGCGTTCGGCGGCAGTGCGGAGGCGCACGAGCCGGCCGGGGACGGCTGGCGGCTTGCGTGGTCTGACGAGTTCGACGGGACGGCGATCGACCGCAGCAAATGGGATTTCGACGTCGATTGCTGGGGTGGCGGGAACAACGAGCGCCAATGCTATACCGACACGCGCAGCAATGCAGCCGTCGCGGACGGCAAGTTGATCATTACCGCGCGCAAAGAGCCGATGACTGGGCCCGCCTTCCCGCTTTCGCAGCGCAGCGATCCGGAAAAGGCGAAGGCGCAGGCGGCGAAAGGCTTTACCTCCGCGCGCCTCGTCACGCGCGGCAAGGCGGCGTGGACCTATGGCAAGATCGAGGTGCGCGCGAAGCTTCCGCAGGGGCAGGGGACGTGGCCCGCGATCTGGATGCTGCCCGAGGACAGTCATTATGGCACCTGGGCGGCATCGGGCGAGATCGACATATTGGAGGCGGTCAATCTCGGCGTGCGCTGCGACACGTGCGCGGGCGGGATCGAGAACCGCATTCTCGGCACGCTGCATTTTGGCGGGCAGTGGCCCGCAAACAAGCATAAGGGCGACGAGACTGCGCTGCCCGCGCCGCTCGACGGGTTCCACATCTTTGGCATCGTTTGGGAAAAGGGCAAGATCGTCTGGACGGTCGACGGCAAGCCCTATGCGACGCGCGTTGCGAGCGAATGGAGCAGTAGCGGATCGAGCGATCCCGCCGCGCCGTTCGACCGCCCGTTTCACCTGATCCTCAACCTCGCGGTCGGCGGCGGGCTCGCTGAAGATCGCGGGCTGAAGGGAGTGGATGAAAGCGGATATCCGAAAAAGATGGAAATAGACTGGGTTCGCGTCTGGCAATGCGACGGCGATGCCGTTAGCGGTTGTGGAAACATGGGGGGTCAGACGAAATAATGGGGCGTCGGCGGCAGTCGGTAACGATCAAGCATGTTGCAGCCGACGCGGGGGTGTCGCTGCAGACGGTGAGCCGCGTCATCAACAACGAGCCCAACGTCCGCCCCGAAATGAAAGAGCGGGTGCAGGCGTCGATCGACAAGCTCGGCTACGTCCCGTCGATCGCGGCGCAGCGGATGAGCGGGTCGCGGTCGTACCTGATCCTCGCGATCAACGACCGCGAGCGCACGATCGCCGACTGGCGCGGGCGGCAAGGGGTCGACTGGGTCGACCAGATGCTGCTCGGCGGGATGCTGAAATGCGCCGAATATGGCTATCGCATGATCTTCGAGCTGGTCGATACGCACAACGACCATGTCGAACGCGAACTCGGCGCGGCGATCGCCGCGCTGCAGCCCGATGGCGTGATCCTGACTCCGCCGCATTCGGACAATCCGTTGATCGTCGGGCTGCTCGACGAGCAGAAGATTCCCTTCGCCCGCATCGGCTCGCGCGGCGGCGCCGAAGGTATTGCGCTGACGATGGACGATGAAGGTTCGGCGCGGCGTGCAACGCGGCACCTGATCGACCTCGGTCATCGGCGTATCGGCTTCATTGCGGGCTCGCACGAATATAGCCTCAGCCGCTGGCGCATCGATGGCTGGGAAGGCGAGATGGCGGTCGCGGGTTTCGCGACCGACGGGCTGCTCGCCGAAGGCGATTTCACCTATGACTCGGGTGCGACAGCGGCACGCGTCCTGCTGGGCAGCAGCAATCCGCCGACCGCGATCATCGCCAGCAGCGACCAGATGGCGCTCGCCACGCTTGAGGTCGCGCGCGAGATGGATTTCGACGTGCCTGGGCAATTGTCGATCGTCAGCTTCGACAACACCCCGGTCGTCCGTTTCACCCAGCCGGCGCTGACCGCGGTCGATCAGCCGGTCGCCGAAACCGCATCGCGCGCGGTCGAACTGATCATCGCGGCGCAGCGCGGCGCCCCGCGCCAGACCGAACCGACGCGCGTGCAGGGCGGGCTCGTCGCGCGCGGTTCGACTGCGGCGCCGCCCGTCGTTGTCCATGGCTGAGACCGGCGCCGCGCGCCGCCAGTCCCCGATCTTCCTTCTTCTCTATGCGCTGGCGTCGGCCGGCGGCGCGATGGCCTATGTGCCCTTCCTCACCATCTGGCTGCCCGGGCGGATGACGCAATTGGCCGGGACGGCGGATGTGCAGACGCTGGGCTATGTCACCTTTTTCGGCGCGATTGCGGCGAGCCTTGGCGGCATCGGCTTTGGCTGGCTTAGCGACCGCACCGGCAACCGGCGCGGCTGGGTCCTGACCGGGCTGCTGTTGACCATCGCCTTGCTGCTCATGGTGCCGCTGGCGCACGACATCTGGAGCTTGGTCGCACTCATCGTCGCGTGGCAGTTGACACTCAACATGATGCTCGGGCCACTCGCGGCGTGGGCGGGCGATTGCGTCCCCGACGAACAGAAGGGCCTTCTCGGCGGGCTGCTCGCCTTTTCGCCGGCGCTGGGTGGCTGGTCGGGGTGGCTCGTGACCTGGCCGGGACTGGTGTCGGCAGAACAGCGGCTGGTTGTCATTGCGCTGCTCGTGGCGACCGCCGTCCTGCCCGTGCTGTTGCTCGGCCGCCCGCGCGCCTTCCCCGATCTCACCGCGCCGCCGCCCGCGCGCGCGATTGGCGAGCGGTCAGCGCGGCCGACCGGCCCGGCGGTGCGGATGTGGCTCGCGCGCTTGCTCGTCCAGATCGCCGAGGCTGCGCTGTTTGCCTATCTCTATTTCTGGTTCCGTTCGATCGACCCCGGCATGCATGACAACGAAAAGGCGCGCATCTTCGGGATCGCGCTGACACTAGCGGTGCCGATTGCGCTGCTCAGCGGACGCTGGGCCGACCGCAATGACCGGCCCTTTCTCCCGCTGGTCGCGAGCGCGGCGGTCTCGGGCATGGGGATGGTCGGCATGGCGTTCGCGACGGAGCTCGACACGGCAAAGGCGAGCTATCTGGTTTTCGGTGTCGCGACGACGGTGTTCCTGTCGCTCCATAGCAGCCAGACGCTGCGCATCCTGCCGCGTTCGGACCGGCGTGGGCGTGACCTCGGCATCTTCAACCTCACCAATACCGTGCCCTCGCTGATCATGCCCTGGCTCACGATCTCGCTCGTCCCCGGCTTTGGTTTTGACGCGCTTTTCCTGCTGCTTGCGGGATTGACCGGCATCGCCGTACTCCTGCTCGCGACAATGCCGCGATCGCACCAGGCCGCCTGAAAACAGAGCGCTTGATTTCATCCATCCACTATGCGAGAGCGATTTTGATAACGTTCACATAGAGGGATGGGAGAGACGATGCGCCGACAGGCAATGGTTATGGCGACCGCGCTGCTTCTGGCAGGAACCGCAGCAGCCGCCGCACAAACCACCGGCGCCGATGCGGCCGCGGTTCACCCCGAATTATGGCCCGCGGCGAAAAGCCCGGCGACGATCTCCGATGCGAAGACCGAGGCGCGGATCGACGCGCTGATCAAGAAGATGACGGTCGAGCAAAAGGTTGGCCAGCTGATCCAGGGCGACATCAGCACGATCACGCCGAAGGATCTGGAAACCTATCCGCTGGGGTCGATCCTTGCGGGCGGCAACAGCGGCCCGAACGGCAATGAACGCTCGACCGCCGCCGACTGGGCGAAGCTCGTCGGCGATTTCCGCGCGGTGTCGATGCGCCCGCAGGCGAACGGCGTCGCGATCCCGATCATCTTTGGTGTCGACGCCGTCCACGGGCACAATAATATCCCGGGTGCGACGCTGTTTCCGCACAATATTGGCCTCGGCGCCGCGCGCGATCCCGAGCTGATCCAGCGCATCGGTGCGGTTACCGCCGCCGAAATCGCCGGGAGCGGGATCGAATGGACTTTTGCGCCGACGCTGGCGGTGCCGCAGGATCTGCGCTGGGGGCGCAGCTATGAAGGCTATGCCTCCGATCCCAAGCTGATCGCCGAATATGCCAAGGCGATGGTGCTCGGCCTGCAAGGGCCGCTGGTCGCGGGCAAGACGGTCGACGCAAGCCATGTCGCCGCGACCGCCAAGCATTTCCTTGCCGACGGCGGGACGTTCGAGGGCAAGGACCAGGGCGATGCCAAGGTCGATGAAAAAGAACTGATCGCCAAGCATGCGCAGGGCTATCCCGCCGCGATCGACGCCGGCGCGCTGACCGTGATGGCGAGCTTCTCGAGCTGGCAGGGCGTCAAGCATCACGGCAACAAGGGGCTGCTGACCGACGCGCTCAAGGACAAGATGGGCTTTGCCGGCTTCGTCGTCGGCGACTGGAACGGCCACGGACAGGTCGCGGGATGCAGCGTCACCGATTGCGCGCAGTCGATCAACGCAGGGCTCGACATGTTCATGGCGCCCGACAGCTGGAAGGGGCTGTACGAGACCACGCTGAAACATGCGAAGGACGGCACGATTCCGGCGGCGCGGCTCGACGATGCGGTGCGGCGTATCCTGCGCGTCAAATATAAGCTCGGCCTGTTTCCCGAAGGCCATGTCGATCGCAGCGTGGTGAAGGCCGTCGGCACGCCCGACCATCTCGCGGTCGCGCGCGAAGCGGTCGCCAAGTCGCTGGTTCTGCTGAAAAACAACGGAAGCGTTCTGCCGATCAAGCCCGGTGCGCGCGTGCTCGTCACCGGCCCTGCGGCCGACAGCATGGCGATTCAGTCGGGCGGCTGGACGATCAGCTGGCAGGGCACCGACGTCACCCACGCCGACTTCCCCAATGGCCAGACGATCTGGGAAGCGCTGAACAAGTCGGTACGCGACGCCGGCGGCGTTGCGACCTTGTCCGATGGCGGGGTCTATAAGGAGAAGCCCGACGTCGCGATCGTCGTGTTCGGCGAAAACCCCTATGCCGAATTTCAGGGCGACGTCGCAACGCTCGATTATCAGCCCTCGGAGGCGACCGATCTCGCGACGCTGAAGAAGCTGAAGGCCGCGGGCATCCCCGTGGTCGCGTTGTTCCTGTCGGGGCGGCCGATGTTCACCAACCCCGAAATCAACGCCGCCGACGCCTTCGTCGCTGGCTGGCTGCCGGGATCGCAGGGCGTGGGCGTCGCCGATGTCCTCGTCGCGGGCAAGGATGGCAAGACGCCGCGCAGCTTTACCGGCACCTTGCCCTTCGCTTGGCCCGCCGATGCGCGCTCGCCGGTCGAAAAGCCGCAGTTTCCCGTCGGTTATGGGCTGAAATATGGTGCGAGCACGACGGTTCCGCAGCTTTCCGAAGAATTGGGCGTCGACATCACCGCAGCGTTGAATGTCGAGAATTTCTTCTCGGGCGGTCGCGCGCGGGCGCCGTGGGTGCTCTCGATCACCGACGCGGGTGGCAAGCGCCCGGTCGAATCCCCGCCCATTACGAGCCCCGGCGGCATGATCGCGGCCCGATCAGTCGACGTGCGCGCGCAGGAGGACGGCAAGTCCTTCACCTGGACCGGCCCGGCGACGCTGGAATTGACCGGCCCCTATGCCGACCTGTCGCGCCAGCTCAACAACAGCTTTGCACTACGCGTCGACTGGCGGATCGATGCGACCGGCGGCGCGCCGGTCACCCTCGCGCTCGGCGGCAAGGCGTTCGATGTCTCGGTCGCGGTGAAGGCCGCGCCCAAAGGGCAGGTGTCGACGATCAAGGTGCCGCTGCGCTGCTTCGCCGATGCGGGCGCCAATCTGCGGCAGGTCGACTATGCCGTCTCGATCGCGAGTGACAAGGGCTTCGCCGCGACGCTGCTGAATACGAATGTCGAGGCGGTGGGCGAGAATCTGCCTTGCCCTGCGGCGGTCAAATAACCAAACCCGCACACGGGTTGGCGTAGTCCAATATTGGGGAGAGAGATATGGCACTAGCGCCAGATATCGCGTCGAGCAGCGAAAACGCCGTCGGCGGCGGGCAGGGGACGCATGTTGACGCGCCCGAACTGCGACTGTTCGTCATGGGGCTGTTCTTCATTTTCGGCGGCATCACCAGCCTGAACGACGTCATCATTCCCAAGCTCAAAGAGCTGTTCACGCTCAACTACACGCAGGCGATGCTGGTGCAATTCTGCTTCTTCACCGCCTATCTGGTGATCGGCATCCCGGGCGCGAAGCTGGTCAAGAAGATCGGTTATATGCGCGGCGCGGTCGCTGGTTTGCTGACGATGATGGTCGGCTGTCTGCTGTTCATCCCGGCGTCGCAGAATGCCGTCTATGGCCTGTTCCTCTTCGCGCTGTTCGTGCTCGCGAGCGGGGTGGTGATCGTGCAGGTCGTCGCCAATCCGCTGATCTCGCTGCTCGGAAAGCCCGAGACCGCGCACAGCCGCCTGACCTTTGCGCAGGCATTCAATTCGCTCGGCACGACGATTTTCCCGATCGCCGGTTCGGTGCTGATCCTCGGCAGCCTCGCGACGATGAAGGCGGAGGATCTGTCGGGCGCCGAGCTCGACGCCTATCGCACCGCCGAAAGCCAGGCGATCGTCCACGGCTATCTTGGCATCGCGGTCGCGCTGCTGATCGTCGCCGGCGCCGTGTGGCTGTTCCGCAACCGGCTGCAGGGCGAAAAGCATGAAGCGAGCGCGGGCCTTGCCGGTTTCGATCTGCTCAAACGCCCGCGATTCGGTTTCGGCGCGCTGTGCATCTTCCTTTATGTCGGCGCCGAAGTGTCGATCGGCTCGCTGATCGTCAATTATCTGATGCAGCCGGGCGTTATGGGGCTTGCCGAACAGGCGGCGGGCAAGTTGATCGGCCTTTATTGGGGCGGGGCGATGATCGGCCGCTTCATCGGATCGGGCCTGATGCGCGTCATCAGCCCGGGCAAGTTGCTCGCCTTTGTCGCGGTCGGCGCAATCGCGCTGATCCTGATCTCGACCAACACGACCGGCGTGGTTTCGGGATACAGCCTGCTCGCGATCGGGCTGATGAACGCGATCATGTTCCCGACGATCTTCAGCCTCGCGTCCGAAAAGCTCGGCAGCCGCGCGGCGGACGGGTCGGGGATCATCAACGTCGCGATCTTTGGCGGCGCGGTCGTGCCGCTGGCGACGGGCGCGCTGGCCGACCTGACCGGCAGCCTCGCGACGGCGCTGCTGCTTCCGGCGCTCTGTTACGCGGTTATCGCGGGCTTCGGCGTTTACGCGCGGCGCCCCGCGGCCTGACGAATAAAGCCGCGGGCGATCGCGCTCTGGTGCACGATCGCCCGCGGCTACCCGCCCCCTCGCGGGAACTCTTCTAGACCAAGTCGGCGATTACGACGCGGTTTCGCCCGCCGGCCTTGGCTTTATAAAGCGCTTCGTCGGCGGCTTTCAGCGCGGCGCGCGTGTCGCCATAACCAAAGACGTCGGCAACCCCGCCCGAGAAGGTGATCTGGCCAAAGGGTTCGTCGGTCTTGCGGTTGATCAGCCGCCGGTCGGCCAAAGCCTCGCGCGCGTCATCGAGCTTTTCGGCAGCTTGCGACGGGGTGAGCCCCCGGAACAGCATGACGAACTCTTCGCCGCCGTGGCGCGCGACATGGCAATGGTCGTTCGAAATCCGCGCGAGCGTATCGGCGATCGCCTTGATGACGCGGTCGCCGGCCTCATGGCCGTGGAGGTCGTTGACCTTTTTGAATTCGTCGATGTCGCAGAAGGCGACGCTCAGCGGTTCGACCGCGGCGCGCGCCTCCTTATAGTGACGATCGAGCAGGATTTCGAACGCGCGGCGGTTGGGCAACCCGGTCAGATAGTCAAGTTCGGCATCGCGCTTGGCGCGTTCGAGGCTGCGGCGGAGCGCCTTCGCCTCATCCTCGCTCTTGCGCATATCGTCCTCGGCCTTGCGCGTGCGATCGAGCATGACCTTGGCCAGGTCTGCGAGATTGGAGACGATGCGGCCGGTTTTCTGTAATTGTTCGAGGTCGACGACATGCTGTTCGAGTTCGGTGCCATAGTCGCTGGTGACCGTCCGCGCTTCCTTGGTATTCGCGTGGAAAGCCTCGATATTGGTTTCGAGCCGCGTCATCAGGCGATCGAGTTCGACGCGGTCGGGCTGGCCGCTTTCCTGTTGGTCCAGCTCGTTGAGCCATTTCTGGTTGATGCCTTCGGCCGACTGCGCCTGCGCGACGATCTGCCGCGCGAGCCGGGGATTGCGGCCCGAAAAGGCGCTATGCGCGAGCAGCAAATTGGTCGGCGAGACGTCGAGGTCATTGTCGACGAGGAAGGAGGTGATCGATGCCGCAAGCTCATATCGCACCTGCCGCGCGAAGCTTCGCGTTCCCCCTTCATCGGGCGGTGCATCGCTGTCGTCCGGGGAGGCATCGCGCGCGCCGCGAAGCCCCAGCCAACCCAAAAGCCGTCCTACCGGCTCGTTCGATTGTGTTGCTTTGGTGGTCATGCGATATTTAACGATCCGCGGGGGAGAGATTTAAGCCCGATTCCTATCCGGTTCGGTGGAATCGCCGCGATCGGAGCGCCAAAACAGAAACTTAGGCCCGTTCACCGCGTGAGTGATTGCGTTGCCGGGACATTTTCTGGCACTGAGCGGGAGCGTTCGAGCAGATATTCGAAGGAGCCGATCGTTGCTGGGCTGGATTTTCTTTGGACGGGATCTCGACCCGGCGCTTCCCGAAGTGCCCGAGATCCTGCGATTTCAGGAAGCCGCGGCGGAGCGGGGGATCGAATTGCATGTCCTGAAACCGCATAATTTCGACATCGTCGCGGCGCCGGTCGACGGCTGGTCGGTGCATTATGAGGGCCACTCGCTCGCCCGGCCCGATTTCATCCTGTGCCGCACCGGTGCCGAAACCGATTATTTCACGCTCGCGGTGCTCCGCCATTTCGAGCGGCGCGGGGTGCGGCTGATCAACGGGCCCGAGGCGATCGACCTGGTCGCCGACAAGCTGCACACGATGCAGCGGCTGGCGCGCGCGGGCCTGCCGATCCCGGCGACGATCCTCGGCAAATTCCCGATCGGGGTCGATGTCGTCGAGGAGGAGCTGGGTTTCCCGGTCATCGTCAAGACGCTGCGCGGCACGCGCGGCACGGGGGTCCTCAAATGCGAGGATCGTACCCAGTTCGAGGATCTGGCGGGGCTGCTCGAAAGCGCCGATGCCAAAGCCGATTTCCTGTTCCAGCATTATGTGCGGTCGAGCCACGGCCGCGACGTGCGCGTGCTCGTGATCGGCGGCCGGGTGATCGCCGCGATGGAGCGGCGCTCCCCCGCGGGCCAATTCAAATCGAATGTTTCGCTCGGCGGGGTTGGCATCGCCTACACGCCGACCGGCGAAATGGCCGACCTTGCGGCGCGCGCCGCCGACACGCTGGGGCTGGAGGTCGCGGGGATCGACATCTTGTTCGACAATGAGGGATACCGGATTTGCGAAGCGAATAGCGCGCCGGGATTCCAGGGGCTGGAGCGCGCGTGCAGCATCGATGTGCCCAACGCGATCTTCGACTGGATCGAGGCGAGCCATGAAGTGCAGGATCGGCCGATCAAGGCGGTGACCGGCGAGGCGCTGATCGATCTCGTGTTCGGCGGCCGGCTCAGCCTGCGGGCGATCGGTGACCGGCTTGAAGAACCGCGCGTCTTTGCGCGCGCGGTCGGCGTCCGGCTGGTCGGCGCGGGGCTGGGATCGGTGCTGTCGTCGCTGACGCCGGGGCGCCGGGCGGCGCCGCATAGCCCGGTCGCGCGGCGTCTGGAGGCGCTGCGCGCCGATGCCCGCGGTGTACCGCTGGCGGTCGCGACCGATATCGATCAGGAACAGACGTTGCTGACCGTGCTCGGCGTGTCGATCTGGGCCGCGGTGCTGCCGTGGCTTGCGGGCGGCGAGCCGGTTTTCGCCGGCGCGCTGTCGCTGATCGCGCTCGGCTTCCCCGCCGTGTTCCTGTTCACGCGCCGGACCCCGAAGGCGACGCGCGCGCGGCAGGCGGCCCGATGACGGCGTTCGACGGGCTGACGCTCTGGGCGCTGCTTCCCTTCATCCTCGTCGGGTTTGCCGCGCAGTTGATCGACAGCGCACTCGGCATGGCGTTCGGCGTCATCGGCACCGCGCTGCTGCTCACGCTCGGCTTGCCGCCCGTATCGGCATCGGCGGCGGTGCATCTGGCCGAAAGCTTTACCGGCGGCGTGTCGGGGCTGGCGCATGCGATGCAGCGCAACGTCGACTGGCGGCTGTTCCGCCGGCTCGTCGTGCCCGGCATCATCGGCGGGCTGATCGGCGTCTGGATCCTGACCAACATCGACAACAGCATCGCGCGGCCGGTCGTGCTTGCCTATCTCGGCGCGGTCGGCATCTACCTGCTCTGGCGCGGCGCGCGGCGTCCGCAGACCTATCGCAGCATCAAGTTCGTCGGGCCGCTCGGGCTGGTCGGCGGGATCGCCGACGGGTCGGGCGGCGGCGGATGGGGACCGATCGTCAGCGCGAATCTGCTCGCGCAGGGCGCCGAGCCGCGCACCGTGATCGGCACGGTGAACGCGTCCGAATTTTTCGTCACGGTGACGATCGCCGCGGGTTTTCTTGGAGCGCTGGGCTGGCAAAGCTTCAGCACCGCGGCGATCGGCCTGCTCATCGGCGGGGTGATCGCCGCGCCGATCGGGGCGTATCTGGCGCGCCGCCTGCGCGCTGACTGGCTGGTCGGCGCCGCGGGCGTGCTGTTGCTGCTCGCGAGCGCCTATGGCTTCATCGTGCTGATGTTCGCGCCCACGCCGTCTTTCCGCGGTTTCTAGGCGCAGCGCATCGCGAAGGCCCAGAAAGCGCTTTCTGCTTATATTCGCTCGTCAGGTCGGCGCTGCCCTGATGGCCGCTGTCCATGTCGGTGTGCAGGAGCGCAGGGTTGCCGCTGGTCGAACGGCGGCGCACTTCGGCGACGAGCTTCGCGGGCTCCCAATAGGCAACGCGGTCGTCCTTGAGCCCGGCGGTACAGACGGCGACGGGAGCGCCCGTTTCGTCGGCCGCGGGCACCAGCCGCACTTCGGCGGTCTCGGTGCCGGCGAGGGTTAGCGCGACAAAACCGTCGGCGGCCGTGCGCTTCACCTGCATGAAGATTGCGGGGTCTCTTTCCTCATAGACGAGGTCGGTGACCTTGCCGTTGACCGAGGTGCGATGGCGCGGCGATTGGCTTACTGCGCCGATCAGGCCGCCCAATCCATCGATCGGGCGCGTCGCGGCGTGTGGCATTTCGATCCTGGCGCTGGGACAGGCATCGGGCGCGCTGGCGCAGGAGGCCGACGACAATGAGATCGTCGTAACCGCGGCGAAGCGCGAACAGTCGGTGCGTGACGTCACGGGTTCGGTCACTGCGGTCAGCGAAGCGACATTGCAGAAACTGAATGCGCAAAGCCTCTCGGATTACATCACGCGCGTCCCCGGCGTCGTGTTCAACGATTATCAGCCGGGTGTGTCCGAAGTCGTCATCCGCGGCGTCGCCTGAACTGAAAATGAGAAAAGGGGCCGTCCTGCTCGATCGAGCGGGACGGCCCCTTTTTTTCAAAAGCCGGAGAGGAAAGCCGCGACGTTCTTGCCGAGATCGCCGACGGCATAGCCGCCTTCCATCACGATCAGCGTAGGGACGCCGAGTGCAGCGATGCGCCCCGCTAGCACCACATAATCCTCGCGTTCGAGCGCGAAGCTCGAGATCGGGTCGCTGCTGTGCGTGTCGGCGCCGAAAGAGACGACGAGAAACTTCGCACCCCAATTCGAGATTGCGGCGAGCGCCGTGTCGAGCGCGGGCGCATAGCTCTGTCCATCGGTACCGCGGGGCAGGGGGAGGTTGAGCGTGCTGCCTTCGCCCGCTCCCTCGCCGCTCTCGTCGGCGTGGCCCCAGTAGAAAGGATAATCGGTGCGCGGGTCGGCGTGGATCGAGGCGAAGAAGATCGCCGGATCCTCGTAGAAGATGTCCTGCGTGCCGTTGCCGTGATGATAGTCGATGTCGAGGATCGCCACCGGGCCAAGCCCGCGCGTGTGCGCCTCGCGCGCCGCGATCGCGGCGTTATTGAGGTAGCAATAGCCGCCCATATAGTCGCGCCCGGCATGATGGCCGGGCGGGCGGCACAGCGCGAAAGCATGCGCTTCGCCGCTGGTCGCCAGATGGTCGAGTGCGGTCAGCGCGCCCTGCGCCGACCAATAGGCCGATTCCCGGGTTCCCGCCGCAATCGGCGTTCCGGCATCATAGCTGTACGCACCAAGATCGGCGTCGATGCGTCCAAAGCTCAGCGGGCGCCGCCGCCTGATCGGAAAAGTATAGCCGATGGCATCGCCATTGCGCCCTGCGGCAAGCCAGTCGCGGTGCGCGCGCTCGAGGAAAGCGAGATAGCCGGCGTCGTGGACCGCCAGCAGCGGCGCCATGCCGAAATCGCGAACCGGGCGCCAATCGCTGAACGCTTCGACGATCGAGCGCGGCCGCTCGATATTCTCCGCATAGGGCACCCAGTCGCCATTGTGCAGTTCGCGCAAGGGGGCGTGGGCCGTCTGGCGATCGTCGAAGAAATGCTTCACCTCTTGGCCTGTCCTTCCATCCATTTCGCCAGCGTCCGGTCGCTATGGCCGGCGACGATCTCGGCAAAGACCTGCAGGCTCTCATCCTGCCCGAGCTTGAAGCTGTGCTCGGTCGAGCGGACATGGGCGCGAAAGGCGATGATCTGATCGAGCATCTCCTCATAGCGCGCGCCGAGGCTGGCTGTCGACCAGGCGCCGCCCTCCGTCTTCGCGACCAGCCGCTCGACCGCATCGCGCGTTTCGGCGTCGACGAACTCGACCTCGACGGTGAAGCGGAGCACCGCATAATTCCACGTCGGCGCCCAGCCGGACCTGGAAACCAATGCCGTCGGAATATGGCCCGACGGGCCGTTGAAGAGGATCAGGCCATGCGGGTTCGCCCGGAAATCGGCGACGAGCGCGTTGCGTAGCGCGCAATGGCCGAGCAGCGCGGCCACCCTGCCTTCATTGTCGGTCTCGGCGATCAGCGGAATCGGGCTGGCGTGGAACGCGCCCGATATGACCCATGCGAGCGGATATTCTGCGATTAGCCGGCCGATATCCCGGGTGCCGCGCGGCTCATACAGGCTGGTCATGCCCGTATGATCTGACGAATCCACGCCGCCTGATCGTCGAGTGCGCGCGCTGCCATGGGCGCGATCGATACCGCCTCCAGAAAGCTGTGTGTCGCCCCCTGATAGGTGACTGCGCGCGTCGGCACGCCGGCGTCCTCAAGCTTGCTGGCGAAGGCATTGTTGCAATCGGCCAATATGTCGCACTCGGCAATGGCGAGGAAAGCGGGCGGGAGGCCGCTCAGGTCGGCGCGGAGCGGCGCGACGAGGGGGGCGGTGAGCTGGTCGGGGCCGTCGATATAGAATGCCCAAAAGGCATCCATTTCGTCGGCTTCGAGCGAATAGTCGCCAGCGCCGAAGCGGGCATAGCTTGGCGTTCGCTCGGGCGCGAAGGCGCCGTAATTGAGCAGCATCGCGGCCGGTAGCGGGCGACCGCGCTGACGTTGCAGCAGGCAGGTCGCGACCGACAGGTTGGCGCCCGCCGAATCGCCGCCGATCAGCACGCGGTCCGCGTCGAGGTTCAGCGAATCCGCCTGAGATGCAATCCAGTCGAGCGCCGCGGCGCATTCCTCCAGCGCGACGGGGAACTTGCTTTCGGGCGACAGGCTGTAATCGATGCCGAGCACTGCGATGCCCGCGCGCGCGGCATATTCGCGCATCAGCCGGTCGTGCGTGTCGATGCTGAACAACGTCCAGCCACCGCCATGAATATAGAGCAGGACGGGCAGTTTTTCGTCGGCGACGGGGCGGTGGAGCCGCAACCGAACGCCGTCCATGTCCATTTCGTGGCTCTCCGCCATTATCGGGCCACCCTCGCGCCACGGCATGCGCACCTTTTCGGCGACCTGGCGGCGGACCGCCATGCTCGCACCCGCCGGCGCGCCATGTTCGGCGTAGGCGGCGTTGATCGCATCGACAAAGCGCCGGACATCGGGGTCGGCCATGTCGTCCTGCGCGGCGCTGGGGCCCTTGGGCATATGTGGCACATCCTTCTCGAAACGATCCTTGATCGCGTGATAGCTTTTGCGCGGCTGCCTCTATCGCCCAATCGGGCCAATCACCGCACCGGACAGGCCAGTGGGCGCTTCATCGCTGGCCAGCGATACGCGCGGCCTATATTGTGGGATTGTCTAATAATTGTAAGGATTGGGCCATGAAGCATAGCGTCGATGTCCTGACGAACGACCGCCCGGTCATGGCGCTGCAGGATGAATATCCGGCCGGCTTCATCGATCCGATGCACAGCCACGACCATATCCAGATCCTCTATGCCTCGGCCGGGGTGATGTCGGTGCGCACGCCCGAGACGAGTTTCGTGATCCCGCCGCAGCGCGCGGTATGGCTGCCCGCGGGGACGCGGCACGAGGTCGCGTGCCGTGGCCCGGTGTCACTCCGCACGCTTTACATGCCGTGTGAGGGCCGAAAGCATGAGAAGGAATGCCGCGTCTTCGAGGTGTCGAACCTCGTCAAATCGCTGATCCTCGAGGTCGTCGACTTTCCTGCGCTGTACGACATCAACGGGCGCGAGGGGCGGATCATCACGCTGCTGCTCGACGAGATCGGACGGATGCCGAACGCACCCTATCAGGTGTCGATGCCGTCGAACCCGCGGCTGCTGCGTGTCTGCAACGCGATCATCGCCGATCCGTCGGACCCGCGCGATATCGACGAGTGGGCGGCGCTCGCGGCGATGGGGCGGCGGACCTTCACCCGCAGCTTCAAACAGGAAACGGGGATGGGGCTCGCGGTGTGGCGCCAGCAGGTGCGGTTGATGGAGGCGCTGTCGCTGCTCGCCGCGGGGGCGTCGATCACACAGGTCACTTACGATGTCGGCTATGACAGTCCGAGCGGGTTCGCCGCGATGTTCCGCCGCGCCTTTGGAGTGCCGCCGAGCCAATATCTGAAGCACTGACCGAGCGGCTGCTGCCCGCTAGTTCGCGCGGGTCCAGATTTTTGTGCGGCAGAAAAAGGCGACACACCCTTTGAGTTCGAGCTTGCCGTTCGGGAGCAATTTCAGCTGTCCCTTTGACGCGCCGTCGCCCGTTTCCGGGTCATAGACCGGCCCGCCTTTCCACTCGGTCGGACCGCCGGTAAAGCCGTTGAGCACGATGAGGCCTTTCAGCTTGCGCTGGCGCAGCTTCGCGTCCGAATTGCGCTCGTCGCGAAGGTCGGGGTTCGCGCGGAGCCGCTTGGCGTCGATGACCCGGCCGCAGAGCGCCTTGCCGCAGCGATAGATTTCGACGCGCCCACCCTCGCTGCCCGTCGCCCAGATTCCGGTAATATCGGCGGCAAAGGCTGCCCCGGGCATGGCGAAGGTTGCCGCCGTAACGAGGGCGAGAGCGAAACGCTTCATACCGCCATCGCCTTCGGCTTTGCGGCTTCGAGCAAATGCAGCGCCTCTTCGAGCAGCCCGCGGTCGTCGACTTCCCATGGATGGAATCCCGGTCTCATATAGGTGAAGACACCACGGAACAGCGCGCGCATCAAGCCGTGACGGCCATAGAGCCAGGCGAGCAACACTTTCCATGTCGCCCAGTCGTTGCGCCCGTCCTGGCGCAGCAGGTCGGCGGTGTTGCGAAAGATGACATAGTGGAAACGCATCGTGGTCACGCACATCACCGTGCTGCGCTTGAGCCAGCGGCGCAGCGGGGTCATCGCGCGCGCAGCGTGAAGATAGGTGTCGAACGCCACCGCCTTATGTTCGATTTCCTCGATCGCGTGCCAGCGCCATAGCTGCTGTGCTTCTTCGGCGGCGCCGCCGAGATGCTCGGGGTTCGCCAGCGCATCATGCGCAAGTGTCGCGGTGAAATGTTCGAGTGCGCAGGTCGCGGCGAGTTGCTGGATCGGCGAGCGGCGCTTCGCCCACGCGATCGTGCGGCGCGCCCGGTCTTCGGCCGTCGCGATATCGAAACCAGCATCCTCGGCCTGACGGTTGAATACGACATGCTCGCGCGTGTGCATCGATTCCTGATAGAGAAAATCATCGATCTGCCCGCGTAGCGGCTGCGGCGTGCCCTCGCGATAATGGCGCACGGCGGTCATGAAGAATTTCTCGCCGACCGGAAAGGTCGAGGACAGCGCGTTGAAAAAGGCGGTGCGGCCGGGATCGCCGCTGTGCCACCAGCGCGGCGGCGGCGTCTCGCGACCGAATTTCAGGTCGCGCTTTTCGATCCGGATATTGGCAGGCGTGTGGAGGGGGGCGGGCATCGTGCAACCTTTCAGCGACTCAAGTTACATTAACATCAATGTTTATATCATTCTACTGCAGGGGCTGCAAGCGCCGATAGATTGGTGACAATCGGCGGCGTTCGGCTAAGGCTTTTGGGCAGAAGGCTTCACGGGGCGCGACGGCCGCCAAGGGGCGAACGCCAAGGGACGAACGCATGTATAAACAAGCGCGACCGCACCAGAAGCGGCGCAAGCGATCGGGCGCGGAAGTGCGCGAGGAGGGGCTCGCCGCAGCACGGCGGCTGCTCCTCGATGGCGGCCCTGCAGCGGTGACGTTGGCCAATGTCGGCCACGAAATCGGGATGTCGCACGCGAATGTGTTGCACCATTTCGGATCGGCGGCGGGATTGCAATCGGCGCTGATGGGATCGATGGTGAGCGACCTCACCACCGCGCTCGATAATGTGGTCGAACTGCTCAAGACCGATGCCGCGGCGCCGCGCACCGTCGCCGACCGCGTGTTCGACGCGTTCGACAAGGGCGGCGCCGGCCAGCTTGCGGCGTGGATCATCCTGTCGGGCGATGTCGAACATCTCGAACCCGTGCGTGCGGCGGTGCGCGGGCTGGTCGCCGCGATCGTCGGCCAGTCGACCGACGATGCCGCGCCCGACCGCGTGCGCGCCGCGGTGCTGATGATGGCGGTCAGCGCCTTCGGCGACGCGCTGATCGGTCCGCATGTCCGCGAAATGCTCGATCAGCGCGAAGACGCGATGCGCGATCTGGTGGCGCGCATCCTGCCGCTGTTCCTGATCCCGACCGGAATCCCGCCGGCCGCCCCCTGAACGGCCGCGCTATTCGCTAGCCGGCGCGCCCGCGTCCCTCGGTCGTCCGCGCCCAGTCGGCAAGATCGCCGTGGCGCTTGATCGTCTTGAGGCACACCACGGTCTTGAGCCGCTGGACACCGGGGAGCTTCGACAGATTGTGGCGCAGCAACTCGTCGAGATGGTCGGCCGACCGTGAGAAGATTTTGAGCAGATAGTCGCTCTCGCCCGCGGTGGTGTGGCATTCGACGACGGCGGGATGCGCGAGCACCGCGGCCTCGAAATCGGCATGTGCGTCGAAACGGATCTGCACCTCGACGAAACTTTGCACGGCGAGGCCGATCGCGAGCGGATCGATCCGCGCCGCATAGCCTTCGATGACGCCGCTTTCCTCGAGGTTTTTAACTCGCGACCAGCAGGGCGATTTGGACAGCCCGACCTGCTCGCCCAGATCGGCGTAGGATTGCCGGCCGTCTCGTTCGAGTTCGGCGATGATCTTCCAGTCGAGCTTGTCCACGCGTTTCGTCCTGAATCGGGTTTTTGCGATAATGGGGATGGCTTGTCCCAATTGGAAGGACAAAATCCTGCAAATTCGACCATATGCGGAACGATAGTGGGTTTTCTGCAATCTCGCGGCACGAAATCCGCACAATGTTCGCGCGTCCTCGCGCTATCTCTTGCGCCGAAGGGTTTGGAGAGAGACCTATGGCCGCGACACATATCTTCGACGCACCGCCCGAAGGTGTCGCGGCCAATTGGACGATGCCGCAAAACTGGGCCGCCTTTACCGACGAGCAGCACGCGACGTGGCGGACGTTGTTCGATCGGCAGTCGGCGGCGCTGGATGGCTACGCCTGCCGGTCGTTCCTCGATGGCCTTGGCATCCTGCGCCAGTTAAAGCCGGGGGTTCCCGATTTCGCCGAGCTCAACGCGCTGTTGAAGCCCGCATCGGGGTGGGAGGTCGTCGCGGTTCCCGGCTGGATTCCGAACGAGCCTTTTTTCGAGCATCTCGCGAACAAGCGCTTTCCCGCCGCCAACTTCGTCCGCCCACCCGAGCAGATCGCATACAGCGAAGAGCCCGATATGTTTCACGACATATTCGGGCATATCCCGATGCTCACCGATCCGGCCTTTTCGGACTTTCTGGTCGCTTATGGCGAGGCGGGATTGCGAGCGGAGAAGCTTGGGGCGTCGGACTATCTTGGGCGCCTGTGGCTCTACACGGTCGAGTTCGGCCTTGTAGTCGAGGATGGCGAGCTTCGCGCCTTTGGCGGCGGCCTGATGTCGAGTTTCGCCGAGACGCTGTCGGCGCTGACGTCGCCTGAACCGCGGCGCATCTGGCTCGATATCGAACGCGTGATGCGTACGCGGTATAATTTCGACGAATATCAGCAGACCTATTTCGTCGTCGGGGGCTTCGCGGATTTGCTGCGCGCGACCGAAGAAACCGACTTTGCGAGCATTTACCGCAAAATCGCGGGCGATCCTGCGCTCGAACCCGGGGATGCCTGGCGCGCCGATGTCGCCTATGCAGGGCGCCTGCCGGCCGCGCCGGCAAGCGGAGAGGCGTTCCTATGATCAGGCAGACGAGCGACGGCGGTACCCACATCTTCGAGACCGAGATCGACGGCGAGACGATCCAGTGGGACAATGGCCTGACCTATGCGCGGCATCTGCAGACCGCGCAGCTGTTATCGGCGCAGGTGCCGGTGTCGGACAAGCCCGACGAGATGCTGTTCATCATCATGCACCAGACGATGGAGCTGTGGCTGAAGCTGGTACTGCACGAGGGGCGGCTGGTTTATGATGCTATCAAGGCCGACCGGCTGGAGATTGCGGGCAAGGGGCTCGACCGGATCGCGACGATCCAGCGGCATATGATCCATAGCTGGGAAGTGCTCGCGACGCTGACCCCGCATGATTTCCTGACTTTTCGCGGCTTCCTGCGCCGCGCGTCGGGGTTCCAGTCGCAGCAATATCGCGAGCTCGAATATCTGCTTGGCAACAAGCGCGAAGATATGATGATCGTCCACAAGGATGACCTGCAAGCAACTGAAAGACTGCGTGCAACTTTCGAGGCGCCGTCGCTTTACGACGAATTGCTGAAGCTGCTCGCGCGGCGCGGTTTTGACATTCCCGCCGATCATCTGGAACGCGACTGGACCAAGCCATACGAGGCGTCGGAGGCGGTCGAGAAGGCATGGCTCGCGATCTACACCGATCCCGAGCGGCACTGGGACCTCTACACGCTCGCCGAGAAGATCACCGCGCTCGAATATTATTTCCAGGAATGGCGCTTCAAGCACATGAAGACCGTCGCGCGCGTAATCGGGCACAAGCCGGGGACCGGCGGTTCGTCGGGGGTCAATTATCTCGTCAAGGCGCTGAGCCTCAGCTTCTTTCCCGAACTCTGGTCGATGCGCACCGAAATGACCGCGCCGCGCGAAGGCGGCGACTATGCGGAGGGGAAGGGCGCATGAGCCGGATCTGGGACATTTCGCAGCCGCTGCACGCCGCGGTGCCGGTGTGGCCGGGCGAACCCGCCTTCGCGCTGCACAGCCATGCGGTGATCGGCGACGGCTGCCCGGTCAATGTCGGGGGCATGTTCACTCCGCTCCACGCCGGGACGCACGGCGACGCACCGCTGCACTATGCGAATGATGGCGCGTCGTCGGCCGACTGCGATCTCGATGCCTATATCGGGCCATGCGTGCTGCTCGACCTGCGCCATGCGCGCGGGCGGGTCGAGATTGCCGATGTGGACTGGGATGCGATCGAGGGCGCGACACGCGTGCTGCTGCGCACCTACGAACAATTCCCGCACCAGCAATGGGACAGCGATTTCACCTCTATTGCCAGCGACGTGATCGCGCGGCTCGGGGCTATGGGCGTGCGGCTGATCGGCACCGACGCCGCCTCGCTCGATCCCGAACAGTCGAAGACGCTCGACGCGCATCAGGCGGTGAAGGCCGCCGATATGCGGATATTGGAGGGTCTGGTGCTCGATGACGTGCCGCCCGGCCGCTACGAGCTCGTCGCGCTGCCGCTCCGCATCGTCGGCGCCGACGCCAGCCCGGTGCGCGCCATCCTGAGGGAAATCGCATGACCGACACGCTGCTTTCCACCGATGTGTCGGCGCTCGACGCCGCCGATCCGCTCGCGCCTTTCCGCGATCGTTTTCATCTGCGTGAAGGGCTGATCTACCTCGACGGCAATTCGCTCGGTGCGCTGCCCAAGGCGACGGGCGACCGGCTTGCCGAGGTCGTTGGCAGCGAATGGGGCGAGGGGCTGATCACCTCGTGGCTCGGCGCCGAATGGTCGACCGCGCCGCGGCGTATCGGCGACAAGATCGGCCGGTTGATCGGCGCGGCGCCAGGCGAGATTGTCGCGACCGATTCGACTTCGGTGAATATCTTCAAAGCGTTGACGGCCGCTCTTTCATTACGGCGTGAGCGTGGAGTAATTCTGTCGGAAGCCACAAACTTCCCGACCGACGTCTATATGATGCAGGGGATCGAGGCTTTTTCGGGTGGGCGCGTGAAGGCGGTCACCGTTGCGCCCGATGCGATCGTCGATGCGCTGACGGATGATGTCGCGGTGCTGCTGCTGACGCAGGTCCATTATAAGTCGGGCCGCGTGCGCGACATGGCGGCGATCACGCGAGCCGCGCACGACGTCGGCGCGCTCGTCGTCTGGGACCTCAGCCACAGCGCGGGGGCGATTCCGGTCGATCTCAACGGAGCGAATGCCGATTTTGCGATTGGCTGCGGATACAAGTTCCTCAACGGCGGCCCCGGCGCGCCCGCCTATCTATTCGCCGCCGCGCGGCACCATGCCGCCACGCCGGTGCTGTCGGGATGGTTCGGCCATGCGCGACCTTTTGATTTCGAGGAGGATTATGATCCCGCCGCGGGAATCGAGCGTTTCCAGTGCGGTACGCCGCCAGTGCTCGGCCTGTCCGCGCTCGAAGTGGGTGTCGACCTGATGCTCGAAGCCGATATGGCCGAAATCCGCCGCAAGTCGCTCGCGCTTGGCGATCTGTTTATCGAGCATATGCAGCCTTTGTGCGACACTTATGGCTTCGAACTGGTCAGCACGCAGGGGCATGCCGAGCGCGGCAGTCAGGTCGCTTATGCGCACCCGCAGGGCTATCAGATCGTGCAGGCGCTCAAGGAGTTCGACGTCATCGCCGATTTTCGCGCGCCCGACATCTTGCGCTTCGGGCTGACGCCACTTTATCTGCGCTATCGCGACATCGTCGAAACGGTCGAGCGGCTCGAAAAGGTCTGTGCGACGCGCGCGTGGGACAAGCCGCAATATCATCAGCGGGCGGCGGTGACATGAGCGACGTGTCGGCCCCCTTCCTGCCCAAATCGCGCGTCGCCGCGGTACAGGCGGCTCCGGTCTTCCTCGACACCGCGCGCACGGTCGACAAGGCGTGCGCGCTGATCGCCGAGGCCGCTGGAAACGGCGCACAGCTCGTTGCTTTCCCCGAAGTGTTCGTTTCCGCCTATCCCTATTGGAACTGGCTGATGACGCCGATTGAGGGCGCCGAATGGCATGAGCGGCTCTATCGCGCGTCGCTGCTCGTTGACGGCCCGGATGTCGCGGTGCTCTGCGCCGCCGCGCGCGACCATGGCTGCACCGTCGTCATTGGCATCAACGAGCGCGATCCGGTGAGCGTTGGCACGCTCTACAACACGAACCTCATCATCGGCGCCGATGGCAGCTTGCTCGGGCGCCACCGCAAGCTGGTGCCGACATGGGCGGAGAAGCTGACGTGGGCGGGCGGTGACGGTAGCTCGATCCGCGTTTACGACACGCCCGTCGGGCCGCTTGGCACGCTCGCGTGCGGCGAGAATACCAATACGCTCGCGCGCTTTGCGCTGCTGTCGCAAGGCGAACTGGTCCACGTCGCCAATTATATCGCGCTGCCCGTCGCACCCGCGTCGTACAATATGGCCGAGGCGATCAAGATCCGCGCGACCGCGCACAGCTTCGAGGGTAAGGTGTTCACAATTGTCGCCTGCTCGGCGGTGAGCCCCGAAATCATCGACGCAATGAGCGCCGACCGGCCGCAGAACCGCGACCTTCTATCGCGCCCGAACAGCGCCTTTTCGGGCGTCATCGACCCGCACGGCAACCTCGTTGGTGACGCGCTGATCGACGACGAGGGTATCGTCTACGCCGACATCGACCTTGGCGAGTGCATCCGCCCCAAGCTGATGCATGACATCATCGGCGGCTATAACCGCTTCGACATCTTCAACCTGACGGTCGACCGGACACCCCGCGCGTCGGCCCTGTTTGTCGACGAGCAGCCGCCCGTCGATCCCGACGAGGAGAAGCCGTCATGACGGGAAATTCCACGGTCATCGATCCGCGCGACGATGTGCTCGGCCGCGCGCGCGTCACCGACACACCCGAACTCGAAGCCTTTTATCAGGAGCTTGCGGCGCGCAATGCAGGTGCGTTCTGGAAACGCGCGAATGCGATCGAGCCATGGGAGCCCGAGACGCGCTATCGTCCGACGCTGTGGCGCTATGCCGAGATGCGCGCCATGTGTCTGCGCGCGCTCGATCTGGTGAAGCCCGAAGAGGCGGGGCGCCGCGTCGTCACCCTGCTCAACGACAGCGACGCGGGGCGCGAGAATGTCGCGGTGTGCGGCTGGCTGTTCAGCGGGATGCAGGCGATGCGCCCCGGCGAGATCACCCCCGCGCACAAGCACACCGCCTCGGCACACCGTTTCATCATGGAGGGGAAGGGCGCCTATACCGTCGTCGACGGCCACCACATCACCCTCGGGGCCAACGACTATGTGCTGACCCCGAACGGCGCCTGGCACGACCATGGCGTCGTCGCCGAGGGCGAGGTGTCGATCTGGCAGGACGGGCTCGATATCCCGCTGATGAACAGCCTCGAGACCAATTTCTACGCGGTCTACGACCAGCCTGCGCAAACCGCAGCCTTTCCCGCCGACGACCTGCCGCTGAGCTATGGCGGCGCGGGGCTGCGGCCTGAAGGTGTACCGGCGTGGGAGAAGCCTTACTCGCCGGTGATGGTCTATCGCTGGGACGCCACGCGCGACGCGCTGTGGAACCTCGCCAAGGTGTCTGACGGCACGCCGTTTGACGGACATATGGTGCGCTATTCGAACCCGCTGACCGGCGGCTGGGCGCTCCAGACGATGGGCGCGCATATGCAGATGCTGAAGCCCGGCTTCCGCGGCAAGGCGCACCGTCACACCGGCAATGTCGTTTACAATGTCGCGAGCGGGCGCGGTTATTCGATCATCGGTGGCGAGCGTTTCGACTGGGGCATGCACGACATTTTCTGTGTGCCCGCGTGGGTGTGGCACGAGCATGTCAATCTCGATCCTTCCGAGGAAGCCTTCCTCTTCTCGTTCAACGATTTCCCCGTGATGGAAGCTCTCGGCGTCCGGATCGAGGAGCCCTATTCCGACCATGGCGGCCACCAGCCGGCCTGAGCAGACAGGACATATTATGCGCTTCGTGACATATCGCACGGTTGAGACCGAACCGCGGCTCGGTCTCCTCCATGACGGGCTCGTGATCGACGTCGAATATTTCGGCGATGCGATCGGGCATGACCTGCCTTCGACGATGCTCGATTTCATCGACCTTGGGCCGATTGCTCTGCGCTTCCTGCAGGAAGCCGTCGCGACGGCGACCACCGCCGATCTGATCGGCACTTCGCTGCCCGAGGGCAATGTCACCCTGCTCGCGCCGATCCCGCGGCCGCGCAAGAATATCTTCGGAATCGGTCTCAACTATACCGAGCATGTTGCTGAATCGGCGCGCTCGCTCGACACGTCGAACGAGCTGCCGCAGCAGCCGGTGATCTTCTCGAAGCCGCCGACCGCGGTGGTCGCGTGGAACGATCCGATCCGCCACAATGCGAAGGTGACGCAGCAGCTCGATTGGGAAACCGAACTTGCGGTGATCATCGGCAGCACCGCGCGCCGCGTCGCCGAGGCTGACGCGCTGGACCATGTGTTCGGATATACCGTGATCAACGACGTGTCGGCGCGCGACTGCCGCCGCGCGGGGCAGTGGATCGTCTCGAAGGGGCAGGACAGCTTTGCGCCGATGGGGCCCTGCATCGTCACCGCCGACGAAATCGGCGATCCGCACAATCTCAATATCCTGACGCATGTGAATGGCGTCGAGAAGCAGAGCAGCAACACGCGCTTCATGCTGTTCAACGTGCCCCAGCTGATCGCGGATATATCGAGCGTGATGACGCTAGAACCCGGCGACATCATCGCGACGGGAACGCCCGCGGGCGTCGGCGCTGGCCGCACGCCGCAGGAGTTCATGTGGCCGGGCGACGTCGTCGAATGCACGGTCGAGGGGATCGGCACGCTGCGCAACCCGATCGTCGCGGTCTGAGGCGTCCGAGATGACACGCCCCATCCGCATCGGGCAGATCGTGCCCAGATCGAACGTCACGATGGAGACCGAAATCCCGGCGCTGCTCCGTGCACGCGAGGCGATCGTGCCCGAACGCTTCACCTTTCACTCGTCACGGATGCGGATGAAGAAGGTGACGAAGGAGGAACTCGCGGCAATGGACGCCGACTCCGATCGCTGCGCGCTCGAACTGTCGGACGCTGCGGTCGACGTACTCGGCTATGCCTGCCTCGTCGCGATCATGAGCATGGGCGAGGGCTATCACCGCGTGTCGGAGGCGCGGCTGCATCAGCGCACGGTCGAAAATGGCCGCGCCGCGCCAGTCGTTACCAGCGCCGGTGCGTTGGTCGAAGGGCTGAAGGTTCTGCAGGCCAAGCGCATCGCGCTCGTCGCGCCCTATATGAAACCGCTAACCGAGATGGTCGTGTCCTACATTCGGAATGAAGGTGTTGAGGTAAGCGACTGGCTTGCGCTCGAAATTCCCGACAATCTGGAGGTAGCGGCGCAGGACCCGGCGAACCTGCTCGAGCATTACAAAAGGCTCGACCTGACCGGCATCGACGCGCTCGTGCTGTCGGCGTGCGTCCAGATGCCGTCGCTGCCCTCGGTACAGAAAATCGAGGATGCAATCGGTTTGCCCGTCGTGTCGGCGGCGATCTGTACCGCGCACCAGATGCTCACGCGGCTGGAGCTGTCGACCCAGGTTCCGGGCGCCGGGGCGCTGCTGTCGGGCCGTTATTGATCGACCGCGGTGGGCGGCGCGATTGCCGCCGCCGCGGCGACATCGTGCGTCACATTGGCGACCGTGCGGAACATGTCGGGGATGACGTCGATCGCGAGCAGGATCGGCAAGAGTTCGATCGGCGCGCCGATGGCGATCGCGGTCGGCGCGACCGACGCATAGAAGCTGATCTGTCCCGGCATCCCGAGGATCGCGAGCGACGACAGCACGGCGAGCGGCAGCGCCACCGCGAGCTGCAGCGGCGAGACGTCGATCCCCGCCATCCACGCGAGCGCCAGTGCCATCATGACCGTGTTCGACGGCGCCGTGATCTTGAACGTCGCGACCGCCATCGGCAGGATCGCCGCGGCGTTGCGTTCCTCGATACCGACGCGCCCGGCGCTCACCATCATCGCGGGCAACGTCGCGATCGACGATTGGGTGCTCGCCGCGATGGCCTGCGCCGGCGCCATGGCGCGCGCAAAGCGGCCGAGCGGGATGCCTCCGGCGAAGCGGGCGATGGCATAGCCGAGGACGATCAGCACCAGCGTCACCGATATCGAGATCGCGAGATATTGGGCGAGAATCGCGAGCACCGCGGTCCCGACGGTCGCGCCGATCGCCAGCGCGAGCGCAAAGATACCGATCGGCGCGACGCGTAATACCCAGCCGACCACGACAATCATTGCGTCGGCAAGCCCGCGCAGCGGCTGGAGGACGGCTTCGGCGCGGTCGCGGTCGATCTTGCCGACGGCAAGGCCGAGTATGAGCGCGAAGATGACAAGCGGCAGGACCGCGCCTTCGGCGGCCGACGCGACTACATTGGTCGGGATCATCGCGCGTATCGTTTCGGCAGCGCCGGGGACCGTCGGTGCGGGCGGAGCGGGGAAGAGGCTGCGCAGCGCGGCGATATCGGTGGGCGCGATGGTGACCGCGCCGAGCAGCGGGGGGACCATCAGGGCGCCGATGATCGCCGAGACGATCAGCAGGCCGATCAGCACGAGCGGCAGGCGCCGTCCAAGACGCGCGGCTTCGTGATGGTCGCCCATGCCGAGGCTGGCGACGCCGGTCGCGACGAGCGCGAAGATCAGCGGGACGATCGTCATGCGGAGCCCATCGAGCCAGATGCCGCCGACCAGCTGCGCTGCCTCGACCATGGGCGAGGATGCCGCGACGAAGGTACCGATCGTGAAACCCGCGACGAGCGCGACGATCATCCAGCCCGATCCGGGCATGCGCGTGGCCCAGGCCCGTGCGCGCGAAATTACCATGAGTCCAAATCCCCCTGACCCCAGC
>Ga0247823_10000383_pt1 | contig 38278 bp, 36 predicted proteins | sample 13C_PalmiticAcid_2_FD_192426 | JGI IMG/M metagenome (GOLD analysis project Ga0247823, IMG submission 192426) | Soil microbial communities from agricultural site in Penn Yan, New York, United States - 13C_PalmiticAcid_Day30 | ecosystem: Environmental > Terrestrial > Soil > Agricultural land... | reverse complement strand
TCACGCCTCCCTCCGCGAGCCCGGGATGATCGACGGGCTCGCGGAGGGAGGCGTGACCCGCGCGAGCCTCGGCGTGCAAAGCTTCGATCCGGTCGTGCAACGAGCGATCAACCGGGTGCAAAGCTTCGAGCAGACCGCTTCGGCCACCGATGGCCTGAGGCGGGCCGGCATAGGTGGCGTGAACTTCGATCTGATATACGGGTTGCCGCACCAGACGGTGCAATCCTGTCTGGAGACGGTCGCACAATCGCTGACACTGCTTCCGGACCGTTTTTCGGTCTTCGGCTATGCGCATGTTCCCAGCTTCAAGATCCACCAGCGCAAGATCGACGAGATGGTCTTGCCCGACGGACCTGAACGGCACGCGCAGGCGGAAGCGATCGCCGCGCTACTCGAGGAAGCCGGCTACGTCCGGATCGGGCTCGATCATTATGCCCGTCCCGAGGATGAACTCGCCATGGCATTCCGCGAGGGGCGGCTGCACCGCAACTTCCAGGGCTATACGACCGACGCCTGCCAGACTCTGATCGGGTTCGGGGCTTCCTCGATCGGTCGGTTGCCGCAGGGCTATGCGCAGAATTCGGTGCTCATCGGCGAGTATCAGAAGCGGATCGCCGCGCACGGTACCGCAGTCGCCAAGATGTGCGCCTTCAAGGGGCAGGATCGACTGCGCGGCGAGATCATCGAGCGGATCATGTGCGATTATCGCGTCGATCTCAGCCAGCTATGCGCCAGCCATGGTGTCGAGGCAGGGGATGTGATCGATAGCGCCGCAGGCCTGGCGCAGCTCGAACGCGATGGTCTCACAGCCTTGCGCGCAGGCATTCTGGAAGTGCCGACGGAGGCGCGGCCACTCGTGCGCGCCGTGGCGGCGGCTTTCGACGAGTATCTCGGGCAGGGCCCGGCGCGGCATTCGCGAGCTATCTGAACCTCTCCCGCGCCCGGCGGCGCAGGAGAGATCGAAGCATGGGTCAGAAGCGGAACTGCAAGCTGGCCATTCCGAAGTCGATCGCTCCTCCGCCGGCGTTCCGGATCGCGTCGCCAGCGCTATGACGGAGATAGTAGCCGCGCAGAGCCAAGTGGCGGTCGAGCTGCACAGTGGCATCCGCCGTGTAAACCTGTCCGATCTCGCGGGGACCGCCGCGGGTACCGGCGACGGGCGAAGCAGGTCCGAAATAGACGGAGTCGCCGCGTGCTTCTTTCCACTTCCCCTGCGCGGCGGCTTCGAGGGTCAGGGCGCGGAGCGGCTGCACGCGCAGGCTCGAGCGAACTGCCACCAGATTGGCGAAGCTCGTGACGTTGGCCTCGTTGAAATAGGGGCCCTTCGGGAAAAGCGGATTGAATGTACCCAGGCGCCCGTCACCAGCCTGGCGATCACCCGAGCCCGAATCAATGCGAAAGCCCAGTCGCGGTTTCCATTTGCCGGACGCGGTATAGCCGATATCAGCAGACAGCGCCCAGGCGCGGATATCCTGATCGCTGAACTCGCCGCGCTGTACGAGGCCCTCGACGTCCCAGTCCCATCCGCCCGAGGTGCCGCCGCTGCGCAGGCCGAAACTGCGGCGATGCTCTTCTCCGGAAATGCCGCCGAAACTCGCCGTCTCGCGATCCAGGCGAAACCAGTAGCCGTCCGCCTTGGCCGATCGCCGGGAATCCAGACCAAACGATCCATAAAGGCCAGCAAAGGTCTGCTGATTGCTGCCGACGTCGTCGAAAACGCCGCGTCTGAGCGTCACCGGTCGAACGAGAAATCCGTCGATTCTCAACCGGCCGAGGTTCAGCGTCGCCCGTGCGCCGTCGAAATTCTGCCTCACATTGGTGGCGTCGCGAAAGGAGACGAAGCGTTGGCTCGGGTTGAACGCCATCTCCTGTCGGCCAAGCCGGACCGTAAGCTGCTTCGTGGGCTGGAGGTCGACAAACAGCTGCTGGACGTCGAGTTCGTCCTCGTCCGGGGCGGCGAGCACCTGTTTGCCGAGTGCTTGTTCCGAGCCGAGTTGCCCGAACACGCGGACGGCAGATCCGAGGTGCAGGTCGGCGTGGATGATGGTGCGCTGAAGCAGATACGTGTCGCCCTCGCGTCCTCCGATCCCGAACGCAGGTCGATCGATCGTCTCGGCCCGCTCGCGAATCTCCCCGCCGAAGCTCACGAACACTTCGCCCTCCGCGGTCAGAGGGACGAACTTGATCTTGTCGAGCCCGGATAGTCGCTTCGCCTCCTCCTTGAGGTAGCTGTAGTCCTCGGCAGTCCTGTCCGCCTTGAACGCGGGTGGCTGCGCCTTTTGGGCGAACGCCTGACAAGGCGCGATCAGCGCGCAGGCTGCAAGCAGCGTCGGCGCCATCGGGTTGTTCATCTTCGTCATCCGCATTTCGAAAAGCCGCAGTCGAGGCAGCTGGTGCAGCCCTCGGCCTTGATCAGCGACGTCGCTCCGCATTGGGGGCACATTCGGGGCATTGCTGCCGGGGCTGGCTCCGGCTTGTGCGGCGCGCGGGGCAGTTCGAGTGCGCCGATGTGCCGTTCGATGACGCCGCCGATCGCTGCCGGAAGGGAGGGAACGTAGCGGCCCTGCATCCAGCCCCCGCCGCGTGGATCGAACACTGCGTTGAGTTCCTCCGCCACGAAGGAGACATCCGTCGCGCGTCTGAAAACGGCCGAGATCATGCGGGTGAGCGCGAGCGTCCAGGCGTAGTGCTCGTTGTTCTTGGAATTGACGAAGATCTCGAACGGGCGGCGCCGGCCGTTCGAGGAGACATCGTTGATGGTGACGTAGACCGCGTGCGGGCTGTCCGGCCACCGGAGCTTGTATGTCGTGCCGTCGAGCGCCTCGGCCCGCGGCTCGAGGGGCGCTTCCTCCGCGATTGCCGGCCTGGACTCCGGTGCTGCGACGCTCAGGATCGATCCGGTGACCGGATTGGGCCGATAGGTGGTGAGCCCCTTGCAGCCGAGATGATAGCCTTCGATGTAGATATCGGCGAAGGCATCGAAGCTGATGTCCTCGGGACAGTTTACCGTCTTGGAGATGGAGCTGTCGATCAGCGCCTGCGCCGCCGCCTGCATGGTCAGGTGATCGGAGGGGGTCAGCGTCTGGGCGCTGACGAACAGCGATTCCGGTGGCGGGGCATCACCCTTTTCGCGGCGCCAGACCTGCATCGCATAATCTTCGACCGCCTGTTCACGCGTCGAACCGTCGGGCTGCCGGATCCGGCGCGTGTACGACCAGGCGAAGACCGGTTCGACGCCCGAGGAGACATTGCCGGCAAGCAGGGAGGTGGTGCCCGTCGGCGCGATGGAAGTCAGGCAACCGTTGCGCAGGCCGTGCTCCGCGATCAGCGCGCGGGTCGTCTCGTCGAGCGAGACGAGGTTCGGGCGCTCGAGCATGCTCTCGTCATAGACGGGGAAGGTCCCTTTCTCCTGCGCGAGAAGGGCCGAGGCGCGATAGGCCTCGCGCTTGATCACCTCGAGCCAGCGACGGGTCAGCGCCACCGCCTCGCTGGTGCCATAGGTGGCGCCGCAAAATAGCAGTGCGTCGGCGAGGCCGGTGATGCCCAGTCCGATGCGCCGCTTCGCTTTCGCCTCGGTCTCCTGATCGAACAGAGGATAGCGTGAAATATCAATGACATTGTCGAGAAATCGGACAGCGGTGCGCGTGAGTTCGGCCAGTGCCTCTTCGTCGAGAACGGCGTCGTCGGCAAAGGGTCGGTCCACGAGGCGGGCGAGGTTGATCGAGCCCAGAAGACAGGCGCCGTACGGCGGCAGCATCTGTTCGCCACAGGGATTGCTCGCCGCAATCGTCTCGCAATGTGCGAGATTGTTGGCGTCGTTGACACGATCGATGAAGATGACGCCGGGCTCGGCGGTCTCGTACGTCGCGCGCATCAGGCGCTCCCAGAGCGCCTTCGCCTTGACGGGACGATAAGTGTGCCCGCCGAAGACGAGGGGCCAGTCGCCGTCCGCCGCAAGCGTCTTCATGAACGCGTCCGGCACAAGCACGGAGACGTTGAAGTTCCGCAGGCGGGTCGGCTCGCGCTTGGCGTCTATGAATGCCTCGATGTCGGGATGGTCGATCCGCAGGCACCCCATCATCGCGCCGCGCCGCTGGCCGGCTGACTCGACCGTACGGCACATCGAATCCCAACAGTCCATAAAGCTCAAGGGACCAGAAGCCTCGGCGCCGACTCCCCGCACGGCGCTCCCCGCCGGCCGGATGGTCGAGAAGTCCATGCCGACCCCGCCACCCTGCTGCATCGTGATCGCCGCTTCCCGCAGATGCTCGAAGATTCCTTCGAGGCTGTCGGGCACGGTGCCCATCACGAAGCAGTTGAAGAGAGTGACTGCGCGCCCGGTCCCGGCTCCCGCGAGTATGCGTCCGGCGGGAATGAAGCGAAAGTCCCGCAACGCTTCCTCGAAGCGGGCGCGCCATACCGGCCGGACCGCTTCGGGTTCGACCTCGGCCACCGCGGCGGCCACCCGGCAGACGGTTTCGTCGATCGTGGAATCCCCCTGCTCGTCCTTCGGGCGGTAGCGGTATTTCGCCGTCCAGATCTCCTCTGCGAGCGCGTTCTCGAATTCCATGTTCATCCCCATCACGTTCTGTGGCGAACAGACTGGCGGATGGCCGATGAGCGGAATTGACCTGCCTCAAATGGCGGGTTCGGCCCGTCCTTTTTGATTTGCCTCATCGCCAGGGAGGGGGACGAGCCTAGACCGGAAGGGCGACCGGGCACTTGCGCCCGGCCAGACAGATGGAGACTTGTTATGCGTATTCCTGCGATCGTGCTGGGAGCCGCCGCGGCGATCGCCGTTGCAGCCCCCGCAGCCGCCCTCAGCTTCGGCGCGCCTGCGCCTGCGCCTGCAGCCAAGACCTATACGGTCAAGATGCTCAACAGGGGCGCAGCCGGGATGATGGTGTTCGAGACGAATATCCTGCGCATCAAGCCTGGTGAGAGCGTGACCTTCACCCCCAATGACATGGGCCACAACGCCGAGAGCATTCCCGGGATGGTTCCTGCGGGCGCTCAGCCGTTCAAGGGTCCGATGAACAAGGCCGTGACGGTGACCTTCACGAAGCCGGGGGTCTACGGGTTCAAGTGCGCTCCGCACCTCAGCATGGGCATGGTCGGCGTCGTGGTCGTCGGCAATCCAGCGAACCTTGCCCAGGCCAAGGGGGTGACGCTGCCCGGCAAGGCCAAGCAGGTCATGGGTGGTCTGCTCGCAACGGTGCATTGATCGCGTGGCTCTGCGGGGCGGAAAGGGCGTCGTTCCAGGGGACGGCGCCCTTTCTTCGTGTCTGAAACTCCGCATCGCGCGTGCTGTCGTCACGAGTCGCTGAAGGGGCAACGTGCCGCATTGTGTCGCTCGGTGGCGGACGCTAGCCTTGGCGCGGGGCGACAAGGCGGGGCATGTGAAGCGCATAGGTTCCTATGGAACGTTGCTGGCCGCGGGAATGCTGGCGCTGCAGTGGCTCGACTATCAGCACCTCGCGCGCACCCAATTTGCCGAAATTGCTTTTTTCCTCGTCGCCGCGGCTTTCCTCGTGCTCGGGATAGTGCTGGGCGTCCGCGTCCTCGCCCGACCCGCGTCGGTCCCATTCGACGGCAACCCGCAGGTTCAGGCGACGCTCGGCATCAGCCCGCGCGAGCTGGCTGTGCTCCACGAGCTTGCTGCGGGCCGGTCGAACAAGGAAATCGCGGTGCGGCTCCACGTGTCACCCAATACGATCAAGACCCACGTCGCGCGCCTGTATGAGAAGCTCGGCGCACGCCGCCGCACCGATGCGATCGCTCGCGCTCGCGAACTCGGGCTGCTGCCGTGACACGCGAATTTCGGGTGATCGCTCCCAAATCACCCGTTTGGGTGATTGCGCGACTGCGCCGCGCCCCTCTCAATCGATACCGCAACTTCGAGAGGGGACTGACATGCTTCGGACCATCCTGCAACACGGCGCGATCGCCGGACTGCTGATCGGCGTTCCAACCTTTACAATCTTCGTCACTCTCGCCGGGAACCACCCCGGCGGTGCCTTGGGCATGGCGCTCGGCTATTCCATCATGCTGCTCGGCCTCAGCATGGTGTTTCTCGCGATCAAGCGGCGACGTGACGAGCTGGGTGGCGTGATCCGCTTCTGGCCCGCCTTCGGCCTGGGCCTTGCGATCAGCCTGGTCGCCAGCCTGTTCTATGTCGCCGCGTGGGAAGCGGCATTGGCAATCACAAAGGTGGATTATATCGGCGGCTATATCGAGGCGGCGATCGCCGAAAAGCGGACGCAGGGTGCCACCGCCGCCGAGGTTGCGCAATTCGCCGCCGAGATGGCCGCGTTCAAGGCGCAATATGCCAATCCGCTTTTCCGGGTTCCGATGACGCTGACCGAGATCCTGCCGGTCGGCATACTCGTCTCGCTGGTCTCGGCCGGGCTGCTGAGCAATGCGCGTTTTCTGCCGGGCCGGGTGGCGCCTCGTTCGTCGGCGTGAACATGGTTTGAGCGGGAAAGGCGCCTGCGAGGCGGCTGAGGTACACGGGCCTTATTCCCCGACGCTGTCCGGATCCAGGCGGCAGGTGTCCGTTGCGCCCGGCGATCTGGCCGCACGAATTGGCGGCAGCGGGGGAGCCGCTGCCGCCAAGGTGAGGGGACGAGGAACCGATTCTATTCGTGGCCCGTCTTTGCATTCGGGTCCGACGCCTGGTGAGGCCTGTAGATGTCCGGTTTCGCCTCACCGTCCACCACCAGCAGCCCCTTCAGGCCTCTTTCCATGCGCGACAGCGCGTGATCCACGAGTACGAACTTGCCGGGGACGTCGACCTTGAACTCGGTCATCGCGGCGCCGCCCGGCGGTACGGTGATGGTCTGAACATCCGTCATCGGAGCCGAGGTGATCGACGCCAGCGGATATGCCTTGTCGAAGATCTCCCCGATGACATGGAAGCTCGAGGTCTTGTTGGGACCGCCCACGCCGAAGAAGATCCGGATGGTTTCGCCGACCTTTGCCTGAAGCGGGTGCTTGGCAAGCGCATCGGCGGCGCCGTTGAAGACATAATATTCCGGCGTCTCGGCGAGCAGTTTGTCGACGCTCTCCGTGGCTTCACCCTTCGTGCCGAAGGGCTGCTCGGTATAGATCTCGCCCTGCATCACGTAGAATTCGCGATCGACCTTCGGCAGGCCCTCGGCCGGCTCGACCAGGATCAGCCCGTACATGCCGTTCGCGATGTGCTGGGCGACCATCGGCGTTGCGCAATGATAGACATAGAGACCAGGAGCCAGCGCCTTGAAGGTGAAGCCCTTGCTCTCTCCGGGCGCTGCCATCGTCGCAACCGCGCCGCCGCCGGGACCGGTGACAGAATGGAAGTCCACATTGTGCATCATGGCGCTGTCGGCAGCGTTTTTGAGCGTGACCTCGACCGTATCGCCGACGCGCACCCGGACGAAGGGGCCCGGAATCTTCCCGTTGAAGGTCCAATAGTGATAGGTCGTGCCGTCAGCGAGCTGTCCGGTGACTTCGGTTGTGTCGAGATGGACGCGGACCGTCTCGGGGTTGCGTCGGGCAAGCGCAGGTGGAAGATCGTCGGCGGTGCGTACGACATCTGTCACGGCCGTGGCGGCGCCCGCGGCGTGCGCAGCATGATCCTGGTAAGTCGCACCGGCTGCCGGTATCGACAAGGCGAATACTGCTGCGCCAGCCGCGAGCAGACAATTTTTGTTCTTGAACATCTTCCTGACCTCACTTGCACTAGTCGAAGCATCTCTACTCGTCATAGCGGGTCAGGAGTTGCGCAGGATCAATTGCGATGCCCGACAAGCAGATTTGACATGGATCATTTCAGTCGGCGGCGCATTGGCCGAGTTTCGCGGGATCGAGTATCCACAACTCGTGTACGCCGAGCATCCGGATGAGCCCGCCGGCCTTCAGCGCCCCCAGCTCCCTGCTGATCGTTTCGATGCGTAGCCCGAGATAGTCCGCGATATCAGTGCGGGACATGGGAAGGGAGACGCGAAGCGGATCGCCGGCATTTTGCTCGCTGTGTTTGGCCATATCGAGAAGGAAGCTGGCGAGACGTTCGGTGGCGGTCTTTCGCCCCAGCAGCACGAGCTGGTCCCGGGCGGCCGCGAGTTCTCTCGCCGCTGCGGAATAGAGCCGTCTCTCCATGTGCGGATGGGTGTCCACAAAGCCATCGAAACGCCCACGGCTGAACTGGCAGAGTTCGACGTTCGAAACTGCCTCCGCAGTGAAGGGATGCTCGTCCTCCATCGTGACACCGAGAAAATCGCCGGGAAACGCAAACCCGGTGACCTGCCGCCGGCCGTCCGGAAGAAGCTTGGACAGGCGAAGCGTGCCGCGGGTCAGGGTGTAGACGTGGGTAGCCTCGTCTCCCTGCCAGCACAGCGGTTCGCCCGGGGAGAGCCTCCGTGTCGTGCCGCCGCGGCGGTAGGCGGCGAGCTCCACCTGGGCAAGCGCGTTGCAGACGGCGATCTCCCGTACCGGGCAACCATTGCAGGGGTGATCGCAGCCGAGCTGCGGGTCGGCGACGGCCAAATTGCTGAGATACATGCAGGTTCCCCAAGGATCAGGCGAAAGTGAGGCAGGTCAAGGCGTTCGGCACTCGCCGAGATAGATTTGGTCGAGCAACATTCAGTGGATCAGGCCGATGTCGTACTTTTCGGTGATAAGAATAGGACAAGACGAGGCGGGCGACGCCTACGCCCTTATCCGCACGCTCGCTCCCGAAGTGCCGTCCGATCTTTGGGAGGCGTTCATGGCAACCTGCGCTGAACCGGGTGGTTTGATCGGATTGGATCTTCCGGGCGCCGGCTTGTTCGGGATCGCCAGCTACCGCATCGAGGATTGCGTGCGGCTGGGACGTACCATGCTCGTCGACAATTTCTGGACAATGGAACTCAGCCGTTCGGCCCCGGGCCGAGCCCTGCTCGCAACCGCCCTCGAAACGACTGCCGCAAGTCACGGCTGTCGCACGGTGCGCCAGGTACTCGCGTGCGGTGGACCGGGCGCGGACGGCGACGGGTCGCTCCGCAACCATCTCACTCTTGCAGACTCGCGTGCTGGCACGCGCTTCAGCAAGGGTCCGCGCTGCACGTGCGGCAATCTGGCGGCCTTTTCGGCCGCCGATCTCTTCCCGGCGCGATGACGTGCCGATCATGGCACAATTTCCGCGCCGGAGACGATCTTCTGCACGGCCAACGCAAGCTCGTCGCAGAGCAAGGGCTTCTCGACGAGCTGCGCGCCAGCTTCCCTTACGCGCTGCCGGAATCGCTGCGAGGGGTTGCTGGTGATGATAATCGCCGGAGCCCGTTCGCCGTTGGACCGCAGGCGACCCAGCAGCGACACCCCGTCCATTCCGGGCAACCGCTGGTCGAGAACGATGCAGGCGCGCGGTCCCTCGGCTTCGCTGGCAAGCATGGTCTCGGCGCTCTCGAATGCAGTCACGTCGAAGCCCTCGATCCCGAGCGCAAATGCGATCGAATACCGCACTGCCGGGTCGTCATCGACGAGGAGGATGATCGGGCGTGACATGGGTCTTCTTCCTGACGCGACGGAGGTGGCCTGCCGGCCGCGGGCTCAGGCTGCCTGCTTCCAGGCCGGTTCGAGCGCCTCGTGCGGCGGGCACGGAGCTACGTCGCACTGCGGCAGACCGCCGAGTTCGTTGGCATATCCATGATTGACGTCGCGGTGATGCGCCTCGTCGGCGCGGACGACCAGAACCACATCGCGCAAGCGGGCGTCTTCGGGCAATTTCCAGTAGCGCTTCGCAATCGCGGGCGCCGGAACATTCTCCGAGCGCCCCTCGTCGATCTCGGCGAGGTAATGGGTGTAGCTGATCACCGCTTCTTCCTCGAAATAGCCGACGACGCGGTGCGCGGTCTTCGCGCTGATCAGATAAAGCGCGAAAAAGGCGATGTAGAATACCCATTGGGCGCCGATGATGACGGCACGCTCGTACCAGGTGGGTTTGCAGACCTCGACGAACGTCATGAGGTGCATACGCTCGTTCTCGGCCTCGTCCATCAGCGTCTTGATCCAGCCGCGATCGTCGCACATCCGGCGGAGGCATTTCAGGTGGTTGATGGTGGCGCCCACCATGCCTGGCACGGCCGCAACGGTTTCGAGCACGACAGCCCGGTGGCCGTAGCGTTCCGCGAAGAAGGTGTCCGCGACCCAGCGCAGGCTCTTGGTGAAGCCCAGCGCAATCCGGTCCGAGACGCCTTTCGGCGTGTGGTGAACGGTCAGATCGATATACGGAACGGTCATTTTCACTTATCCTTTTCGTGGAGGCGTTTGATCCACAGCAAATGTCGTGATGTTTCTATGCGTGTGCGGCGGGAGCGGGAATTTGGGTCTTCATCCTAGGGAGCGTACCGGAGTTGAGGGGAAGGCCGGGCCGGCCTTCCAGCCGGCGCTCAAAACCCGGCGCGTGCAGATGCCGCTCTCGGTTCGTGTGAACAGCCTGGTCGCGACGATGATCGCGCTGGGCGTGACCGCGGCGGGCTTCGGCGCGCGGCTTGGGCTCGATCCGCTGCTGGAGAAACGGGCCACCTTTATCTTCTTCGTGCCCGGAGTGGTGGCAGCCGCATTCATTGGCTTCTGGCCCGCCGTTCTCGCGACGCTCGCCGGAGCGGCTGCCGGCCTGGCAGCCGACGCGCTCACGGGCCAGCTGCTGGTAGGGGACTGGGTTGCCGCGTCGGTATTCCTGTTCATCGGCGGTGTGATCGCGAGCGGCGGCGCATGGCTCAATCGGGCGCGTGATCGTGAGGGGCGAATCGGGGGGGAACTCGCCGAGCGGGAAGCACATCTGACCTCGATCCTGCAGACGGTGCCCGACGCCATGATCGTGATCGACGATGGCGGGCTGATCCGGGACTTCAGCGATACGGCCGAACGTCAGTTCGGATGGACTGCGCAAGAGGTAGCCGGACGCAACGTCTCGATGCTGATGCCCTCTCCGTATCGGGAAGCCCATGACAGCTATCTTCAGCGCTACTATCAGACCGGCGAGCGGCGCATCATCGGAGTCGGACGTGTTGTGGTCGGCGAGCGCAAGGACGGATCGACCTTCCCGATGGAACTGGCAGTGGGTGAAATGCAGCTCCCGGAGGGACGCTTCTTCACCGGATTCGTGCGCGATCTCACCGAGCGCCAGCAGACCGAGACGCGCCTGCAGGAGCTGCAGAGCGAGCTCGTTCATGTCTCCCGCCTCACTGCCCTCGGCGAGATGGCATCCGCGCTCGCGCATGAACTCAACCAGCCGCTCAGTGCGATTGGCAACTATCTGTCGGGCAGCAGGACGCTGCTCGGACGCGAGCCGGTTCCGCATGACCGCATCGTCGAGGCCGTCGACCTTGCGGCCAAGGAGACATTGCGTGCCGGCGAGATCATCCGGCGCTTGCGCGACTTTGTTTCGCGCGGCGAAACCGAACGCCGGCTCGAGAGCCTGCCCAAGCTGCTCGAGGAGGCAAGCGCGCTCGCCCTCGTCGGTGCCAAGGAGCACGGCGTGCGGGTACGGATCGAGCTCAGCCCCGACGTCGACCTGGTGCTGGTCGACAAGGTCCAGATCCAGCAGGTGATACTCAACCTGATCCGCAACTCGGTGGACGCGATGACAGAGACGAAGCGTCGCGAACTGACGATCAGCGTCCAGCCCGATGGCAACGATATGGCGCAGGTGACGGTAGCCGATACGGGCCCGGGTATACGTCCCGATATCGCGGACCAGCTTTTCCAGCCTTTCGTCACCACCAAGCGCACCGGCATGGGCGTTGGGCTTTCAATCTGCCGGACGATCGTGGAAGCGCATGGCGGCAGGATTTCGGTCACGGGGAACAAGGGCGGCGGCGCCATATTCCGCTTTACCGTTCCCGCAGTGAACAAGGAGGAGCTCGACAATGCCTGATGCGCCGCTCGTACATATAGTCGACGACGACGAGGGCGTGCGGAAGTCGCTCTCGTTTCTGCTCGAATGTTCCGACATCGCGACACGGTCCTATGAATCAGCCGTGCAGTTCCTGAAGGCCGTCCCTGCAATGGAGCGCGGATGCATCATCACGGACGTGCGCATGCCCCAGATGAGCGGCATGGAACTCGTGGCAAGGCTCAAATCGCTTGGCGTCAGCGATCCCGTGATCGTTATCACCGGTCACGCCGACGTGCCCATGGCAATCGAGGCGCTGCGCGAAGGCGTCTCCGACTTCATCGAGAAACCGTTCAGTGACGAGGCGATCCTGCTGGCGGTTCGGTCGGCTCTGGCCAGGCAGCAAAACCGCGCGGAAGTAGAAATCGAGCGGGACCAGATTCAGGGCCGGCTGGCCACCCTGTCTGGCCGCGAACGCGAGGTGATGGAGGGGCTGATCCTGGGCAAGGCAAACAAGGTGATCGCCTACGACCTGGACATCAGCGCGCGCACGGTGGAAGTGTACCGCGCCAACGTCATGACCAAGATGAATGCCCGCACCCTCTCCGAACTCGTGCGGATGGTGATGATTGCGCGGCTCGCCTGAACGGCATGCCGGTTGCGAGCAGTCGCTAACCGTCGCCGATATCAGCAAGCTCTGTTCAGCCACTTCCCCATTTCCTGGCAATCCAGTCGCGGATTCGAGCCTTGTGGTCGACCCCTGGCCGGTTCTCGGGCTCCGCTGCTACGACGCGCGTCACTTCCGGCACCCAGCGCCGGATCGACTGTTCGATCCCGCGCTTAAGTGTGATGCTTCCGGACGGACATCCGCCGCAGGCCCCCTCCATGCGGATCCACGCGGTTCCGTCGGCAGGGTCAAAGCGCGCCAGGATCGCGTCGCCCCCGTCGGACGCGAGCATCGGGCGCACCCAGCGGTCCAACACATCCTCTATCTGCTGCTCGATCTCGCCGAGTTCCGGGCGAGCCGCCTGCGGCGGTCCGGATGCAGGTTCCGGGCCGCATTCCGGGGCGTCTGCGATCGCCAGCACGATCTCCGGGCGCAGCGCGTCCCATTCCCATCGGGCGTTCTCGCGCACGACGGTGAGGAAGTCGGGTCCGATCATTACCCGCGCTATGCCGTCGATCTTCAGGAGCGCGGCTGCAAGCGGCTCGTCGACCGCGACATTCCTTGTGAACTGGCGCGGAGCACCGTGCGATAGCGGCCGCCCGGGAAGGATACGCAATGCGTGCGGATTGGGTGTTTGCTCGAACTCGACGGGTTTCATTGCCCGGCGGTCCGCTCTGTCGTCCTCCGCTTCTTCTCACGAGGTTTGAGAAGCGCGGCAATCGCGTGCCACAATGTCCGGGGACGCGCGCAAGTGTCGGTCGCATCGTTCGGTCGCGGCCCGGCTGAGAGCGTCTCGGGAATTGGAAGCGGCGGCATCACCGTGACGGCGGGCCAGACGGCGGCGATATCTCGGTCTGTGAGCCCGTCTCGGAACTGGAGCATGGCATGAGCCTCGGCTATGTAAGCAGCGTATTCCCTCGATGCCCGTTTGATCGGCGCCCGAGAATTCGGATGTTGACCCTAGGGTGCGCACCGGAGTTCGTGTGACGGGTTCCCAAGTTGCCGGAGGTAGCGTGATTGAGTTCCTTGCTGCGCTTGCGCTCTTTCTGATCAGTCACAGCATTCCGGCGCGGCCGCGCGTTCGCGCCGGCCTCGTCGAGCGGCTGGGCGAGCGGGGCTATATCCTCGGATATTCGGCTCTCTCTCTGGCGTTGCTTGCATGGTTGCTCAGCGCTGCGTCACGCGCGCCCTTCGTTCCCTTGTGGGATCTCGCGATCTGGCAATATCATATTCCGATCGCGCTGATGCTCCCGGCTTTCCTGTTGTTCGCCGGCGGCGCGGTTTGTCCCAATCCGTTGTCGATCAGCTTCAGTCGGTTCCGGTTCGACCCCGATCGGCCGGGAATCGTGGCAATCACCCGCCATCCCATCCTGTGGGGTTTCGCGCTTTGGTCGTTCGCGCATGTAGTGCCCAATGGCGACCTCGTCTCGGTCGTGATGTTCGGCGGCTTCGGCAGCTTTGCGCTGCTCGCGATGCCGATCGTCGACCGGCGAAAGCGACGGGCATTGGGTGCGAGCTGGCACGACCTGGCGAACCGAACGTCGCTGGTGCCGTTCAGCGCCGTTGCGGCCGGTCGCACCGGCATGGTCTGGCGGACGCCGCAGCTGGTCGCCACTCTAACGATCGGGGCAGGGTTGTATGCAGCACTTCTCTGGCTGCATCCTTGGCTGTTCGGCCCCGATCCCAAGCTTGCGTTCGGCTGATCAGGGCCGGCCATCCGGACGAGGTCCTGTCAGCTTCGGGCCATACCCGATCAGGAAGGCGACGAATGCCGCGCACCAGACCGTCCCCGCCGCTGCGATCGTGAGGGTGTAATCGACGGGCAGCATCGGAGCTGCGAAACGCAGCGCCGCGCCCGCGGTGACCAGTGCGTAGATCGCCTTGGTCCACCCGTCGGCGCGCAGATGGCGACCGGTATGGCCGAGCGTCGCCCGTGTCATAACCGCGAGCGTCATCGAGGCCATCGCGCCAGCGCTCAGCGCATGGATCGCCGACGATGCCGGAATGCACCAGATGAAGCTGCTGGCACCGAGCAGCAGCAGTCCCAGCGGCAGCCACGCGTAGGAGATATGCAGGATCAGCACGATCGGCTCTCGCCAGGTCCGTTGACCTGACCAACGGGCGAGGCGAACAGCCTGCAGGAGTCCGGCGGCTGCCAGCAGAGCACCGGTAACTGGCGTATCCGGAAAGAGGATCCAGGCGGCAAGCGACACGCCGGTCAGTATGAGGGTAGCGATGTCGAAGCGGCCGGGCTGGGTAGGGAGACCTTTTTGGTGGCCCTGCTTCGACAGCCAGTTGCGGGTGAATGACGGGATGATGCGGCCGCCGATCAGGGACACCATCAGCAGCACGATCCCGAATCCCAGCCGCCAGCCCACTCCGGCAGGGACGGCGAGGCCGAGCAGCTCGGCATGGTCCAGCGCACTGGCGAGCGCGAGCAGGGCGGCGGCGATGACAACGGGCACGTTGCGGTTCTTCGCCGCGATCACCTCTCGCGCGGCGACGAAGGCGAGCGTGCCGAGGAAACCGACGTCGAGAATGAGTGCGAGGATCGGTCCTGTGAAAAGCGAGAAGAGCACGGCCAGTCTCGCGGCGAGCCACAGGCCGGCGAGGCCCGCCAGTCGTGCGCCTGCGATCGGCAGCCGTCCAGTCCAGTTCGGTATCGCGGTCATCAGAAAGCCCGCGATCACGGCGCCAAGATAACCGAAGAGCATCTCGTGCCGATGCCAGGCAAGAGGATCGAAGGTTGTCGGCAATTCGATCCTGCCCGCGAGCGCGAGCACCCAGAGCGCCACCACGACGACCGCCCACATCGCTCCGCCAAAGAAGAACGGCCTGAAGCCGCCTCTCAGGAGTGGGGGCAGGGCCATGAGCCTGCGATGACGTTCGTCCTCGGCCTTCATCGATCAGATCCCGTACGAAAAAGAAAAGGAGGGGGCCGGCGCGTCGTTCGCGCCGGCCCCGGGGATTGTCGTTATTCGGCGGGCACCAGTTCAGGAGCCGGGTAGCGCATTCCCTTTTGACGGGGCTTGAGCAGTAGCCGGACCATGAACAGCGCCAGCACGATCGCGCCGATCCCGAAGACGATGTCTCCAGGAACCCGCATCCACACCAGCGTCTCCATCACGCTGCTGTGAACCACCGCCGGCGAACGGGCATACCAGAAGCCGTTTGTTATGCTGTGGTACGCCTGGTAGATGCCCGAGGGCACGAGGCTCAGGAACACCATCATCGCCAGCCCGAGGTTGAGCGTCCAGAACACCGGCTTCAGGAGCGCGTCTGACCAGGAGGCACCGCGGAAGGTGGTGCGCAGGCAGAACAGCATCAGCCCGATCCCCAGCATCCCGTACACTCCGAACAGCGCTGCATGGCCGTGGCTCGGAGTCATGTTGAGACCCTGGATGTAGTAGAGCGAGATCGGCGGGTTGATCGAGAAGCCGAGGATGCCCGCGCCCACCAGGTTCCAGAACGACACGGCCACGAAGAACAGGATGGGCCATTTGTAGGTCTGCACCCAGGGCGCGGCCTTGGTCATCCGGTAATTATGGAGAGCCTCCACCCCAAGCAGCGCCAGCGGCACCACCTCGAGCGCCGAGAACATGGCTCCCCATGCGATGATGGGGGTCGTGGTCCCGGAGAAGTAGAGGTGGTGGAGGGTGCCAAGGATGCCACCGGTCAGGAACACAGCGGTCGAGAAGATCACCGCGGTGTTTGCAGCCCGGGCGCGGACCAGGCCGAGCCCGGCAAAGATGAGCGCGATCACTGCGGTCGCGAACACTTCGAAGAAGCCCTCGACCCACAGATGGACGACCCACCAGCGGAAATACTCGATCATCGAGAGCGGGCTGTGCCTGCCCCAGGTCAGCGCGGCGCCGAAGAACAGGCCGATGCAGATGGTGGAGATGAATACCATCCCGATCAGCCCGCGGCTCTCCGACGGTGTCTTGAGCGCCGGCCACAGCGCCCGGCCGACGAGGGCCAGCCAGATCATGAGCCCGGCGAACAGCAGGATCGCCCAGAAGCGGCCGAGGTCCACGAATTCGTAGCCCATATGGCCGAACCAGAAGTTCTGGCTACCGGCAGCGAGCTTCTGCTGGATGGCCAGCCATTCGCCCGCGAACGATCCGATCACCACGACCAGCAGCGCTACCCACAAGACGTTGACGCCCAGCCGCTGGAACTTCGGCTCGTGTCCGGAGAGCATCGGGGCGACGTAGAGGCCGGTGGCCAGCCAGGCGGTGGCGATCCAGAAGATGCCGAGCTGGGTGTGCCATGTGCGGGTCAGGGCGTACGGGATGTAGTCCGAGATCGCGATGCCGTAGAAGTCTTGGCCTTCCACTGCATAGTGCGCAGTCACTGCCCCGAGCACCACCTGGGCGAGAAACAGCCCGATGGCGGTGTAGAAATATTTGAGTGAGGCTTTCATCGACGGTGTCGGCTTCATGCCGAGGAACGGGTCCTTGGCGGGTGCTTCAGCATGCTCATCCTCGCCGTGTCGCGCCTGATACCAGGTGAGGAATCCCACACCGGCGATGAGGAACAGCACGCTGGCGATCGACCACATGCCAAGTGACGCCGACGGGGTGTTCCCCACCAGTGGATCGTGCGGCCAGTTGTTGGTGTAACTGATTGTGTCGTCCGGACGCTGCGTGACGCTGGTCCAGGCAGTCCAGAAGAAGAACGCTCCGAGCCTGGCCCGGTCCTGATCGTTCTTCAGCGAACGCTCGGGGATGGCGTAATCGATGCGGAGTTCCCGAAGCGAGGGATCGCTGCTGAACAGCCTCGCATAATGGTCCGCCAGCACCGCCATCGCCTCGGCCCGCTCGCGGGAGACCGTGATGGTTCCGGTCGCCGGATCATAGGTGTTGGCGCGCAGCGTTGTCTTCACCCGCTCCCTGAGGCCTCCCTGATCCTCCGGGCTGAGGCTCGCAAAGGGCTTGCCGCGCTCCTTCCTTGCCCAGATGTCGAGCAGGGTAGTGGCTTCCCGGTGCAGCCAGTCGGCGCCCCAGTCTGGCGCGACATAGCCGCCATGGCCCCACACCGAGCCGAGCTGCATACCGCCCAGCGTCTGCCAGACTTCGCGGCCCGACTGGATGTCGTCCCTGGTGTAGATCGTGGCGCCCTCAGCGGTCGCCACCCTTTCCGGCACCGGCGGTGCCTGCACATAGATTTCCCGGCCCAGGAAGCCGAGCACTGCGAAGGAGAGCAGAAATATCGCTCCCAGCCACAGCCATAGCTTTTTCGAGTTCATAATCGTGTCCCCCTCGCGGAGATTGAGGAGGCTGCCGGATAGGGCGGCGGCGCATCCGCGGAAATTCGGGAGCGCGACCTAGGGGACGTACCGGAGGGTGAATTCCGGATTATGCGCGGCCTGAGCTCGACATTAGGGTCATCCCTGAATTTGACCTGCATCAAATGAGAGCGAAGGTCTGCTCGGTGGGCAGAACCGGATCTTTCGCAGCGCACGACAACCTGCATGCGGAGAGCCGCTTCCCGTTCTCGCGGACCTCCTGCGCAACCGGGGGCGCCTTTCCGGATGCCCGTTGCTTTTGCGGGTGAAGGCGGGGGGCGCCGGATAACCGGCTGGTGCTCAAACGACTGTCTGTCGATGGGCCGGCGTCCGGGAGTCGTCTCGGCTATGGAGACTGCGTTCCATAACGTCGGCGCCGGATCCAGCGGTCTGCGCAACATCAGCGGCAACACTCAATATCAGCCGGGCTCGAGGCTGAACTGGTCTATTTCCAGGGAGGAGGGGCGCTGCGGTTCACCGGATACGTGTCGAACGAGGCGACGCTCCCGACCCTTGGACGATCAACTGTCTGAGCGTGCCGCGCGGCACCAAATGCCTTCGTTTCCATTGCGAGGCCCGAAAATGGTCGCATCTATGAAAGCGCTCGTGAAAATGCTGCCAGCAACCGCGATGCGCCTGGCCGCGTGATCATCGCTGCGCGAGCAGCGCCCCAACCCCGCGCCTGACAAGGGGCATGTGCTGTGCGGTCCGCAGGAGTATCGACCGCGCCGCGCGGGAAACCTGGCCTTCGCGGGTGTAGAGGCCGACCAGGGCGTTAGTCCCTTCATAGATGGGGCGGCAGGCCAGCCGGTGCAGGCGTTCATATCGGACGAGCGCTCCAGCGCTTCCAAGGTCCCGGTTCCTTCCGCTGCGGCGGAGCAGTTCCCTTGCGAGCCCATGCTGCCCCAGCAGACCGAGGTTGAAGCCGTGTGCGGTCACCGGATGCATGCCCACCGCCGCATCACCGACGAGCGCCGCCCGCCCGGAGACGAAGCGCCGCGACCATGTCACTGTGAGCGGGTAGAGGTGTCGCGTGCTGGCGAGCCGCATCCTGCCCATCCGGCCGGCGAACCGGCGCGTCACCTCGGTCTCGAAGGCGGCCTCGTTCAGGGCGGCGAGCTCTTCCACTTCATGCGACGGCAGCGTTATGACGGCCGATGAGGTCCGGCCTGCCAGCGGGAGAAGCGCAAGCGTCTGATGGTAATCGAACCACTCGGTGGCTGTCCGTCTGTGGTCTCTTTCGTGCTCCATGCGGCAGACCAGCATGGAGCGACCGGTCCGATGCACTTTTGCGCCTATACCGAGCATGTCCCGTATCGATGACATGCGTGAATCGGCACCGACCAGAAGCCCTGGCCTGAGCACCCGACCGTCGCGCAGGACGACTTCGACTCGCGCTGCATCGGGCCGCACATTGGCGACGTCGGCTCCGGCAAGGATCTGAACGTCGGGAAGCTCGGTCACGACCCTGTGCAGCTCGCGGCGAATGCAATGGTTCGGGACGAGCCATCCGAGCAGTCCTTCAATGCGTGCTCGAGGTTCGATGCCGAGCACGAACGAAGATCGGCCGTTCAGCACCTGTGCCTGCCTGAGCGGTACGGCGTCCCGGTCTGCCAGCGCGTCCCAGACAGAGAGTTCATCGAGAATGCGGACCGACCGGTGCGTCAGCGCAATTTCCCGGCCGTCAAAGGGAGGGTCGGCCAGCTGATCGATCGACTGCCGCTCGACGAGCGTGATGGCATATCCATTCCCCGACAGGGATGCGGCCAGACTGAGACCTGCCGGACCGGCCCCGACGATGACGATGTCGCTTTCCATCTTCGCTCCTTCACAGCACTCCTCGCCCCATGAACCGGCGACCTGCTTGCGGTAGATCAAATCTTGTCACGCGAGCCCGATGCACCGGCCGGATCGAGGGATCGGGTCAGGCATCTTCGTCGCGCGGGACCATCGCGGCCACCCGATCGGGCGTGACGCGGCAGAACCGGGAACAACAGGCTTACGCCCGGCGTCCCGGCGGCGCGACATGGTGAGAGTGTCAGCACAATGTCACATGCTTGGGCGTGGCGTGCGCTCCGGCGGTCAGGGAGGCGTCGCAGACTGACCTCGCACAGGGAGCGGCCTCGATCAGACCCGGTGGCGGGGCCGTTTCATCGTATTGCTGGCAAGACGGCCGACGAGACGGCGCAGCGTGGGATAGCTCGCCCGTTCATATACCGAGCCTCGTCCCAGCGCCCGGGAGAGGCGGCGGTTTGCCTCGGCAAGCGAATGGTAGGGCAGGCTCGGCAAGAGATGGTGCAATGCGTGGAAGCGCAGTCCGACAGGCGCCCACAGGAGCGGCAGAAATCCCTGCGGGACATTGGTGCTGTCGAGGAACTGCGCAGTGATCGTCAATGGCGCCCCGTCATTCTCCCACAGATGCGCGACCAGCGTTCGTACTTGGTTCAGCACGGCAACACCCGCAAGGACGCCCATCGCGATGAGAAAGGCGCGGACCGGCAGCAATCCCGATGCGAGCGATCCGAGAACCGTCACTCCGACAACACTGGCCCCCAGTTCCTGCCACAGCCACTGCCGCGCGAAAGCACCCTCGGGCGTCCGCCGCCTGAACCGCGGGTTGATCTGAAGGCCGGACAAGCGAGCCACCAGGACTTGCCGCAGCCTGGGCGAGAACAGGGAAAGTGGTGCCAGGATGGCGAAGCGAAGGAGCAGCGCAGCCGGCATCAGGACCGACAGGATCAGGAAGACCGGCAGCGTCCACGGCCGCATCAATGCCAGCGGCAGATATTCCGGATCGTCGATCGTGCCATATCGGGTGCGGCTGTGATGGAGGATGTGGATGCCCTCGTACAGGAAGGACGGGAGCAACGTCGGTATGCCGATCACGAGATTCCATGCTATGCGAAACCCCGGAAGCTTTCCGTTCTGCAGATGCGTGATCTCGTGGATGAACAGCGTCGCCCGATAGAGAGCGAGTATTGCTGTCGCACCGCAGATGAGCGCGATCGGGGCGGAACGAGAGAGTATCGCCCCCGCCAGGGCCGCATAGCCTGCCGCTGCGGACGCGAGAAAGTCGCTCCAGTACAGCAGCGGTTTCGGCTGCTGAATGTCGCGGGTAAGTTCAGCCGCTGCCCTCAACAGGATACGATCGTCCGCCACTCCGGACAGACGGATGCGCGCTGTGGCGCGGCCGGCTGGTTCCACATCCGGGGCAGCGATTTCGGGTTGGTTCACTGGATACCTCATCTGGATTCGCCGCTGCCAGCAATGACGTGCGGAGTTCGCGGGTGTCCGGCCGCGCCCGGGCGCTTGCTGGCGGGCGACTGCGCGCCAGGACATGCGGGAGACGGGTGCCGTCACAATTGATCCGAGGCCATGCGGACGGGCAGAACGGAAAAAGTGCTTTCGCATGGATCCTCGCGTGCGGACCGGATCGCTAGGCGCTGCCATCACCCGGCTGAACTCGTAAATTTACGGATGGAGTGGGCCTACGCGCGGCCGCCGTTCTGCATCGGGCAAGGACCGCACAGCTGCAGGCGAGATCGTCGCGGTTGTCAAAACCACGTCATCCTGCCCCACAACGCGATCGGTTTGCACGGGCGCCTTGCGCGAGTGCGCAAGTGGGGAATCCCCGCGTTGCGGAAGCCTTCGCCCTCGTGGAAGTGCCGAGGCTCCCGTCACCTCGATGGCGGCGCAACGAGGAACTTGCTGCATGTCTGCCAACCCCTTCGATCTCTTCGCCGCGTGGTATGCCGAGGCGAACGCCGCCGAGACCGCAGACCCGAACGCGATGACGCTCGCGACCGTTGATTCCGCTGGACGGCCTTCGGCGCGGATCGTTCTGCTGAAGAATCAGGACCCGCTGGGCTTCGTGTTCTACACCAATCTCGACAGTCGCAAGGCGCGGGAGCTTCAGGAGAAGAGCAGCGCGGCGCTGCTCTTCCACTGGAAATCACTGTGTCGACAGGTGCGGATCGAGGGGGACGTCGACCTTGTCGACGCCCTCGAGAGCGATGTCTATTTCGCCCGGCGGGACCGGGAGTCGCAGATTGGCGCCTGGGCCTCCGACCAGTCGCGCCCGCTGGATAGCCGCGACACTTTCGAGCAGCGCCTGAAAACCATGCGGGCGCGGTTCGAGGGGATAGCTGTTCCCCGCCCTCCGTACTGGGGCGGCTATCGGCTGAAACCTCGGGCGTTCGAGTTTTGGCGCGATCGCGCCAACCGGCTGCACGAGCGCCAGGTGTTCGCGCGAACGAAGGACGTGTGGAGCGAGGGTCTCCTCTACCCCTGATCAGCCGATACGGCGCATTTCCCTCGTCGTCGCCTGAAAAGGGGAAGACAAGAAGGCGGCGGTATCGTGCACGTCGCGCAAGGACGCTCCCAAAGGGCAAGGCGCCGCGGGTCAGTCCGCCGGCGGCCCCTTCGACGGCGGTGCGGGACTCTGTCCTCGCATCCGTGGGTACCGGTGCGACGTTGCTCACATGGTTGATGCAGCCGTGCGGCCGCCTCGGGACCACGAAAGCCCTTCATCCGCCGAACAGTTTCCCGATTTCGGGGGGAGCGTCCGCCAGCAGGTCGCGTGCGACAGCCGTCGGCACCGCGGGGCCGAGCGGTGCGCCCGAGCGTTGACAATGGACCCGCTGCTTACCGTCCGCAGACAGGAGTTCCGCCTCGAGCGTCAGGATTGCACCCTCGATGGTTGCGAGTGCTGCTACGGGGGAGTGACAGTCCGCTTGCAGCAGCGCAAGCAGCTGGCGTTCGGCCAGCACGCAGGCATGCGTTTGCGGGTCGTCGATCCTGGCCAGCAACATGTGGGTGTGCGTATCGTCGCGACGGCACTCGATCCCGACTGCCCCCTGTGCCGGCGCAGGCAGCATCGCATCGAGCGGAATGGCGACCCCCACATCATGGCGCCGCAAGCGCTCGAGCCCAGCCGCTGCCAATATTGTGGCGTCGACTTCGCCCGCCGCGAGTTTTGCAAGGCGCGTTTCGACATTGCCGCGGAACAGGACGATCCTGAGATCGGGCCGAAGCCTGCGTAGCTGGGCGGCACGCCGGGGGGAGCTTGTGCCCACAACCGCTCCCTCGCGCAACGCTTCGACCGAGGCAGCGCCGACCAGGCGATCCCGGACGTCGGCGCGTGCGAGGATCGCGGCGATCGTTATCCCGTGAGGTCGAACCGTCTCGACGTCTTTCATGGAGTGCACCGCGCAATCGATCTCGCCCGCCAGCAGCGCCCGGTCGAGTTCCTTTGTCCACAATGCCTTGCCCCCCACTTCGGCGAGCGCGCGATCCTGAACCCTGTCGCCGGTCGTGCGCATCGGGACGATCTCGACATCGTCCAACACGCCGGCGTGCGTGGCGAGGAGCGCCTCGCGCACCATATCGGCTTGGGTCAGGGCGAGCGGGGATCCGCGGGTACCGAGGCGAAACTTGGGCATGGCCTACGCAATGCGTCGGACCCGGCGCGAGATGCAATGGGGTTGATCGCACAACCTGCGCGAGGAGCTGCGGGACAGGATCTGGGGGAATCGTGGCGTCGCTGCCTTGTGCGACTGTGAGATGGAGGGCTGGTGCCGCCAGTTCGACCCTGACCAGAAAGGAGGTGGGGCATTCGCGCGTTCGAATGCGTTCCGGCGATGCACGACCCTGGAGCAACGGTGCGGGAGCACCTTCGAGATGGCGTCATGGTTCAGCCGTCCTTTGATCGGCAGTGCAAGGATCAGGGTATTACCGGCGCGTAGCGGGCCCGCGCTGTGTCGCTCGGTGGGAGGCGGCCAAGGACCGAACGTGCCTCCGGGTCGCTGCGATTGATCAGGTGTTCGCGCAGCGCCTTGACGTTGCAAAGAAAGCCCCGGGCATCCAGAGCTGCATTAAATGCTTCGGTGCCGTATCCGAAGATGGCAGCGATTTGCGCATGCGCCATATCGAAAAATTCGGATTCGAGACGGAAGGCGCCCGGGGTCCAGGTGTCGATCCAGTCGACTCCGTCGTCAAAGCCCTCCAGCGCATATCCCCCGGACACCGGGCGGACGATCCCTCCGCTACCACCGGCACCATGCACGACAACGCGTGCTATCTGACCGACGTCCGACGTGTGGCGGATGGGGGAGACGAGGAGCGTTTCGAGGGCGACAATTGCGAGACGCTCGAAAGCGACGATTGTCTGGCGCCCTATTGCAATCGACCGTCCCTTGCACCCGGCACTATCGCGTCCGGCAGGGAGTACCAGCATCTCAAGATTGTTTACGGACAGTGCGGCCGGCCGGTCGGTGGGAGGCAGACGCAGGTTACCCCCATGTTCGTGACCCGGGCAGGGGTGCGGAGCCATGCCAGACCAGTCCTGCGCAACCACAGCGTATACGCCGCGCGCGACGCGGAATGCATCGCCAAGCTGTTCGAAATGGCGCATCGCCCATTCTCCTCATCGTCAGCACCGTGCGGCGGTCGCAGCCTGTGGAAAAGTCGCGCGCGTCAGGCGCTCCGCGCGGCTGCCACTCCGATGGGCTTGCCTGCGCTGCGCGTAGCGCGCCGGCCGCGGCACCGAACGGTTGTTCATCCGTCTTCGGGGCACTTTCGCACAGTGTATCGGCCGTGCGCATTATTCGTTGATCCAGCGCAAATCACGGCAGGTTTCGCGCACGCGATGTCAGCCGGGTTCGGGGATTGGGGGCATCTGCACGGGTCCGGTGGTGCCGCGGCAGGTGCGGCGCGTGCGCAATCTGCAACCGGTAACCTGGCAGGGAGTTTCGCAATCCTGGCCTTCGGCATGAGCTTTCTCGATCACAGAGATGAGCGTCGGGTCCCGTTGGATGAAGCGCCGGACAGGCTTCCGGCCTGATTGGGAGAGTTCCGGATAGAGCAGGCACCTGGCGTTTCCGATAAGGCCGAGATGCTCTTCGAATCGACCGCCGGCGCCAAGGGGTGATCCATGCACTCGCCAATCCCACGCGCTTCCTCAAGCTCGCGCGCCCGCTGACACCAGTCCTGTTCTGGGCCGGGGTGGTGCTGGCGCTGTTCGGCGCATGGGGCGGGCTGACCCAGACACCCGCCGACTATCTCCAGAAGGAGAGTGTCCGCATCCTCTACATCCATGTTCCCGCCGCGTGGCTGGGGATGGGGGGATGGAGCGGCGTCGCGTTTGCGAGCCTCGCTTTTCTGATCTGGCGGCACCCGCTGGCGAGCATCGCCGCCCGCGCGATCGCACCGGCGGGAGTGGTATTCGCCGCCTTGTGCCTGATCACCGGCGCGATCTGGGGGCGGCCGACCTGGGGCACGTGGTGGGAATGGGACGGGCGGCTGACCAGCATGTTGCTGCTGTTCTTCGTCTACATCGCCTATATCGCGCTCGTTCGCGCCGACAGTGAGCGCGGCGGCGACGGGCGGGTGCCGGCCTTGTTCGGCGTGGCGGGATCGGTGCTGCTGCCGATCGTGCGTTACTCTGTGGTGTGGTGGAACACGCTGCACCAGGGGCAGAGCATCGGCCTGACCAGCTCGTCGATCGATGGCTCGATGCTGTGGCCGCTTTTCTTCACGATCGGCGGGTTCACCTTGTTGTTCGCGAGCGTGGTGCTGATGCGGATGCGCGCGATGCTCGCTACCCAGAAGGTCGAGGCACGGATGCGACGGATGGCGGCGCCATGAATCATTGGGTCTTCGTCACCGCGGCCTATGCCGTCACCCTGATCGGCACCGCCGGGCTGGCGCTATGGGCATGGCGGTCGATGCGGCGCGCCGAGGTGGCAGCCGATTCGCTGCGGCGCGAGCGATGAAGCCCAAGCATCAGCGGCTGGTGCTCGGGCTGCTAGCATTGGGCGCAGTGGCCGGCGCGGCGGGCCTCGCGCTCTCGGCGCTGCAGGACGAGGCGGCGTTCTTCTATGCGCCGGGCGACATGGCCGGCAAACCTCTGCCGCTCGGCAAGGCAGTGCGGCTGGGCGGGATGGTCGAGACCGGATCGCTGGTGCGACGGCCCGACGGCATCTCGATCGCCTTCGTGGTGACCGACGGCAAGGCCAGGGTGCCGGTGGCGTTTCGCGGCGTCGCGCCCGATCTGTTCAAGGAAGGATCGGGCGTGGTCGCCGAAGGCAAGTTCAACCCCGATGGCAGCTTCACCGCGGACAATCTGCTCGCCAAGCATGACGAGCGCTACATGCCGCCGCAAGTCGCTGGCAAGATGCACAAGTCCGAGACGCTCGACAAATGACCCCGAGGCTCCCGACGGTTGAAGGATATTCCCGGACCAGCGTGCAGATGCGGCGATCTATGAAGCAGGCAATCGCCGGTGTTGTGGGCCACTGCAGCCGTTGCGGTGGACCCCGGGAGCATCATAATGCTGCCGGTAAGTATAGAACCGGATATCGGCACGGCCGCCCGGCTCAGAGATTGCGTTCCTCGCAAGGAGGAATGACTTGGCACACGCACCTGCGTCAGTTCCGGAAGGACTCACCAGATCGGCAAGACGTCAGCCGCGGATCCTCGTGGTCGGGTCGGCGCCAAACGTTGTTCCGATCACCGCTTTGGCCGGTTCCTCGTCATGCGCCACCCCTTCGGACGAGGAGGAATAGATGGACGTGGCAAAATCGATGATCCGACACCTGATCGTTCTCGGCCATCCGGGACCCGATGGCTTCGCGCACACAGTCGCGGCCACGTGCGGCGACACCATTCGCGGGTGCGGCCAGGAACCGCTGCTGCGGGACCTCTATGCGCTCGACTTCGACCCGCGGCTTCGCGCCGAAGAACGCACCTCTGCCGGTGTCGCGCCAGCTGAGGAGGTGAAGGCCGAACTGGAGTATCTGCGGCGCGCTGACTCCATCATCCTTGTCTACCCGATCTGGTTTGGAATGCCCCCCGCCATCATCAAAGGCTATGTCGACCGGGTGATGGGGGCGGGATTTGCGGCCGGCAACCTCATGCCCGGCATCGCGCATCCGCTTCTCGCCGGAAAACGATTGACCCTCGTCACTTCGTCGGCCTCGACAAAGCCGTGGCTTGAAGAGCAGGGGCAATGGCTCGGCCTTCGCCAGGCGTTTGACGTGTATCTGAAGACGATCTTCGGCCTCGCCAGCGTGGACCACGTGCATTTCGACGCAATCGTGGAAGCGGCGTCTGCGCAGTATGTCGACCAATGCCAGCAACAGGTCCGCGATGCCCTTCGGGGGCTTTGCAGCAGCCTGCTGGCCGAGCGCAGGCATAAAAGGTTCGAACAGCTCGATCACGGTGCAGCTATCTGAACGCCCCCACCGGTACGGATTACCTCGCTATCGGCGTCGGCGTATATCCGGTGCCGATGAACGCGTTCCGTGCGGACTCCATAGCGGAATGATTTCGTCGGGATTTGCTGTCCTTCCGTCCGGGACCTGCGAGTCAGGTATCAGGAACACCGTGAGGAAGGCGGCAATCGTGGTCGAGATATCCACGACCGTTGCCGGGTGTCAGGGCAGGCGAACAGCGCAGACGTCAATACCAGAGCGGTATTTCGCTACTCACGACCAAAGCGACGGTCGCCGCGGTGCCTGCGGAATTCGCGTCGCGAACCGCAAGAGCAGTTCGCCTCGCATCATGGCAACGGCGCCTGCTGCGCCCCCGCTCAGGCAAGGCTCAGGACGACGCGACCATCAACCTTCCCGGCGTCGAGCCGGGCGAGCACTTCGTTGATCTTCTCGAGCGGCTCCACCGTCGTTCGCGTGCGCACCTTGCCTTCAGCCGCAAAGGCGAGAGCCTCGGCGAGATCGGTGCGCGTTCCGACGATCGAACCGCGGATCGTCAGCCGTTTGAGCACGACCTCGAAGATGGGGGTGGGAAATTCGCCGGGCGGCAAGCCGACGAGGCTCACCGTGCCCCGCCGACGAGCCATCGAAATCGCCTGGCGGAAGGCCGGGACCGAGGGCGCGGTCACCAGAACGCCGTGGGCACCTCCACCGGTCGCCCGCAGGACTTGCTGCACCGCGTCGGGGTCTGACGCGTCGACGGCAAGATCGGCGCCCAGCGCGCGCGCGAGCGACAGCCGCGACCCGGCAATGTCGAGCGCCGCCACGTGCAGGCCCATCGCCTTGGCATATTGGATGGCCACGTGACCGAGTCCTCCGGCACCGGAGATTACGACCCATTGACCTGGCTTGGCCTCGGTCTCCTTGAGACCTTTGTAGGTGGTGACGCCGGCGCAGAGGATTGGCGCGAGAGCGACGAAGTCCGGATTGTCGGGGAGGCGCCCGACATAAGCTGCCGGTGCCACCATGTAGTCGGCATAGCCGCCATCGACGCTGTAACCGCTATTGTGCTGCGTCTCACACAAGGTTTCCCAGCCGGTGCCGCAATGCTCACAATGCCCGCAGGCATCGTGGAGCCAGGGGACCCCGACAGGGTCGCCTTCCTTTAGGTCCGTCACCTCCCGGCCAAGCGCCGCCACATAGCCGACTGCTTCGTGGCCAGGCACGAAGGGGAGGCTGGGCTTGACCGGCCAATCGCCGCGGGCTGCGTGGAGGTCGGTGTGGCAAACACCGCTCGCAACGACGCGAACCAGCACGTCTCTCGGGCCCGGCTCGGGAATTGGCCGTTCTTCGATGACGAGAGGCTCGCCGAACCGGCGAACCACGGCTGCGCGCATGGTCTTGCTCATAAGTCCCAGGTTAGAGCGGCCCCGCGCCGCGCCCCATTGGGAAGTTTACGGAGGCCGCCACGACCATTTCCCCGATGCCCATGCGTAACTCGCCGCACGTTGCGGTTGCCATCCACGCCAACGCGAAAGGAAAGCCGGGTTGCCGCGTTCAGGGACCTTTGTGCGATGTCATTCCCCGGCACTTCGCCCGGAAATCTCACTGCCGGAACGCCCCGTTTCCGGCCCGCCCAGCTAGAGGAGCAGAAGTGCGGCGCTGGCAGCGATGGCAAGGACTGGCAGGGCCAGCGCCAGCGACGACCATCCCGCGCGTCGCCAGCCGGCGATCGACAACAGCAAGGCGAGCTTGAGGAGCGTGTTGAATGCGACAGGAGCGGCGATCGCGAGCGCCGCCAGCCGCGCCGACAAGGCTGTAGCCGGCATGGCGCCGATCGCCGCTATCGCGGAATCTACATCGACCATCCCGCCGATTGCGACGACCATCGCGCCGCCGCCCTGGCCGATCCGATGCTCGAGCCACGCTGCCGCCACCGTGATTGCTGCAACCAGCGCGGCAAACAGCAGCGCGGTGGCGAGCCCCGGCGGTTTGGCCGGCAGCTCGGCCGAGGTAGCTCCGGGCCCTGCCGTTATCCAGAGCAGCAGGGCCGCCGCGATGAGCGAGATGGCGAGCGCGGGACCAATCAGGATCGCGACGTCGCTGAGCGCGAGGGGCGCCAGCGCGGCCACCAGCAAGAGGGTTCGCGTCAGCATGATTGCCGACGCGATCGCTATCCCTGCCTGGTTTGCGGCGCCCTCGCTGCGCCGGATCGCATGTGCGCAGGCCAATGTGACCGCGGTCGAGGAGACGAGCGCGCCCAGCCCGGCAGCGACGAGACTGCCATGTTTCGGTCCCTGCCACCGGGTCAGAATATAGCCGGCGAAAGAGATGGTACCAATCACGACGACGACAACCCAGATCCGGCGCGGGTTGAGGCTGCCATAGGGGCCGATCCCTATATCGGGCAGCAGCGGCAAGACGAGAAAGGTGACGAGCGCGAGCCGGACCAGCGCCCTGACATCCTCCTGCGAACTTTGCTGGACCAGCCGGTGCAGGGGACCGCGCGCCGATAACAGGGTCACTACCGCCGCCGCCGCGATCGCGGCGAGCGCGGGCCGACCGGAACAGGCCAGGGCGCCGAGCAACACCGTCGCAAAGGCGGCAACGGCTGCGGTGGCGCTGACAGTACCGTCCTTGTACATCTCGAGGCCGTGGCCGATCAGCAGTACGCCGGCCACGGCCGCTACGATGACCAGAGCGACCGGCAGGAGCGGACCGGAAACGCTCAGCCCCGCGAGTCCGCCAAGCAGACCAAGGATGGCAAAGGTCCGTACCCCGGCCACTCGCTGGCCGTCGGCCTCCGCGCGAAATTGCCAGCCGCGTTCGAAGCCGATCAGCAGACCGATGGCGAGGGCGAGCGCCAGCCCGGGGACGAAGTGGGGGATCATGCGCGTCCCGGGGCCGTGCGCGTACGACGGGCTCGCGGTTCAGGCGGACGGGCTGAAGCGCGCCCCGGCCGGACGACAGGGCGCAAGTGTGGCAGTGCCGGCGCACGCATCCGGAGCGCGGCGGGGAGAATCTTCCACCGCCCCGGCGTGGCACGCCAGGCAGGGCAGATGGACCAGTCGCGTTCGGCGGCGGAAGGCAGGCGAGGAATCGTCATCCATTGCGAGGTGCCACGGGCGACGTATCATGGCACCTGTGGAGTAACCGGATGCGCCGGCCTCAACCGTCGCCATCCTCCTCGCATTCGCCCCGCGCGTTGCGGGTGCAGGCAGCGTGGCACGCGTCGGGAAAGTCGCGGCGCCCGTCAGGCCTCTGCAGAGGGGAGGGCAAAGACGAGGCGCCCCCCACGCACAGTCGTCCGATCAGCGCCTCGGGAGCGGAAGCGAATGCGCAAGGCGCGGCGGCCAGCAGCATCGCCGCCAACGCCGTTATCGCAAATGTGCTTGCCGACCGGCCTCTCATGCGCCGTCGTCACGCGAAGCAACGCTCTCGTCCTCGATGAGGATGCGCAGCGCCGCGCCGTCGAGATCGTCGAACTGGCCGCTCGCAGAGGCCCAGAAGAACGCGGCGAGGCCGAGCAGGCCGAGCAACAACGCGACGGGGATGAGGATCGCGACGATGCTCATCGCGCGGCGCCGCGCAGCCGGAGCGCATTGGCCACAACGAGGATCGACGAGCCGGACATTGCCAGCGCGGCCACGAGCGGGGTCACATATCCGGCGATCGCCAGGGGTACCGCGAGCACATTATAGCCGATGGCGAGGACGAAATTCTGCCGGACCACCTGCATCGTCCGCCGCGCGGCCGAGACCGCAACCGGCACCGGCATCAGGCGATCACCGAAGAACACGATGTCCGCTGCCTGCCGCCCGACATCGCTTGCCGCCGACGGCGCCATGCCGACCGAGGCGGCCTTCAGTGCTGGCCCGTCATTGACGCCGTCACCGACCATCAGCACATGCTTGCCCGCGGCCTCGAGGCGCGACACGGCCTCGTATTTGTCTGCGGGCGACATCTGCGCGCGAGCGAACAGGCCGAGCTGGTGCGCGAGCGAGCGGACGACGGCCCAGGAATCTCCTGAGACGAACTGGACGCTCAGGCCGCTTTTCTTGAGGCGTGTCACCGCGGCGGCGGCGTCCACGCGCACCGCGTCGGCGAAGCGGATGCATGCGTCCGGGGCGGATCCGCACGCGAACCAGGTATGGACACCATCGGCCTCGGGTGCGTGTGCGCCGGCAGCGACCCAGTCGTGGCGGCCGAGCGCGGCGCGTCGGCCGTCGAACACAGCCTCCACGCCGGTGCCGACGACTTCCCGAAACTCGCTTGCCAGGGCGGGCACGACGCCGTCGTCCCGCAGCGCGGCCGCGATCGCCCGGGCATGGGGATGGCGCGTGCCGAGCGCGAGTGCGAGCAGGATGCGGCGTTGCGCTGCATCCTCGGGAATGCCGGCGATCGGGGTGAGCTGGCCGAGCGTGACAGTGCCGGTCTTGTCGAGCAGCACGGTATCCGCCGCGGCGAGCTTCTCCAGCGCAGCGCCGTCGCGCACGAGGATGCCGCGGCGCATGAGCGCGCCCGATGCGACGACCTGCGCGACCGGCACCGCAAGCCCCAGCGCGCAAGGGCAGGTGATGATCAGCACCGCGACCGCGATCAGCAGCGCCTCGTGCCAGCCCGCGCCGGCGATCAACCATCCGGCAAGGCTCAGGGCTGCAAGCAGATGAACTGCCGGCGCGTAGAGCCGCGAGGCACGGTCGGCGATGCGGACGTAACGCGACTTGTGCTGCCCGGCGGCCTCCATCAGTCGAGCGATGTCCGCGATCACGGTGTCGGTGGCCGTCGCGGTCACCCGGACGGTCAGCGGCGAAGTCAGGTTCATCGTCCCAGCAAGCACGGCACCGCCCGCCGCAACGGGTTCGGGCGCGCTCTCGCCGGTGACGATACTGCGGTCGACATCGCTTGCGCCGGCCTCGACGAGGCCGTCGACGCCGATCCGGTCGCCCGCCGGGATGAGCACGCACATGCCGGGCAGCACCTCGGCGACGGCAACATTGTGCACCTGCCCGTCGTCGCCGAGGACGCGGACATCGTCGGGAAGCTTGCGGAGTAGCGAGGCCACGGCGTCCTGCGCGCGTTCGCGCATCACGCTGTCGAGCAAGCGCCCGCCCAGCAGGAAGGCAATCAGCATGATCGCCCCGTCGAAATAGGCGTGTGGCCCCTGAACAGCGGTTTCGTAGAGGCTCATCGCGCAGGTGAGCGTGATGCCGATGCTGATCGGCACGTCCATATTGGTGCGGCCCTGCCGCAAGGCGCGCCAGGCACTCTCGAAGAAGGGTCGGCCGGCATAAGCGATGGCGGGCAGCGCGATCAGAGCCGATAGCCAGTGGAACAGCGCGCGGGTCGCGCCATCGGCGCCGGACCAGACCGATACCGACAGCAGCATGACGTTCATCGCCGCGAACGCCGCGACGGCTAGCGCGCGAGCGAGCCGCTTGCTCTCGCGGTTCACGGTCCTGGTCTCGGCGAGGAGGTGCGCCTCGAAGCCCAATCTCTCGACGCCAGCGATCAGCGCGTCGGTGCCGAGTACGGGGTCGTGCGCGACATGAAGCCGCTTCGTCGTGAAGTTCACACGCGCCTCGATCACGCCGTGGAGCGCGAGGACACCGTGTTCCAGCTTGGCGATGCAGCTGGCGCAGCGAAGCCCGTCGACCACCAGATCTGTGCCGGCGAGTGCCGCGGCGGGGCGCAACGTGGTGGCCGCGTTCATAGCCGTACGTCCTCGATGAAGTGGGCGTCGCGGCCGGCCGCGCGTGCGTCGATGCGAATCCGCCAACGACCGGAGGGAAGGGCGTGCGGCGCGGCGTAGCGGCCGTCGCCGAGTGCAGTGAGCGCAAAGCGTCGCCCGGGCAGGCGACCAAGCGGGTGTTCGGCTTCCACCGTGACGGCGGCGCGCCTGATCGGACCTGCGGCGTCGTGGAGCGCGATGAGCAGCATGCCGTCGCGGCCGCCCTGGGCATCTGCCCTCCAGCCTTCGGCATCCTGTGCGCGGCCTGCGGCGAGCCATGTGTTGAATCGCTGGCTCGCGACATAGCTGTTGTCGACCACGACGCCACCGAAGGTCCGGACGGCGTTGCTCGCCATGATGAAGTTGACCGCAATGACGATGCCGAAGAACCCGATGAGAATCGCGGCCATGTGGCGGCCGGTGAAAGTGCGCGTCATTGCGAGGCCTCCGGGCGTTCGAAGAAGCTGGTGGTGGCGGCGGTCTCGCCCTGCGGATCGAGGGCGCGCACGGTGAAGGTGAGGTCGCTACGCTGCGGCCCGGGCAGCGGGGCCGCGACGAAGATGCGCTCCTTCGCGACCTTGTCGGCCTCCAGACGTACGCGGACGCTCCGGTCCGCCCGCGCCCGATCGCCGGTCTCCGTCCAGACCACCCCCGGCATTCCACCGATCGTCAGCTCGACGTCGCGCGGACGCGCCTCGAGGTTGCGAATCTTGATCTCATAGGCGTTGCGGATCGTGCCATCGCTCAGCCGCACCCAGACGGGGTTGCGCGTCTGGAGCACGGACAGGTCGAGCCGGGTGCGACCCTCAAGCATCGTCAGCATGCCGATTCCGATCGCACACCAGACAGCAAAATAGATGAGGGTGCGCGGCCGCAGCAGCCGACGGATTGCCGGCACCGGGGCCTCACCCGCCTGCTCGGTACGTGCGTCGAGCTCCGTGGCGTAGGCAATCAGCTTGGGCTCCCGGCCGATGCGGATCATCACGTCGTCGCAGGCGTCGATGCACAGGCCGCAGGTGATGCAGCCTATTTGCGGCCCTTCGCGGATGTCGATGCCGGTGGGGCACACCGCGACGCAGGCATTGCAGTCGATGCAATCGCCAGTCTGCAGCAGCTCGACGGGACGTGTTTCCGCCGTCTTGCTGCGCTTGAGCCCGTGCGTGCGCGGCTCACCGCGCCAGAATTTGTACGTGACGGTGAGCGAGCGCTCGTCCATCATTGCGGTCTGGATGCGCGGCCATGGGCACATATACTGGCAGACCTGTTCGCGCATCAGCCCGCCGAGCACATAGGTGGTGGCAGCGAGGATCGCGACGGTGGTGTAGGCGACGAGCGGCGCCGCGCCCTGCGCGAACTGGCGGGCGAGCGTAGGCGCGTCGGCGAAATAGAAGATCCATGCGCCGCCCGTGAGCACGCCGATCAGGATCCAGATGGCATGTTTGACCGTCCGGCGGGCGATCTTGTTCAGACCCAAGGGTGCAGCCTGCAGGCGGAGCTGCGCGTTGCGATCGCCCTCCACCAGTCGCTCGACATGCTGGAACAGGTCGGTCCACACGGTCTGCGGGCAGGCATAGCCGCACCAGGCGCGGCCGACCGCCGACGTGACCAGAAACAGCCCGATCGCCGCCATCACCAGCAGCCCCGCGACGTAATAGAATTCGTGCGGCCAGATCTCGATCGAGAAGAAGTAGAAGCGGCGATGCGCGAGATCGATCAGAACCGCCTGGTCGGGCGCGAACGCCCCACGATCCCAGCGCAGCCAGGGCGTGACGTAATAGACCAGCAAGGTGAGCGTCATCACCGCCCATTTGAAGCGACGGAACGGTCCCTTCACTGCTTTGGGCAGCACCTTGCGCCGCGCCTCGAACAGGCGCGACGAAGGAGCAAGGCCGGTGGGCGCGTTCACCCTGGCCTCACTGCGACCCGGCCGGAGCGGCGGGAGCCGCGGCAACCTGCGGCGCGGGCGGAGTCGCCTCGCCGCCGCCGAGCGAATGGACATAGGCGGCGAGCATCTTGATCGTGACCGGGTCGAGCTGCTTGCCCCAGGCCGGCATGACCCCGGCGTGCGAGTTGGCGATGGTGTCAGTCAGCGCGGCACGATCACCGCCAAAGAGCCAGATGGGATCGGTGAGGTTGGGCGCGCCGAGGCTGCGGTTGCCCCGGGCGTTATCGCCATGGCAAGCCGCGCAGTTGTTGGCGAACACCGCCGTGCCGCGCTTCGCCGACGCGCTCGCCGGCTCCTGCCTGGAGGCGAAGCGGACATAGGACACCACGTCGTCGATCTCCTCCGCCTTGAGCAGCTGATCGCGGCCGAAGGCGGGCATCTGCGACTGGCGGGTGTCGTCGTCGCCGGGCTGACGGATGCCATGCTCGAGCGTCTGCTGGATGGCGGCGAGATCGCCGCCCCACAGCCAGTCGTCGTCGTTGAGATTGGGATAACCTTTGCTGCCGGCCCCACCGGCGCCATGACAGGCGGCGCAGTTTACTTTGAATGCCGAGCGTCCTCCTTCGACCGCGGCTGCAAACAGCTGCGGGTTGTCGGGAAGCCGCTCGATCGGAGTCGCTGCGAGCGCGCGCATGATCGGCGCGCGCCTGTCGCGCTCGGCTGTCAGCTCGTTCTGGAGCTCGCCGCGGCTCGACCAGCCGAGCACCCCTTGCGTGGCACCGCTGATCAACGGCCATGCCGGATAAGCGACGCAATAGGCGATCGCGAACACGATCGTCCCGTAGAAGGTCCACAGCCACCAGCGCGGCATCGGCGTATCGAGTTCCTCGATGCCGTCCCATTCGTGGCCGACCGTGCTGGTGCCGGTCTTCTCGTCGATGCGCTTGTTATCAGCCATCGATAGGTTCCTCGTCTTCAAAGATGCTGGTGGCGGCGCGGGTGTTTCCGTGGCGCGAGCCGGGCAGGAAGGGCCAGCCGGCGAGCGTCAGGAACACCGCGGCCATGACGACCAGTCCCCAGCTGTCGGCGAAATGGCGAAGCGCGTCGTAGCTCATTTCGCCTTCTCGCGAGCGGCGGCGGCAGCGAAGTCGACCTGCGTGCCCAGCCCCTGGAGGTAGGCGACGAGCGCGTCCATCTCGGTCAGCCGTTCCCGGTCGCCGTCGAAGTCGCGCGACTGGGCCTTGGGATAGCGACGCGCCAGGTCGGCAGTGTCGCCGTCGCCAAAGCCCTGCGTCTGCAGATCCTGCGCCGCTTTGACGATGTCCTCGTCGCTATAGGGCACGCCCTCGGCGCGCAGCGCCTTGAGGTGCGCGGCGATGTCGCTCCCCTTCAGGTCGCGGTCCGCGAGGAAGGCGTAGCGCGGCATGATCGATTCCGGCACGACCGCCTGCGGGTGCTTCAGATGCTGGACGTGCCATTCGTCGGAATAGCGGTTGCCGACACGGGCGAGGTCCGGACCGGTGCGCGACGACCCCCATTGGAACGGGTGATCGAACATGCTCTCGGCCGCGAGGCTGTAATGGCCATAGCGCTCGGTCTCGTCGCGGAACGGCCGTACCATCTGGCTGTGGCAGCCATAGCAGCCTTCGCGGATGTAGATGTTGCGGCCGGCGAGCTCGAGCGGGGTGTGGGGGCGAACCCCGTCGACCTTCTCGACGGTGGACTGGATCCAGAAGAGCGGCGCGATCTCGACGATGCCCCCGATCGCGACGGTGACGAGCGCGAGCGCCGCGAGCAACGTCACGTTGCGCTCGATCTTCTTGTGGCCTTTGACGATGTTTACCATCGATTGCGGTTCCTTATTCGGCGGCGACGGGCGAGCCGTCGGCGAGCGCAGGCGGCGTGGAGTCCCGGGCGGCGAGCGGACGGTCGCGCTCGGGATCGAAGGCGGCGTCGGTCATCGGCGCCTCGCTGCGAAGCTTGCCGGCGATCGTCATCCAGACGTTCCACACCATGAACAGCGCGCCGACGAAGTAGAGCAGGCCGCCCGCGACGCGGATCACGTAATAGGGGTGCATCGCCTGGACGACTTCAGCGAACGAGTAGACGAGATAGCCGTCGTCGCCGTACTCGCGCCACATCAGGCCCTGGGTGATCCCCGCCACCCACATCGAGGAGGCGTAGAGCACGATGCCAAGGGTCGCGCACCAGAAGTGCCAGTTGACCATGCGGAGCGAATAGAGCCGGGTGCGGCCCCACAGCCGCGGCGTCATGTAGTAGATCGCCGCGAAGGTGATCATGCCGTTCCAGCCGAGCGCGCCCGAATGGACATGGCCGATCGTCCAGTTGGTGTAGTGCGAGAGCGAATTGACGCTCTTGATCGACATCAACGGGCCTTCGAAGGTGCTCATCCCGTAGAAGGCGAGCGCGAACACCATCATCCGGATGATCGGATCGGTGCGGACCTTGTCCCAGGCGCCGTTGAGCGTCATCAGCCCGTTGATCATGCCGCCCCAGCTCGGCATCCACAGCATCACCGAGAACACCATGCCGAGCGTCTGCGCCCAATCGGGCAGCGCCGTGTAATGGAGGTGGTGCGGACCGGCCCAGATGTAGAGGAAGATCAGCGACCAGAAATGGAGGATCGACAGCCGATAGCTGTAGATCGGGCGCTCGGCCTGCTTGGGCACGAAATAATACATCATGCCGAGGAAGCCGGCGGTGAGGAAGAAGCCGACGGCGTTATGGCCGTACCACCACTGGGTCAGCGCATCCTGCACGCCCGAGAAGAGCGAATAGGATTTGGAGCCCACCCACGACACCGGCAGTGACAGGTTGTTCACCAGGTGCAGCATCGCGACCGTGACGATGAAGCCGAGATAGAACCAGTTGGCGACGTAGATATGTGGTTCGGAGCGCTTGAGGATCGTGCCCACGAACACTGCGAGGTACGAGACCCAGACGATGGTCAGCCAGATATCGACATACCACTCGGGCTCGGCATATTCGCGGCCCTCGGTCACGCCCATGACGTAACCGGTCGCGGCGAGCACGATGAACAGCTGGTATCCCCAGAAGACGAACTTCGCGAGGCCCGGCAGCGCGAGCCGGGCGCGGCAGGTGCGCTGGACGACGTAGAAGCTCGTCGCGATCAGGGCGTTGCCGCCGAAGGCGAAGATGACCGCGGAAGTGTGGAGCGGGCGGAGGCGCCCGAATGTGGTGAATTCGGTGGGCAGGTTGAGCCCGGGATAGCCGAGCTGTGCGGCGATCACGATTCCGACGAGGAAGCCGACCACGCCCCAGAACACGGTTGCGATGACACCCCAGCGTATGACTTCGTCGTCATAGCGCTCGAGCGCGCGCGCATCGGCCGAACGCGTCGGCAGCAGGCTGATCCCGCGCATCGACACGAAGGCGGTAAGCGTCGCGGCGGCCGCCGAGATCCCCATGTGGATCGCGAACGGCGTGTCGGCAGCGACGGCCGCGGCGAAGACCGCGACGACCGCGATCAGCAGCCAGCCGCCGCTGCGTAAGAGAATGTCGTCTTCCATATTCGGGCTCCACTGAGCGGCGGGCCTCTTGCGGGGCCGTCCGGCGGATGTGAGGGATCGTGGGATTATTTTAGGCGGCGATGCGGTCTTGCAG
>Ga0247823_10000382_pt1 | contig 38331 bp, 40 predicted proteins | sample 13C_PalmiticAcid_2_FD_192426 | JGI IMG/M metagenome (GOLD analysis project Ga0247823, IMG submission 192426) | Soil microbial communities from agricultural site in Penn Yan, New York, United States - 13C_PalmiticAcid_Day30 | ecosystem: Environmental > Terrestrial > Soil > Agricultural land... | reverse complement strand
AGTAGCCTTCGTAGAACCGCGTGAAGCGCGACTCGTAGTGCTTGTGCGCGTACTTCTGCCAGCCGAACTTGTCGATCAGCAGCTGCATGGCGTCTTCCTTGATGTACGGCACGCAGTTCAGCGGGCGGAACACCTGCACGCCCTTGAAGTAGCGGTAGTAGATCTTGTACTTGAAGATGTTCGACATCGGGTACGTCTTCAGCGGACGTGTGCCGAACTTCGAATGGATGTCCTTGAGCTGGCGCAGGTCGGAGGCGTGGTACGCCCACTCCAGCGGCTCGCGCACGCATTCGGTGGAGAAGTTGCCGCCGTTGAGGATGTACTTGATGCCGTGCTTGGCCGCGAAGTTGTACAGCGACGCCAGGAACGAGTGGTCCTGCGGGGTGTCGAGGTGGGGCACCTGCGCCTTGAAGAAGGCGAGCTGCAGGTCCTTCATCTCCTGCCAGTTGATCACCTCGGTGTGCAGGTGCAGGCCCAGGCCGTCGACGATGCGCTCGATGTTGTTCACGGCCTGCTGCGAGTTCCAGCCGGCGTCGACGTGGAAGATCAGCGGCCGCAGGCCGAACTTCTCCTTGGCGAGGTAGGCCAGGTAGGAGCTGTCGACCCCCCCGCTGATGCCGAGGATGGCGTCGTACTCGCGCCCTTCGCCGTCCTTCTTGATCTTGGCCACCATGCGGTCGACCTCGGCCTGGCCGCGCTCGTCCGTGTGCCAGTTCGGCAGGATCTCGGTGAAGAAGGTGGTGCAGTAGTCACAGTAGCCGCGACCGTCGAACGTGATGTTCGAGTCGCTGGTGTCCATGATGCAGTTGGAGCAGATGCGGTATGGTTTGTACGACACGGTGTTACGTTCAGGTCAGGTCGGGGAATAGAGAAGGCGATTGTCGGCCAGGGCGACCGGGTCGAACAGCCGGACGGCTGCCGCCCGGCGCACGGCAGGTCGCACCGATGCGCGTTCCGCCGCGGATTGCGCCGCGAGCGTGTGGATGACCTCGACGAACCGCGCGGTGTCGTCCAGGTGGATGTCCCAGCCGAGGCCGTCATCCTTCAGGTTGTGCCACGGCGTGGTGTGGCTGATCAGCACCCGGGTGCCGACCGAAATGGATTCGGCGATCGTGTGCCCGTAGTTCTCGCCATGCGAGGGCAGGAAGCTGAGGTCGTACCGGGAGAGCATCTCGAACACGTCTTCCGGAGCGACGGGACCGAGGTAGCGGGCCTCCACGTTGGCCGGCAGCTGGGCCACCAGGGCATCGCATTCGTCGCCGTACTTGGGGTCTTCGCGGGGGCCGACGATGTCGAAAGTGATCGGCACCTTGACGCCCTGCAGGATCCTCAGGGCGCCGTCGAGGTTCTTCTCGCGCGTCAGGCGGGCCAGATAGACGACCTTGAGGCGCTCGCCCTCGGGATCGGGTGCCACGGCGATGCCGGCATCCTTCACCGGCAGGTCGAGGGCGGAACGGATGCTGCTCCGGGGAACGCGCATTTCCGTGGCGATGTCGTCGGCTTCGTGCTTGCTGGACGCGTGCCAGAAGACGCCATTATAGAAGCCGACCCCCCGGGACAATTCGATATAGATCTTTTTCTTCGGGTACTTGAGGCGGAGCGAACCATGGCCGAACTCGCCCCGGGGCGACAGCACGACCAGGGGGGACGAGATCTTCCCGAGCCGGCGCAGCAGCAGCAGCTTGATCGTGAAGGTGGGGTCGAGGAAGCTGTTCAGGTGCAGGACGTCGTGGGGCGTGGCGCGCACCAGTTCCGTCAGGTACCCCAGGGTGAGCTGCTCGGGCGTGAGGTAGCGCACCTGCGCCTTGCCGAGCGGCACCCAGCAGTCGCGGGCGACGTTGTCGTACGGCGTGTCGGAGCCCCAGTCGCGGTCCTGGGTGACGATCAGGATGCGGACTTCTTCGCCCAGCCACTCGGTGGTGTTCAGGACCGAGCGGGCGATGCCACCCGACATGTAGCCGGGGAAGTAGTTCGGGACGAACAGCAGGACCGTCTTCATGGCGTGGCGGGTCTTTCTGCGGGCGGAACGAGGGAGCCCCGGGCGGGTTGCGGGCGGGAATACGCGATCATCAGGAAGATGAAGATGTGGAAGACGGCGCTGTCGGTCGACATCGCCTGGTTCCCGTTGGCGCCCATGTAGAAGAAGAAGGGCACACCCGCCGACACCACGAACCGTCCGAAGCTGCCGCGGTTCCGCCCGGCGTACCCGAGCATCCAGAGGTAGGTGCCGAAGTAGATCGTGCCTCCGAGCAGGCCGAGCTTCATCAGCGTGGCCAGGAAATCGACCTCGTAGCTGTAGGGCCGGACGTCGCTGCGGAGCATGCTCGCCACCGTGCCGAAACCGCCGCCGAAGACGGGGTTCTCGGCGATCTTGTCCAGCAGGGGCGGGATCTGGGCCTGGCGCGCTTCGGTCGAGATGTCTTCGTCGGACGTCAGCGTGTAGCGTTTTTCGATCCAGTCCAGGTTGGCCAGCACCAGGAGCGCCGACGCCACGACGGCCCCCGTGACCAGCAGGAAGCGCTGGTTGGGCCGCAGCCGCATCAGCAGCGGAGGGCTCACGATCAGCAGCTGCAGCAGGGCCGTGATGACGAGCGCGCGGCGTCCGTCCAGGATCATGCCCACCAGGTACAGGAGGACCAGCAGCATGTCCCGGTGCCGGTACCGCTGCGACAGCCGGTGCAGCGCCAGGGCACTGCCCAGCAGCATGAGGTGGGCGGTGTTCGTGTAGAGGCCCAGCAGGCCGTTGTTGTGGTCGACGAACCAGGACAGGCCGAGGCTGCGCAGGAACAGGTTGATCCCGAACATGGACTCGTCGGTGATCTCGCCGAAGACGATGTAGAACCCCGCGACCAGCAGCACGCTGAGCGTGCCGATGGTCAGGGAGCACCGTTCGATGAAACGGAAGAGGTTCTTTTGCAGCTGGTGGTCGTGCACATAGAGGAAAAGCACCGGCATCGCGCTCAGGTACAGGAGGAAGCCGAAGGCGTCCTGCGTGATGTAGGCGATGGGATTGCCGTGCATCAGTGCGATGCCGAACCAGACCCCGTACAGGGTGCCGTAGATGCCCCAGATGGCCCAGATGAACGAGCGGGGAACGGTGAAGCCCGACCTCACCACCCGGGCGAGGACGGACGATGCCGCCAGCAGGAACGAGAGCCCCAGCACGGGCACGATGAACTGCTCGAGCAGCGGATACAGGGCGAGGGATCCGCACAGCGCGTACAGCACGCCCACGCGCGCACGCTGGGCGAGGCCGCCCAGGCCGACGCCGCGGACGAAGCCGGGCGACCGGTCAGGCGCTGCGGAAGTAAGCATGGATCAGCGCTCCGACGGGCATCTTCTGCCGCAGGGTGTTCATCGAGACGGAGACGGCCCGGCTGCGGAAGTCGCCCTCCTTGTTCGTGCTCATCGAATCCCCGTGGTACACGCGCATCAGCGGGTCGTACGTGGTGCGCAGGCCGAGGCGTGCGCAGTTGAACGCGATCAGGTCTTCCTCGCCGTACATGAAGAGGTCTTCGTCCAGCACGGGGAAATGCCGGAGGTAGTGCTCGGACATGTACAGGAAGCAGCCGTGCACCATGTAGACGTCGACGGGCTGGGGCGGGACCGGGGCGGGGACGACCGGCGCGCCGGGAGCGCGGTGTTTCAGCACGGTGCGGAACGCCAGCTGCTTTACCGCCGTCCAGGCGTTGCCGAGGTGGATCGCGGCGATGTATTGCAGCGTCAGCCGCGTCAGCATCGGGTTCTGCGAGCCCGGCTCCGGGTTGCGGATGTACGGGCCCACCACCGCGATGCCCTCGGCCTTGGCGGCCGCGCAGCGCTCCAGCAGGTCGGGGCCTTCGACGCGGGTGTCGCTCGTCGCGATGACGATGTCGGTGACCCCCTGCCGCCGCAGTGCGGCGATGCCCACGTTGTTGCCGGCCGAGTAGCCGCCGTTGCGGCCGGATTGCAGCACCTGGATGCGGTCATGGCCGCGGTACTGCTGCTCGAGCAGGGCGAACGATTCGTTCGGCGAGGCGTTGTCGACCACGACGATGCGGGGCGAACCCGGCAACGCGAGGATGCTTGCCACACACTCCATCGTCTCGCGATGGTTCACGTAGTTGAGGACGACGAAACCGAAGTTGTTGAACATGACGCCTCAGCGCAATGGGGCAAGGCGATGCTCGTTCGCAGCGACCTCTCGCAGGATGTTGACGTACCGCTGTCCGAACTCGATCGTGCGGCGCTGGAGTGCGATTCTAGCTTCTGATTCATCGGCCTCCGAGACGCCGCCGGGCCACTCGCGCCAGGCGGATTCGAGCAGCGTGGCCAGGGCTTCCGCGTCATGGGGATCGAAGTAGCGGGCCTTCGGATGCGCCTGTTCACGGTGCACCGCGATGTCCGACACGAGGATCGGCTTGCCGATCGACTTCGACTCCTCGACGCTGCTGCTCCAGCCCTCGAACAGGGACGGGTTGACGACCCCGGCGCAGGCCCGAAGCAGGCCGAGCACGTCGGCGTATTCGATGCTGCCCAGCAGCCGGATGTGGTTCTCGAGGCCTTCCTGTTCGCGGAAGGCGAGCACGTCGGCCCCGCCGGCGGAAGCGCGGTTCGGGTCGTGCATCCACCCGGTGCACACCAGCGTGACGTCGACGCCCCGGCGCTTGAGGAGGGCGACGGCCTCGAAGGCGAGGCGGTGGTTCTTGTGGGCCCAGAACTGGTTCGGCAGGAAGACGAAGCGCTCCGGCAGCGCGTACTTCTCCAGCAGCGCCCGGGTCTTTTCCGGGTCGTGGGGCCCCACGTGGAGCTGGGACACGAACGGCATCACGTGCGAGCGTGCGGGCGCGGGATCGGCGAGCGCCGTCACGAGGTCCTTGTGGGCGTCCTGGCTGCTCACGACCAGGGCGTCGCTGTGCGCGTGGATGTCGCGGATCTCCTGCGTGCGCTGGGCCGTGTCGACGTCGGGGAACAGCTGCGGCAGGTGCAGGTACTGGAAGTCGGGGATCCACGAGATCAGCTTGAACCGCCGGCTCAGCTTCTGGACCATCGACGGGTGGGACACCACGTCGATGCCGTGCTGGCGCAGCCGGCGTTCGACGAAGAACTGCGAGCGGAAGCCCCGGTACAGCAACCGGTGGAGGAACCAGGGCACGGTGCCGCGCGTCAGGATGTCGAGCTTGACCACCCGGGCGGTGCGGCTGAACTCCTTCTCGAGGTGCGGCGGCAGGTCACCGCCGATGAACAGGGTGACCGTCACGTCGGACGGCTTCACCTCATGGATGGCGTGCAGCAGGTTCCTGAAATAGTTCAGGCCCCCTGCGTATTTCAGGCCGTAGTCGTACCAGAACCCCACGTGGATCATCGGATGTCGGCCTTGTCAGTTGGCGGGCGAGGCACCGCGCACGGCCTGGATCCAGCGTGCGTACCCGGCGATGCCGTCGGAGAGGGAAATGGCGGGACGCCAGCCGAGGCCGTCCAGGCGGGCCACGTCGGCGTGATAGAAGCGGGGATCCCCGGCCTTGATGGTGCCGTTGAACGCGATGGGGATGTCGACGCCGAGGGCTGCCCGCAGCATCTCCAGCACCTCGCGGACCGTGACCCGCACGCCGCTGGCCCCGTTGACCACCGCGCCGGTCTCGCGCCGGTCGGCCAGGTCGGCGATGAGCGTGGCCGCATCGTCGACGTGGATCCAGTCGCGTGTTTCCTCGCCCGTGCCCCAGAAGAGCGCCTCGGGTGCGCCGGACAGCAGCTTCGCCGCGGCGTCCCACAGCAGCTGCTTTTCCAGGCCGGGGCCGTAGATGGAGAAGAAACGCACCGACACCGCCCGCTGGCCGAAGCTGTGTGCGTGGGCGCGCAGCAGCTCCTCGGTCATCTGCTTGTGGAAGCCGTACGGCGAGACCGGGTTGGGGGTGTCGGTCTCGACGAGCGGCCGGTCGGGCGTGGCGCCGTACACCGCGGCGCTGGACGGGTAGATCACCAGCGTGTCCCCACCCGCGCGGCGCAGGTGCTCCAGCAGCTCGGCGGTGGACCCGACCGTGCGCTGGAAGGCTTCAAGCGGGTGGCTGAGCGAGTAGGGCACCGAGCCGTTGCTGGCGCAGTGCGCGACGACGTCGAAGGTTTCGCCGAGCGCCGACAGGCCCGCCAGGGACACGTCGGCCTCGACCCAGCGGTCGTAGCCGTGTGCCGCGGCGGCGGCCTCGTCGGCCCAGGCCCCGTGACCGATGCCGACGACGCGGAAACCCCGGGCCTGGAACGTGCGCGCGCACGCGCGGCCCAGGAAGCCGAAGCCGCCGGTGACGAGGACGGAGCGTCGGGGAGCGGTGGTCATGTCACGGGCAGCTGCTTGAGGATGCGGGCGGGCACACCACCCGCGACGGCGTGGTCGGGCACGTCGATGGACACCACGGCGTTCGCGGCCACGACGGCGTTGCGGCCGATGGTGACGCCGGGCAGGATGACCGCATTGGTGCCGATCCAGCAGCCCTCCTTCAGGACGACGGGCCCGAGGAACGGGTCGGGCTGGTACCGGATGGGCACCCGGGGGTCCGCGTACTGGTGGCCGCCGTCGCTGATGAAGACGCGGTCGGCGATCAGCACGTGCTTCTCGATGGTGACGCTGCGCCAGGCGTTGATGTGGATGAAACGCCCGAGGTACGCGTGGTCGCCGATGTGCAGCGTGGGCTGGCCGTCGCCCCGGTCGTCCTTGGCGTTGAGCCACGCGTGTTCGCAGATGTGGACGTGGTCACCCACGCAGATCAGGTTCGGGTACAGCAGCTTGGACGACGGCTCCAGCCGGGACTTGCGGCCCCATGAGGCGAAGCGCCACTGCGCCGCCAGCGTGCACAGGCGGAACTTCAGCGACGAGAGGCGCTGCCACACGTGCGTTTCGAGGGTCATCTTCATGGGATGTGTGGCGATGTCGATCGAGGCGGTGCCGGGAGCCGCGAGGTCACGGCTGGAGGACGGGCTGCGCCGCCGACCGGACTTCCGCCAGGCGGTGCAGGTGGTTCAGGAAGGAGATCGGGGTGTCGGTCTCGACGGCCTCCAGCACCGACCGGACGCTCCGGTCCTGCGCCAGGTCGCTGAACGGCAGCAGGCTCCATTGCGGGAAGTCGGGCACCGTGAACGGTGTCTTCACCCAGTTGCAGCACTGGGTGATGTAGTAGCAGTAGACCGCGTCGGCCTGCATCTCGGCCGTCACGGTCCGCCGGCCGGAGACGGCGTCCGAGAGGTGCTGGAAGTACTGCTCCGCCGTCGTGGCCTTGAGCACGAAGCCCAGGTCGGCGTAGTACGAGGACGACTCGGTCACCACCATCTTGCCCTGCACCGCGGCCTCGACGCCGATGGTGGAGGTGTACGTCACGACGGCGCACGCCTGCTCGAGCAGGTCGTAGCTGTTGACGGGGTCGGCCGCGGCGATGAAATGCACGCGCGGATCGTCGCCGAAGTGCTGGCGGAGCAGGGCACCGTAGTCGTCGTTGCTGCGCCCGATGGGCAGGCGTTCGACCGGGTGCTGCCGCACGACGACCGGTGCCTGCGTGTTCGCCAGGACGTACCGCGTGGTCTCGACGATCCATTCCTGCGTGGACGGGAACACCGCGTGCAGGCCCAGCGCGGCCGAGTCCCAGGACGAGTTCAACGCGATCAGCACCGCGCCGGTGAAGCGCGGATCCTTCGGCCGGGCGGACTGCACCTGGGAGGCGAACTTGTCCGTGCCGGCCCGGCGCTTGCCGATTTCACCGAGCGCGAAGTCGGTGACGAGCGAACGTTCCGGGCCGGTGGCCGCGTGTTCCTTGAGCAGCGCGAAGGACCGCGGGATGTCCTGCAGCTGGCAGGCGATGCCGTTCACGGCCAGCAGCAGCACGTGGTAGCCGCCGGAGTCGTAGGACGCGACGCGCGCACCCGCGGCGCGGGCGTGCCGGATCCAGAGGCCCGACGTGCCCCAGACGCCGCCCGGGACGAACAGCACGTCGAAGGGTTCCGCCTTCACCGCCGCGGCGATCCGGCCGTCGCTGGTTTCGAGCAGGGCCTGCGCGGCCTCGGCCGCCCCCGCCGGGATCTTCGATTCGCCGCGGTGTGTCCACACCATGTTGAGGTGGGCCAGCCGCGCGATGGCGGCCCGGGAGGCCTCGGACACCGCACCGGCCGGCGCGAAGGCGCTCAGCTCGACCACGCGGTGGCGCCGCCGGACCGCTTTCAGGACCGAGCGGATGCAGGCGATCTCCAGCTTCCAGCGCTTGCCGCCGGAGCCGAACGGCATGTCGTCCAGGATGAAGGTGACGGTGCTCCCGCGGGCCGCCAGGAGAAGGCCGAACGCCATCGAGAACCAGGGCACTTCCGAACCGCTCCACGGCGCGAGCACGACGGCCACGCGCCGCGGCGGGTGGGGCGCGGGCGCCGGGGCGGGCATGCCCGCGGCGAAGCGGCGCATCCGGGCGGCATCGCGCAGCCAGGTGAAGAGGGCGTGTTCCCGTGCCGCACGGGGCAGGATCTTGTGGAGGAGTTCGAGCATGGCGGGCCGCTATGACTTTCGGAACGCGAGGTAGGTCGCGGAGAGGATGAGAAGGCCGAAGGCGATCTTCGTGCCGAGGGCCGCACCGAAGGCCAGCGGAGCCGCCTGCAACGCCGAGGCGGCCAGCGCCATCGCGCAGACGGTGGCCATCGCGATCGACATGGCACCGAAGTGGGCCTGGCCGGTGATGCGGCGGGCCATCCAGTGGCTCAGCAGCATGCGGGCCACGAAGGCCCCCGCGATCGAGGCGCCCGCACCCTGGGCGTGGTACAGCGGAATGAGCCAGAGGCCGAGCCCCGCCGCCACGAGCGCACCGAAGATGGACACGGCCATGGAGGTCTTGGGCCGGCGATGGTACATGAGGGCGGTGTCCGACATCAGCGTGAACGCGCCGGTGAAGTTCGCGATGATGAGGACCATCAGCAGGCCTTCGCTCGTGTGGTAGTTCTTCGGCGCGACCAGTGCGGTGAGTTCGTTGGCGAACAGCATCAGCAGGCAGGTGACGGTGGTCATCATCAGCGTCAGGATCCTGCCCGCCTTGCGCAGCATGTCGTTGACATGCGCGGCGTCGGCCGAGAACACGGCCGGCTGCAGCGCGGCACCGAACGACGTGCACGCGATGCCCACGATCATCGACAGCTGCTGGGCGAGGCCGAACACGGCCAGCTCCTCGGCCGAGACATGGCGCTGCAGCAGCACCGTGCTGATGCGGTTGAGGACGAAGTACGCGATGTAGCCCACGAGCACCGGCCCCGCATAGCGCAGCGCCTCGGTGATGTGGGACTTGCGGATGGCCAGCCGGAAGCCGGAGCCGAACAGGAACGGCAGCGCCAGGGCCGGTACGACCGTGCTCAGCAGCAGCGCCAGCAGGACACCCGGCAGGTGCATGTCGAATCCGACGAGTGTCACCCCTGCCGTGACGGCGAGCACGACGGAGGCCCCGACCTGCAGTCCCACGACGGGCATGGCCTTCTGCTCGACCCGCAGCCACATCACGCTGATGGCGCTGAGGAAGCCGATTGCGGCGATGGTCACGCTGAAGGGCAGGTAGGGCTGCGCCGGCGTGCCCGGCGACAGGAGGTGCCACAGGTCGGAGCCCCACAGGCCGAGCACCGCGACGAACACCAGCAGCGCCACGAGGAAGAAGCAGACGATCGAGCTGAGGAACTCGCGCTGCTGGTCGAGCTTGCGGTGATCGAAGTAGATGCGTGCGACGGCCGACGGCAGGCCCAGGTGCAGCAGGTACGTGAAGATGTCGATGTTCGCGCGGATCGCCACGAAGTGGCCGAACTCGGCCTGCGTGAGGGTGCGGGTATACAGCGGCAGCAGCAGGAAGCCGCCGACCGCCATGACCGCCACGTCGGCAAGTCCGTACAGGGCCGTGGAAGAGAGGATGCGCCGGGTGTCCATCGCGAAGGTCCGAGGGCGCGGCGGTGCCGCCGCGCCGGTGGATGCCTGTCTTATTCGTGCGCGTCCAGGGCCTTGTACCCGTGGCCCTTGACCAGCTCGTCGCGCTGGGCGCTGATCAGGTCCTCGCGGGTCATCTCGCGCACCAGTTCCTCGAACGTGATCTTCGGTGCCCAGCCGAGCACCTTGCGCGCCTTGCTGGGGTCGCCCAGCAGCGTCTCGACTTCGGCGGGGCGGAAGTAGCGCGGGTCCACGGCGACCACCACGCGGTCCGGCTCGCCGGCTTGCACCAGCAGGGCTTTCTCGTCGATGCCCTGGCCTTCCCAGCGCAGCGCCATGCCGAGTTCGGCGGCGGCGGCCTTCACGAAATCGCGGACGCTGTACTGCACGCCGGTGGCGATGACGAAGTCCTCGGGCTTGTCCTGCTGCAGCATCAGCCACTGCGCTTCGACGTAGTCCTTCGCATGGCCCCAGTCGCGCAGCGAGTCCATGTTGCCGAGGTACAGGCACTTCTGGAGGCCGAGCTTGATGCGGGCGAGGGCGCGCGTGATCTTGCGCGTCACGAAGGTCTCGCCGCGGATGGGCGACTCGTGGTTGAAGAGGATGCCGTTGCACGCGAACATGTCGTACGACTCGCGGTAGTTCACCGTGATCCAGTACGCATAGAGCTTCGCGACGCCGTACGGGCTGCGCGGGTAGAACGGCGTGGTCTCCTTCTGCGGGATCTCCTGCACCTGGCCGTACATCTCGGAGGTGCTCGCCTGGTAGAAGCGCGTCTTCTTCTGCAGGCCGAGCAGCCGGATGGCCTCGAGGATGCGCAGCGGGCCCACCGCGTCGGAGTTGGCCGTGTACTCGGGCTCCTCGAAGCTCACGTGCACGTGCGACTGCGCCGCGAGGTTGTAGATCTCGTCGGGCTGCACCTGCTGGATGATGCGCACGAGGCTCGACGAGTCCGTCATGTCGCCGTAGTGCAGGAACAGCCGCGTGTTCGGCTCGTGCGGGTCCTGGTACAGGTGGTCGATGCGGTCGGTGTTGAAGAGCGACGCGCGGCGGCGCACGCCGTGCACGATGTAGCCCTTCTCGAGCAGGAATTCGGCGAGGTAGGCGCCGTCCTGGCCGGTGATGCCCGTGATGAGTGCGACCTTGGTCATGGGGAGGACTTTCTGAGGGAATGAAAGGAAAGGGACATTCCGCGAGGAGGGATCCGCCGCGGAAGGCGGGTGTCAGGGCGTGTGGCGATCGGGCGGTTCGGCGGCGAGCCGCCGCGCCAGCTGCTCCGCGGCGGTCCAGTCGTCCGCGGTGTCGATGTCCAGCGCTTCGGCGGAATCGGGCATCACGAACGAGCGGACACCCGGCCGCAGCAGGGGAAGGTCCGCGGCGAGGTCGCCGGACGGAATCACGTAGACGGCGCCGTTGAGCGCGTAGGCGGGGGGCAGGTCCTGGGAGCGCAGCTGGAGCGGGTCCCACCCGAGGAAGGGGTGCATCACGTCACCCTCGAGCCGGAAGGTCCAGTGGGGCGGTTGTGCGGCGGGACTGACGCTCACGACCGGATGGGGCGCCGTGCCCTGGCCGGCGCGGAACTGTTCCACCGCGCCGCGGATGGAGGCGGCGGTGCGGAAGGGGCTGGTGGGCTGCAGCAGCACCACCGCCGACACCGGTCCCCGCTCGCGGGCATACCACGACCAGGCGTGTTTCAGCACCGAGACGCTGGTGGCCGTGTCGCTCGCGAGCTCGGCCGGACGCAGCCACGGCACGAGGGCGCCGGCCTGCCGCGCCACCTCGGCGATCTCCTCGTCGTCGGTCGACACCAGCACGTCGGCGAACACGCCGCTCGCGCGGGCCGCGTCGATGGTCCAGGCGATGAGCGGCCGGCCGGCCAGCGGCAGCACGTTCTTGCGCGGCAGCCGCTTGCTGCCGCCGCGGGCCGGGATGACGGCCAGGAACCGGCCGGCCTCAGCCACCGAACACTCCGTTCACGTCGTCCTGCGCCCGCTGGAAGTCTTCCATGCGGCCGATGTCGAGCCAGTACTCGTGCACCGGGAACATGTTGACGTGGGCGCCGCGCTCGATCTGCTGCTCGAGCAGCGTGGGCATGTCGACGCGCACGCCCGGCTTCACGCTGCGCACGAGTTCGGGCGACAGCAGGTAGATGCCGGCGTTGATGAAGTAGCGGTACACGGGCTTCTCGACCATCGACGAGATGCGGTGCCCTTCGCGCTGGATCACGCCGTAGGGCACGCGGTGCTCGTACTCGCGCACGCACATGGTGGCGACGCCGTCGTGGGAGTCGTGGAAGGCCAGCAGGTTGTTGAAGTCGAGGTTGGTCAGCAGGTCCCCGTTCATCATCAGCATGGGCTGGTCGATCTCGTCGTGCGGCAGCAGGCCGAGACCTCCGCCGGTGCCGAGGGGCACGTCCTCGTGCACGTAGCGGATGTCCACGCCCCAGCGGCTGCCGTCGCCCATGCGCTCGCGGATCATCTCGGGCATGTAGTGCGTGGAGATGAAGAAGCGGTGGAAGCCGGCGTTGACGAAGTTCTCGAGGATCAGTTCGAGGATGGGCTTGTCGCCCACCTTCAGCAGCGGCTTCGGGCAGTTGTTGGTGAGCGGCTGCAGGCGCGTGCCGAAGCCGCCGGCCATCAGGAACACCGGGTTCGCGCGATGGTGCTTCTGCATCAGGCCATGCAGCGTTTCCAGTCCGGCCACCCGGTTGTCCGAGTCCAGCACGGGCACCTGGAGCAGCTGGTGCGATTCCATGAGCGCGAGGATGCGCTCGCGCTTCCAGTCGATGCGGGCGGTGTGCGGTTGCGCGAACATCGCGTCGCGCACGGGCGACGTCAGCGGAACGTGCCGCAGCAGGGCGCGCCGCACGTCGCCATCGGTCAGCGTGCCGAGCAGGCGCTGGTGTTCGTCCACCACGAGCGCGATGCGCAGGCCGGCGCGGTCCAGCGTGCCGATGGCGTCTTCCAGCGGGGTGTCGGGTCCGACCAGGGTCGATTGCCAGGATTTCATGGAGCGGATTCTGTTGAGCAAGCGTTCGGGAAGTGGGGCCGGACCAGGCGGCCAGCACGGTTCATGCGGAGGGCTGGGGGCGGTTGCCGAGCCAGCGCTGTCCGCTCGAGACGTCTCGAACCACGGCGGAACCGGCGCCGACCACGGCCCCGTCGCCGATCCGGATGCCCTGGATGATGGTGGCACCGGCGCCGACGAACCCGCGGGCACCGACGTGGACGGTGCCGCACAGCGTGGCCCCGGGAGCCAGGTGCACGTGCGGGCCGATCACGCAATCGTGGTCGACACGCGCCCCGGTGTTCACGATCGAATTGTCGCCGATCCGGGCGTCGGCCTGGACCACCGCTCCGGCCATGACCTGCACGCCCGCGTCCAGCACGGCCGAGGAATCGACCCAGGCCGACGGGTGCACGAGCGCGGGGAAGCGGAAGCCTCGGGAGACCTGGGCCTCGAACACCTTCTCGCGCGCCGCGCCGCCGACCAGTTGCCCGATGCCGTTGACGAGATCGACCTGGTCCGGCGAGCAGCGGTCCAGGGCCTCGTCGCCGCCGAGCACGGCGACACCGCGCCAGCTGGAGACACCCTCACGGGCGAGCGCCGGATCGCAGACGCCCAGGACGGCATGCCCCGCGGCACGCACGAGCGACAGCAGGACCTTGGCGTGGCCCCCGGCGCCCAGCAGCACCAGCGGGCGGACGGCGATGGACGGCGGCGTGGTCATGGGCCGATCAGGTCACCGGCTTCGTAGGCCTTCGAGGCCGGGCGTCCGATCTGTTCCCAGAGCAGGGTGGCCGGCAGGCCGTGGGCACTCCGGCGGGTCGTGAGGTCGGCGCGGGTCAGCACCGTTCCCGCGGCGATGGGGCGGGCGGCCACCACCTGCTGCCGCGCCGCGCGCCGGGTGTCCCACTCGGACGGCTGGGGCGCCTTGTCGCGATCGCCGAGCACGTGTTCCAGCGCACGGATCTGGGCGACCATCTCGCGCAGTTCGCCGGGTTCGAGCGAGGCGCGGTGGTCGGGGCCGTGCATGGTGCGGTCGAGGGTGAAGTGTTTCTCGATCAACGTGGCGCCGCGGGCCACGGCGGCCACCGGCACGAGGATGCCCTGGGTGTGGTCGGAGTAGCCGACCGGCAGGCCGAACGCATCCGCGAGCGTGTCCATCGCTCGCAGGTTCACCTCGGACATGGGCGTGGGGTACTGCGAGGTGCAGTGGAGCAGCGTCACCTGGCCGGCCAGGGCCCGGCGGGCGGCCGGGTCGCTCCACGTGCGCCACACCTCGTCCATCGACGCGGGTTCCGCATCGTTCGCCAGCGCGTGGGCGATGATGGCGAGCCCCTGCTCCACTTCGGAGAGCGTGGCCATGCCGGTGGACACGACGAGCGGCTTGCGCGTGCGGGCCGTCTGCCACAGCAGCGGGCCGTTGGTCAGTTCGCCCGACGGGATCTTGAAGAGCGGCACGCCCAGCTCGGCCAGGAACGCGAGGCTGCCTTCGTCGAACGCGGTGGACAGGAACTCGAGGCCCTTGCCCTGGGCGTAGGTCTTCAGCGGCGCATGCCACTCGAGCGGCAGCTCGAGCTTCTGCAGCATCTCGAGCTGGCTTTCCGCCGCGTCGGTGCTCTGCTTCTGGTACGCGGCCTTCGGGGCCTGCTTCGAGGCCAGCTTGCGCGCATCGAACGTCTGGAACTTCACCGCATCGGCGCCCGCCGCGTGGGCGGCGTCGACCAGGGCGAACGCGAGGTCGCGTTGCCCGTTGTGGTTCACGCCGGCTTCGGCGATCACATAGACCTTGCCTGAACTCATTGGATTTCCTTCAGCAACATGAATGCCTCCGCCGCGTGCGCGCCGGCCTGGCTGCCTCGCAACACCGCCTGCGCCCGGATGCAGGGTTCGCTGCGGGGGAAGGGGAACGTGCCCAGTTCGCCGGCGTACAGCTTCATGATCTCGAGCTTGCGTTCGAGCCAGGGGGAGATGTCGACGAACACGTTGGCGCGGAAGCCGGGGTCGTCCGTGCGCAGACCGAACTCGGTCTCGGACAGCGTTTCGTACACGTACGCGCGCTTGATGCTCGGGTGGCGGAAGCTCTTGCAGCAGGCGGCCGCCGCGTCGAACACCGCCGCGTGGTCGCTGTGCGCGTCGTTGCGGTAGGGCAGGTAGACGGTGTTCGGCTGCACGTCGCGGATCACCCGCCCGACGGCGCCGATCAGGTCGCCCATCGGCACCGTGTCGAGCCGCGTGGTGGGGAAGTCGGCGTGGTGGGCCTGCGTGAAACCGTACGCCTTCGACACGCTGGCCAGTTCCTCGTTGCGGCTGGCGATGCGTTCGGGGGTGAAGCCGAGCGAGGGCTGCATGGCGGTCATGGTCAGCCAGTGCACCGAATGGCCTTCGGCGACGGCGCGCAGCAGCGTGCCGCCGCAGCCGAGGGTTTCATCGTCGGGATGAGGCGCGATGACGAGGATGGTGCTCAAAGATAGTCTCCTGCCCGCAGGGTCTGGGGGAATTCGTGTTCGGTGAGCCGCACGGCACCTTGGCCGCACTTCACCGTCACCTCGCGGCCGTCGATGCGCAGGACCTTGCCGGGCTCGACGTTGTCGGCCGATCCGGGTTCCTCGACACACTTCCAGACCTTGACCGGGGCGTCCTGATGCATCGCCTCGGCGCCGGGGTAGGGCCGCGTGAGCGCGCGCACGAGGTTCACGATGCCGATGGCGCCCATGCGCCAGTCGATCAGGCCGTCGCGGGCCGAACGCTTGCGCCAGTGGTTGGCGCGGGCATCGTCCTGCGGCTGCGGGACGAGTGAGCCGTCCGACAGTCCGCCCACGATGTCCCGGAGCTGGCCGGGCACCACGGCCATGACCTTGTCGTACAGGGTCCGGGCGTCGTCGGAGGGCGAGATGTCGATGGGCACCTGGCTGAGCAATGCGCCGGAATCGGCCTCGGCCTCGATCATGAAGAACGACGATGCGGTGCGGTCGAGTCCGAGCGCCAGCGCCCAGATCAGCGGGTGGCGGCCGCGGTTCGCGGGGAGCGCGGCGGGGTGGAAGCCGATCACACCGCGCGGGGCGACCTGCATGACCGCCTCGCCGAGCAGCTGCGACCAGCCGATGCAGAACACCACGTCGGGGGCCAGCGAGCGGAGCCAGGCGGCCTGCGCCGCGTCGTCGCGCGCGTCCTCGACATGCAGAACGGGGATGCCGGCGGCAGCGGCCGGGGTCGAGATGTCGACGAAGTCGGCGTTGAAGGTGGAGCGCTGCCGGGTGAGGACCCCCACGACACGGCCCTGGTGGGCCGGCGTGGCGAGCAGCGCCTGGAGGGCGATCTGGCTGGATTCGACGCAGCCGATCAGTGCGATGCGCAGGGTCATGCGGCCTCCACCGGCGGCGCCAGGTCGTGGAACCGCTTCACGAGGATGCCGTCGAGCGAAACGGTGGCCAGCACCTGGGCGATGCGTTCGGCGGCACCGGGCGTGCCGTACGGCGTCTGGCGGCGCGCGGACAAAGCCTGGTGCGCGGGGGTCAGCGCCGCGGCGACGGCGCCACGCAGGTCCGCTTCATCGGCGGAGCAATGGATCACGGAGTCCGCCCGCAGGCGCCCGCGCTGGCGTTCGCCGATGTCGATGGTGGGGGTGCCGACGGCAGGGGCCTCGATCAGGCCGCTCGACGAATTGCCCACGACCACGTCCGCGTGGTGGATGGCGCTCAGGTAGCGCAGTGCACCGAGCGACTCCACCAGGGCCACGCGGCCCGGACGCTGCCGGGCGAAACGCTCGGCCGTCTCGCGGATCGCACGGGCTCCGGTGTCGGCGTTGACGCCGGTGAGAATGATGGTGCCCCCCGTCTCGTCCAGCACCCGCAGCAGCGTCTCCATGGCGATGGCGGGATCTTCGTGGTGCAGCGTGACGGGGTGATAGGTCACGAGGAAGGTGGGCGACGCGAATTCGAGCTGGAGGTGGGCCTCGAGTTCGGCGCGGCTCAGCAGCGGCAGCCGGGCGATGTTGTCGAGACCCGTCGCCCCGACGACCCAGACCCGCTCGGGGGCCTCGCCGAGCTGCAGGACGCGTTGCCGGAACGCATCGGCCGCGACGAAGTGCAGGTGCGACATCTTCGTGATGGCGTGGCGGATCGCCTCGTCGATCAGGCCCTCGGTGGCTTCGCCGCCGTGGATGTGCGCGATGGGGATGCGCGCGATCATCGCGGTCTGGGCCGCGGCGAGCATCTCGTAGCGGTCGCCCAGCAGCACCACGACGTCGGGCTCGAGCCGCGCGAACGTGTCGGCCAGGCCGAGCGTGGCCAGGCCCATGGACTTCGCGATGCCGCGCGGCGAATCGTCGTGGAGCAGCATCTGCACGCGGTCGGCGATGGGGAAGCCGTCGGCCTCGATCTGGCGCACGGTCATGCCGAAGTTGGCGCACAGGTGCGTGCCGGTCACGACCAGCTGCAGCTCGACCGAGGCGTCCGCCTCGAGGGCCTTGAGCAGCCAGTACAGCAGCCCGTATTCGGCGCGGGTGGCCGTGACGACGCAGACGCGGCGGCGAGCGGTCATGCGGCCTCCGGGGTCACCGAACTCGGCAGGTTCACCACACGGGATTCCAGCCAGTGGGCCGCGTCCAGGTCGCCGCGGCGGCATCCCTGGAACGCGGGCAGGTTCGTCATCAGCTGCCAGATGGGGCGGGTCATCACGCCGCGTTCGTTGGTGAACGCGAGCAGGGCGTCGCGCTGCGCGCGGTCTTCGCAGAGCACGGCCACGAGCCAGTGGTTGGCGCGTGTGCCCTCTTGTTCGCGCACCACCTGCAGGCCGCTGCCCGCGAGGGCCTCGGCGTAGCCCGCGGCCAGGCGCCGCTTGGCGGCGATGAAGGCCTCCAGCTGCTCCAGCTGCGCGCAGCCGAGGGCGGCGTTCAGGTTGGGGAGCCGGTAGTTGTAGCCCACCTCGTCGTGCACGTACTCGTAGGGATGCGGGCGCTTGGCGGTGGTGGTGAGGTGCTTGGCGCGGGCGCCCAGCGCCTCGCCGGCGAGCACCATGCCGCCACCACCGGTGGTGAGGATCTTGTTGCCGTTGAAGCTGAGCGTTCCCACCAACCCGAAGGTGCCGGTGTGCCGGCCCTTGTAGAGGCTGCCCAGGGACTCGGCGGCGTCCTCGACGAGTGCGATGCCCCACTGCGCGCAGACGGCGACCAGGCCGTCGAGGTCGGCCGGGAAGCCGAAGGTGTGCATGGGCAGGCACGCGCGGATGGCCTGGCCGGTCTCGCGCAGCCGGCAGGTGCCGTCGTCGTCGCGCCGGGCGTTCGTTTCGAGCCAGGCCGACACGGCGACGGGTGACAGGCCGAGGGTGTGGCGGTCGACGTCGAGGAAGACCGGCTCGGCGCCGCAGTACGCGATCGCGTTGCAGGTGGCGACGAAGGTGAGCGGCTGCGTCAGCACGAGGTCACCGCGCTGCACGCCGGCGAGCATCAGCGCGACGTGCAGGGCCGCCGTGCCGTTCATGGTGGCGACGGCGCGCGGGCTGCCGGTGTAGGCCGCCACCTCCGCCTCGAAGCGGTCGACGAAGGCGCCCACGCTGGAGACGAACGTCGACTCGATGGTCTCGAGCACGTAGTCCTTCTCGCGCCCGCGGAACACGGGCGCGTGCAGCGGGATGAAGTCGTCGGTGCGGTACTGGGCGCGGGCGAACTCGATCAGGGCTTCGAACATGGTGGGCCGATCAGACGTTGTAGATGTTCGCCTTGTACTTCGCGAGGTTGGCGGGCTGCACGAACCAGTCGATGGTGGCCTGCAGGCCCTCGCGGATCCCGAAGGCCGGCTTGAAGCCGGTGAGTTCGTGGACCAGCGTGTTGTCGCACCAGAGCCGGAACACCTCCGATTTCTCGGGGCGGATGCGCGCCTCGTCGGTCAGGAACTCCACGTCGCTGCCCATCAGTTCGCGGATCAGGCGGAGCGTGTCGAGGACCGAGATCTCGTAGTTGGAGCCGACGTTGACGGTCTTGCCGACGGCGGCGTCGCAGTTCGCCAGGGCGATGAAGCCACGGCAGGTGTCCGAGACGTAGTTGAAGTCGCGCGTGGGGGTGACGTCGCCCAGCTTGATCTGCTTCATGCCGTTGGCGATCTGGCTGATGATCGTGGGAATCACCGCGCGGGCGGACTGCCGGGGGCCGTAGGTGTTGAACGGCCGGACGATCGTCACCGGCAGGTTGAAGGCGTTGAAGAAGCTCATCGCCATCGCGTCGGCACCGATCTTCGAGGCGCTGTAGGGCGACTGCGCCTGAAGGGGGTGCTTCTCGTCGATGGGCACGTACTGGGCGGTGCCGTAGACCTCGCTCGTGGAGGTGTGGAGCACGCGCTTCACGCCGTTGTCCAGCGCGGCCTGGCAGATGTTGAGCGTGCCCTTCACGTTGGTGTCGACGTAGCTGTCGGGTGCCACGTACGAGTACGGGATCGCGATCAGCGCGGCGAGGTGGAACACCGTGTCGATGTCCTTCGTGATGTGCCGGCAGAAGTGCGGGTCACGCACGTCGCCGTTGACGACCTCGATGCGGTCCAGGCAGTCGACGTCCTCGAGCCAGCCCCAGTGGTTGAAGGAGTTGTACTGCGAGAGCGCGCGGACCTGGTGGCCTTCGCGCACGAGCATCTCGGTCAGGTGCGAGCCGATGAAGCCGTCGGCTCCGGTGACGAGGACTTTCTTGCCGCTGAGTGTCATGATGGGTCGGTCGAAGGGGTGGTGCGCGCTCCGGGGCGGAGCGTGCCGATCGGAAGGACGGGATCAGCGGGTCTCGCCGTCGGGCGGAGACTGCTGTTGATCCAGCTCGGCCCGCAACGCGACGATCTCGCGCTGCAGGGCCTGGAATTCCAGTTCCTTGTGCTGCAGGAACTCACGGGTCAACTCGAGCTTCTCGCGGATGCCGTAGGGCGTCAGCAGGTAGCCGTAGGACGCCTTGTCGGTGCTGCGCGCGAAGTTCTGCATCTTGACCAGGCCCTTGCCGGCCAGGGCGCGCAGGAGGTAGTGCGTCTTGCCGAGGCTGAAGCCCAGGTGCTGCGACAGCTCGCGCTGGGACACCTGGGGGGTCTCGCTCAGCTGGCGGAGCAACGCCAGGTGGGCAGGGCCGATCTCGGATTCCAGGGCGGGTTCGGGCATGGCGTTCAATGGTTGAACGCGGACTGTACCATCGTCCGGGACGGGCGGGAGCGAGGGTCTTGCCGGGGTGGCGGCCCGCTGGTTGCGAACCCGCTCAGGCACGCCCGTACGTGTCCTCGAACCTCACGATGTCGTCCTCGCCCAGGTACGACCCCGACTGCACCTCGATGATCTCGAGCGGCAGCTTGCCGGGGTTGGCCAGGCGGTGGGTCTCGCCCAGGGGGATGTAGGTGCTCTGGTTCTCGGTCAGGATGAGCTTGCGGTCGCCGCAGGTGACTTCCGCGGTGCCGGAGACGACGATCCAGTGCTCGGCCCGGTGGTGGTGCATCTGCAGGCTCAGCGTGGCGCCGGGCTTGACCATGATGCGCTTGACCTGGAAGCGGTCGCCGGCGTCGATGCTGTCGTACCAGCCCCAGGGGCGGTGCACCTTGCGGTGCAGCGTGTGTTCGCCGCGCCGCTCGGCATCGAGCGCGCTCACGATCTTCTTCACGTCCTGGCTGCGGCTGCGGTGGCTGACCATCACGGCGTCGGGGGTCTCGACCACGACGACGTCCTCCAGCCCCACGACGCCGACGAGGCGGTGGGTCGAATGGACCAGGCAGTTGCCGCTGTCGTGCAGCAGCACGTCGCCGTGGGTGGCGTTGCCCTGCGCGTCCTTGGGCGTGACCTGCCAGACGCTGTCCCACGCGCCGAGGTCGCTCCAGCCGGCGTCGAGCGGCACCATGCCGATCTCGAGGTCGGTGCCGGGGCACTTCTCGAGCACGGCGTAGTCGACCGACTCGGACGGCACGGCGGCGAACTCGGCCTTGCCGGGGCGAAGGAAGGCCGCATCGGTGGTGCGGGCGGCCCAGGCGGCGCGGCTGGCCGCGGCGATGTCGGGGCGGAAGCGGTCGAGCGCGGCCATCCAGACCGAGGCCCGCATCACGAAGATGCCGGAGTTCCAGTGGTAGCCGCCTTCGAGCAGGTAGGCGCGGGCGGTGTCCAGGTCGGGCTTCTCGACGAACTGCAGCACGGGGCGCGGGCCGTCGACCGCGTCGCTGCTGCGCAGGTAGCCGTAGCCGGTCTCGGGGCGGTCGGGCGGCACGCCCAGCAGCGCGATGGCGCCGCGCGCGGCGACGACGACGGCCTGCGCGAGGGCGGCGGCGAACGCCGCCGGGTCGGTCGCGGCCTGGTCGGCGGGGGCCACCACGAGCACGGGGTCCTGGCCGCCGTCGAGGGCCGCGAGTGCGGCGAGGGACACGGCGGGGGCCGTGTTGCGGCCCACGGGTTCGAGGATCAGCGAGGCGGGCGCCGTGTCGAGTTCGCGGAGCTGGTCGGCGGCGAGGAATCGGTGGTCCTCGTGGACGACGATGCTCGGCGCGGCCGTGTCGAAGCCCGGCACGCGCAGGCCGGCGACGCGGGTCACGGCGTCCTGGAACAGGCTGTTGGGGCCCTGCAGCACGAGGAACTGTTTCGGGAAGCCCGCGCGCGACAGCGGCCAGAGCCGCGTCCCGCTGCCGCCCGCGAGGATCACGGGCTGGATGAGTGGATCGGTCATGTTCAGGAGATCAGTCGAAGGTCTTCGCCGCTTCGAGGAGGGGGGCGTCGCGGTCCTTGCCGGACAGCTGCGCCGGAACGCCCGACTCGGGCCACACGATGCCGATGGCCGGGTCGTCGAAGCGCACCGACCCTTCGGCCTGCGGCGCATAGTAGTCGGTGGTCTTGTAGAGGAAGTCTGCCGAGTCGCTCAGCACGAGGAAGCCGTGGGCGAAGCCCGGCGGGATCCACAGCAGGCGCTTGTTCTCGGCGCTCAGCTCGTAGCCTACCCACTTGCCGAAGTTGGGACTGCTGCGGCGCAGGTCCACGGCGACGTCGAACACCGCGCCCGTCACCGCGCGCACGAGCTTGCCCTGGGCGTGGGGTGCCAGCTGGTAGTGCAGGCCGCGCAGCACACCCTTCGTCGAGCGGGAATGGTTGTCCTGCACGAACTCGACGGGGTGGCCCACGGCGGCGTCGAAGGTCTTCTGGCTGTAGCTCTCCAGGAAGAAGCCGCGCTCGTCGCCGAACACCTTCGGCTCGAGCAGCAGCACCTCGGGCAGGGCGGTGGGGGTGATCAACATCAGAAGACCTGTTCCTTGAGGAGCTTGAGCAGGTACTGCCCGTACCCGTTCTTGAGCATGGGCTGGGCGAGCTGCTCCAGCTGCGCGGCGTCGATCCAGCCGGAGCGGTAGGCGATCTCCTCGGGGCAGGCCACCTTGAGGCCCTGCCGCTTCTCCAGCGTCGCGATGAACTGGCCGGCTTCCATCAGGCTGTCGTGGGTGCCGGTGTCGAGCCAGGCGTAGCCCCGGCCCATGATCTCGACGTTCAGTTGCTGCTGCGCGAGGTAGCGGGCGTTGACGTCGGTGATCTCGAGCTCGCCGCGCGGCGACGGCTTGATGCTCGCCGCGATGTCGCAGACCTGTTCGTCGTAGAAGTAGAGGCCCGTGACCGCGTAATTGCTTTTCGGGGCCTTCGGCTTTTCCTCGATGCTCAGGGCCCGGCGGTCGCGGTCGAATTCGACGACGCCGTAGCGCTCCGGGTCGTGCACGTGGTACGCGAACACCGAGGCGCCCTTGTCGCGGCCCGTCGCCGACTCGAGCTGCCGCTGCAGGTCGTGGCCGTAGAAGATGTTGTCGCCGAGCACGAGGGCGCTGGGTTGGCCGCCGATGAAGTCCTTGCCGAGGATGAAGGCCTGCGCGAGGCCGTCCGGGCTCGGCTGCACGCAGTAGCTCAGGTTCAGGCCCCACTTGGCGCCGTCGCCCAGCAGCGCCTCGAAGCGCGGGGTGTCCTGCGGGGTGCTGATGAGCAGGATGTCGCGGATGCCGGCCAGCATCAGCGTGCTGAGCGGGTAGTACACCATCGGCTTGTCGTACACCGGCAGCAGCTGCTTGCTGATGGCGAGGGTGGCCGGGTGCAGGCGGGTGCCCGACCCGCCGGCGAGGATGATGCCTTTGCGATTGCTCATGGTGCTCTTCGGGTTCAGGGGGCCAGGACTTCGGCCAGGAGGCGGTCGACGCCCGACTGCCAGGAGGGCAGGGTCAGGCCGAACGTGTTGCGCAGCCGGGTGGTGTCCAGGCGCGAGTTCGCGGGCCGGCGTGCCGGCGTGGGGAACGCGCTGGTGGCCACGGGTTCGATGGCGTCGGTGGCCACGCGGAGGTCCTGGCCGGCGGCCCGGGCGTGTTCGATCACGTGCCGCGCGTAGCCGTGCCAGCTGGTCTCGCCGGCGGCCACCAGGTGGTACGTGCCGGACACCTCGGGGCGCGACACGGCGGTGCGCAGCGCGTGGGCCGTGACGTCGGCGATCAGGTCGGCCCCGGTGGGCGCGCCGAACTGGTCGGCGACCACGGTGAGGCGGTCGCGCTCGCGGGCGAGCCGGAGCATGGTCTTCGCGAAGTTGCCGCCACGGGCCGCGTACACCCAGCTCGTGCGGAAGACCAGGTGGCGGCAGCCGCTCAGGCGGATGGCGGCCTCGCCGTCGGCCTTGGTCTGGCCGTAGACGCTCAGCGGGGCCACGGGCGCCGACTCGGTCCACGGCGCGGTGCCGCTGCCGTCGAAGACGTAGTCGGTGCTGTAGTGCACGAGCCAGGCGCCCAGCGCCGCGGCCTCGCGCGCGAGCACGGCCGGCGCGGTGGTGTTCACGGCGCGGGCGAGCGCTGCCTCGCCCTCGGCCTTGTCGACCGCGGTGTGGGCCGCGGCATTGACGATGGCGTCGGGCCGGACGTCGCGCACGATGGCGGCGAGCGATTCGGGGTCGGACAGGTCGGCGGCAGGCAGGGTGCGGCGGTCGAGCGCGACCACGTCGCCCAGCGGGGCGAGGGCGCGCTGCAGTTCCCAGCCGACCTGGCCGTTCTTGCCGAGCAGGAGGATCCTCATCGCGTCGGGCTCAGTGGGTCCCGGCGTTCGCCGGGATGACCGGGGTGGTGCCGTACTGCTTCGACACCCAGTCGCGGTAGTTGCCGCTCTGGACGTTGGCGACCCAGGCCGCGTTCTCGAGGTACCACTGCACCGTCTTGCGGATGCCGGTCTCGAAGGTCTCGGCGGGTTTCCAGCCCAGTTCGCGCTCGAGCTTGCGGGCGTCGATGGCGTAGCGGCGGTCGTGGCCGGGGCGGTCCGTGACGAAGGTGATCAGGCGCTGGTAGCTGCCGGCCGGGTCGGGCTTGAGTTCGTCGAGCAGCGCGCAGACGGTGTGCACGATCTCGAGGTTGGGCTTCTCGTTCCAGCCGCCCACGTTGTAGGTCTCGCCGGGCGTGCCGCGGGCGAGCACCTCGCGGATGGCCGAGCAGTGGTCCTTCACGTAGAGCCAGTCGCGCACCTGCTGGCCGTCGCCGTACACGGGCAGCGGCTTGCCGGCCAGCGCGTTGACGATCATCAGCGGGATCAGCTTCTCGGGGAAGTGGTACGGGCCGTAGTTGTTGCTGCAGTTCGTGGTGACGACCGGCATGCCGTAGGTGTGGAACCAGGCGCGCACGAGGTGGTCGCTGGCGGCCTTGCTGGCCGAGTACGGGCTGTTGGGCTCGTACGGATGGGTTTCCGTGAACGCCGGGGCGGTGGGCGAGAGCGAACCGTAGACCTCGTCGGTGCTCACGTGGTGGAAGCGGAACGCGGCCTTCGCGTCGGCATCGAGCGACAGCCAGTGGGCGCGGGCGGCCTCCAGCAGCGTGAAGGTGCCGTTGACGTTGGTGCGGATGAAGTCGCCCGGGCCATGGATGCTGCGGTCCACGTGGCTTTCGGCGGCGAAATGCACGATGGCGCGGGGGCGGTGCTCGGCGAGCAGGCGGTCGAGGAGGGCGCGGTCGGTGATGTCGCCCTGCACGAAGACGTGCCGCGGATTCCCCTGCAGCGACGCGAGGCTTTCGAGGTTGCCGGCGTAGGTGAGGGCGTCGAGGTTGACGACCGGCTCGTCGGAGCTGGCCACCCAGTCGAGGACGAAGTTCGCGCCGATGAAGCCGGCGCCGCCTGTGACGAGAATCATGGCTGGGAGCGGAGTGCGAATCCACCGATTCTAGGGGCCGCGATGTGACGGTCATGCGGGTTTCGCCGGAGGGAGGATAATCCGGGGATGACCGATATAACCCAGGATCCCTCCCGCGACGATGCGGCCGCCCCGCCGCCTGCGGTGGAATTCTCTACCTTGCCCCTGGCGCCCATGCTCCAGAAGGCCATCGCCGACTCCGGCTACACGCTCGCCACGCCCATCCAGGCAAAGGCCATTCCCCTCGTGCTGGCGGGCCGCGACGTGATGGGCGCCGCCCAGACCGGCACGGGCAAGACGGCGGCGTTTTCGCTGCCGCTGCTGCAGAAGATGCTCAAGCACGAGACGAGCAGCGTCTCCCCGGCCCGCCACCCGGTGCGCGCGCTGGTGCTCGCCCCCACGCGGGAACTGGCCGACCAGGTCGCCAACAACATCAAGGCGTACGCCAAGCACAGCAAGCTGCGCGTGGCCGTGGTGTTCGGCGGCATCGACATGAAACCCCAGACGCTCGAACTGAAAAAGGGCGTCGAGGTGCTGATCGCCACGCCGGGCCGGCTGCTCGACCACATCGAGGCCAAGAACTGCGTGCTGAACCAGGTCGAGTACGTGGTGCTCGACGAGGCCGACCGCATGCTCGACATCGGCTTCCTGCCCGACCTGCAGCGCATCCTGAGCTACCTGCCGAAGGCCCGCCAGACGCTGCTGTTCTCGGCCACGTTCTCGGGCGAGATCAAGAAGCTCGCCGAAAGCTACCTGCAGGACCCGGTGCTGGTCGAGGTGGCCCGCCCGAACGCCACGGCGTCCACCGTCGAGCAGCGCTTCTACAGCGTCTCCACCGACGACAAGCGCCAGGCCGTCATCAAGGTGCTGGCCGACCGCGGCATCAAGCAGGCCATCGTGTTCGTGAACTCGAAGCTCGGCTGCGCCCGTCTGGCCCGTTCGCTGGAACGCGACGGCCTCAAGACCAACGCGCTGCACGGCGACAAGTCCCAGGACGAACGCCTGAAGGCGCTCGAGTCGTTCAAGAAGGGCGAGACCGACGTCCTGGTCTGCACCGACGTGGCCGCCCGCGGCCTCGACATCGCCGACCTGCCGTGCGTGATCAACTTCGACGTGCCGTTCAACGCGGAAGACTACGTGCACCGCATCGGCCGCACGGGCCGCGCCGGCGCGTCGGGCCTTGCGGTGACGCTGGTCACCAGCAGCGATGCCCGCCTCGTCACCGACATCGAGAAGCTGATCAAGAAGAAGCTCGAGCTCGAGCCGCTGGAACTCGACACGAGCCGCCCGCGCTTCGAGCCCCGCGAAGGCCGGCCGGACCGCAGCGAGCGCGGTGCGCGCCGCGGCTGGGACGACGGCCCGGCGCCCGTGCGCGCCTACGCCCCGCCGAAGGCCCCGCCGCGCGACCCGTTCTTCGACAAGCCCTACGAGCCGTCCAGCGCGGCCGAGCCGGCCTGGGAGCAGAAGGTCGCGGCGCCGGCCGGGCGTGTGTCGCCGAACATCAAGCCGAAGCGCAAGGTGGCGGCGCTGTTCTCCGCCAAGAAGGCGGACTGACGGCCTCAGGGCGCCAGGAACACCTGGCGCTGCGCCTCGCTCATCGGGTGGCGCGCCGATTCGATGTTGGCCTTCATGTGGGCGGCCTGGGTCGTGCCGAAGGCGGCGCTGTGGATCAGCGGGTTGCCGGCCACGAACCGCATCGCGGCATCCGAACCCGAGGTGAAGCCCGCCTGCTGGATCCGGCGGCTCAGCCGGTGTCCCTTCACGAGGAAGAGCGGGTCGGACTTGAGGGCCCTCAGCAAGTACCACAGGCTCGCGCGGTTCCTGGGCACGAAGGTGCTCGGCGAATAGACCGCACGCGCCATCGCGGTGGCGGACACCACGATCTTGCGGCGCTCGTGGAACGCGCGCAGCAGCGGTTCCGCCCGCAGGTCCGCGATGTTGTACTGGATCATGACGGCGTCGACGGGCAGGTCGACGCAGGCGGTCACGACGTCCATGTCGAACGAGTTCACGCCGGACCAGACGATGCGGCCGCGCTGCTTCTCGTTCTCGAGGAAACGGAGCACGTCGTCGTTGAGGTCGTTCAGGGACGGTCCGTGCAGGTACAGGATGTCGACCCGCTGCAGTCCGAGCCGGCGCAGGCTGTCGGTGAGGCTGCGCTCCATGTCGGCCACGGCGAAGGACCGCGTCAAGGCGCGCTGCGCATCGAAGTTGCTGCCGACCTTCGTGGACACGATCAGGTTCGAGGCACCGTGCTGCGTGAGGAAGGCTCCCAGCCGTGCTTCACCTTCGCCGCTCGCGTAGCTCGGCCCCGTGTCGAGGTAGTTCAGCCCGGCCTCGACACCCACCTCCAGCAGCCTCAGGGCCTCGGTGCGGTCGAAGGCGGGCTTGGCCCACATGGACGAGCACCCGAACGAGGCGGCGCTGATGAACCGTCCGTCCGGCAGCGGGCGGAGGAACGGGAGCGTCCCGGTCATGCCGCGGTGGCTCGGACGTGTCTGGCTTCGCGGAGGCGGCGGGTCCACCGGATGGCCCGCGTCACCACCGACCCCTGGTGCGGGTCACCGTGGTGGAACAGCAGCGTGGCACGCACACTGTTCGACTTGCAGCCGAGGTTCGCGTGCAGCGTGCGATAGCCCCAGAACAGGTAGATGTTGCCGGGCTTGAGGCGGAAGATGTTGCGGTCGTCCTGGCGCGCGATGATCCGGCGCGAGCGGAACGCCCGCATCCAGGGGTTCTGTTCCCACAGTTTCTCGAGCGCGTTGACGATCGACGAGCGCCGGATGGGCCGGCCGTTCGGGAAGGCGATGAGTTCGCCGGCCTCTTCCGGCCGACCCTCGGGGATCTGGAGCGGAATCAGCACGGTCACCACCGAGGCGTCGTAGTGGAACATGAACGACTTCTGCGTGCCGTTCGGCCCGGCGATCACGCGCAGGACGTTGTAGATGTCGCTGTCGCCCTGGTTCTGCTTGCAGCCCCGGCGCGTCAGCCCGGTCAGCAGCGCGCGGAAGTTGGCGTCGGCCGCGAGGTCGGCATACGCCGAGGCCTTCTCCTGCCAGGGCTGGATGATGGAGAAGTACCGGTGGCCCTGCGTCTGCAGCAGCTTGTTCAACTCGCCCTGCCAGGCCGCGAGGCTCTCCGGCGACACGGCGTTCTCGATGCAGGCCACACCCTCGGTGTCGATGCGTTTCGCGAGCTGGTCGAGGGTGCTGTCGTCAGCGGTGAATGTGAGGGGTGAAGTCACGTCGAACGTCCTGGGAATGTCGTTGGCCGGGGCGGCAGGCCGCGGGCGGCGGAGCCCGTCGATTGTAGGGGATGCCTCCCCGCGCCACCCATGATGTGCGTCAGCCCGCGAGCAGCGAGAACACGGCCGGCACGTCGTTCGGCACCGGCCTCGGTGCCGACTTCCACGCCGAGACCCGCGCCGTGCGGGTCCAGCCCGACGCCAGCGTCAGCCCGCTGCTGACCGAGAGCCAGGTGTCCCCGCGCAACCCGTTCACCAGCGCGGCCAGCAGCGCCTCGTTGCGGTAGGGCGTCTCGATCATCAGCTGGGTCTGCCCGGCCCGTTTGGACAGCGCCTCCAGGTCGCGGATGCGCGCCGTGCGGTCGCCCGCCTCCACCGGCAGGTAGCCCACGAAGGCGAAACTCTGCCCGTTGAGGCCGCTCGCGCCCAGGGCCAGCAGCAGCGAGCTGGGGCCGGACAGCGGCAGCACCGCGATGCCCAGCGCATGGGCGGCCTGCACGAGCGCGGCGCCCGGGTCGGCGATGGCCGGCAGGCCCGCCTCCGAGATGAGCCCCACGTCGTGACCGTCGAGGGCGGGCTGCAGCAGTGGTTTCAGGTCGACGCCGGCCGCGGGCGCGCGGCCGCCCTTCTGCGGACGGGGCAACTCGATGATCGAGAGCGACTGCAGCGGCTGCCCGAGCGGCACGATGGCGTCGACCCGCTTCAGGAAGGCCCGCGTGGTCTTGGCGTTTTCGGCGACCCAGTGCGTGAGCCGCGCGGCCGTGCGCAGCGCGCCGAGGGGCAGCACGTCCTGCAAGTCGCCTTCGGTGGAGACGCCGAAATCGAGGGTGTTCGGGACGAGGATCAGGCGGCCTGGGGTCATGGATTCAGGGGGTCGAGGCCGGCTTCGCGCAGCAGCGCGCAGGTGCGGATCAGCGGCAGCCCGATCAGGGCCGTGGGGTCGTCGGACTCGATGGCCGACAGCAGCGTGATGCCCAGGGCTTCCGCCTTGGCGCTGCCGGCGCAGTCGTAGGGCTGCTCGAGGTCGAGGTAGCGGCCGATCTCCTCGTCGCCCAGGTTGCGGAACCGCACGGTGACCGTGGCCAGCTCGTTCGTGTCGACCGCCTTCGCCACGCAGCGCACGGCCACCGCGGTGTGGAACAGCACCGTGTGCCCGCGCATCGCGGTGAGCTGCTCGACCGCGCGTTCGCGGGTGCCGGGTTTGCCGAGGGGCTGGCCGTCGAGGTCGGCGACCTGGTCGGAGCCGATCACGATGGCCCCGGGGAAGCGCGCGGCCACCTCGGCGGCCTTGGCGCGGGCCAGGCGGCGGGCGAGGGTGGCGGGCTGTTCGCCGGGCAGGGGGGTCTCGTCGACGTCGGGGGCTTCCACGTCGAACGGCAGCCGCAACCGCTCGAGCAGTTCGCGGCGGTAGCGCGACGTGGAGGCGAGGATCAGCCGGTGGGGGGAATGCATCGGCGGATTGTCCCACCGGCTGCGCCGGGCGACCCCGCCGCGGGGACGGGATCTAAAATGCAGCCCATGAAATCTCGAGAATTCGATCCGCTGCGCTTGGACGTCGCGGCCTTCGCCAAGGATGGTGGCGCGCTCGAAGGCGAATGGCCGCTGGCCGACCTGGCGCGCCTCGCCGAGTCCACGCTGCCCGGCACCGCCGCGTCCGCGCCCGCCGTCACCTGGCGCCTCACCGGCGAGCTGCGCGCGGCCAAGGGCGGTGAATCGCAGGTGTGGCTGCACGCCGCCGCGCAGGCCACCGTGCACCTCGAGTGCCAGCGCTGCCTGAAACCCATGACCGAGGCGCTGGACGCCGAGCGGTCGTTCCTGTTCGTGAGTGGCGAAGACGCCGCGGCCGAACTCGACAGTGACAGCGAGGACGACGTGTTGGCGCTCACTCGCGCGCTCGATGCGCGCGAGCTGGTGGAAGACGAACTGCTGCTCGAGTTGCCCATCGTGCCGCGGCACGACGTCTGCCCCGACCCGATCCCCGTGGCCACCGACGACCTGCCCGAGGAAGAGGCGCCGCACCCGTTCGCCAAGCTGGCGGCCCTCAAGCGCGGCGGCGGATTGCCCAACTAAGGAACAGATCGACATCCGGGATTCACGCAGGCCTGATTGCGCATGCTAGAATCTCGGGCTTTCCGACACGCGCGCAGCGGATCCCCGGTCTTCTTCCGGGCCGACATGCCTGCCGCGGTGTGCAACAAACCCCCTGGCTCCTGCGAAAGAGATCAGGAGACCAAAGGAGCTATCCATGGCCGTTCAGCAAAACAAGAAGTCGCCTTCCAAGCGCGGTATGCACCGTTCGCACAATGCCCTGAACACCCCGGGCACCGCGATCGAGCCCACCACCGGTGAGTCGCACCTGCGTCACCACATCAGCCCGAACGGTTTCTACCGTGGGCGCAAGGTCCTCAAGACCAAGGCGGACGCCTGAAGGCAGTCGCCCTTGTCCGCCCGCAAGCCATGGCGCTTGCGATCGGGCAAACTGATTGATCCCTCCCACTTGCCCGGCCTGCGCTCAACCGCCTTGCCGGGCTTGTGTGTTTCCGTGACGATGATTCGCCGCTCGCCTTCGCTCGCACCCCGATGACTTCGCCTGCGCTGCCAGCCCTCGACACCGTCCGCCTGTCCATCGACTGCATGGGCGGCGACCACGGCCCATCCGTCACCCTTCCGGCCTGCCGCGCCTTCCTGGCCGCGCACCCTCACGCGGAACTGATCCTCGTCGGACGCGCCGATGCGCTGGCCGAGGCCGCGTCGTGGCCGCGCTGCCGTGTCGTGCCCGCCACCGAGGTCGTCGAGATGGACGACCCCGTCGAGGTGGCGCTGCGCCGCAAGAAGGATTCGTCGCTGCGCGTGGCCTTGAGCCAGGTCAAGCCGGGTGCCGAAGGCGTGCGCGCCGCGGCCGACGTCTGCGTCTCCGCCGGCAACACCGGCGCGCTGATGGCCGTCGCCCGCTACCTGCTCAAGACGGTGGAGGGCATCGACCGCCCGGCCATCGCCACGGTGATGCCCAACATCCGCGACGGGTTCACCACGGTGCTCGACCTGGGCGCCAACGTCGACTCCACGCCCGAGCACCTGCTGCAGTTCGCGGTGATGGGCAGCGCGCTCGTCTCCGCCGTCGAAGGCAAGGCCGAACCCACGGTGGGCCTGCTGAACATCGGCGAGGAGGCCATCAAGGGCAGCGAGGTCATCAAGCGCGCCGCCCAGCTGCTGCGCGCCGCGGGCGAACGGGGCGACATCAACTTCCACGGCAACGTGGAGGGCAACGACATCTTCAAGGGCACCACCGACGTGGTCGTCTGCGACGGTTTCGTGGGCAACGTGACGCTGAAGTCCGCGGAAGGCATGGCGAGCCTGATCGTCAGCCTCATCAAGCAGGAGTTCAGCCGCAACCTGTTCACGAAGGCCCTCGCCGTCATCGCGATGCCGGTGCTCAAGGCCTTCAAGGCCCGGGCCGACCACCGCCGCTACAACGGGGCCGCGCTGCTGGGCCTGCGGGGCCTCGTCTTCAAGAGCCATGGTTCGGCCGACGCCTTCTCGTTCGAGCAGGCCCTGAATCGGGCTTATGATGCGGCCCGCAATCGTTTGCTTGATCGGGTGCACGACCAGATCCACGAGACGCTCCGGAGCCAGCCCACTGCGGTGGTGGTTCCCTCGGAGCCTCCCGCGGACGCGGGCGACGCCCTCGCTGCATGACCTCATCTTCTTCTGCCCGCTATTCGCGCGTTTCCGGCACCGGCAGCTACCTGCCGCCGAAACGCCTGAGCAACGCCCAGCTTGCCGAGCAACTGGCCGCCGACGGTGTCGAGACGTCCGACGAGTGGATCGTCGCCCGCACCGGCATCAAGGCGCGGTACTTCGCCGAAGCCGACGTGCCCTGCAGCGACCTCGCCGTCGAGGCCGCGCGCCATGCCATCGAGTCGGCCGGCCTCGCTGCGTCCGACATCGACCTGATCATCGTCGCCACGTCCACGCCGGACATGGTGTTCCCGTCCACCGCCTGCATCGTCCAGCGCAAGCTGGGCATCGTGGGCTGCGCCGCGTTCGACGTGCAGGCCGTGTGCTCGGGCTTCGTCTACGCGGTGACCGTCGCCGATGCCATGATCCGCACGGGCGCCGCGCGCCATGCGCTCGTGATCGGCGCCGAGGTCTTCTCGCGCATCCTCGACTTCAAGGACCGCACCACCTGCGTGCTGTTCGGCGACGGCGCCGGCGCCGTGGTGCTGTCGGCGAGCGACACCCCCGGCATCCTCGCCACCGAGCTGCATGCCGACGGCCGCCACTCCGACATCCTCTGCACCCCGGGCACCGTCTCGGGCGGGCAGGTGCTGGGCGATCCGTTCCTCAAGATGGACGGCCAGGCCGTGTTCAAGCTCGCCGTGGGCGTGCTGGAAGACGTGGCCCGCTCGGTGCTGCAGAAGGCCGGCCGTTCGCAGGAAGACATCGACTGGCTGGTGCCGCACCAGGCCAACATCCGGATCATGCACGGCACGGCGAAGAAGCTGAAGCTGCCGCTCGAGAAGGTGGTGGTCACGGTCGACGAACACGGCAACACGTCGGCCGCGTCGATCCCGCTCGCACTCGACGTGGCGGTCCGCGCCGGCACCATCAAGCCGGGCGACACCGTGATGCTCGAAGGTGTGGGTGGCGGCTTCACCTGGGGCGCGGTGCTGCTGGACCTGTAGCGTCCACTCACTGCAGATCCTGTCCCGCCTCCGTGCGTGACCTTGATACCGCGCAAGAACAACAGGAAGTGTTGGCATGACTCCGTTTGCATTCGTTTTTCCCGGCCAGGGCTCCCAGACCGTCGGCATGCTCGACGCGTGGGGCGACCACCCGGCCGTCCGTGAGACCCTCGCCGAAGCCTCCGCGGCCCTCGGCGAGGACATCGGCGCCCTGATCGCCCAAGGTCCGAAGGAAACCCTCGACCTCACCACCAACACGCAGCCCGTCATGCTGACGGCCGCGGTGGCGAACCTGCGCGCGTGGCTCGCCGAGACCGGCCTGCAGCCCGCGGTCGTGGCCGGCCACTCGCTCGGCGAGTACTCGGCGCTGGTCGCCGCCGGCGCGCTGACGCTGGCCGACGCGCTGCCGCTCGTGCGCTTCCGCGCCCAGGCGATGCAGGAAGCCGTGCCGGTGGGCGCGGGCGGCATGGCCGCCATCCTCGGGCTCGACGCCCAGGCCGTGCGCGACGGCTGCGCCGAGGCGGCGGCCGCTGCCGGCGAGGTGGTCGAGGCGGTGAACTTCAACGACCCGAAGCAGATCGTGATCGCCGGCACCAAGGCCGCGGTCGAGAAGGCCTGCGAGGTGCTGAAGGCCAAGGGCGCCAAGCGCGCGCTGCTGCTGTCGGTGTCCGCCCCGTTCCATTCGAGCCTGATGAAGCCCGCGGCCGACCGGTTGAAGGAACGTCTGGCCAGCACCACGATCACAACGCCCGTGATTCCCGTGATCAACAACATCGACGTGGCGGTGCAGGCCGACCCGGACGCCATCCGTGACGCCCTCTACCGCCAGGCCTTCGGCCCGGTGCGCTGGGTGGAGACGGTCCAGGCGATCCGCGCCCGTGGCATCCTCCACGTCATCGAGTGCGGCCCGGGCAAGGTGCTCGCCGGCATGGTCAAGCGCATCGAGGCGGACGCCACCGGGGCGCCGCTGTTCGACCCGGCCTCGCTGGCCGAAGCAAAGGGGATGCTGTCATGAGTGAAGTTTCGGTGGTCGGGCAAGTCGCCCTGGTCACGGGCGCGTCGCGTGGCATCGGCCGCGCCATCGCGGTCGCGCTGGCCAAGGCGGGCCTGAAGGTGATCGGCACGGCCACGACCGAAGCCGGCGCCCAGGCCATCACGCAGGGCCTCGCGGGCCACGAAGGCTCGCGCGGCATCGTGCTGAACGTCAACGACGCCGCCGGGCTGGATGCCGCGGTGGACGGCATCGTCAAGGAATTCGGCGCGCTGCACGTGCTGGTGAACAACGCCGGCATCACGCGCGACACGCTGTCCATGCGCATGAAGGACGACGACTGGGACGCGGTGCTCGACACCAACCTCAAGGCCGTCTTCCGCGCCAGCCGCGCCGCCATCAAGCCCATGATGAAGCAGCGCTACGGCCGCATCGTCAACATCACGTCCGTCGTCGGGGCCAGCGGCAACGCCGGCCAGGCGAACTACGCGGCCGCCAAGGCGGGTGTCGCCGGCATGACCCGTTCGCTCGCCCGCGAGCTGGGCAGCCGCGGCATCACCGTCAACTGCGTGGCCCCCGGGTTCATCGAGACGGACATGACCAAGGAATTGTCGGAAGCGCAGACCGCCTCCCTGCTCGGGCAGATCCCCCTCGGCCGGCTCGGTTCGGCCCAGGACATCGCCCATGCGGTGGCGTTCCTCGCTTCCCCGCAGGCCGGCTACATCACCGGCAGCGAACTGCATGTCAACGGTGGCATGTACATGAATTGAACCCGGGCGCCGGAATGGCGTCCGTTTCATCCGGTTTTCAAGCCCGACCGGCACGTCCTGGGGGTGTCTCGAAGCAGACACCTCACAAGCCGTAGAATCTCGGGCTGTCCAAGCAAACCCTCCTGGAGGAGTCATGAGCGATATCGAAGCACGTGTGAAGAAAATCATTGCCGAGCAACTCGGCGTGCCTGAGGCCGATGTGTCCAACGAGAAGGCCTTCGTGGCCGATCTGGGCGCCGACTCTCTCGACACCGTGGAACTGGTGATGGCGCTGGAAGACGAGTTCGGCATCGAGATCCCCGACGAAGAAGCGGAGAAGATCACGACCGTCCAGCTCGCGATCGACTACGCGCTGAAGAACCAGAAGGCCTGAGGGCCTCGTCCTCCAATCACTGCATCAAGCGTATGACCCGTCGTCGCGTCGTCGTCACTGGCCTCGGCCTCATCAGCCCCGTGGGCAACACGGTGGCCGAAGGCTGGGCCAACATCCTGGCCGGGCGTTCCGGCATTGACTCCATCACCAAGTTCGATGCGTCGAACCTGGCCTGCCGTTTCGCGGGCGAAGTGAAGGGGTTCAATGTCGAGGACTACTTCCCGGCCAAGGAAGCCCGCCACATGGACACCTTCATCCATTACGGATTGGCGGCATCCATCCAGGCGGTGCAGGACGCGGGTCTGCCCACGGGCGACGCGCTGAGTGAGGAAGCAGCCGAGCGCATCGGCTGCATCGTGGGTTCGGGCATCGGCGGCCTGCCGATGATCGAGGAAACCCACGCCGAATTGACGGCACGCGGCCCGCGCCGCGTGTCCCCCTTCTTCGTGCCCGCCTCGATCATCAACATGATCTCCGGGCACGTCTCCATCAAGTTCGGGTTCCAGGGCCCGAACCTCGCCATCGTGACGGCGTGCACCACCGGCCTGCACTCCATCGGTGAAGCCGGCCGCCTGATCGAGTACGGCGACGCCGACGTGATGATCGCCGGTGGCGCCGAATCCACGGTGTCGCCGCTGGGCGTGGGCGGTTTCGCCGCGGCCCGGGCGCTCTCCACCCGCAACGACGATCCCAAGACGGCCTCGCGCCCCTGGGACAAGGACCGCGACGGCTTCGTGCTGGGCGAGGGCGCCGGCGTGCTGGTGCTCGAGGAATACGAACACGCGAAGAAGCGTGGCGCGAAGATCTACGCCGAGCTCTCGGGCTTCGGCATGGGCGGTGACGCGTTCCACATGACCGCCCCGAACGTCGACGGCCCCAAGCGGTCGATGAAGGCGGCCCTGCGCAACGCCGGCATCAACGCCGACCAGGTCCAGTACCTGAACGCCCACGGCACGTCCACGCCGCTCGGCGACGTCAACGAAACGAACGCGGTGAAGCTGGCGTTCGGCGACCATGCGAAGAACATGGTGCTGAGCTCCACGAAGTCGATGACCGGGCACCTGCTCGGCGGTGCCGGTGGCATCGAATCGGTCTTCACCGTGCTGGCCCTCCATCACCAGGTGGCCCCGCCCACGATCAACATCTTCAACCAGGATCCCGAGTGCGACCTGGATTACTGCGCGAACACCGCGCGGGAGATGAAGATCGAGTACGCCGTGAAGAACAACTTCGGCTTCGGCGGCACGAACGGCACCCTGGTCTTCAAGCGCGTCTAAGCACCGCCGCGCGCGGGCCATGCAGGCGCCTCCGGCCGTCTCCCTTTCCGTGTCCCGCTTCGGCGCCTGGCGCGGCCTCTGCCTGATGGCGGCGCTGGCCGCCGTCGGGGCAGCGTCCGCATGGGCGTGGGCCCGGTTTCCGGCGGAACCTTTTGGCGTGGCCTGGGTCATGCTGTCGCTGGCTGCCGCGGCGTGGGCCTGTCGCGCGCCTGCGCCGTTCCACCTCCGCTGGGATTCGCAAGCCTGGCTCGTCGATGGCCGTGCCGGTTCGCTGACGGTCGCCTTCGACGCGGGCAACGGCGTGCTGCTGCGCTTCCTGCCCGACGGCGCCCGGTTCGCCCGGTGGCTGCCGGTGCAGCGCGCCGGGCACGAGCCGGCGTGGCACGCGCTGCGCTGCTCGCTCCATTCCGCCCGCCCGTCCGCCCTGCGGCCGGCCGCCGACCTCTGATTGCGCCTGTATGAGCACCCCTGACGCAGACGCCCCCCTCATCGAGCGAGTCAAGCGCGGCGACGTGAAGGCGTTCGAGATGCTGGTCGTGAAGTACCAGCGCCGCATCGAACGCCTGATCGGCCGCATGGTGCGCGACGTCGACCTGGTGCCGGACATCGCCCAGGAGACCTTCATCCGCGCCTACCGGGCCATTCCGCAGTTCCGCGGCGAGAGCCAGTTCTACACCTGGCTCTACCGCATCGCGGTGAACACCGCGAAAAAGGCCCTGGTGGGCCTCAAGCGGGATCCGATCGTGACGGAATCCGCGCGCGCGTCCCGGGATGACGACGATGAAACTTCCCGCGTGGAGAATGAACTAACCGACGGCGAAACGCCCGAAGCAGTGTTGGCCAGCAAGGAAATCGCCGCCGCGGTGAACGCGGCGATCGAGGCGCTGTCCGATGACCTCCGGCAGGCGATCACGCTTCGCGAGATCGAAGGCCTGAGCTACGAGGAGATCGCCGAGTTGATGGATTGCCCGATCGGCACCGTCCGCTCGCGCATCTTCCGGGCGCGCGAGGCCATCGCGCAGCGGTTGCGGCCGCTGCTCGACACGCGGGAAGGGGAACGCTGGTGACGGTGCTTCCCGGGGCCGTTTCGGGTCCGAAGGATGAAGGGGGCCGCCTCCGGGTGGCCGCTGGGTATGGTTTGATGGTTGGAGATGGTGATGTCGCAACGCTCTGAAGGCAATCTGCCGCCGATGGACGATCTGTCGGCGCTCATGGACGGTGAACTCGGTGCTTCCGAGGTGGCCCGCGCCTGCGCGCGCTGGCGCGACGACCCGGCCGCGCGCGAGACGTGGCACGCCTACCAGCTGATCGGCGACGTGCTGCGCTCCGATGACCTCGCTGCGCCGGCCTCCCGCGACCTCGACTTCCTGGCAGCGCTGCGCTCGAAGCTCGCCGAGGAACCCGTGGTGCTCGCACCCCAGCCCGCCGCCGAGGTGGCCGAGCCCCATCCGCTGCCGGCGGTGGCGAACGCCCAGGCCGGCGGCCATGCCGTCTGGCGCAACTGGCGCACGCCCGCCGCCGTGATGGCGGGCTTCGCGGTGGTGGCGAGCGTGCTCGTCGTCACGCGCCTGCCCGGTGGCCCCGAGGCGGGCGGCACCGTGGTGGCAGGCGCCCGCACCACGCCGTCGTCCATCACGCTGGCCGCGTCACCCGGGGCCAGCAACGTGCCGGGCTTCGATCTCCCGTCCGACAGCCCGCAGATCGTGCTCGACGGCAAGCTGATCCGGGACGCCCGCCTCGACGAATACCTCGCTGCCCACAAGAAGTTCGGTGGCAGCTCCGGCCCCGGCGCCCCGTCGGGGTTCCTGCGCAATGCCGCTGCCATCACCAACAACACCGCGACGGCGGGCCGCTGATTCATGCTGACGCCTTCCGCGCGGTTCCGACTGTCCTGGCTCACCCTGTTCTGGGTGGCGGCGCTCCCCGCCCAGTTCGTGCACGCGCAGAGCGCGCTCCAGAGCGGCGACGCCCT
>Ga0247823_10000381_pt1 | contig 38430 bp, 36 predicted proteins | sample 13C_PalmiticAcid_2_FD_192426 | JGI IMG/M metagenome (GOLD analysis project Ga0247823, IMG submission 192426) | Soil microbial communities from agricultural site in Penn Yan, New York, United States - 13C_PalmiticAcid_Day30 | ecosystem: Environmental > Terrestrial > Soil > Agricultural land... | reverse complement strand
TTCTTAATGTTTGCGGTTGTCGTCGTCTTTTTCTTTTTTATGAACTTTGTGGCGCTCAAACCGCTGACCAAAGTTCTTGTCGAACGCGATGAGCGCATCGACGGACGCCTTGAAAAATCTCGCGTTGCCGCGGAAGAGGCTCAAGCGCTCGAAGCGAATGTGGCGTCTAGCCTCAAAGACGCACACCGCGATGCCGCCGCCGATTACGCCAAACTTAAAGCCGAAGCTCTGCAAAAACAATCGGCGCTTTTGTCGCAAGCCCGCGAAGAAGCCCAAACTAAAATTCAACAAGTCCGTCAAGAAGTTGCCAGCAGCGTGAGCGGAGAACTTGCCAAAGTTTCTTCGGAAATTCCCGCGCTCGCAAAACTCGTGATGGATCGTGTTCTTCTCGATCGCAGTGGCGCAAAATCGAACAAGCCCGCGATGAGCAATCCGGAGGCATAAACACATGGCAGTTGGTGGAACTCACGCAATCGGACCTGGACTCCCAGAACTCGTCGCACTCCTTAACCTCGGCGTGGTTGTCGCGGTCGTTTATTTCGCTGGCCGTCGCGGCATCAAAGCAGCTGTTGCAAGCCGCTCGGAAACCATCGCCAAAAACTTGACTACCGCTCGCGAAGAACTCGCCGCGGTGGAAGCGCGTCTTGCGAAGGCCAACAATGAGTACAAAGATCTTGCCGCACGCAAGCTCGACGTGATCGAGTCCGTTCGCGCAGAAGGCGAACGCATTGCTCGTCAGATTTTAGAAGAAACCAAAAATAGCGCCGCTCAAGTTTTGGCCGACGCCGAACTCTCCGCGAAATCCGAAGTCACGAACGCTGCCCGCAAAATCCGCGCAAGCCTCGTTGAGCAAACTTTCGAAGTGACCCTGGACCAGCTCGAAGGCTCGACCGCCAAGGCCCACGAACAGAAGACCGAAATCCACGACAAGCTTTTTGAAAAGTTTGTAAACGAAATTCCGTCGCAACTTAAAAACGCTGGGAGCCCACGGTAATGGCACACAATCACGTCCTCGCAAAACGTTACGCAAAAGCCTTGAGACTGCTCGTCTCTTCGACTGACGAAGCCGCCAAAATTTTGCCGTCGCTTCAAAAAGTCGCAACGGCGATTTCGGAGAGCAAACAGCTCACCGAACTTTTGAACTCGGACGCCTTTTCGGCCACCGAAAAGCAGAAGGTCCTCAAAGAGATTCTTACAGGCGCCGACATCAAGGGCACCTTGTCTGACTACATCCTTAAAGTTGTGGAGTTCGGCCGTGCGCCGATCATTCCGCAAGTTGCTCAGTACTTCACCAAGCTGGTGCACGAAGAACAAGGCACGCTCGACGTCCGGGTGGAATCCGCCATGGAATTGTCGAAGCAACAGGAGGATAGGCTTCGGGTCGAACTCGAAAAAGCCACCGGAAAAAAGTTCTTAGTGCACACCGTGGTGAACCCGCAGCTGCTCGCCGGATTGCGCGTGGAGCTGATGGGCAAGACCTTAGATGGTTCGCTGAGAACATTGCTAGCGAGCATGAAGCAAGGCCTGCTCGATAAAGGCGCTTAAGGATCTCTTAACTAAGTAAAAATCTGGCACCGAGGGGAACTCGGTGAGCAGGCGACCAAGAAAGGAAAATGCAGGAATGCAACAAATCAGGGCAGAAGAAATCAGTGCGATTATTAAGAAGCAAATCGCAGACTACGACACGCGCGTAGAGCTTAACGAAACAGGAACGATCCTCTCCGTCGGTGACGGGGTTGCGCGTGTACACGGTCTCCAAGGTTGTATGGCCGGCGAGCTGCTCGATTTCGGCAACGGCCTTTACGGTCTTGCGCTGAACCTTGAAGAAGACAACGTCGGTGCCGCCATTTTCGGTTCGGACGCTTCGGTTCGTGAAGGCGATACCGTGAAACGTACCGGTAAGATCATGCAGGCCCCTGTGGGCAAAGAAGTTCTGGGACGTGTACTCAACGCGATCGGTGCTCCGATCGACGGCAAGGGCGCGCTCGGCACCAAAGAAACTCGCGCGGTAGAAACCAAAGCTCCCGGCATCGTAAAACGTCAACCTGTAACTCAGCCGCTGCAAACCGGTATCAAAGTTATCGACGCTCTGATTCCGATCGGTCGCGGTCAACGCGAACTTATCATTGGTGACCGTCAGACAGGCAAAACCGCCGTGGCTCTCGACACCATTGTGAACCAAAAAGGCAAAGGCGTTTACTGCGTTTACGTAGCGACCGGTCAAAAACAATCGACCGTAGCTCAAGTAGTCGAAAAACTCCGTGCCGCTGGCGCGCTTGACTACACGGTGATCGTAGCAGCTACCGCTTCGGACACCGCACCCCTTCAGTACATCTCTCCGTATGTGGGCGTGACGATCGCCGAGTGGTTCCGTGATAACGGCATGCATGCTCTCATCGTGTACGATGACCTTACCAAACAAGCGCAAGCTTACCGTCAGTTGTCGCTTCTGCTCCGTCGTCCTCCGGGTCGCGAAGCTTATCCCGGCGACGTTTTCTATCTCCACAGCCGTCTCCTTGAGCGCGCCGCAAAACTTTCGGACGCCGAAGGCGGTGGTTCGCTTACCGCATTGCCGATCATCGAAACCCAAGCGGGCGACGTTTCGGCTTACATTCCGACCAACGTGATTTCGATCACCGACGGTCAGATCTTCCTCGAAACGGACCTTTTCTACTCGGGTATCCGTCCGGCCGTGAACGCCGGTCTCTCGGTATCTCGCGTAGGTGGTAACGCGCAAACCAAAGCGATGAAAAAAGTTGCTGGTCCGCTCCGTCTCGAACTCGCTCAGTTCCGTAACCTTCAAGCCTTCGCAGCTTTCGGTTCGGACCTCGACGCTGCCACTAAGAAACAGCTCGAGCGCGGCCTGCGTCTGCAGGAAGTTTTGAAGCAAGGTCAGTTCCAACCCCTCGACGTCGAAAAAGAAGTTGTGGTGGTTTACGCCGTCACGAACGGCTACCTCGACGACATCGCGGTAGACAAAGTTCGTGCCTTCGAAGACGGTCTCTTGGCGTTCCTCGATTCGAATGCCAAAGAGCTCGTGGAGTCGCTCTCGAAATCGAAAGCTCTCGACGACAAAACGCTTCCGCTCCTGAAACGCGCCCTCGAAACTTACAAGAGCAACTTTTTAGCTCAAGCTTAAGGGAAGAAGTAGGAAAGACTGAATGGCTTCATTAAAAGACATCCGGAGGCGAATCTCGAGTGTGAAAAGCACTCAGCAGATTACCAAAGCGATGAAGATGGTAGCTGCGGCACGCTTAAGGCGCGCTCAAGAAACCATCAACGGCGCTCGACCGTTTGCCGAACACATTGAAGGTCTCACGCAACGTATCCTTACGGATCTCGCTGCGGGCGTCGAAGCCGGCAAGCGTGAAGAGTTTTTGTCGAGTCTGCACCCGCTGCTCTCGGGCGGCAGTGGTGTGAGCCAAAGCGACGAACAAGATCTCGTCGATGGCGCGACTCAATCCACCAAGCGCGTGGCGCTCATCGTGGTGACTTCGGACAAGGGCCTTTGCGGTGGTTACAACACCAACGCGATTCGCAATGCCGTTCGTCACTACGAAGAACTGCAGTCGGAAGAGTCGGTGAAACCCGATCTCTATTTCGTCGGTAAAAAAGGTTTTGAGTTCTTTAAAAAGAACGGCATCGAAGGCCACTGGTTCAAGGATTTTTGGACCGGAGCGTTTTCTTCGCAAAACACCGATGCGATTGCACGCTACTTTGTAGACAAGTTTGTTGCTGGTGAATTCGACCGCGTAGAAGTTTGCTACACCGAATTTCGCACGGCGCTCACCCAGATCGTCAGCTACAAAGTGCTCTTGCCTCTGGGCGCGAGCGCATCGACCGAAACCGCTGCGGATTCGGAAACCAGTGCCGAAATCATTTACAAGCCGGGCCGCAAGGAACTGCTTAGCAAACTGATTCCGAAACAAGTAGCGATGCAGTTTTTCCGTGTCTTTGCCGACTCGATGGCCAGTGAATTTGGCGCGCGTATGACGGCAATGGACAGCGCAACCACCAACGCAAAAGATATGATCGCAAGCCTCACCCTAGAAGCAAACCGCGTACGACAGGCGGCGATCACCACCGAACTTATGGAAATTGTCAGTGGGGCAGAAGCCCTCAAGGGTTAAGGAGATATAGATAAATGGCAACTCGTGTTTCAAAAGATGTAGGACAAGTTCTGCAAGTCTTGGGTCCGGTAGTAGACGTTCAATTTGATGTGGATGCTCTGCCAGCCATGTACTCGGCCCTCAAAACTACCAACAAAGCGATCGACGATCGCGAGGGCAACCTCGTTCTCGAAGTTGCTCAGCACCTTGGTGAAGGTACCGTTCGTTGTATCGCGATGGACGCCACCGAAGGCCTCGTGCGCGGACAAGAAGTGGTCAACACCGGCGCGCCTATTCAGGTGCCCGTGGGCGATAACGTTCTTGGTCGTATTCTCAACGTTACCGGCGAAGCGATCGACGGTGGCGAAGAAGTGAAGTCTGAAAAGACCTACCCCATTCACCGCAAACCACCTGAGTTCAAAGACCTCGCCGTTATCGCCGAGCCTCTCTGGACCGGCATTAAAGTAGTAGACCTTCTCGCTCCTTACGCTAAGGGCGGAAAGATCGGCCTCTTCGGCGGTGCGGGTGTAGGCAAAACGGTACTCATTCAGGAACTCATCCGTAACGTAGCTACTGAGCACGGTGGTTATTCCGTATTCGCGGGCGTGGGTGAACGTACTCGTGAAGGTAACGACCTCTGGCTCGAGATGCAGGAATCCGGCGTTATCAAAAAAGCTGCCCTCGTCTTTGGTCAGATGAACGAACCCCCCGGCGCTCGTGCGCGCGTGGCGCTCACTGGTCTTTCGATCGCAGAATATTTCCGCGACGAACAGAACCAAGACGTTCTGCTCTTCATCGACAACATCTTCCGCTTTACCCAAGCGGGTTCGGAAGTGTCGGCTCTTCTCGGTCGTATCCCTTCGGCCGTAGGTTACCAGCCTACCCTCGCCACTGAGATGGGCGCCATGCAAGAGCGCATCACCTCGACCACCAAAGGATCGATCACTTCGGTACAGGCCGTTTACGTACCTGCGGACGACTACACCGACCCTGCTCCGGCAACGACCTTTACTCACCTTGATGCGACAACGAACTTGTCGCGTGAGATCTCGGAGATGGGCATTTACCCTGCGGTAGATCCTCTCGCGTCGACCTCGCGTCTCCTCGCTCCTGAAGTTGTTGGCGACAACCACTACAAAGTGGCTCGCGGCGTTCAGGTGATTCTGCAGCGCTACAAAGAACTCCAAGATATCATCGCGATTCTTGGTATGGACGAACTTTCGGACGGCGACAAACTTGTGGTGTCGCGCGCACGTAAGGTTCAGCGTTTTCTCTCGCAGCCTTTCTTCGTAGCAGAGCAGTTCACGGGTCTCGTGGGCAAGTACGTTCAGATCGAAGACACCGTTCGCGGTTTCCAAGAAATCGTCGACGGTAAGCATGACCACCTGCCAGAACAAGCGTTCTATATGGTGGGCACGATCGAAGAAGCTGTAGAAAAAGCTAAGACGTTGGTCTAGTCGGTATGACTAGACAGCGTGTCGGGTAACTTACCCGACACCTGACAAATAGGAGTTAATATGGAACTCAGTGTGATCACACCTCAGCGTAAAGTCGTCGAAGGCGTAAAAATCACGGAACTCTTTGCTCCCGGCATCGAGGGTCAACTCGACATTCTGCCGAATCACGCGAACCTCGTGACGGAACTCGAAACGGGCGTGCTGCGCTGGAAAACCTCTGACGGTCGCAGCAATGCGGCCGCCGTGTCGTACGGCTGGCTCGAAGTGAACGGAAGCCGGATTACCGTGCTCGCCGACGTGGCCGAAATGGGTTCTGACATCAGTGTTGAGCGTGCCAAAGCTGCCGAAGGCAAGGCCCGCAAGGCCATCGAAAGTGGTGGTCTTGATGATTCGGATTTCAGAAAACAAGAACTCAAGCTTCAGCGCGCGATGGCGCGCCAAGCTTCGATTTCGTAGTTCGCGACGGTTTCAACCGGACGGTTGCCAGGTAATTTACCTGGCACGCCGACTATTTTATGTCTAAGAAAAAGAGCACCGCGAAGACGATGTTTTTCTGCACGGAGTGCGGAGAATCCAGCCCCAAATGGCAGGGACGCTGTCACCAGTGCGGCGCCTGGAACTCTTTTGTCGAAGAAAAGATCATCGAGCCTGCGGGCGGCGCTGGTCCCAGCGGTCGTGCCCAAGGCCCTGTAGAACCCCTCAAAATTGCCGGCCTCTTTCACGAAAGTGAAGAAACCGCCTCGCGTGAAAAGCGCGTGTCCTCGGGCTTTAAAGAAGTCGATCGCGTGCTCGGCGGAGGATTCTTCCACGGCTCGCTCGTGCTTCTCGGCGGTGAGCCTGGCATTGGCAAGTCCACCATTCTCTTGCAGATCGTTGGCGCGCTAGCCACACGTGGCTCCAAGTGCCTTTACGTCAGCGGTGAAGAATCTCAGTCGCAAGTCGCCTCGCGCGCCACGCGCCTGGGCATTGCGGACTCCGCGCAGATCGGTTTTCTTTCCACCTCTTCGCTCGAGTCGGCGCTGCAACTCGCCAACGATTATCAGCCACAATTTCTCATCGTCGATTCGGTGCAAACTCTAGAGTCAGATCAATTTGATTCAGCAGCCGGCACGGTGTCGCAGATTCGCGAAGTCACGCACGCGCTAATGAAATACGCCAAGAGTCGCGGCGTGACCACAATCCTTGTGGGCCACGTGACCAAAGAGGGATCCATCGCCGGGCCCAAACTTCTTGAGCACATGGTGGATGCGGTATTTTATTTTGAACAAGCCACGAGCGGTGGTTATCGGCTCCTCCGCGGACAAAAAAATCGCTTCGGTCCCACCAACGAAATCGCGGTGCTTGAGATGAGTGGCCGGGGTCTCGTGGAGGTCGACAATCCTTCAGAGAGATTTCTCGCCGAGAGATCTAAAGAAATGGCCGGCTCGTCGATTGTTGCACACCTCGAGGGCACACGCCCCTTTCTCACCGAAGTGCAGGCGCTCACGCAGCGCTGCTATAGCGGATTTCCGCGTCGCACGGTGCAGGGTGTGGATCAAAACCGCATCTCGGTGTTGATGGCCGTGGCGGAAAAGGCCCTGAAGCTGAATTTTGCTGAGCAGGATGTTTATTTTAAAGTTGCCTCGGGCGCACGCGTGGTAGAGCCCGCCGCGGACTTGGCGATTCTCTTTGCCCTGGTGTCGGCGCTCAAGAATGAAGCGCTCCCGCCAGACATGCTCCTCATTGGCGAAGTGGGACTCGGGGGAGAGATTCGCTCCACCACGGGCATCGAAGCGCGCCTCAAAGAAGCGCGCAACGTGGGCCTTGCCCGCGCCGTCGTGCCTAAGTGGAATCTCAAAGAAGCCAAGCATGTCGAAGGCGTTAAGGTGATCGCGGTGTCCACCGTGGCTGAGCTCGCGGACATCGTGAGCCGATCCTCTGTCAATTTTTAGATCTTATTAGTGCGACGTCGACTCGCTCTTCGCCGTTTCGGTGAGCGTGCGGTGTTTTCGGCTTTTGAGCGTCTCTAGCGTGCGGTCGATGTTGTTATTCACCTCGATGTAAATGTACGAAAGCAGGTTTTCGTAGCGCGCGTGAATCTGCGCAGCGAAGTCAGGGTTCGCCTCCATAAAATCCGGATCGATGATATTGATGCGCATGCGCTCGCGCAAGTCGGTGAGCGTTTCGCTGGGGCGGTTGCGGGGATCGCGATCGGCGTACCAGCGGCCGTAGCGATTGAGCGTGCGCAGCTCGGGGTTTAGCAGTGCAAAGAAGACTTCGGCGTCTTCGCGTGCCATGCGGATGCAGCCTCCCGAATCGGGCGTGCCGAGGGCATCGTAGTGCGAGAGCGTGGTGCCGTGAAAGGCGTAGCCGCTCCAGGATTTTAGGAGGTCCTTGCCGGCGTTGTCGATGAATACCGAAAAGGGCATCTCGGGGCCGATGTCGGCGCCTACGGGGCGGTAGGTTTTCGAGTGGTGCAGCGGGTTCAGATAAATCGGAGCAAAAGCACCGCTGGGTGTCGTGGGGTGTTCCCACTGGTCGCGCGCGGGTACAAAGCGTTTGCGATAGGTCGCGCTCGAAACGGCAAAAACGAATTCGAGCTGATCGTTTACCCACACGGCCATGAACTCCACTGGAGTGGGATCGTAAACGATTGAGTGCGATTCGCGTCGTTCCGAATAAAACGTCACTTCAGGAAAAATCGCTCGACGCTCGAGCAGCTCGCCTTCGTTGCTGCGCGATTCAAAAACGCGGAAGACGTCAACACGAATGTGCGGGCTCGTGGCGGCGAGCTCTTTGGCGCGCGCCAGGAGTTCTTCTTGCGTCCAGGTTTTTCCCGCGGCATGTGCAGCGACATAAGTGGCCTCGGGCTGCGAAGAAAAATGATCAGGGGATGCGTCGTCTGCGATCTCCGAAGCCGTGGCAGGATAACGAGTGGCGCTCGAAAGCGTGGCGTTTTGAGCATAAAAAATCACGGCCACCACTGACAAAGCGATGGTCACTCGGGCAGCTTTTACGGCGAAATGAGACACGTCTAGATCCCCCTCTGTACAGAGATACAAAAGGTGTGCCTGGCTAAGCGCCCGTTTTTGGGTACAGAGACGGGCCTAAAGCGGGATTTTTTGTACAGAAAACCTGGAAATGTCTAGAATTTCGGCGCTAGGAAAATCAAGCACTTAAAAAGGCTTACTTCAAGCTAAGTGTCTGAATTTATGTGAAAAAGCTTTTTGACTCATTTTAAGCCCGTCGCTATCAAAGAACAGCTCGGAAACGGGGGCTAAGAGTGGGGAGACGTTCGCAGTCCAAGAGCAAATTCCGCATTGTCGCGATGAGCGACGGTGGTTGAAGGAAGACTCCAATTCTTCAACGGTCACACCAAAAAAGGTTCGCAAGAGACGTGCTCTCTTGCGGACCTTTTTTTAGTTGAGGTTTAATTCGGCCACCATTTTTTAAAAGGAATTTTCTTTGCGAGCGTGTATTCGCAGAGGATTTCAACGCTCTCATCGATAGATCCCACGTCTGTCCAGTGAACGACTTCGACTTTGTTGAAAAGCCGGGATTCGTCGTCACCGTAAAGGGTGGCCGAGAGACCTCGCTTCTGGTTACGGTAGGAGCTGTACATCAGTTTGTAGTTTTTTGGATCACCGTTGCCAGCGCGTCCGCCACCCGCAAAACTCATCTCAATATTTTCGGATTCCATCGCTAGGGCAAAAGACTTGATGCCATTCGATTTGGCATCGTCAAAGCTGACCTCTACTGCACGCAGGCCTTGGCATTGCGGAGCCGGGATCAGATCTAGGGACCGCGTTTCGCTGCGCAGGGCGAACGCCTGCGGAACCAGGGCAAGGGACAAGAACAGATAAACAGATTTCATAAGACCTCCTCTTCCTCTCAAGTCGAAGTCAGGATTAGCAGAAGGCAACTACGATTTCAGCCACTGGAGGACGTATTCTTTGTACTCGGCCTTTTGGTAGATGTTTGAGTGATCGGCATCAAAGACTTTGAGCGTGGCCGCCGGGTTTGCGGACTTGAGTTTTACAGACTGCGAGCAGGGAGACACGGTGTCGTGCTGTCCGTGCAGGAGCAAAATCTTTCCTTGAAACGTTTCCACGACTTTTCCACAAGCAAAGTCTTTGCCGAGCAAGATGTAATCGGGCAGGTGCTTGGTGCCGAGAATCTCACGAATGTCGAAGTATGAGGACTCAAGGATGAGAGCCTGAAAAGGACGTCGCGCCGCAAGGTCACAGGCCACGCCGCCACCCAGTGAGCGGCCGTAAACGCTAATCCGACGTTCATCGACATAGCCCGTGCGTAGAGCTTCGTCGTAAAAATAACACAAGTCGCGATTGATAAGGCTTCGCTCGGGATGACCGCCCGCTTCGCCAAACCCGCGATATTCGCACACAAGCAGGGCATAGCCCGCAGCCACCAGGTGCTCGAGCCACGCAGTGGCCTCTTGAATGGTGGCGCCGTTGCCATGGGTGTATATGACAAGTGGATAAGGCTTGGAAAACTTTTCATCTGGAACAAAGAGATGAGCAAAAGTCTTGCGTTCGCGCACTTCGGGATTTTCGCGGCTAAAGAAGCGTACCAAAAAAGATCCCATCCAGAGTTCCCACCAATGGCGAGCTTCGAGATGGCGAACGAAGATGTGTTTGGGTTTGATTTGTGAAACGACGTCGGGCTGTGAAGAGTGTTCTTTGCCGAAATAGGGTCTATTGAAAATGCGCATGTGCACATAGGTCATGAGCCCCACGGCAGAAAGAGCCAGCAAAAGAGTGATCACACTAAGGAACGTCATCATCGTGTAGGGGTACCTTTCCTAAATGAAATGATTTGCGACGCCGTAGCTCATCGACGAGCGCACGCTGCAAATGGTGGCGCATCTTAAGGCTTTCACGGTCAATACGAGCATTGTCGAGAGCCTCGGTTTCCATGCCCTCGAGGTGTCTGGGGGGTAAAAACTTGATGCTCCACTTGATGGGCAGGGGAATCAAGTTGAGAGGCAGGGGAATGTCTGTTCCGATGATTTTGTTAAAGATGCGAATGCGGCCAAGGTTGATATTGCTTTCTTCGGCGCCCACAATCACGCACGGCACAATAGGCGCTCCGGTGATCAGTGCGGCGCGCGCAAAGCCACCGCGAAAATCCTGCAAACGATAGCGCCGCCGGGTGGGCTTGAAGTTGCCGCCCTCGCCTTCGGGAAAAAGAATCAACGCTTCGTCACGCTGCAGAGACATGAGCGTGGCATTGAAATCGGCACGTATCAAGCCGAAGTGTTTGCGCAGGGGCTCGAGGCCGTCACTCTTGAACCACAATTTGTGCGCAAGAATTTGTGGGGCCGTGTCACGTACTTTTTTGATTTCGTTTGCGAGGATGATCGCATCGAGTCCTGCGAAGCCGGAGTGGTTGGCGACGCAAATCATGCGCCCGCTTGTGGGGATGTGCTCAAGGCCGTGCACCTCGAGACGCAAATACTTGACCAAAAAATCTAACGCTTTTTGGCTCAAGTCGGGGACTTTCATGATGTGGCTCACTCTAGCACAGGGGGCCAGGGCTTCGCCCACCCTCCCTTGAGCATTTCTGAACATAGATCTAGAACGGAGTCCCATGAAATACCTATTGGCGATCGATCAGGGAACCTCCTCTAGCCGGGCCGTCATCTACAATGAAAATTTCGAAGTTGTCGGTGTGGGGCAAGAAGAATTTCCCCAGCATTTCCCCCAGCCTGGCTGGGTGGAACACTCGCTCGACGAAATTTGGAATTCCGTTTCGTCTTCGGTACGCACCGCCCTCGATGTGGCCAAGCAAAAAGAAAGCTCCTTTTCTCCGCATCTGATCGCTGCCATCGGCATCACCAACCAGCGTGAAACCTTTGGCCTGTGGGATCGCACCACCGGCAAGCCCGCCGCTCGGGCCATCGTGTGGCAATGCCGCCGCTCGCAAAAAATTTGCGAGGCGCTGAGAAAAACCGCTGCGGGCAAAGAGCTGAAAAAAATCACAGGCCTGGTGCTCGACCCCTATTTTTCGGGCACCAAACTTCGGTGGCTTCTGGAGAGCGACGCCAAGATCGCGCGCGCGGCCAAAGGTGGCGAGCTGTGTTTTGGCACCATGGATACCTATCTTGTTTACAAACTTAGCGGTGGCCAGGCGCACGTCACCGACACTTCCAACGCCTCGCGCACCATGCTCATGGACCTGCGTCGCCGTGAGTGGAGTCCCGCGGCCCTGCGCACGCTAAAAGTGCCCAAAGAAATTTTGCCTCAGATTCTTGCGAGCGATGCGCTTTTTGCCAAAACTCAGGGGCTCAAGTTTTTGCCCGATGGCATTCCGGTGCACGGCGTGCTGGGCGATCAACAATCGGCTCTCTTTGGTCAGGCCTGCTTTGCGCGGGGTGAGGCCAAGATCACCTATGGCACGGGTGCGTTCATGCTCGTGAATTCAGGTTCGAAGCCCAAGCCCTCCAAGACCGGCGTCTCCACCGTGGCGTGGACTCTGGGCAAACAAAGCACTTACGCCGTTGAAGCTTCGGTATTCATCGCGGGAGCGGCGGTGCAGTGGCTGCGCGATGGAATGCAGATGATCGCAAAGAGTTCGGACATCGAACAACTGGCCGCCTCTGTGCCTTCGAGCGAAGGGGTTTTCTTTGTGCCTGCCCTCACCGGACTCGGATCGCCCTACTGGGCGCCTTCGGCGAAAGGCCTGATCGGCGGACTCACGCGCGGCTCCACCAAAGCGAACCTTGCGCGAGCTTGCCTCGAGGGGATTGCCCATTCCGTGGGTGATGTTTTTGAATCACTGATGAAAGACGCTTCGGTGAAAGCCAAATCGGTGCGCGTCGATGGAGGCGCCTCGCGCAACGGGCTCATGATGCAGTACCAGGCCGACATTTTGCGCTGCCGCATTGAAAGACCTGCGGATGTGGAAACCACAGTGCGGGGCGCGGCTTATGTGGCAGCTCTCGGAGTGGGGCTTGTGAAGAATCTTGCGGAGCTTTCGAAACTTGCGGCGCTCGACAAGTCCTTTGCACCAGAGATGCCCGCCCGCGAAGCCTCGCAGCGCAAGGCCACTTGGACAAAGCGAGTCAAAGCTTCAATCGCTCTTGGATAACTTATTGATCGCAGTACTGATCGCGAATTTGCTGAATGCGGTCAACGTCTTCGGGGCGCGAGCCCTGCTTGAGCGCTTCCCAGCAGGCAGCTTCATCTTTGCATTCGTTGGGCGCTGCCACGCGGGGCCAATACTGGCAGACCCATACCGAGAAGAGGTTGGCGCGGACCACCAAAAATACCGATCCGAAAATCACCACGGCTATGGCCACAAGCAGCACCCATTCCACGAGCACTTGTCCGGCCTGACCCTTGCGCACTTTGACGCCTTCCACCCTCTCCCCCTCAGCGACCCCGACGGCGGGGCCTACTTCTTTAGTAAATCACGAATTTCGCGCAAAAGCGCGACGTCTTCGGGGGTGGCCGGGGTCGGGGCGGCCTTGGCTTCTTCGTGGCGCTTCAAGGTGTTGATCAGCTTTACCAGCAGAAAGACCGCGAAGGCCACGATCATAAAGGAGACGATGTTCTGCAGGAAAAGCCCGTACTTGATGACCGGAGCGCCTGCGGCGGTGGCCTCGGTGAGGTTGGCGTGCTCCGTGCCCGAGAGGTCGATGTAAAGTTGGGAGATGGTGGAAGTGGCCTTGCCGCCCACGATCGAAAGGGGAGGCATCAAGACGTCGTCCACCATAGACTTCACAATGGTGGTAAAGGCACCGCCGATGATGATACCCACGGCCATGTCGACCACGTTGCCCTTGACGGCGAATTCCCGGAATTCTTTTAAAATTGACATAGGGGCCTCCTAAGATCTTATTTGTTCCCACAAGCCTATCACGAGTTTAGAGGGTTTGAAGCACCAATCAAAAGGGGATAGGGTCACCGCGCATGAATCCAAAATTGAAGTCCATCATTTCGGGATATTGGTGGACCGTGCCTCTCCTGATCTTGGTCATCTTCATGTTTGCCCAGGCCTTTATCCCCGAAAAACCCGCCTTCGAAAATCGCCTCGAAACGCGCATCAATCTCGGCATCAAAATGGACACCGCCTCTGGGGACTTTTTGCCCATCACGGCGATACTTCAGGGCAAGCTCAGCGCGGAGGATGATCAGTCCACCCAGCACCGCTTCATCTTGCTCTCGATGTGGGCCACTTGGTGCGCCCCTTGTATCAAAGAACTTCCCCGCCTCTCGGCCGCCAAAGAAAGACTCAAGATCGCGGGCATCTTGCCGCTGCTTGTGAACTACGATTCGGGTGACAAGCAAAAGGTGGTCGCCGAGATTTCGGCTTGGCTCGTGGCTCACTCGGTGAATCTGCCCACGGTTTACGACTTCAACTCGTCACTCAGCGCCGCGCTCGACGTCTCGGCCCTGCCCTTTTCGCTGCTGCTCGATCGCAACGGCAACATCCTGTGGATGCATATGGGCGAGTTGCAGGACGAAGACCTTGCGAACCTCATCGGCACTTATAAAAATAAATAAGCTTCAGTATCCGATCACATGTCCACGGTTGATCACGAGCTCGGGCTTCACTGTGGTGAAAAAGAGCTCTTCAAGCGAGGCCGCCCGGTACAAATTCAAATTGCCGAGTTGACCTTTAACGACCGTGCCCACACGGCTTTCTAGCCCTAGCGCCTTGGCGGCGTTGTGTGTGGAGGCGGCAAAAATCTCGTGCGCTTCCATCCGCAGGGATTTTGCGGCGAGCGTTTGCGTGAAAGACATCGAAGGGTTTGGCGCGGTGCCTGGATTGAAATCTGTTGCGATCGCCAGGCAAGCGCCGGCATCGATCAGCATGCGCGCGTTGGCGTAATCGAGGCCCAAGTAAAACGAGGTGGCAGGCATCAGCGTCGCCACGGTCTGGCTTGTCTCGAGCATTTGGACCGCGGTCTTGTTGATCTTTTGCAGGTGATCGATGGAGCGTGCCCCCATAGCCACAAAGTATTCGCTCGAGCGCAGGTCGCTCAGTTCATCGCAGTGAGCCTTGGCTGCGATGCCTGCTGTCATGGCGTGGCGGGCAAAATCGAGGCTTGTCTCGAGCGAGAAGAAGCCCACTTCAGGAAAGGTGTCGACGTGATCGGCAAGACCTTCGGCGGCGACTGTGGGTAAGATCTCGATCATCTCACGCACAAAGTCGTATTCGGTTTTGCCTTTGGGAATTGCATGGAGACCAAGAAAGGTTGGCGAGATGAGAGGGAGCTGCGCGTCGCTCGAGGCGCGGGTACGGAAGGCTTTGAGCAGACGGAGAAATCGAAGTTCGGATTCGGTCGAATCGGCATAACCCGTTTTGATTTCGACAAAGCCCGTGCCTTCGCGGAGCATGCTTTGAAGCCGTTCTGTTAAGAGCGCGGTGAGCGTTTCGTCGCTCGTCTCTTGTGTGTCGCGAACCGAGTTGTGAATGCCTCCACCCTTGGCTGAGATGGCCTGGTAGGATTCACCAGCCCAGCGCATGAAAAATTCCTTGGCACGATCGCCGCCAAAGAGCGTGTGGGTGTGGGAGTCTACCCACGAAGGCGTTGCGAGGTATTCGCTCGCATCGAGGAGCTCATCCTCAGAACCTTTCTCTAGGTTGAAACCCACGTCGAGAATCAGGCCACTCGCGCGGTCACAGCGCACGTCGATGTTTTTGAATCTTGAGAGGTCGGCGAAGCGTGGTCGGCGTCCGCCATTTTTCGAGAGATCTTGTCCGCTGTAAAGCGTGCGGATGTTTTTGAGCAGCAAATAGGGTTTCATGGTGTCGCCTTCGCCATCGGGATCTTCACCGCATGGTCGCGGGCCCACTGCTGAGCAATGGGATAACCGGCATCGGCGTGGCGCAAGATGCCCATGCTGGGATCTGAGTTAAGCACGCGCTTGAGGCGTCTCTCGGCATCGGTAGTGCCGTCGGCGACAATGACCATACCCGAGTGCTGCGAGTACCCCATGCCCACCCCACCTCCGTGATGCAGACTCACCCACGAGGCGCCATTCACGGCGTTGATCATGGCATTGAGCAGTGGCCAATCGGAGACGGCATCTGAGCCGTCGAGCATGCGCTCGGTTTCGCGGTTTGGTGAGGCCACCGAGCCGCAGTCCAGGTGATCACGGCCGATGACGATTGGCGCTTTGACCTTGCCGCTCGCGACAAGTTGGTTGAGGAGCAAGCCCGCGCGTTCGCGTTCACCGTGGCGCAGCCAACAGATACGCGAGGGCAGGCCCTGGAATTTGACCTTGGGCGCGCCGTTCTGGAGCCAGTTGCGCAGGGTTTTGTTTTCGGGAAAGAGCTCGAGAAGCGCGCGATCGGTGACCGCGATGTCTTCGGGATCTCCACTCAGCGCGACCCAACGAAAGGGCCCGTTGCCCTCGCAGAACATGGGGCGAATATATTCGGGCACAAAACCAGGAATCTCAAAGGCGTCTTGCACGCCTTGAGTTTCGGCCATAGCGCGAATGTTATTGCCGTAGTCGAAGGTGATGGCGCCGCGCTTTTGCAGTTCGCGCATGGCGCGTACGTGCTCGGCCATCGCGGCGAGGCTGAGCTTTTCGTAAGCTTTGGGCTCGCGCGTGCGCATGGCGCTCGCTTCACGCACCGAGAGCGAATCGGGCACATAACCGTTTAGGGGATCATGCGCCGAAGTTTGATCGCTAAGCACGTCGGGCACAAAGTTCAATTCGAGCATGCGACGCAAGGCTTCTCCGGCATGCATGCAGAGTCCGATGCTGATCGGGTTGCCGCGCTCGGCGTTTTCTTTGAGAAGGCGTATCGCTTCACCCAGGGATGAGGCTTTGACATCGAGGTAGGCTTCCTGAATGCGGCGATCGATACGCGTCTCGTCGACTTCAATCATCAGGCACGAAGCTCCGGCGAGCTTGGCCGCAAGCGGCTGCGCCCCACCCATGCCCCCCAGACCTCCACTCACAACGGTGCGGTGTTTGAGAGGCAACTCTTCGTTGTAACCTTTTTCACCCGCGAAATGTTGGCGGCCACAGGCGGCAAAGGTTTCATAGGTGCCTTGGAGAATGCCCTGGGTGCCGATGTAGATCCACGAACCGGCCGTCATCTGGCCGTACATCATGAGACCTTTTTTATCGAGTTCGTGAAAGTGATCCCAGGTGGCCCAGCGCGGAACAAGGTTTGAGTTAGCGAGCAGCACGCGGGGCGCATCGGGGTGTGAAGGGAGCACACCCACAGGTTTGCCCGACTGTACGAGCAGTGTTTCGTTGGGTTCGAGGCGCTTCAAACATTCGAGAATCGCATCGAAGGATTCCCAATTGCGCGCTGCTTTGCCGATGCCACCGTAGACCACAAGCTCGTCAGGATTCTCCGCGACTTCGGGGTCGAGATTGTTTTGGATCATGCGGTAGGCGGCTTCGGCCGCCCAGGTTTTGCAAACCTTTTCGGAGCCTCGTGGAGCGCGTACGGTGCGTTTCATAGAAATTCATCCTTCAAAAATTTTGTGGCTGCGTTGATGTCGCTCGCAAAGTAGCGGTCGCGGTCGAAAGGGCTGACCTCTTTGCGGTAGCGCACCAGAAGCGACTCAATGGCAGGAGAGCTCTTTAGTGGGCGCAAAAGATGCAGCGCCTGGGCAGCCGAAAGCAGTTCGATGCCGAGCACGTGCCAAGTGTTGTCGATGATCATCGAGAGCTTTTTGCCTGCGATGGGTCCCATCGACACGTGGTCTTCTTTGTTGTCGCTGGTGGGAATGGAATCCACAGAGGCGGGAAACGAGAGCGCCTTGTTCTCAGACACGAGAGCCGCTGCGGTAACCTGAGCAATCATGAGGCCCGAGTTGAGCCCGCCCTCGGGCGAGAGAAAGGCCGGTAGTCCAGCATTCAGATCGGGCGACATCGCAAGAAAAACGCGACGCTCGCAAATCGAAGCGAGTGTGGTGATGCAAGAAGCGAGCGAATCGTTGACCCGCGCCGAATGGATCGCGTGAAAGTTTCCACCCGATCGCACGCTGCCTGAGGGGCCGTCGTTTACAAAAATTAGCGGATTGTCGGTGGAACAATTGATTTCGAGGCGGATGGTTTCCTCAGCGTCTTGGATTTCTTCAAAGAGCGCGCCCTGTACCTGAGGAGCGCAGCGCAGGGAATAAGGGTCTTGCACGCGGCCGCAGTTTTCGTGACTCTCGGCAATAGCAGTCGAAGCAGGTAGCCAAGCGGCGAGTTTGTCGGCGCAGTAGACGGAGCCCGGATGGTTGTGCGACTCCACCACATTGCGGTTGAAGATGCCGTGCGAAGCGCGCAAGCCTTCGATGCTCATGGCAAGCGTTAAGAGGGAGGCGTCGAGCAGAGCTTTGGCGGAGTGCAAGCCGTGCGCTGCATAGGCCGCCGTGAACTGCGTGCCGTTGATGAGCGCGAGGCCTTCTTTGGGAGCGAGCTCTAGAGGTTTTAGCTTTGCGAGAGCGAGAAGCTCTCCCGCGTCCCCTAGCCTCCAGGTTTTGCCGTCAAAGAATTCCGCCTCGCCATAACCCATCAGCGCAGCGATGACATGGGCCGAAGGAGCGAGATCTCCCGAAGCGCCCACCGATCCCTGTGAAGGCACGCTGGCGATGAAGCGCGTCTCAAGCGAGGCCACGAGCGCGTCGACGGTTTCCGGGCGCACGCCGCTGTTGCCGCGGCAGAGCACGTTGAGGCGAATCAGAGTGGCGCAAAACACGAGGCTGCGCTCAAAGGGCTGACCCACGCCGCAGCAGTGGGAGAGGATGAGATTTTTTTGCAAATCGCAGAGCTTTTCTTTGGCGATGGAAACTTCTGCAAATTTTCCGAAGCCCGTGTTGATGCCGTATACCGCCTTGTCGCCGGCGATCACGCGTTTTACAAAATCCGCCGAGGCACGAATGCGCTCGCGGGCCGCGTCGGCAATTTTGATGCGGACCTTTTCGTTTGTGGTGGCGAGCGTGCGTGCCACTCGGTAGAGGGTTTCGGGTTCGAGGCTGTGACCGTCAAGGGTGATTTCGCAAAGCGAAGACATGGGGAGAGTCCTTTTCTACGGGGTTTGGATTAGGGAGCGAATGGCGTCGGCGTAGTTCTTAGACTTGAAGACGTAAGAGCCGGCGACCATGATATCTGCGCCAGCGGCGATGGCGTCGTGGGCCGTGGTGCCGTCGATGCCCCCATCGACCTGAATGAGAATCGAGCGGTGCTGCGCAGAGCGATCGAGCGTCTCTCGCAGTTTGGCAGTTTTCTCTAGCGTATGAGGAATCAGTTTTTGTCCGCCGAAACCCGGTTCGACCGTCATCACCAGCACGAGGTCTACAAGTCCGAGCAGCGGAGTGATCTCGTCGAGCGAGGTTCCGGGTTTTACAGAGATGCCGGCCTTCACACCGAGTGAGCGAATCTTTTGAAGCGCGCGTTGTATGTCTCGACAGGCTTCGACATGTATTGTGATGCGATCGGCGCCGGCTTTGGCGAAAGATTCCAGGAGATGCTCGGGCTCCGTGACCATCAGGTGACAATCGGCTTCGGTTTTGATCACCGAGCGGATGCGCTCGAGCACGGGTGCCCCAAAGGACAAATTCGGTACGAAATGGCCGTCCATCACATCGAAATGTATGCCGCGCGCACCGGCGTTTTCGACGGCCGTGATCTCTTCACCGAGACGTGAAAAATCGGCCGAGAGGAGCGAGGGGTATACGAGGGCGCTTTTGGTTTTGGCCACGGAGATTTTTTAGAGGGCAATCACTTGAGTGTCAAAGTATCGCGCGCCGCATGATTCTGAAAGTAATCCCATGCGCTAAGCGATCCGCGGTTGGCGGGTTTGATCTCGATCACCTCGAGAACGGGTTCCGAGGTGGCATCCACTCGCGCGGTGCCCAGGTAAACACGCCCATCGCTGAGCACGATCTCACCCGGGGCCAGAGCTTTGCCGTTATAGGTGGCATTGAGCCCCGTCTTGGTGAGGGCGACGATCTCTCCCGAAGAGAGGGTCGCCTTGACCTGAGGCCAGAGGTAAAAGCCTCGCACTCGGTTGTGGGTTTCCAAGGCGCCCCAGGTGGGCGACCAAAGAGCTTCTTCTTTGGTGATCTTGGCGGCATAGGTCACCAGGCTCTCGTCCTGGGCCATGCCATCGAGGCTCTTTTGGAAGACCTTGGTGAAGTATTCCGTGAGCACCTGGGCGCTGAGAAGAGAGAGCTTTTGCGAGAGCTCTTCGGCATTCTCAAGCGCTCCGATGAGCATACGTTGCTCGAGCAGCACGTCGCCAGCGTCGAGTTTTTGAACCATCTTCTGCAGGGAGACTCCCGTGCTGTGGTCGCCCGCTTCGAGAGCGCGCTGAATGGGAGCGGCCCCGCGCCAGCGCGGAAGCAGCGATCCGTGCAGGTTCACAGCCCCCAAGCGCGGCGCTTGAAGCACCCAATCTGGCAAGAGATTGCCGTAGGCAAGCACCACGAAGAGGTCAATCTTGGTTGTGCTCAGAAATTTTTTGAATTTTGTAAGCTCGTCAGAATCCTTGCGCAAGGATTCGGGAGAGAAGGCGGGAAGCCCAAGTTTCTGGGCTTCGACCTTCACTTCGCAGGGCAGGACTTTGTGTCCGCGTCCACGGGGTCGGTCGGGCTGCGTGACGACGCCCACGAGGTCAAAGATTTTTGCGGAGGCAAATAGTGAGGGTACGGCGAATTCGGGCGTTCCGAAAAAGACCACGCGCAGTTTCTTTTTTGAGAACAAATTGAGCAGCATCAGAACTAGTCTTCCTCTTTTTGCTGACTCAATTTTTTGTACTTGGTCGTGAGCATCATGCGTTGCATGGGGCCGACGCGATCAAAGAAAATCACACCGTTGAGGTGATCGATTTCGTGTTGGAGCACGATGGCTTTGAGTCCTGAAGCTTCTTCTTCGATGAGGTTGCCGTCGAGGTCGTTGTATTCCACCGTGATGTGGCGAGCTCGTTTGACTTTGGAGTAGACTCCGGGAATCGAGAGGCATCCCTCTTCGTATTCGATTTCTCCGGAAGTTTTGGTGATCTTGGGATTGATGTAAGTTTCGATCCCATCGCCGGTGCGTTTGCGTTTTTTGGATTTGCGCTCTTCGACGCTTTCGCTTTCTTCGTCGTCCACTTCATTAACGTCGATGACAAGGATTTGTTTCATCACCGCTACCTGCACACCCGCCAGGCCGATGCCATTGGCGGCGTGCATGGTTTCGCCCATGTCGCGCGCAAGTTTCTTGAGGTTCGCATCGAAAGTGGTGACGGGCTCGGAGGCCTGGTGGAGCCTTTCGTCTGGGAGCAGAATGATGTCGAGAATGGACATGATTAAGAACTCCTCGTTATCACTTCATCGGCAGGCCGAGACGGTCCCAGCGCCAGTTCCAAGGCAGGAGGCAGAGGCCGCCGCCTTCATCTTCGGGTTTGCAAGAGAGCCAAATGAAGAGCGCTTTGCCCACCATGAGCTCGCGAGCTACGAAGCCCCACTCGCGGCCATCGGAGGAATCGTCGCGGTTGTCGCCCATCACAAAAAATTTGTCGGCAGGAACTTCGAATTCGCAAATGTTGTTGAGCGCCATACCCTGGGGATCCACGGGGTGCTCTTGGTAGCGCGTGGCGATGGGCGTGCAGTCTGTGCCTTCGATAAGACGAAACTGCTCCGTTGTGGCAGGAAGTGTTTCCAGAACGCCGCGCGAGCGCTGAATGAGGTGGGCACCCGAAGTGCCAGGCAGCGTTTCGAGGTAGTGATTCACATAGGAGTTCGGCACAAACGAAGGGCTGCGCTCGGCGGGAAAAGCCCCTTCGGGGATCAGCTCTTGCTTGGCGATTTCGCCGTTGATGTAAGGCACGCCGCCTACCACTTTGATGTGATCACCGGGCAGACCGATGAGGCGCTTGATAAAGTAATAGCCATCCTTTTCGGGATCGCGCTCGATGTTGGGATATTCAAAAACGACGACGTCCGAGCGATGGGGTTCGGAAACGCGCAAGACTTCGTGATTCGTGAAGGGAATGTGAATGCGGTACGAAGATTTCGAAACAAAAAGGTGGTCGCCGATGAGGATGGTGGGAATCATCGAGCCGCTGGGAATTTTAAAGGGTTCCACCAAATGACCGCGCACAAAGAAGATGAGCAACAGTGTCAGGAGAAAGGATCGAGTTTCGGGGTTCTCAAAAAATTGACGGACCTTCATGGAGATCTCATCCTAGCCAATAAGGCGGGGCTTGTCACAAATTTGATTGACGAAGCGGGCCCCAAATCAGGTCGAACGCGCTACAATATGGGAAGTGGGAAAAACGCTCTACCGCTATATCATTTTGGAGCTCTTCAAGCTCCTGTTTCCGATATGGCTCAGCCTGGCTTTTATGCTGTTTTTGCTGGAATTTCTGGCCCAGGTCTTCAACGTGCCCGGTTCTTTTGGCGACGTGCTCTGGCTTTATCTCACCAAAATTCCCGCCCATTTGCAGGTGATCTTTCCGGCCGCGGTGCTCTTTTCGGTGATGGTTTTTCTCGGTGCCATGACCAAGTCGCGCGAGCTCGTGGCGGCTCAGGCCGTGGGCTACAGCCGCAACGACGTGATGAAAGCGGTGCTACTCGCGATCGGCCTTGCGTCGATTCCATATTACTTTGTTGTGGATCAGCTGGCACCCAACGGCAACCGTGAGCACTGGGAAGTGCACGATACTAAGATTCGCAAAAGACCCTCGCGCTTTTCGAAAATCCGCCAAGAAAAGATTTGGTACCGCAACCAAGACATTCTCTACAACGTGGGTTTTTTTGATCCCTTTAAAAAGCTGCTCTTCGACGTGACGCTCTACACCTTCGACGACGACTTTCACATCGCCCAAACGCTATATGCTAAGAATGCGGTTTGGCAGGGCGATTCGTGGCTGCTGCTAGACGGCAAAGTGACCGTCACCGACAAGCAGCTTGCGCGCCCCTTCACCCAGCGTTTCGACGCGCGTGTGACAAGGCTCATCGAAGAGCCCTCGTCGCTGCAAACCACCGACGTTGAGCCTTCCACGCTCACACAGTCGCAGCTGAGCGACGTGATCAGGCGCTACAAATCCCTTGGCATCAACACGGCCAAGTGGGAGACGATCTACCATTCGCGCTATTCGTTCTTTTTGATTTCTTTTGTCTTTGTGCTGCTCGCCTTTCCGCGCGCGACGCGTTTTCGGCGCGCCTCAACTCCTGCCAAAGACGGCGTTTTTGTGGGCGTGGTCTGCTTTGTCTACTGGCTGATTTTCACCTTCGCTTCGGACATGGGGAGCGAGGGTAAGATTTATCCCATCATTGGCGCCTGGTTGCCATCGGTGGTCTTTCTTGTAGGTGTGCTTGTGCACAACCGAAGGATAAGTCTCAAAGCCGAATCGGAATAAAATTTAGTTAAACGAGAATGGAGAGGCGGCTGAAGCTGGAGCCGAGCCGCGCTCAGGAATCACCTGCGAGCGTGGCTGTGCGCCGGCGCTTGAGGGGCTCTTAAGGTACTGGCCTCCGCCCGCTTCGGGCACCACGACCGTTTTTTCGAGACCCGTGGTGGAACCGTCGCGCGCAACGTCGCGACCGAAGAGCTGCAGAGTGTTCATGGAGGTGGGGTCGTAATTGCTGCTATTGAACTGTTCTTCGCAGTTTTTGCCTCGGCTGGCGACGCAATCTTGGTAGGCTTTTTTCGAAAAGGCCAGTGTCTCTTCGGTCATGCGCATGTTCTGTTCCCACTGCTTTTTCACCACGGCGAAGTTGTTCGTGCCAGTCTTGGCGTCGGTGTTGGCACTAAAGTCGGCCGATTCCACCGTTTTTAAAAATTGTGAAAGCGGACCTTCCATAGCGGTTTCCATTTGAGCTGCGATGAACTCGCGAGTGTCTTTGAAGGCGTTACCCGGGTCGCCTTGTGTTTCGAGGTAGGCAGTGCCCGCTTTGACGTCGTCCACCGTGATGCCGCGGCCCTTGAGCTTGGGGTCGCTGTCGAGGGCTTTTTGGAGTTTTGCGGCGTCGCTAGCGAGCGAGGAGTAGGCGCTGAGGTCCACTTGTTCACACCACTTGCCGCGCGACATGCACTCCTGCACGCGCTGGGTGAGGCGACTTTTGTTTTTTTGCAAATCGGCGGCCTTTGTCGGATTCGACTGAGCTTCGCGTTTGGCGGCATCGAGAGCGACTTGGGTGAGGTCGTTGGGGTTCATGCCCACCAGCTGCGCGAGCTTGGGAGAGCGCAAATCCGTGGCGGTGGCCGCAAGGTAACAGTTGGCTACCTGCGCAGCGCTGCCGCAGATGTCTTCGATTTTTTGACCGCCGATGAGAGCCCCTTTATTGGCAAGGCTGAAGTTCCCCGTGGGCGCGGTGCCCGGCTGTCCGAGAAGGATGTTGGTGCCCGCGCCGCTTACCTTGAGGTAGATCTCGGTACCCTTGTAGACGTTGTGCTCGGCTACCTTCTCCGCGACGATCTTGTCGCGTTCGGCTTCGGGAGCATTGGCGTGTTTGGCAAGTAGCGAGCCGATCTCGTTGGATACGGCGGCGGGATCGTAACTATCGCCCTGCAAGAAACGCTCGGCGCGCAGGGTTTTCCAGGTTTCGTTGAGACGGTGTTTTTTTTGCGTCTCGAGCCAGGCAAATTCGGATCTCAAATCGTCGATGGAGCCCGCTACGGTGCGCGTCTCCGTGCCATCGGGTGAGGTGATCGTCACGCTCTTGCCATCGGCCGAGGCGGAGATGTTCATGCCCTGCGCTCGCATGGCGGCGACAACTTCTGGGGGGATAGCGGTTGTGCCCGAATCGCTCGACACCGCTTTGGAGTATTCTTCGGCAACCTTCTTGGCTTCGCCATCGACACCCTTGCCATAAGGACCATCGTTGCCGCTTGCGGCCTTAAAGGTTTTTTCGTTGAGCGCGTAAACGCGGTGGCCCGCACCGATATCGGCGCCGTGCGCGGCACCTTTGTCGAGAACGATGGCCGAAACGTTGGGGCATTTCATGTAGTACTGATCGGTGGCTTCACCTTTGTCGTTGGTCTTGGTGACATAGCCTTGCTTTTGAGATTCCCGGCGGAAGAGCTCAAGAGCTTTGTCGGCTTCGAGGTTTCTATCGACGTTCGGATCGTTGGGATTGCTGGGGTTTACCTGAAATTTTTTAGCCACGGCCTTTTTGGTGTTCGGATCGATCTCGAGCAGATTCGTCCACGACGAGCCCATGACTTCATTGAGCAGTTGTTTTTCGTCCCACGCTTTGCCCTTTACGGCACCCGTGACGAGCGAGTACTGATCTTTTTTGAGGTATTCCTGATCTTCTTTGGTGAGTTCGCAGTTGCCCGAAGAGCTAACGCGCTCCGTGACCATTTTCTTGAGACGCTCGCTCTGCTTGAGCCCTTTTTTTCCGAGACCCACAAGGTCGCCCGAGCCCTCGGCGGCGTTGTTGGCGCCTTCGTGTTCGGTGAGACCGTCGAAGTTGCTATCGTGGTATTCAAGAATGTTGCTGTAGCGAGAACCCTTGCCCGTGGCCGAGGAGTAGCGCCCCTTCATGAACTTATCGACGATGGCCTTTTGCTCTTTTTGCATGTTGCGCAATTCGTCTTTGGTGTAACCACCCTTGAGATCATCTTCACCGTCATTGACTTTGGTGTTGGTGGTCTCTTCGAATTCTGCGCGAGCGATGGGAGTGATCAGCGCGAGCGCGAGCATTGGCGTAGCCAATCGCTGGATCATCTTTGCGATATTTAAAGGCGTGCGCACAACGACCCCCATCTAAACCATTCTAAGGTTTGGGGAATCTCTGTACCCGTGAAGATTTGGTGAATTTGCGAGTGAAAGGCCGGGCGGAGCTTATCCGCGCCGGCCACATAAGGGGCTGTTATTCTTGATCTTTTGGAATGGCGTTTTGCTCCACGATGCCTTGGAGCACGCTCACCAAGTCGTTGAAGTCTTGCTGCTGTTTGTCGGCGGGTGCCATGTTGTCGTTGTAGTTGATTTGATTGCCCGCTTTCTCGCTGAAATTTGCAGCCATGATTTTGAAGAGTTCTTTTTGGATCTCTTCGGGCTTGAGCTTTTTGTTGGCCTTCACTTTGGCGAGTGCGTTGTTATAGTTGGCCAGCACCGCCGTAAAATGAGATTTATCGATGGCGAGCAGATCCGCTCCTTCGAGAAGGTGCGAGTTTTTTTCGATAAAAAGAAGTTTGGCGACAAATTCTTCGGAGCTTTCCGCTTTGTTCTCGATGATTTTGTTAATGATGGCGCCCCGGGGATGATCGCGATCGAATTCTTCGCGGACCTTTTCCATCACTTCTTCTGAAATCTTATCGAACTTATTAGGGTCGATGATATCTTTGTGGTGCTTTAGGGCTTCTTGCTTGCTTTCGTCGACGAAGTCATCGGCTCGGGCGCTGAGTGCGGAGCCCAGGCTCATCACGAAAATAAAGGATAAAAACTTCTTAAGGTTCATACTTTGAGTTCCTTCTAAAAAGAGCACAGGATCCCGCCCACGTTCCAGTAGAACCACTTTCGCACGAATCGGGCGTTCTCCACGAGTAAAGATTTTGTTAAGGGGGCCCAAAAACTTGGCGCTATGGGGTGGACTTGGCGCAGGATTTGTACAATTTTCAGGGGCCTATATGGGCTACGTCATCGGCGTCGATATTGGGGGCACCAACACTCGGGCACTAGCCGTAGATGCGGCGGGTAAGGCCGTAGGCGAGCGCATTCGCCTCGAATCACACAAGGATTCGGTAGAGGCCTTTGTGAAGCAAGTGTGCCGGGTCATTGAAGAGGCCATTCCCGAAGGTTTGGGAAAACCCCTCGCCGTGGGCGTGGGCCTGCCCGGTCCGGTGAACGCGCCGTCGGGCATTCTTTTTGAAGCCCCCCACCTTCCCGGCTTTCGCGACGTTCCCCTTGGCAAGCTGATTGGCGATAAGCTTCAGCTTCCGGTTTTTATCGAAAACGATGCGAACTGTGCGGCCTTCGGTGAAGAAGCCTTCGGCGCGGCTCGCGGCAAAAAAGATTTTTTGATGCTCACCTTCGGCACCGGCATCGGCGGCGCGATCTTTGTGGACGGCAAGATCCAACACGGCAAACGAGGCGCTGCTGGCGAAGTGGGTCACATGAACTTGCACCCGAATGGCATCGTCTGCAATTGCGGCCGCCGCGGCTGCTTTGAGCGTTATGTGTCGGCGGTGACGGTGCTGAACCGCGCCAAAGCCGAGCATCCCGAAATCGAGCAGTCACACGAGATTTTCGAAGCGGCCGATCGCGGCGAAAGATGGGCCAAAGACTTGCTCGACGACGTGTCGAGCGATTTGGCGCGCGGCCTGGGGAATCTTGTGAACATTTTCGACCCCGAGGCCATCGTTCTTGGCGGCGGGCTCTTTGTACAAAAATTTGAAAATTTCTTGGCGCAGACGCGCGAAAAACTTCAGCGCGAAGCCTTCGCCTCGTCGCTCAAAGGTTTTGAACTGCTGACCTCCCAGGTGCCGGGCAATGCGGGCCTATTGGGCGCGGCCGCCATGGCCTATCGCCGTCTCTAGCCCATCGTCACCGGACTCGCGTCGAGACTGAGCCGGGTTTTGTATTTTTGTTCGAGACGTTTGCTAAGCCAGATATCCCATATCCACTGCACGCTTTTGTTGAGATGTTCGCGCGATTTGGATTTGAGCAGCACATGGTAGCGGTAACGTCCGCGCACGCGCGAGTAAAAGGACATCGCGGGCCCGAGCACTTGTAGGTAAGTGGAATCTACGCGAGAGAGCGCCTGCGCTACAGTGTTCGCAGCATCACGCACTTGCATCTCATCTAAACCGTCGAAGCGCATGAGGAGCAGCTCTCCGTAAGGGGGATATCCCAGAGCTTCGCGTTCGAGCAAATCGACTTCGAGAAAATCCGAATACGAGGAGAGACCTTGGTATGTGGATAAGGCCCGGAAAACTCGGTGATCGGGATTGAAGGTTTGCACCACCACCTCGCCGCCGGCGCTCGCGCGGCCAGCACGACCTGAAACCTGCAGCAGCAGTTGCAGTGATTTTTCGGCGGCACGGAAGTCCGGCACGTGCAGACCCATGTCGGCGAGAATCATTCCGACGAGAGTCACCTTAGGAAAATCGTGACCCTTGGCGACCATCTGCGTGCCGATGAGGATGTCCCCCTCGCCGCGCGCGAAGGTGTCGATGATGCTCTCGAGCTCTTCTTTGGTGGAGGCCGAATCGCGGTCGAGACGCAGCACGCGCGCCTCGGGAAATTCGCGTTTCAGTTGCGACTCGACTTCCTGAGTGCCCACGCCGACGCGCTTGTAGGGATATTCCTGAGCGCCGCAAGCCTGGCAAGTGGCAGGTTCCTTGGTTTGAAATCCACAGTAGTGACACATCAATGTGTGGCGGTGTGGAGTGAGGGACACATGACAGGTGGGGCAGTCCACCGAAGTTCCGCACGAGCGGCAGAGAAGGCTCGAGCCCATGCCGCGACGGTTGAGAAAGAGAATGATCTGCTCGCGGCGAATCAGGCGATCGGAAATCTTTTCCCTCAGCGGCGCTGAGAGAAAAAAGGATTCGGGCACGACGGGTTCGAGTTCCTCGCGAAAGGAGGTCGCTGCGGCTTCGATGTTGAGGTTTTGCTGAGGGAGCTGCTTTTTAAGATCCACGAGCTGAACTTGCGGCAGGGCGGAGAGTTCCACCGCACGCATTTCGAGTTTGGAGAGCGCCCACTCGCCCGTCATGGTTTTATGAAGCGACTCCGCGCTCGGCGTGGCGGAGCCTAGGAGCAGCTGCGCTCCGCGGAGGCGCGCGAGTTCGGCGGCGGCTTCGCGTGCGTGATATTTGAGGCGCTCGTCTTGCTTGTAGGAACCGTCGTGCTCTTCATCGAGCACCACCAGGCCGAGGTTTTTGAGCGGTGCGAAGAGCGCGGAGCGCGCGCCGAGTGCGATGGGTTTGAGCTGATGGAAAACTTCGAGCCAGGCGCGGCGCAATTCAGTGGGCTTTTGCGCGCTATGGAAAACGGCGACCAGTCCGGGAAAGGCGGCTTCGAAACGCGAGAGCAGTTGCGGTGTGAGCGAAATTTCGGGCACAAGGATCATTGCCCCCTGCCCGCGCGCCAAGGCCTCGCGAATGGCTTCGATGTAGACCTGCGTTTTGCCCGATCCGGTGATGCCCCAAAGCAGATGCGGACGCGCATCGCTGCGAAGGGCGTTCAGTGCGGCGAGCTGCGCGGCGTTCGGAGTGATGGCGTGGATCGCCGCCGGAGGCTTTTCTTTTGCAGCGCGCGCTTTGAGCTGCAACGTGCGCTCGGTGCCCTTGCGCACGGGTGCGGGAATCATGCTCTCGGCCACTTCTCCGATAGGATAAAAGTACTGCGCCGAGAGCCAGCGCAAAAAGTCTAGCGAGGTCTCATCGAAAACGGGTTCGTCGAATTTTGCGGCCGAGATGGCTTTGACCTTGGCAGGGTCAACGCCGGTCGAGGGCGTCTCCGAAAGTGAGAGCACGAGCCCCCAGGTGCTTTTGCTGCGAAAGGGCACGTCCACGAGCGAGCCCGCGCGCACCACCTCGCGCAGCTCCTCGGGAACCGCGTAGTCGAGGCAGGCGTTCAGCGGGCTGAGCGGTACGGGAACCGCGATCTGCGCATAACGAGCCATGCTCCTTGTTTAGGGCGTGTTTACATTTCCTTACAAGCGCCTGAAACCCTAAATTTCTCGTAGGGCCAGAGAGAATTTGCCTGCAGGCGTTGTCGGCTCTTGGCAACGTGGAACCACCACGCCGCCTTCGAGCCTCCTAGCTGCGGACAAATTCTCTCGCGGCAGGCGGTTGTAAGGAAATGTAAACGCGCCCTAGTGAGTCAGCAAGAGGGCCGTCAACAGGTTGTTCGCGTCGCCACTAAGGCTTTCTTGAAAAGAGGGCAGCGAAACCACACCTTCGCGGAATTTGTCTTCTTTCACAGAGCGGTCAGGAGTGGCCTCCGCGCGGCTGAAGCGAGCGATGGTGTCGTCTCCGCGGAACACGCGCAGCGACGAGGCGAGCACGTGCGAGTAGCGGGGCTGTTCGCGGTCGATGTTCAGCTCGGTGCGCGCCTGAATTTTGTAGAGCGCTCCGGTGTGCTGAAATTGCGCGTAGAGCGGCACGAGAAAGTTTTGATCAAAATCGATGTACGCAGCATCGGTGGCTTCGGGAGCTGCTGAAGGGGCGCGTATGCGCATTACGGCTTTGGGCGTTTCGCCGTTTTTGCCCACTGCCAGTTTCACGCGACGGCTCTGCGGATCGCTCACGCTGCTGGAGTGCGTTTCGTCGAAGACAGCATCGGCCTGGGAATAAATGCCAGCGCGAATCAGCGAGCCTGAAACGGATTCGGGCTGCGCTGAAAGCTCGATCATGGCCCAGAACATCGCAGGAGTGCATTGCACGTAGCGATTGCCCGCAACGAGCGAACAGCGGCCACCGGGGCGACGTTGTAGCACCCACTGGCCTTCGTTGCCCGCCACACCCGTAAAGGCCGAGGGGAGTCCTGCGATCACAATGTTATAAGATGAGGGCGCGAACCAGCGCAGTTCGGTTTTGTAGGTTTTGCCGTCGACCACCACCGTGCCGTCTTGCTTGAAGCTCTGGCGAGTCGTGTTGAGTCGGCGCGCCTGGTGCTGCGCAATTTGCCCGGGCTTGGGCGTGTGAGCCCAAGCGGCGGCAGCGCTGAGCGCGAGCGAGGCGCTCAGCAGCTTAACGCAATCTTTGAGTGAGCCATTCTTGGAGCTGCGGACCGATTTCGGGGTTTTGCAAAGCGAAGGCGACATTTGCAATAATGTAACCGAGTTTTGATCCCGTATCAAAACGCTCTCCACTCAGCTTGTGGGCAAAGAAGGGTGAGGATTGCAAAAGCTTCAGCATGCCGTCGGTAAGCTGAATCTCACCGTTCTTGCCTGGCTTGGTTTCCCGCAGGGCATCAAAAATTTCAGGTTCAAAGACGTAGCGACCGGGCAGAGCCCAGCGCGAAGGCGCTTCGGCCGGTGTGGGTTTTTCCACGAAGGTCTCTACTTCAGATTCGCCGCGCAGACCGACGATGCCGTAGCTCGAGGTTTCTTCGGGGGCCACTTCAAGCACGCCCACCGCCGAACCGCGGGGTTTGGATTCAAAGAGGCGCAGGCATTCGCCCATCGCCGAGCTCGAGCGATCGGAAACGACAATGTCATCCCCGAGCAGCACGGCGAAGTTCTGACGTCCGATGATGGGTTCGGCTTGCAGGATGGCGTGGCCGAGGCCGCGGGGTTCGTACTGACGAACGCTGATGATGTTGATCTTCTCGGAGAGTTCGAGCGCTTCGGAGATGAGCTTTTCTTTGCCAGCAGTTTTGAGTTTCAGACTCGCGTAATCACCGCTATCGAAATAATCCTCGATGAGCACTTTGGGTCGCGAGGTGACAAAGACGATGTTCTTGATGCCGCCGTTCACGGCCTCTTGCACGATGTGGTGAATGATGGGCTTGTCGATGATCGGCAGCAGCTCTTTGGGAAGGACCTTGGTGGCAGGTAAGAATCGGGTGCCCATACCGGCCACGGGAATCACGGCGGTGGTCACACTGCGTTTGGCGTTCATGCTTAACTTGTAGCAAAGAAAGATCGGAGCGTAAACGTGAACGCCCCGGGCCTAGCTTTGTCGCAAGACCCGGGGCGCTGGTTTTAAAACGGAGACCTTATTGGAAGGCCGAGCCCGTGAGGGCTGCGCCTGTGTGCCCAATGCCCGGGCGCGGCTCGTATCCGGTGTAACGACCACCTTGGTAGTAGAGCTGCGGCGTAGGGATCGTGATGTCTTGACGTTGGTAAGCGACGGGATACACGTTAGAGGTCATCGACGAGAGTCCCGCCGAGACGCCCCACACGATGGCCGCCGTGTCGTTCTTTTCCCATTCGTTCTGTGCTACGTAACCGCCTGTGACCATTCCGCCCGAAGGCATGGGAGCGGGCATCGGCATGGGCATTGCGATCGCACCACCGCCGCGGCCGCACATGCCGCAAGGGCCGCCGGGCACTTGCATCGGAGGCATGGGTTGATAGATCGGAGGATAGAACCCATTGTTTGCGCAAGGGTTGAATCCACAAGGATAACGACCAGGGTAGCCGCCACCAGGGTAGCCGCCACCGGGGTAGCCACCGCCGGGATAACCACCACCTGGGTAGCCGCCGCCTGGGAAACCACCGCCAGGGTAGCCACCACCAGGGTAGCCGCCGCCTGGGTAACCACCACCGGGATATCCGGGACCACCACTCACCCATCCACCTTGAATGTTAGGCATGACGGGCACTTGGTGCACGAGAGGTTGTTGAGGCAAGTGCGACGGTAAGCCGTTGTACTGCGAGCTGAAGGCCGATCCGCCACAGCTGATGCCGCAAAGGCCGCCGCGGTAACCGAAGCCCTGTCCAAAAGGATTCCCAACGGAAATCCCTGCGTCCACAGAGCCGTTCGAAAAGCCCGCAGATCCTTGAATGAATCCACCGGCGTTCGCGGTGTGGTTAGAGGCCATATAGGCCGCAACCATCACCAACGTGGCAAGCGCATAAGTCGCATTCGTTCGTTTCATAAATCCCCCTGAACCCAAAGTTTCTTAACGGATACTAAGCAAGTCGCGGGCCAGGTCTTTGGCTTGAGGGGCACCCAAGCAAGCCCCCGATTTTACTAGATTTTTGTGAGGGCCCCCGAAGGTCGTCGGACTTTTGGCCACGCGATTTCGGCTATATTGTGCTAGGATGTCTAAAGTTTCGACACTCCAATCCCGCACAGGAGGTGCGCTGATGTACACGAAATATTCACGACTTGTCGCTCTGGCCGTGACGCTGGGAAGCCTTCCCTGCGCCCGGGCATTTGTTCCCGCCGATCCCGTAACCCTGCTGAGCGCCAAAGCCGCTTCGCGTGGCTCTTCCACATCGGCCTCGAGTGCGCAGCACGTGGATGGCCTTCTGCTCAATTCCGCGAGCCTCGCGTTTCAGGATCAATACGCGATTTCTTTTGGGATGAACGGCATGGGCAATACCCTCGGCGCTTCGATTGTCGACACCAAGTCGGGCCCCCTGGGTGGCGGCCTCTATTATATGCGCCGCGATTTGCGTTCGCAGACTCCCACGAGCCTGCTACTTGGCGATTACAGCCGTCTTGAAGAACGTGCGGGCATCGCTCTCTTCACCAAGTTCTCCGAGCAATTCGCCATGGGCATCAATGGCAAGTACGGCTATCAAAAGAGTTCCGTAGTAGGCATTCGCAATGGCAACGCTTTCAATGGTGATCTTTCGTTCGCCGTCGCGGCCACACCCGAATTCAACATTGCTTTTAGCGCGCTCAATTTGATCGACGACAAAACGGGCCTCAACCCGCGCACCTATATCTTTGGTGCAGAAATTCGCGCCGCTTCGGCCCTCGCGGTTTCAGGGCAAATCATGAGTGTCTCGGCATCGGATCTTGCGCCGAACTTCAGCTTGCCAAAACCCGACGCCCTCGCTTGGTCGTTGGGCGCCGCGTACCGCATCGCAAGCTTCGACATCCGCACAGGCTACCTGCAAAGTGCCGCTTGGGATCGTCAAGTGATCAGCGCGGGCCTTGGCTACGGCGATAAAAAGTTCTCTGTGGATTATGCCTTTCAGTACGAGCAAAAGAGCTCGCAGCAATTCCACGGCATTTCTGTCAGTGGCTACCTATAAATCTTTTTGCCTAGCGGCCATTTTGCCCGCGTGACAAATCGCGAAGTCGAAGCGGATCGGATCTAAGGGATCCACCGCTTTGAGGGCTGCGGTGATGCTCTTTACCGAAGCCCAAGTGGGGTTCTTGTGGCTCACGAGTTTCCACTCGCGAGCGAATCTAAAAATGTGAGTATCGACGGGAATCATAAGGTCCGCTTTGGTGATGCCGCTCGTCTCGGGCAAGAGCGTGCGCCAGAGTCCGAGGTCCACGCCATCCTCGCGCAGCATCCAGCGCAGCCACATCATGAGCCGCTTGGCGGTGCCACCGCGCGCGGGCGTGGGCGCAAACCACGAAGCGCCTGTGCCAGCCCATCCACGCGAGCGGCGGGCTTTGGGAGCGATTTCAAAAAACTCGCAAAAGCGCATCACACGGTCTTCAAAGGTCTCTGCTTCGAGAGAGGCAAACCACGCGGCGATCGAACGATTGGGCACGCAAACCTGCGCGCGAAGCACGCTGAGCACTTGCTGAATGTCGCCGTGCACGTTGAGTCGGTGTTTCCATCCGCGCAGGCTCTTGGTGATTTCGGCCGAGGTGGGATCGCTGGCGAGGAGCCACTCGTAGAGGCCGGCGCCGTTTGGCGCGAGTCCCATGGTATGGAAACGCGCGAGGAGCGCGCGATAAGAGACGCGGATTTGCTCCACGCGGCCGTAAGAGATTCCCTGCAATAAAAAAGACCACAGTTCGAGGTCGCGTGCGTCGAGGCTTCGGTCGAGCCAGCCCACCGGATCCATCGAGAGATTCTCTTCTTTGTGGTGGGCTTCAAAGAGCGCGTGCAAATGCGCGCTTAGATTTCGGGCTCGCTGGGCAGGGACTCGGCCTCGAAGTCCAGCAGGTCGCTGGGGTCGACGAGATACTTGTCTTTGAGCTTTTTCCACGTAGGAATCTTCTCCCGATAACCTTCGATTTTGGCAAGGTGATTCTTGAGCAGGGTGCGGTCTCCGACAAGGAGCTGACCTTCGTCGTCTGGATCGCGCACGAGCCAGCCTCGGTTTTTGGCCATTTCGATGAAGCTGCGGAACGACTGGGTGTTGATCGATTCAAAACGCGTGATGCTCGAATCGAGAATGCGTTCCACGCCGTATTTCATGAACTTCTTTTGCCAATCTTTATCGGAATCTTTTTTGTTGCGGGTACGCAGCAGATATTCCAGGCCGATCTGGGTGTTCTCAAGCACGTCGTCGATGAGGTTCGCGTAGAGTTCGGTCATGAGGCCATCGGGGCAATCGGCAAGCTGATCGAGGTACTCGTCTTTTTCGGCAAAAAAGAATTCAAAGACCAAATAGCTGCGCAGTTCAAGTGCGGCTTCTTTGTCGTTGCCGACGATGCCCTTGAGCGCGGGAATGAGAAAGGCGTGCACCACAGAGTTCTTGTAATAAAGCGCAGCGACACGCTGCTTGCCCGGCACGCGCAGCCCAACGCCTTCGTCTTGCAGGCGGTACTTGTCGACCACCTTTTCGTCCACCAGGCGCGCGAGCGCCCGACGACACTGCTTGAGATAGCCTTCTTGGAGGTCGGGGTTCAGTAGCGTGCCCAGCTTAAAGAGATCTTGCTGCACGAGCATGAGCCACTGTTCGAGCTCGGACTTGGAGAGCGCGTTGCCAGGCTTGGCCAGAAAGATGCTGCACACGAGACCGAGGGCCGTGACGGGGATCTTTTCGTTGATGCGGTGGCAAACCTCAAAGGCGAGCTTTTGCACGCCTTTGCGCACGGAGTTGGGATCTTCCATTGTTGTGCCGCATTCTTTGAGAAAATAATCGAGCGAGATGGCGGGTGAAAAACGCAGCATCACTTTGCCGTGTTTTTTAAAGAGCACGCCGCTCGACTTGACGGCGTTGGCCATGGATTCGGGAATCTTCTCGCCGCCCTCGAGTTCACGTTTGTGGGCTTTGTCTTCGGTGACCTTGTCGTAGGTGATAGAGACCGGAATGATCTGCACGTCGCGCTGGATATCGCCCAGCAGGTAAGAATCGACGATCATCTTGAGGATGCCGAATTTGGGCGGTGCGAGCTTGCCGTTACGCGAGCGTGCCCCCTCGATAAAAAACTCCAGGTTGTAGCGCTGGTTCAGCAGCACCGCGATATAGCGGCGCAGAACTTCGGAGTAGAGGTGATTGCCGCGAAACGAACGCTTGATGAAAAACGCGCCCCCGCGTCGAAAGAGCAATCCGATGGGGCCGATGTTGAGGTTAGATCCCGCCGCGACATGTGGGGGGAGCAGGTCTTCTTGGTAGAGAATTGTCGAGAGCAGGAGAAAGTCCATGTAGCTCTTGTGCGAGGGGATGAGCACCAACGGCCCCTTGCGCGAGGTGTTGCGCAGGTATTCGATCTCGTCTTTTTCGTAATGGAAGCCGTCGAAAAGAAGGCGCAGCATGCGCATGACGATGTTGTAGCCGAGCTCCAAAAAGAAAAAGGAAAACTTCGCGGCAGTCTGGCTGTAGTACTTGTTGGCGCGCTCGAGAATCTTATTTTGCGAAACGCCCTCTTCAGCGGCGAGGCGCTTGGTGAATTCCACAAAGCGAGGATTGCGTAGCACGTGTTCGGAAACCATGCTGTGGCTGGTGTGCGTGGGACCAAGAATGATGCGACGCTCTTCTTCGTCGGCGTCGAAGAGCCGGTTGCGTAGATCCATCGGTGAGAGCGTGCTGGCTTCGAGGGGGGCCCCGAGGCGGATGGTGCTCTTGGTATAACCGCGCAGCATCAAGAAAAGCTTGCGCAGGCCGCGGGGTTCGTAGGGGTCGCCCCAGATAAAAGTCCAAGGCGAGAGCAGAGGTTTTTTGAGTCCAATCCAAAGCCGCTGCGCCACGCCTGGCGATAGTCCATGGGGGTCGGGCGTGGTTTCGACTTTACGCAGCCAGACAAAGGTGACGGGCACCACGATGAGGTTCGGCAGACGATAGGAGAGAAAGCCGAGTTCGCGCTCGCTGGTGGACTCTTCGAAGTCGCGACCGGTGCGGCGACGCTTGAGTTCGAGAGCGACGGTTTCGCCTCGGCGCAGAGCTTCGAGGCAAAATAGGATGCGTGTTTTGGGACGTGGCGCCAGACGCAAAAAGGCCGCGACGCGCCGTAAATTACGCCCCAGGGACTCGATCCATATTGAATGTAGTCCGGTGGCGTTGGTGAGTTGGAACTCCGAGCCAAAACGTCGCTTCAAAAAGGTTTGGAGCGCTAGAAACTCCACAAAGCCCAGGCGCGTGAGAGCGAGGGCAATGGGGCGTTCGGGGTATTCTTTGCGAATTTTATCGATGCTCTCGGCAAAAGGTTCGCCCGCTTCGAGCGAACGAAAGAGCACCCGTAGAAAAGATTCTGGCACTAAATTTAAGAACACGGTGCCATCCTAACAAAGCTTTGGCTAATATCGACAAGCATGTCTTTTCCTTCTACGAATAAAAGAATGAATAAAAATACCTTAGTGTCGTTTTCAATGGGGGTCGCGCTCTTTGCAACGATTTTGTCGATGGGCGCTCTGAGTCATAACGCTCAGGCACAAACCGTCACCGTTGGCGCCCAAATTGGCGGCGTGGGTGGCATCTCCGACGAATCGGCCATCGCCAGCGGCGTGAACATCAACATCAACTCTCTGGGTTGGGCCTCGTTTTACGCCGATTTGACCATCGCCCCCTTTACCGCGGGCACCTTCATGGCGATCGCACCCGCCTTTGCCTTTTACCCCGTGGACGTCGAGGGCTTTCTTTTCGGCGGTCTCGTGGGCGTGGGCTTTTACAACGTGCCCAATGACAAATCGAATTTTGGATTCAACTACGGCATCATCGGCGATTTTGGCATCAGCAAAAAGCTGTCGGTGGGCATGACCGCGCGTCAGCACCTCTTGACCGGTGGGCAAAAAGATTCCGTATGGAACGTGATGCTGTCGCTCGGTTACAAGTTCGACGGCGGGGGAGATTGGTAAAACATGGCTAAAGAAATCAAAAGCAACATGACCGGTACGGTCATCAACGTTCTCGTCAAAGTGGGCGATACGGTCTCCGAAGACCAAGACGTCGTCAGCATGGAGAGCATGAAGATGGAAATGATGGTTCCCGCGGACGTTTCGGGCAAAGTGACCGAAGTTTGCGTGGCGACCGACGACTTCGTGCAAGAAGGACAAGTCCTGCTGCGGCTCGCCTAGCGCGGCAGCACCAGGTGACGCATGTCGTCCGTTCAGTGGCTGCACCAGCTTCGTCTCCCGCGATCGAATATTTTTGAAGTCGGCCCCCGCGACGGTTTGCAAAACGAAAGCACCATACTCAGTGTCGACGCGCGCGTGGAGCTCATCACCCGGCTCATCGAGTCGGGACTGCGCGACATCGAGGTGGGCTCTTTTGTGCGTGCCGATCGCATCCCGGCGCTTGCGGGGAGTGGCGAAGTCATCAAAAAGGTTCTCGCAAAGAACCTTCCTCGTGCCAAGGACTGTCGTTTTTGGGCCTTCATTCCCAACCAAAAAGGATTCGACGACGCGCTCGACGCTGGCGTCAGTGGCGTCGCGCTCTTTGTGGCGGCCTCGGACACCTTTTGCCAAAAAAACGTGAACCGCCCCCTCGCTCAGCAAAAGGCGGATGTCTTTGCGTTGCTCGAAGCCGCACACAGGCAGCAGGTGCCGAGTCGCGTTTATCTTTCAACACTCGTCTACTGCCCTTACGAGGGCGTCATCGCTCCCGAGAAGGTCATCGATTTGGCTTCCGAACTCATCGATCACGGTGCCACCAAAGTGGTCCTGAGCGATACCACAGGCCACGCCGATCCGGTGAATCTTGCGCGCGTGCTCGAACTCTGTGACGCCAAACGCTGGTCGCCCGATCACTTCGCCCTGCACTTGCACGACACTCGCGGGCTGGCTCTGGTGAACGCCGAAGAAGGTCTGCGCTGGGGAATCTCTGAGTTCGACGCTTCGGTAGCCGGTCTCGGGGGATGTCCTTACGCCCCCGGTGCCAGCGGAAATCTCGCGACCGAAGATCTCGCCAACTTGCTCGACAAACTCGGCCTGCTCGAAGGCGTTTCTCTCAAGGCCCTCGCTCGAGCCGGTCATTTCGTTGAGAAGAGTCTCGGCAAACGCGGACCTTCGAAAGTGCTCAGAACCTTTGCGGAGGAATCTTAATCGTGGAACTTATAAATCTCTCTATCGACAATCGCGGCGTGGCTCGCGTCGTTTTGAACCGGCCCGACAAACTCAACGCTTTTTCGCGCGCTCTCTGCGACGCGTACCTCCTGACTCTCGGAAAGCTCGAGTCGCAAATCGCTAGCGGCAAAGTGCGCTTGGTGATGCTC
>Ga0247823_10000380_pt1 | contig 38536 bp, 33 predicted proteins | sample 13C_PalmiticAcid_2_FD_192426 | JGI IMG/M metagenome (GOLD analysis project Ga0247823, IMG submission 192426) | Soil microbial communities from agricultural site in Penn Yan, New York, United States - 13C_PalmiticAcid_Day30 | ecosystem: Environmental > Terrestrial > Soil > Agricultural land... | reverse complement strand
CCCCCGTACAGCACGGGCCGCCGCGCTGATCGCGCAGGCGCAGCGGCCCGTGCTGTACGGGGGCGGCGGGCTGATCAACGCGGGCGAGGGCGCGTGCGAGCGCTTCACCGCGCTGGCGCGCGCCTGGCAACTGCCCACCACGCTCACCCTCATGGGCCTGGGCGCGCTGCCCGCGTCGGACCCGCTGTTCCTCGGCATGCTGGGCATGCACGGCACGCTGGAGGCCAACCTGGCCATGCACCACGCCGACCTGATCGTCTGCGTGGGCGCGCGCTTCGACGACCGCATCACCGGGCGCCTGAGCGACTTCGCGCCGGGCGCGCGCAAGATTCACATCGACATCCACGCCGGCAACATCGGCAAGGTGATCCCGGTGGATGTGGCCCTGGCCGGCGATTGCGATGCGGTGCTCGAAGCCCTCGCGGCTTGCCTGCCACCACCGCCTTCGCCGTCCCGGCTGGCACCCTGGTGGGCACGCATCGACCATTGGCGCGCGGCCGACTGCCTGGCCTTCACGCCGGATGAGCGCACCATCCTGCCGCAGCAGCTGATGCGCGCCCTGCAGGGGCGACTGGCCGGGCGCGACGCCATCGTCTCCACCGATGTCGGCCAGCACCAGATGTGGGCCGCGCAGCACCTGCGCATCGAACGCCCCCGGCACTGGCTCACCTCGGGCGGCGCGGGCACCATGGGCTACGGCCTGCCGGCGGCGATCGGCGCGCAGATCGCGCACCCGGACAAGACCGTGGTGTGCGTGAGCGGCGACGCCTCGGTGCTGATGAACATCCAGGAGCTCTCCACCGCCATGCAGCACCAGACGCCCGTGAAGCTGGTGCTGTGCAACAACGGCCACATGGGCATGGTGCGCCAGTGGCAGCAGCTCAACCACGGCAACCGCCTGAGCCACAGCTGGAACGCGGCCCTGCCCGATTTCGTCGCGCTGGCGCGCGCCTTCGGCTGGGGCACGCGGCGCGTTGACCAGCCGCAGGAGCTCGACGCCGCCCTCGAAGAATGCCTGGCGCACGACGGCCCGTTTTTCCTGGACGTGCGCGTGGCCGCGAAGGAGAACTGCTACCCCATGATCCCCGCCGGCCGCGGCCACCACGAAGTCATGCTGGCCGACGACCGCTGGTACGCTAACGACCTCTGATGCGCGCGCCGCCCACCGGCGGCGTGGCGCATCGTTCCCACGGCACGCGCGGCGATCCCGCCTGTGCCGTTCTGCCACCCACCCGTTCCCACGAGGACGGAGAGAGAACCACGATGAACGCTCGCATCGACGCGCTGCACGCGCCCACGCCCGCCGACCCCGACCTGCGCGAGGTGTCGCTGGACGACAAGTACACCGCCACCCATGGAGAGATCTACCTCAGCGGCATCCAGGCCCTGGTGCGCCTGCCGCTGATGCAGCGCCTGCGCGACCAGGCCGCCGGCCTGAACACCGGCGGCTTCGTCTCCGGCTACCGGGGCTCGCCGCTGGGCGGGCTCGACGAAGCCCTCTGGAAGGCCCGCCCCCAGCTCGATGCGCACCACGTGCGCTTCGTGCCTGGCGTCAACGAGGAGCTGGCCGCCACGGCCGTCTGGGGCAGCCAGCAGGTGCACCTGCTCGGCGAAAGCGACTACGACGGCGTGTTCGGCCTCTGGTACGGCAAGGGCCCGGGCGTGGACCGCAGCATCGACGTCTTCAAGCACCTGAACCACGCCGGCACCTCGCCCCACGGCGGTGTGCTGCTGGTGGCCGGCGACGACCACGGCGCCTACTCGTCGACCCTGCCGCACCAGAGCGACCACGTGTTCGCCGCCTCGATGATCCCGGTGCTCTACCCCTGCAACGTGCAGGAGTACATCGAGCTGGGCCTGCACGGCTGGGCGATGTCGCGCTTCTCGGGCTGCGCCGTGGGCTTCAAGGCGCTGGCCGACACGGTGGAGTCCAGCGCCTCCATCAGCGCCGACCCGTTCGCGGTGCAGACGCGCCTGCCCAGCGAGTTCGTGCTGCCCGAGGGCGGCCTGAACAACCGGCTCTCCACCGACACGCTGGGTGTGCAGGCGCGCAAGCAGGAAGCGCTGATGCAGGACCACAAGATCTACGCCGCCATGGCCTACGCGCGCGAGAACCGGCTCAACCGCGTCACCATCGACGCGCCGCAGGCGCGCCTGGGCATCGTGGCCTCGGGCAAGAGCTACCTCGACGTGCTGGAGGCGCTGGAGGAACTCGGCATCGACGAGGCGCTGGCCGCCGAGATCGGCATCCGCCTGTTCAAGGTGTCCATGCCCTGGCCGCTGGAGCCCGAAGGCATCCGCGAGTTCTCGCGCGGGCTGGAGGAAATCCTGGTGGTCGAGGAAAAGCGCCAGGTGGTCGAGTACCAGCTCAAGGAACAGCTCTACAACTGGCGCGAGGACGTGCGCCCGCGCGTGATCGGCAAGTTCGACGAGCGCGGCGAGTGGGACGTGCACAACCCGCGCGGCCGGGGCGATTGGCTGTTGCCGCCCAAGACCGACTTCTCGGTGGCGCAGGTGGCGCGCGTGATCGCCGCGCGCATCCGCCGGCTCGGCCTGCAGACCCACACCGAGGACCTGATCCGCTCGCGGCTCGATTTCCTGGAGGCCAAGGACCGGCTGCTGCAACGCACCGTGGCCACGCCCACGCGGCCGGCCTGGTACTGCTCGGGCTGCCCGCACAACACCAGCACCCGCGTGCCCGACGGCAGCTTCGCGCTCGCCGGCATCGGCTGCCACGTGATGGCCACCGCGATCTACCCCGAATTCAACAAGCTCACCACGCAGATGGGCGGTGAGGGCACGCCCTGGATCGGGGCCTCGGCCTTCAGCAAGGTGCCGCACGTCTTCTCCAACCTGGGCGACGGCACCTACTACCACTCCGGCAGCCTGGCGATCCGCGCCGCCGTGGCCGCCAACCGCACGATGCCGGTGCGCATCACCTACAAGATCCTCTACAACGACGCCGTGGCCATGACCGGCGGCCAGCCGGTGGACGGCCCGATCGGCGTGCGCGAGATCGCGCGCCAGCTCAGCGCCGAAGGCGTGGGCCGCATCGCCATCGTGACCGAAGACCTGGCCCGCTACACCGACCGCGCAGGCCTGCCCGCGCAGGCCACGCTGCACGACCGCGCCGAACTCGACGCGGTGCAGCGCGCGCTGCGCGAGGAGCCCGGGGTCAGCGTGATCATCTACGACCAGACCTGCGCCGCCGAGAAACGGCGCCGGCGCAAGAAGAAAGAGATCCCGCAGGCCACCGAGCGCGTGTTCATCAACGAAGCGGTCTGCGAAGGTTGCGGCGATTGCGGACAGCAGTCCAACTGCACCGCCATCCTGCCCAAGGAAACGCCGCTGGGCCGCAAGCGGGCGATCGACCAGTCGTCCTGCAACGTGGACCTCTCCTGCCTGAAAGGCTTCTGCCCCAGCTTCGTCACCGTGACCGGCGCCGCGCCGCGCCGCGCGCAAGCGGCCTCCCGCGCGGGCGACACCCGGCCGGACTTCGACGCCCTGCCGCTGCCCCCGGCGCCCTCGCTGGCGCAGCCCTTCAACATCCTCATCACCGGCATCGGCGGCACTGGCGTCATCACCATCGGCGCGCTGCTGGGCATGGCGGCGCACCTGGAGCGCAAGGGCGCGAGCGTGCTCGACATGACCGGCATGAGCCAGAAGAACGGCGCCGTGACCTCGCACGTGCGCATCGCCGCGCGCCCGGCGCAACTGCGCGCGCAGCGCATCGCCACCGGCGAGGCCGATCTGATCCTGGCCTGCGACATGCTTACCGCGGGCGCGGCCGATGCCGTGGCCAAGATGCGGCCCGGCCGCACGCTCGCGCTGGTGAACCGCCACGAGCAGCCCGCCGGCCCGTTCGCGCGCGACCCCGACTGGCAGTTCCCGGCCGAGGACCTGCTGGGCCTGATCCGCGACGCCACCGGCGACCGGGCCGAGTTCCTCGACGTCACCGCGCTGGCGACCGCCTTGCTGGGCGATGCCATCGGCGCCAACCTGTTCCTGCTGGGCCTGGCCTTCCAGCGCGGCGCGCTGCCCCTGTCGCTGGCCGCGCTGCTGCGCGCCATCGAGCTCAACGGCGTGGCCGTGGCCGCGAACGTGCAGGCCTTCCAGTGGGGCCGGCTGGCCGCGATCGACCTGGAGCGGGTGCGCCGGCAGGCCCAGCCCGCGCAGACCGTGACGCTGCACCGGCCGCAGACCCTGCGCCAGACCGTGGAGCACCGCGTGGCCCTGCTCACCGACTACCAGGGCGCGGCCTACGCGGCCGGGTTCTCGGCCTTTGTGGACCGCGTGGCGCGCGCCGAGCAGGCGGCGGTGGGCGGCGACCGCCTGAGCCAGGCGGTGGCGAGCAACCTCGCCAAGCTCATGGCCTACAAGGACGAGTACGAGGTGGCCCGCCTCTTCGGCGCCCCCGAATTCCGCGCCCAGCTGGAAGCGGCCTTCGAGGGCCCGCTGAAGCTGAACTACCACCTTGCGCCGCCCAGCCTGGACGGCCAGGGCGGGCCGCGCAAGCGCCGTTTCGGCGCCTGGGTGGGCCGGGCCTTCCCGCTGCTGGCGCGGCTGAAGTTCCTGCGCGGCACGCGGCTCGACCCCTTCGGCCGCACGGCCGAGCGCCGCATGGAGCGCGCCCTGATCGACGAGTACCGCGCGCACATCGAGCGCGAACTCGAGGGCCTGAGCGGCGCCACGCTGCCGCGCGCGCTGGCGGTGGCGCGGGTGCCTGAGACCATCCGCGGCTACGGCCATGTGAAGCTGGCGAGCGTGGCCACGGCGCGCGCGCAGTGGACCGCCCTTTCGCCCCGTCGATGAGCGACACGCCCTTCGGATGCAGCGCCCTGGCTGCCGGACACGGCTACAGGCGCTGGCCGCGCAGGAACCCCGACACATGCCTTGCGATGGCCTGGGCGAGCAGCGGCGGGATGGCGTTGCCGATGCCGACGCGGGCCGATCCGGTGCTGGGGAACTGGTAGGTGTCCGGGAAGGATTGCAGCCGCGCGGCCTCCCGGATGGTCAAGGACCGGGTGGCAATGGGGTGCACGTTTCTGCAGCCCGAAATCATGGCGGACGTCGTCTGAACGGTTGCCGCGGGCTCGTTCCAGACCTGGCGCTTGTAGGTGGTGTTGTAGCCCGACGGGGGGCGATTGCCGACGTCCTCGTTGTCGTGCGCGCTCGCGCCTTGCGGCACATCCCACAGCCAGTCGATGACGTGTTTGGGGTGCCGGACCGCCGCATGAAGGGGGTCCTCGGCGTGCTCGCCGGACTCCAGGTAGGGAAGGTCCGAGACGGCATCGCCGAAGCTGCGGTGCGCGGCCCCTTGGTGCGTGCGATCGGGCAGGCTGGGGCGGTGGCCGACGCAACGGTGGACCGCCACGAAGATGACGCGCTCTCGATGCTGCGGCACGCCGTAGTCCTTGGCGTTGACCTCGAAGAAGGCCGTGTCATAGCCCTCGGCCTGGAACGCAGCGATGATTTCGTCTTTGACCAGACCGCCGCGGGGGCTCTTCATGGACGTGAGCAGGCGCACGTTCTCGAGCACCGCGACCTTGGGCTTGAGTTCGCGCACAAACCGCAGATAGTCCCTGAACAGGGTGTTGCGAGGGTCGTCCACATCCCGTTTGCCAGACAGGCTGAAGCCCTGGCAGGGCGGCCCGCCGATGATCACGTCCACCCCGCCCAGGTCCTGCGCCATCGCGCTCAGCGCGGTGTCGCTGACGGCCGTGATGTCGCTGCCCAGTCGCGCGTTCGAGGGGAAGTTGGCCTGGTAGATTTTTTGCAGGTGGGCGTTCAACTCCAGATGGCCCAGCAGCCGGAACCCGGCCGCAGAAAATCCCAGGCTGAAACCGCCGCAGCCCGAAAACAGGCTGACGGCGGTGGGCGCGTCGTCGGGTTTCGGGGTGGCGTGGGCGCGGGACAGATCGGCCAGCGCCGCCAGGTAGCCCGCATTGGCTGGCGTGGTGGCCGTGAGAGCCTCCCGGTCGGCCAGCCGGGGGGGCACAAGGTACTCGCGCTGGACAACGCGCTTCTTTCGGTTGACCAGCTGCTCGACCCGTTCTGCATCGCCCATCGCCATCCGGATGGCGTCGTGGTGCGGTGCCGACAGCTCGATTCTTCCGCGCTCGAAGGCGGAAAGGAGGCCTTGCGGCACCGCCGTCAGCTGCGCCAACTTGGCTTGTGACAGGCCGATGGCGATTCGGGCTTCTCGAAGTTGACCGCCAGTCTGCATCATGTCGCGTGAGGGGATCCGTCGTTCATCGGTCGAGAACGGTTCGATCAAAGTGTGCCACACGGTCTGCGGCGCGGAGCCCGGCCCCAGGTTGCTCACAGCGACTGTGCCCAAGGGTGTGGACAACTCCCTGGACAACTGCCGCAGGCCGCAGCCCGCCTGGCGGCGCGGGCGGTGCTGAAGAAACAGGCAGTCCGCGGTCCGCCTACCGGCCCTCGAAGCGGGGCGCGCGCTTGTCCTGGAAGGCCTGTCGGCCTTCGGCGAAGTCCCGGCTGGCCGAGGTCAGGGCCTCGCGCTCGCGCATGGCCGCCAGGTCGGGCCGGCCGATCGCGATCTCGTTCAGGGAGCGCTTGGTCGCCTGCACCGCCAGCGGGGCCAGGGCCACGAGCTCGCCGACCAGCTGGGCCACGGTGGCGTCGAAGTCAGGCGCGGCCACCACGGCTTCCAGGCAGCCCCGCTGCCACAGCTGCTCCGCCGTGAACGGGCGCGCCGAGAGGAAGGCGCGCTTGGCGCCTGAGAGACCCAGGCGCGCCACGTAGCGCTGCAGGCCGCTCGGGTAGTAGTGCAGGCCGAGCGCGGCCGCGGGCATGCGGAACTCGATGCCGCTCAGGCCGACCACCAGGTCGCAGGCCAGCATCAGGTCGGTGGCGCCGCCGTACACGCTGCCGTTGAGCGCGCACACGGTGAGCGGGCGCAGCGCCGCCAGCGCGTCGGCCACGCGCTCGAACAGCTGGGGATCGTTGTCCTGCTCGTTGAAGCTGCCGATGTGGTACCCGGCGCAGAACACCGGCCGGCCTTGCCCTTCGGTGCGGGCGGTAAGCACGAGCACGCGGATGGTGGGGTCGGCGTCGATGCGCTCGAACTGGTCCAGCAAGCTGCGCAGGTCGCCGGCCTCCAGCCGGTTGCGGTGCGCGGGCCGGTTCAGGGCGAGGGTGGCCACGCCGCCGTCCACCGACAGCACGGGCGCCGAGGGGGTGGCCATGTCAGTGCCAGCCATAGACGGCCATCGTGGTTTCGCCCGCCTCGAGCCGGCGCAGGATGGCGGCCTCGTCGGCTTCCCGCCGTTCGCCCGCCGCGACCACCTCGGCCGCGCGCGCGTGCGGAATCGCCACCACGCCGTCGGCATCGCCCACGATCAGGTCGCCCGCCTGCACCACCACCTGGCCCATCAGGACGGGGTGGTTGATCCAGCCGATGGCGCCGAAGTCCTTGCCCGTGCCCTGGATGCACAGGCCGCGCGCGAACACCGGGAAGCCGATCTCGCCCAGCAGCACGCCGTCGCGCACGCAGCCGTCGATCACCAGGCCGGCCAGGCCTTTGACCTTGGCCATGGTGGTCATGATCTCGCCCCAGTAGCCGTGCTCGTGGGCGCCGTTGGCGAACACCACCATCACGTCGCCGGCCTGCGCCACCTCGAGCGCGCGGTGCAGCCACAGGTTGTCGCCGCCGGGCGAGTGCACGGTGAGCGCCGAACCGGCGCAGCGAAAGCCCGGTGCCACCGGCCGGATGGCCGAGGGCAGGGCGCCGATCTTCTTCGCCGCTTCGTGCAGCGTGGCGGTGGGCAGCTTCGCGGCGGCGGCCACGAGCTCAGGGCTCAGGCGCGCGATGTCCAGGCGCGTGGTCAGGGTGGCGTCGTGTCGCTTCATGCGGCCTCGCGGGTCTGGAGCTGGTGGTACTTGAACTGCCGGCGCGCCTCGTCCAGGCGCACGCCGCCACGCACGGTTTCGCGGATGCGGTTCTCGGCCGCCTCGATTTCTTCGGCGATCTCCAGCACGCGGTCCTCGTGTTCCTTGGGGATCACGACGACACCGTCGGTGTCGCCCTTGAGGATGTCGCCCGGCGCCACGCGCGCGCCACCCACGTTCACCGGCACGCCGGTGGCCTCGACCTGCACGCGGTCCTTGCCGGTGCGCATCCAGTGGTCGATCGAGAACACCGGGTAGCCCAGCGACAGGCAGAGGTGGGTGTCGCGGTTGATGCCGTTGATGACGGTGCCGGCGATGCCGCGCCGGTGCGCGATCTCGGTCAGGATGTCGCCCCACACCGTGGCGTTGTCGCAACCGTTGTTGTCCAGCACGACCACGCTGCCCGGGGCCACGTCGTCGATGTAGTCGCCCACCGTGCCGCAGGGGGAGGCGGCCGGGCCGTACTTGAGCGTCCAGGCGCGGCCGGCCATGCGAAAGCCGGCATCGCGCGGCTTGATCTTGTGGCACTGGCCGAGGATGCCGAGCTTGTCCAGCGCGTCGGACAGGGTGGGGGTGTCGAGCCGCGCGGCGCGCGCGACGTTGGTGTCGGTGGGGATGGGTGTGGTGGTCATGGTTCAGTTCTCCAGCATGTGTTCGTAGTTCCCGCCCATCACCTCGCCGATGGGCGTGCCCGCGAGGATGGCCTTGGCCATGGCGGCTTCCTTGGCGACGATGGCCTCGGCGGTGTCCAGCACGCGCTCGATGTGGGCTGCGGCGATGAAGATGGTGGCGCTGCGGTCGGCCAGCACGTAGTCGCCGGGCTGCACCTTCACCTCACCGCCCACGGCCGCGCCGATGGTCACGGGCACCTGCACGCCCAGCTCCACCACCCGGCCGCGCGCGGTGCGCGAGGTCAGGCTGCGGCTGAACACCGGGAAGTCGTAAGCCATGGCCTCGTCCACGTCGCGCAGCGGGCCGTCGGCGACCACGCCTGCCACGCCGCGCACCTTGGCGCCCAGCGTGAGCAGGCCGCCCCAGCAACCGGCTTCCAGGCCCGAGCGCTGTTCGACCACGATCACGTCGTCCGCGCCCGCGAGTTCGATGGCGGTACAGCCCAGGTGGCGCGCCGGGCCTGGGGGCGGCTGGCCCGGGCCCACCTTCATGGTGACGGCGCGGCCGGCGATGCGGCCGGGGCCGCTGCGCTGGGGCAGGCCGGTGACCACGCCGGGCAGTTGCAGCTTGTCCAGCGCATCGGACACGGCGCAGGCATCGAGGCGGCGCAGGCGCTGGACGTGGAGGGAGGTGTTGCTCATGGCAAAGGCTTTCAGGACAGAGGAATTCAGGTCAGCGTCTTCCACGCCGCGAAGGCCAGGCCGGTGCCGGTGAGCGCGGGGCTGCGGTAGCCGGGCACGTACTCGACCCATTCGAGGTCGAGCTCGCGCGCCATCTCGCCCACCACCAGCCAATTGCGGATTTCGGAGCTGCCGGCCTGCAGCAGCTTGGGGTCCAGCGCGGCCAGGGTCGCGCTGTCCTTCTCGCGGATGGCCTGCAGGACCTTCTGGTCCAGCGCCTCGTCCACCACGAAATGGCTCAGGCCGCCGGAGGCGATGACGCCCACGCGCAGGTCCTGCGGCCAGGCCGCGATCAGCTCGCGCAGCGCGGCGCCCAGGGCCACGCAGCGGCGCGGCGTGGGCTGGTTGGGCGGGTCGAAGGTGTTGAGGATCACCGGGATCACCGGCAAGGCCAGTTCCTTCAGCAGGCGGCGGTGGATGAACTGGAACGCATGGCCTTCGGACTGGCCGCGCTCCAGGCCGTCCATGGCCGTGATGTCGAAGTCGCGGTCGCACAGCTGGCGGATCAGCCACTCGGCCAGGTCGCTCTTCACCGGGTACTCGCGGTCCGTCTCGGGCTCGTGGCGCCACATGCGCGCCGACTTCACCCAGCTGTCGCTCGCCGCGGCGGGCTCGCGCGCGGTGTTGCGGATGGTCGGGCCGTAGAAGATCGCGAACGCCGGGTTGTTGCTGGTGCGGAACAGCTCGGTCTGGTCGTCGCCCACGATCAGCAGCACGTCCAGGCGCGCTGCGCGGATGCGCTCGCCGAGCTGGTCCATCGCGGCCTCGGCGGCGTCGTGGCGCTCGCCCATCTTCTCGGGCGTCACCATCGCCTCGCTGCCTGCGGGGGCCTGGGCGAGCAGGGTGTCGTAGTCGGTCTTTTCGCCGTGCTGGTCGTAATAGTGGGCGTTTTTCGTGTCGATCACGCGAAAGCCGTGCTGCCAGTCCTCGCGCTGCGAGACCAGCATGATGCTGTGGGACGAGCCGAATGCGGCGACGAGTCGGGCCATGGGAGAGCTTTCAGGAAAGGGTCAGACAACGAACTGGCTGCGCAGCGCCGCGATCTGCTCGGCGCCGTAGCCCAGGCCGCCGAGGATGGCGTCGGTGTGGTCGCCCTGGTGGGGCGCGGGCACCAGCGGCCCGGCGCTGCGCGGGTGCTTCGAGAACTGCATGGGCAGGCCCACCACCTCGATCTCGCCCAGCTCCGGGTGCTGCATCGGGCGCGCCATGCCCAGGTGCTTGACCTGCGGGTCCTCGAACATGTGGTCCACCGTGTAGATCGGGCCGCAGGGCACGCCGGCCTTGAGCAGGCGCTCGGTCCACTCGGCGGTGCTGCGGGTCTTGAAGGCCGCGCCGATGGCGGCGTTCACGCGCGCGCGGTTGCACACGCGCTCGGGGTCGGAGCCGAAGCCGGGCTCGTCCACCAGCTGCGGCAGCTCCAGCGCCTCGCACAGGCGCTTCCACATGGTCTGGCCGATGGCCGCGAGGTTGATGTGGCCGTCGAGGGTCTCGAACACGCCGGTGGGCACGGTCAGCGGGTGCTCGTTGCCGGTGGAGCGCGGCACCTTGCGGTCGATCAGCCACTGCGCGGCCTGGAAGTCGAGCATGGCGATCTGCGATTCGAGCAGCGAGGTCTGCACCCACTGGCCCTCGCCCGTCACCGAGCGCTCCAGCAGCGCGGCCATGATGGCCTGGGCGCAGAAGTGGCCGGCGCACAGGTCGGCGATCGGGATGCCCACGCGCATCGGGCCTTCGCCCGGCTGGCCGGTCACGCTCATCAGGCCGCCCATGCCCTGGGCGATGGAGTCGAAGCCGGGCCAGTTGGCGTAGGGGCCGTCCTGGCCGAAGCCGGAGATGCTGGCGTAGACCAGGCGCGGGTTGAGGGCGCGCAGCGCGTCGGGGCCGATGCCCAGGCGGTGCTTCACGTCGGGCCGGTAGTTCTCGATGAACACGTCGGCCTCTTTCACCAGCGCGTGCAGGATGGCCAGGCCCTCGGGCGCCTTCATGTTGAGCGTGAGGCTTTCCTTGTTGCGGTGCAGGTTCTCGTAGTCGGCGCGGTTGTGGTCGCGCCCGCCGATCATGTCGTCGCCGCCCGGCGCGCCGGGCGGGATTTCCAGCTTGATCACGCGCGCGCCGAGGTCGGCGAAGGTGCGGATGGCCGTGGGGCCGGCGCGCACGCGCGTGGCGTCAAGGATGGTGAGGTGCGACAGCGGGCCGGTGCGCGGTGCGGAAGACGTGGTGGTGGACATCCGGTGCGCTTTCAAAGGGGCGTGAACATGGGCACGCGGTGGCCGCCATCGCTGGGCTGGAAGACCACGCGCACGCGCTGCCCGATGGCGAGGTCCGCCGGGGCGCAGTCGACCAGGTTGCTCATCATCGTGATGCCTTCGTCCAGCGTGATGTAGGCCAGCGTGTAGGCCGCTTCGCCCTGGCCCATGGTGCTGAAGGAATAGACCGTGCCCTGGCCCGAGGCCTCCAGCCATTCGGTGTGTTCGCTCAGGCAGTGGGGGCAGATGTCGCGCGGGTAGTGGTGCACTTCGCCGCAGGCGCGGCAGCGCTTGATCAGCAGGCGGCCTTCGTCGGCCGCCACCCAGTAGGGCAGGGACTCGGGCAGGGCGCGCGGCGCCGGGATGCGGCGCGGGCGCGGCGCGGGAGGGGTGGTGGTGTTCGTGTTCATGGGGGTCAGACCCGTTCCAGAATCAGGGTGCCAGCGGTGTGGCGCGAGGCGAGCGCGCCGCCGATGCCGCTGGCCAGCGCGAGGTGGCAGTTCGGCACCTGCACTTCGGGGTGGGCTTCGCCGCGCAGCTGGCGCACGGCCTCGATGACCTTGGTGATGCCGCCCCGGTTGGCCGGGTGGTTGTTGCACAGGCCGCCGCCGTCGGTGTTGAAGGGCAGCTTGCCGACGCCGGAGATCAGGTTGCCGTCCATCACGAAGCGCCCGCCCTGGCCCTTGTCGCAGAAGCCCAGGTCTTCGAGCTGCATCAGCACGGTGATGGTGAAGCTGTCGTAGAGCGAGGCGTACTGGATGTCGGCCGGCCTGACGCGCGCTTCGGCGAAGGCCATCGGGCCCGACCAAGCGGCGGCCGACCAGGTGAGGTCGATCTGGCCGCCCATGCCGTGCTTGGGCGCTTCGCCCGTGCCGCGCACGCGCACCACCGGGCGGCCGTTTTTGCGCGCCAGTTCGCGCGCGATCTCCGGCCGCGCGACGATGAGGGCGCCGCCGCCGTCGCTCATCACGCAGCAGTCCAGCCGGTGCAGCGGGTCGCTCACCAGGGGCGAGTTCAGCACGTCCTCGACCGTGACCCGGTCGCGCAGCATGGCGTGCGGGTTGTGCTGCGCGTGGTGCGAGGCGGCCACCTTGATCCAGGCCAGCTGTTCGCTGGTGGTGCCGAACTCGTGCATGTGGCGCCGGGCCACGGCGGCGTACAGGTTCTGCGTCGCGGGGCCGTAGGGCAGCTCGAAGGCCAGCTCGGGCGCGTCGGGGTCCGGCGGTTTGAGCGCCAGCGGCGCCTTCACACCACCGGCTTTCGCGGCCGCCTGCGCCGCCGCCATCTGCGCGCGCGGGCGCCCGGCCAGCGTGATCAGCGCCACGTTGCAGCGGCCGGCGGCGATCGCCTCGGCCGCGTGCGCCACGTGCAGGATGGGCGCGGAGCCACCGCATTCGGTGGAGTCGATGTGCCGCAGCTTCAGGCCCAGGTACTCGGCGACGGTGGCGGTGCCCAGGCCGGGCGCGTCGCCGGCGCAGAAGTAGCCGTCGATTTCGCTCTTGCTCAGGCCGGCGTCGTCCAGCGCGCCCTTGGCCACGTCGGCGTGCAGGCGCACCACCGACAGGTCGTCGGCCTTGCGGGTCGGGTGTTCGTAGGCGCCCACGATGCAGGCGGCTCCATTCAGGCTCATGGTGCGGGGGTCTTTCGGGTGGGGCGGTTCATTGCTCGGGCTTGAAGCCGGTGGCCTGGATGACGGGGCGCCAATAGACCAGCTCGGCACGCTGCAGCTTGTCCATGTCCTCGGCGCTGCGGAAGTCCGGGTTCAGCATGGCCTTGTGGACCAGGATCTCGCGCACCTCGGGCAGGGCCAGCGTGTACTTCAGCGCGTTCTGCACGCGCTCCAGCGTGGCCTTCGGCGTTTTCGCGGGCGCCCACATGCCGGTCCAGGCGTCGCCGGTGTCGATGGAGAAGCCCTGTTCCTTGAAGGTGGGCACGTCCGGCAGCAGCGGCGAACGCTGGGCGCCGAAGACACCGACCACCGCGACCTTGCCGCTCTTCTGGTGCGGCAGGATGTCGCCCGCCGTCATCACGCCGGCCGGCACCTGGCCGCCCAGCAGGTCGGTGACCAGCGGGCCGTTGCCCCGGTAGGGCACGGCGGTGAGCGGCACGCCCAGGGCCTTGCCCAGCTGCAGGCCGGTGAAGTGGGTGTGCCCGCCCGCGCCTGCGGTGCCGAAGCTCGCGTCCTTCGGGTTGGCCTTGAGCCAGGCCTGGTAGTCCTTCGCGGTCTTCACGCCGGTGTGCTGCCCCACGGCCAGCGCCAGGGGGTAGGACACCACCACGCCCACGGGCGCGAAGTCCTGCAGCATGTCGTACTTCAGCACCTCGGGTGGGTAGAGCAGGGTCTGGAACACCGGCGTGGCGTTGGGCGCGATCATGTAGGTCAGGCCGTCGGGCGCGGCGGCCTTGAGCGCCTGGGCCGCGAGCCGCCCGCCCGCGCCGGGCTTGTTGTCCACGATGATGGTCTGCTTGAGCACCACCGACATCTTCTCGGCCAGCACGCGCGCCACCGTGTCGGTGGAGCCACCGGGCGGGAAGCCCACCAGGATCTTGATCGGCGGGGCCGGCTGGGCCTGCGCGACCATCGAGGCGCACAGCAGGGTGGTCATCAGCGCGGACACGAAAGCAGGGCGGTTCATGGGGTGGTCTCCGGGTGGGTGGAAGGAATCGTCAGTGCAGTTGTTTCAGGTGCCAGTCGGCGTCGCCGAAGAGCTGGCCGATCACCAGCAGGCGCTTGGCGAAGTGGCTGATGCGGCACTCGTCGGTCATGCCCATGGCGCCGTGCATCTGGATCGCCTGCAGGCCCAGCGCGCGGCCCTGCTGGCTCACCAGCACCTTGGCGGCCGAGACCAGGCGCCGGCGCTGCGCCGGTGTGTCCGCATCGATCGCCATCGCGGCCACGCAGGCCATGGACTTGAGCTGCTCCAGTGCGATCGCCATGTCGGCCAGGCGGTGCTGCATGACCTGGAATTTCGCCAGTGGCGCGCCGAACTGCTTGCGCGTGCGCAGGTGCTCGGCGGTGTGCACGATCAGCGCGTCGACCACGCCCACGGCTTCGGCGCACAGGGCGGCGGTGCCGGCATCGAGCGCGGCCTCCACGGCGGCCTGCGCTTCGCCGGGCCGACCCAGCAGGCCAGCCGGGTCCACCTGCACGCCGTCGAAGTCCACGTGCGCGGCGCGGCGGTTGTCCAGCGTGTCGAAGCCGCGCACGCGCACACCGGGCGCGTTCGCGTCCACCGCGAACACCGAGAGGCCGTCGCTCCCGGCGTCGCGCGCGACCACCAGCAGCAGGCCCGCGCTGTCGCCGTGCGGCACGCCGGTCTTGCGGCCGTGAAGCACGTGGCCGCCCGGCACCGCGCGCGCCTGCAGCGCGGCGCGCTGCCAGTCGTAGCGCGCGCCGTCTTCGTACAGCGCCACCGCCGCCTGCAGCTCACCGCTGGCCAAACCCGGCAGCCAGCGCCGCTGTTGCTCGAGCGAGCCCAGCAGCGCGATCAGCCGGCCTGCCATCACGGTGCTGGCCACGAAGGCGCCGCCGCCCAGCGCGCGGCCGAGTTCCTGCGCCACCAGCATCACCTCCACCGGGCCCTGTTCGCTGCCGCCGGCCTCGGCCGGGAAGGGCAGGCCCAGCAGGCCCAGGCCGGCCATGCCGGCCCAGCGCTCGGCCGCGCGCGCGGGTGTCTCGGCCTGGCCCCGGTGTTCCGGCGGGTACTCGCCGTCGCAGAAGCGCTGCACCGCGTCGCGCAGGGCCAGGTGGTCGTCGTTCAGAGAGAAATCCATGGCCGGTCCTCAGAAGGCATCGAGCGTGGCGCGCGCGATCAGGTTGCGCTGCACCTCGCTGGTGCCGCCGTAAATGGTGAGCTTGCGGGCGTCGAGACAGTTGGCCGCCAGCGCGACCAGCTCGGGGTCGGTGGCCGCTTCGTCGAGCTGCTCCAGGTGCTGCGCCTCCAGCGAGAAGGGCACGGCATCGGGGCCTGCGATGTCCAGCAGCGCCTCGAAGATGGCCTGGCGCAGCTCGGTGCCGCGCACCTTGAGCATGGAGGCCTCCACGCCGGGCGTGCGGCTCTGCTGGTGATCGCACAGCAGGCGCAGGGCGGTGAACTCCAGCGCCATCAGCTCGACCTCGAACTGCGCCAGCCGCGACTGCAGCACCGGGTCGTCGCACAGGCCCTGGCGCTCGGCCAGCCGTCGCGCGCGCGCCAGTTGCTGCTTGCACGAGCCGATGCCGGCGATGCCGGTGCGCTCGTGGCCCAGCAGGTACTTGCCGTAGGACCAGCCCTTGTGCAGTTCGCCCACCAGGTTGTCCACCGGCACGCGGACGTTGTCCAGGTAACACTCGTTGAGGTCGGTGCCGCCTTCGAGCAGGCGGATCGGCCGCACCGTGAGGCCGGGCGAGTTCATGTCGATCAGCAGGAAGGAGATGCCCTCCTGCGGCTTGCTGGCGTTCGGGTCGGTGCGCACCAGCGCGAACATCATCGAGCACCAGTGCGCGTAGGAGGTCCAGACCTTGTGGCCGTTGACCACGAAGTGCTGGCCATCGGGTTCGAGCACGGCGGTGGTGCGCACGGCCGCGAGGTCCGAGCCCGCGCCGGGCTCCGAGAAGCCTTGTGCCCACCAGGTGTTGCTCTGGCGGATGTCGGGCAGGTACTTCTTCTTCTGTTCGTCGGTGCCGAAGGCGTGCAGCACCGGGCCCAGCATCTGGATGCCGCTGGCGATGATGCGCGGCGCGCCGCCCAGCAGCGTCTCCTCATCGAAGATGTAGCGCTGCACCGCGTTCCAGCCGGGGCCGCCGTGCGCCACCGGCCAGCCCGGCGTGAGCCAGCCGCGCGCCTCCAGCAGGCGGAACCAGGTGACGTAGTCGGCGTGCTCGATGCGCAGCCCGAGCTCGACCTTGCGCCGGATGTCGGCCGGCAGATGGTCTTTGACGAATTGCCGCACTTCCCGGCGGAAGGCTTCGTCGGCGTCGGAAAACTGAAGTTTCATGGTGAGGGTGATCAGGAAGCCGTGGCCACGACCAGCGCGTCCAGGGCGAGCACGGGCTGGGCCGAGCCACTGGGGTAGGCCACCAGGGGGTTGATGTCGATTTCGGTGATGGCCGGGTTGGCGCGCATCTGTGCCCCCACCAGCGCGACCACGCGGGCGATGGCGCCGAGGTCCACCCCGGCGGCGCCGCGCATGCCGTGCAGCACGGCGGCCGCCTTCAGGCGCCCGAGCTCGACCTCGATGTCGGCCTCGGCCATGTCGGCGGGGATGAGCCGCACGTCTTTCAGCGCCTCGATCCAGATGCCGCCCAGGCCGACCAGCACCACAGGGCCCCAGTCCGCGTCGCGCTTGGCACCCACCACGAGTTCGAGGCCGCGCGCGCCCATGCCTTCGACCAGCGCGCCGTCCAGCGCGAGGCCGGGGCGGTGCTGCGAGACGCTGGCGTGCAGCCGCTGCCAGCCGGCGCGCAGGGCGGCCTCGTCGGCCAGGCCCACCAGCACGCCGCCCACGTCGCTCTTGTGTGGCAGCTCGCTGGCCTGCGCCTTGAGCACCACCGGGTAGCCCAGCCGGTCCGCGATGCGCACCGCCTCGTCGGCGCTGGTGGCCAGCGCGCCGGGCGGTACGGCCAGGCCCGCGCCGGCCAGCCAGGCCTTGCCCTGGTACTCGGCGAAGATGCCGTTGGGCGGCACCGCGCCGGGCAGTGGCAGGGTCGGCGCCAGGCCGCGCGTGGCGCGCGCCGCGCGCTGCAGGGCCTCGCCGTAGGCGGCCACGCGGCGCATTGCGCGCAGGGCGCGGTCGGCCGAGCGGAACAGCGGCACGCCGCTGGCCACGATGGCCTCGGTGAAGAAGGGTTCGACCGCGCTGCCGTCGCCGGTGAGCACCAGCACGGCGGGCTTGGTGGCGCGCGCGATGGCCGGCACGATGTGCTCGGCCTTGTCGCGCTGCGCCATCTCGGGCCCCACGGGGATCGCCAGCACCAGGTTGCCGATGCGCTCGTCGTCCAGCAGCGTGAGCAGCAGCTCGCCGATCAGGCCGGGCTGGCGCACGCCGATGGTGGTGTAGTCCAGCGGGTTCTCGGCCACGGCGTAGGCGGGCAGCAGCGCGGTGAGCTTGTCCACCGTGGGCGCGGTGAGTTCGGGCAGGGCCAGGCCGAGGTCGTCGGCGAAGTCCAGCGCGATGTTCTTCATGGCGCCCGAGCCGGTCATGAAGGCCGTGCCGCCGGCCGGCGGCTGCGGGTAGCGCAGCAGGATGGCGCTGGTGTCGAGCAGTTCGTCCAGCGACTCGACCACCACCACCGCTTCGCTCTTGAGCAGCGCGGTGGCCGTGGCGTGGTCGCCGGCCAGCGCGCCGGTGTGCGACTGCGCGGCCTCGCGCGCCCGGGCGCTGCGCCCGGGCATCAGCAGCACCAGCGGTTTGCCGGCGGCGCGCGCCTGCGCCGCGAGCTGCAGAAACAGCGCGGGGCGGCGGATCTGTTCGGCGTAGACCGTGATCACGCGGGTCTGCGCGTCGCCGATGTAATGGGCCAGCACGTCCTCGACCGAGACCGAGACCTCGTTGCCGGTGGAGAACACCGAGGTCACGGCCACGCCGCGGCCCAGGAAGGCGTCGCGCAGGTTGGCGGCCATGAAGCCGCTTTGCGCCACCACGCCCACGCCGGGGCGCTGTTCGTGGGGCCGCGCCGCGAGCGGCTCGAAGGTCACGGGCACGCCCGCGGCCAGGTTGGTGAAGCCCATGCAGTTGGGGCCCACCAGCAGGATGCCGGCGGCACGCGCCGCGTCGGCCAGGGCCTGCTGCCGCGCCTGGCCTTCCTCGCCGGCCTCGGCATAGCCCGAGGCGAACAGCACGGCGGCGTGGCAGCGGCGCGCCGCGAGCGCCTTCACCGCGTCCAGCACGCCGGCTTCGGGAATGGCCAGCACGGCCAGGTCGATGCCCTCGGGCAGCGCGTCGATGGTTTTCACGCAGGGCCGGCCCTGGATCTCGTCGCTGCTGCGGCTCACCAGGTGCAGGGCCCCGGCGTAGCCGAAGCGGTCCAGGTTGCCCTGCACGAAGCCGCCGAAGGAGCGCGGGTCGGCCGAGGCGCCCACGATCGCGATGGAGCGGGGCCGGACGATCCGGTCCACCGGCAAGACACCGGCGGGCGGCGTGAAAACGGGCTGGGACATGCAAAAACGCCTTTCTGGTATGTCACCGGGGCCGCTCATGCGCACCTCGGTGGAGAAGTTGGCGAGAATTCTGGCATACAAAAACACCTTGTTCAATACACCACAAGTCCAAAATCAGGATTCCTAGGGTTTGTACCGATACCGATGGCCTGCCCGTCAGCCCGGACCAGAAACCTCTGATTTCGTGGAAAATCAGGCCAGTTTCCCAGGGAGATGGCCGCTTCCTATAAAGACGCGACGCCCTTGGGTAGGATGGAGGTTGCCGAGGCAAAATGCCTTTTGTGGCATTTTTATAAATTCTTATTGCACACCAGATTGACTTGGAGGTATATTTGCCATGCCCATGGAACACAACACCGCTCTGGACCCCAACAGCGACCTCGACAACGGGGTGGCCGCCGAAGAGGCGCGCCCGCGCGGTGGCCGGGCGACGGAGATCCGCACCGCCTTGCAGGAAGAGATCGAAACCGGCAAGTTGCCGCCGGGCAGTCCGCTGGACGAGCGCGCGCTGGCCGCGCGTTTCCAGGTCTCCCGCACCCCGGTGCGCGAAGCGCTGCAGCAGCTGGCCGCGCGCGACCTGGTGCGCATCGCGCCGCGCCAGGGCATGAGCGTGGCTCGCCTGTCCATCAGCCAGGTGCGCGCCATCATGGAAACCATCGGTGAGCTCGAAGGCATGTGCGCCAAGCTCGCGGCGCGCCGCGTGGACGACGAGCTGCGCGCCCAGCTCGATGTGGCGCTGCAGCACTGCCAGGACGCCGCGATCCAGGGCGGCACCGAGGAATACGCCCAGGCCAACGCCGCGTTCCACGAAGTGATCTACGTGGGCAGCCGCAACCCCTATCTGGCCGACCTGATCCGCACCGCGCGGCGCCAGATCTACCGCTACCGCCTGCGTGACTTCGTCACCAAGGCCCAGATCAACAAGTCGATGCAGGACCACCTGAAGGTGGCGCGCGCGATCCAGGAAGGCGACGAGCTCGCGGCCACGCAACAAATGATGTTGCACGTGCCCTCGGGCTCGACCGGCTTTTCCGAGTTCCTCGCGCGCATGCCCATGAGCCTGTTCGACACCGAGGCCGGCGAGACCTGACGCGCGCCGGCGTCTCCCCTACGAAAACCATCCCATGTCCCGTCCACCCCGCTCCATCGATGTTCCCGGCGCCTCGCACAACGCACCCATCCCCGCCGCCGCGCGCGTGGGGCCGCTGCTGTGCACCTCGGCGGTCTCGGGCAAGGACGCGGCCACGGGCGCGCTGCCGGCCGATGTGGCCAGCCAGGTGCGCCACGCCTTCGCCAACCTGAAGGCGGTGCTGGACGCGGGTGGCGCGTCGCTGCAGGACGTCGTGAAGTTCAGCGTGTCCATCAAGGACAACGCCGTGCGCGAGCCGCTCAATGCCGAGTGGCTGGCCTGCTTTCCCGACCCGCACGACCGCCCGGCCCGCCACATCGTGCTGCAGGACCTGCAGCACGGCATGTGGCTGCAGATCGAGGCCATGGCATTCGTTTCGTAACCCCGCCGAACAACACCCACAGGAGACGCCGTTTCATGGTCATCGATTCCCACGCCCACATCGTCATGCCGCCCGAGAGCTTCCGCTTCATGGCGGAGCTGGTCGGTGGCCGGGCCAACCCCAACACCCTGCCCAAGATCCCCGACGCCTCGGTGCGCAAGGTGGCCGAAGAGCTGGTCAAGAGCATGGACAACGTGGGCACCGACGTGCAGTTCATCTCGCCACGCCCCTACCTCCAGATGCACTCGGTCAAGCCCGGCCGCGTGACCGAGCTCTGGACCATCCACTGCAACGACCTCATCGCCCGCTTCGTGCAGATGTTCCCGGACCGCTTCCGTGGCGTGGCCGGCCTGCCGCAGTACATGGACGAGGCGCTGGAGTTGCGCGCCATCCCGGAGTTGCGGCGTTGTGTCGACGAACTCGGTTTCGTGGGGTGCCTGATCAACCCCGATCCCACCGAGGGCCTGGGCGATCCGCCGGGGCTGGGTGATCCGTTCTGGCACCCGCTGTACCGGGTGATGACCGAGCTGGACGTGCCCGCGCTGATCCATTCGGCCGGCAGCTGCAGCGCGCGCGAGTCGTACACGCTCAAGTTCATCAACGAGGAGAGCATCGCCATCGTCTCGCTGCTGCACGCCAACATCTTCGACACCTTCCCCGACCTGAAGATCGTGGTCGCGCACGGCGGCGGCGCGATTCCCTACCAGATGGGGCGCTTCCGCTCGTGGAGTGTGCGCAAGGGCGACAAGCAGACCTTCGACGAGCAGCTGCGCAAGCTGTACTTCGACACCTGCAACTACAGCCAGGACGCGATCGAGCTGCTGCTGCGCGTGGCCGGCACCGAGAACGTGCTGTTCGGCACCGAGAAGCCGGGCACCGGCAGCTCGCGCGACCCCATCAGCGGGCGCGACTACGACGACATGAAGCCGGTGATCGAGAACATCGGCTGGCTGACCGAGGCGCAGAAGCTCGACATCTTCGAGTGCAACTGCAAGCGCGTGTACCCGCGCGCCTTCCGCAAAGACGAAGACTGCTGAGGAGCGCACCATGCCACTGAGCAAGGAAGACAACGATCTGCTGACGCGCGTGGAGAACGGCGCGCCCATGGGCGAGATGATCCGCCAGCACTACTGGCTGCCGGCGGTGCCGGCGAGCAAGCTCGACGCCGACGGTGCGCCGGTGCGCATCCGCCTGCTCGGCAAGAACTACATCGCCTTTCGCGCCACCAACGGCGAGGTGGGCGTGCTCGACGAGCAGTGCCCGCACCGCAAGGCCTCGCTGGCGCTGGCGCGCAACGAGGACAACGGCGTGCGCTGCATCTACCACGGCTGGAAGTTCAACGTCAAAGGTGAGGTGGTGGACGCGCCCAACCACGCCGGCAACCAGGAGCAGTTCTGCAAGCACGTGCGGGTGAACCGCTACACGGCGGCGGACCGCGGCGGCATCGTCTGGGTGTGGCTGGGGCAGGGCGAGACCGCCCCGCCGTTCCCCGACCTGCCGTTCATGGACCTGCCGGCGAGCCAGCGCTCGGTCACCAGCACCGAGGTGCCGACCAACTGGGTGCAGGGCGTGGAGGCCTCGATGGATTCCTCGCACGTCGGCGTGCTGCACGAGTCCACGACGCAGATCACGGCCGGCGGCGGCAACCAGCGCATGCTGATGGCGCAGTCGCTCGCGCCCAAGCTGGAGTTCGAGGAGCGCCCCTACGGCTACCGCTACGCGGCGCTGCGCCCGCTGGCCGATGGCAACACCTACGCGCGCGTCAACAACTTCGTCATGCCCTGGTACGGCATCATCTGCCCGCCCGACGCCCAGGGCCCGACCACGGTGTTCTTCTCCACCCCGGTGGACGACGTCACGCACCGCGCCTGGTTCGTGCACTACAACCCGCACCGCCCGCTGGGCATGACCATCATGTCGGCCACGCCCGACGTCTGGAACTTCCCGCCGCTGCCGCCCGGTGACCCGAGGGACAACTGGGGCCAGAACCGCGACCTCATGAAGCGCGGCCACAAGACCGGTTTCCCGCAGCACCTGGGCACCGAGGACTTCGCGATGTTCCTGAGCCAGGGTCCGATCGCCGACCGCACCGACGAGCAACTCTGCTCGGCCGACGGTGCCGTGGTGCGGGTGCGCCAGATGCTGCTGAAGGCGGCGCGCGAGTTCATGGCAGGCCAGGCGCCCACCATGGCCCACCACCCCGAGCTGAACTACCGAAAGATCCAGTCGGTGGGCGGTGTGCTGCCCACCGGCCAGGACTGGCGCGCCCTGGCCGACGCCTGAACCTTCCCCCCACGGCCCCGGCAAGGTGCGCAGACACCCCGGGGTGATCGGATCGACCGATCCGACCCTTTCCTCTCTGGAGACAACATGAGCTTGAACCGCCGACAACTGATCCTGTCCAGCGGGGCCCTGCTGGCCCCGGCCGCCTGGGCCCAGTCCCGCCCCGCGATCCGCATCCTGGTGGGCTTCCCGCCGGGGGGTGCCACCGACGCCATCGCGCGCGCCGTGGCCGACCGCCTGCCCGCCCTGCTGGGCCAGCCGGTGATCGTGGATAACAAGCCCGGCGTGGGCGGGCGCATGGCGGCCGACACGGTGCTCGCCGCGCCCGCCGACGGCCTGACCTTCATGATCGCGCCCAACGCCACGCCCACCTTCCAGATGCTGGTGTTCGGCCACCAGATCCGCTGGAACATCCTCAAGGACTTCACCTCGGTGGCGGGCATCGCGTCCTACCCGCTGGGCATGGGGGTGGCGGTGAACACCAAGGCCACCAATGTGCGCGAGTTCATCGAGTGGGTGAAGAAGAACCACGACAAGGCCAGCTTCGGCACGCCCGGCCTGGGCGGGCAGAACGCCTACCTCGGCGAGCAGTTCGCCAAGACCGCTGGCATCGACCTGCCGGTCACGCCCTACAAGGGCTCGCCGCCGATGGTGAACGACCTGCTGGGCGGGCACGTGCCGGCGGCCGTGAGCCTGCTCGACGGCATGATGGCGCACCACCGCGCTGGCAAGATCCGCGTGATCGGCGTCTTCACCAAGGAGCGCTCGCCGCTGATGCCCGACATCCCGACCTTCGCCGAGCAGGGCATCGACGTGACCTCGGGCGAGGCCTGGACCGGCATGTGGGCCAAGGCCGGCACCCCGGCGGCCGAGGTCGAGCGCATGCAGAAGGCGGTGCAGCAGGCGCTGCAGATGCCCGAGGTGAAGGAGCAGCTGAGCCAGCGCCTGTGGGCCAACCCCCACTTCCGCACCGGCGCCCAGCTCGAGGCGCTGCAGCGCGCCGAGCTGGCGCACTGGGAGCCGCTCATCAAGGCCTCCGGCTTCAAGGCCGAGTAAGCCGCACGCACCTTGAGCGCCGTGACCACCGCGCCCACCCTCCAGGCCCGCATCCGGGCCACGACCTTCGAGGCCGAAGGCGTGCTCGGCCTGGAGCTGGTGCCGCTGCCGCCAGCGCGCGCGCTGCCGGCGTTCGCGGCCGGTGCCCACATCGACCTGCACCTGTCCACCCCGGTCGGCGCGCTGGTGCGCAGCTACTCGCTGCTCAACGATCCGGGTGAGACGCACCGCTACTGCATCGGCGTGAACCGCGACCCGCGCTCGCGCGGCGGCTCGCGCCACGTGCACGAGGCCCTGCGCCCGGGCCAGGTGCTCACCCTGAGCGCGCCGCGCAACCACTTCCCGCTGGACGAGCGCGCGCCCTTCAACGTCTTCATCGCCGGCGGCATCGGCATCACGCCGCTGCTGGGCATGATCGAGCGCTCGCGCGCGCTGGGCATCCCCTGGCGCCTGCACTACAGCGCGCGCACGCGCCAGCACGCGGGCTTCCTGGACCGGCTGGACGTTCTGGCCGGCGGCGAGGTGCGGCTGAACTTCGACCAGGAGCCCGGTGGGCAGATGCTGGACCTGCGGCGCCTCGTGGCCGAGCTGCCCGAGGGCGCGCACGTGTACTGCTGCGGCCCGCTGCCGATGCTCGATGCGTTCGAACAGGCCACGGCCGGCCTGCCACCCGAGCGCGTGCACCGCGAGTACTTCGCCGCGAAGGCAGCGGCCGCCACCGGCGGCGGCTTCACGGTGGAGCTGGCGCGCAGCCGCCGCACGCTGAGCGTGCCCGAGGGCAAGACCCTCCTGGACTGCCTGATCGAGCTGCAGATCGAACCGCCGTTTTCCTGCCGCGAGGGCGTGTGCGGCACCTGCGAGGTGCGCGTGCTCGAAGGCACGCCGGACCACCGCGACCTCGTCCTCTCCGACGCCGAACGCGCCGCCAACGACCGGATGATGGTCTGTTGCTCCGGCGCGCGCAGCCACAAGCTGGTGCTCGACCTCTGAGCGCCGGCCACCCTGTTTCAACCCGAGAGCTTTCACCATGGGCGAACCCCTGATCACCTACGAACTGGACGGCGCGACCGCGCTGATCGGCCTGAACCGGCCCGACAAGCGCAACGCCATCAACGACAGCCTGATCGACGAACTGCGCGTGGCCGTGCAGCGCGCGCACGAAGAGGCCGACGTGGCCGTGCTGTTCGGCCACGGCAGCAACTTCTGCGCAGGCCTGGACCTGGCCGAGGCGCTGGCGCGCGCCACCGGCCAGATCCAGCCACCGCGCAAGCGCCGCCGCCACAACTGGCACGAGGTGTTCGACCTCATCGCGCGCGGCCCGATTCCTTTTGTGGCCGCGCTGCATGGCGCGGTGGTGGGCGGCGGCCTGGAACTGGCCATGGCGGCCCACGTGCGCGTGTGCGACGACAGCGCGCTGTTCGGCCTGCCCGAAGGCCAGCGCGGCATCTTCGTGGGCGGTGGCGGCACGGTGCGCATCCAGCGCGTGGTCGGCACCACCGTGATGATGGACATGATGCTCACCGGCCGCCTGCTCTCGCCCGCCGAGGGCCTGCAGGAACACGTGGTGCGCTACGTCACCCCCGCCGGCCAGGCGCTGGCCAAGGCGCGCGAACTCGCGCTGCGCATCGGCAAGAACAGCGTGGACACCAACTGGATGATCATCAACGTGCTGCCGCGCGTGCACGACCTGTCGCACGACGACGGCCTCTTCGTCGAGCAGCTCAACTCGGCGCGCGCGCGCCCGCCCGAAGCCGAGGCGCGCCTGCGCGAGTTCGTCGACGGCAAGGCGAAAAAACTGCAGGACAACCAGGCTTGAGACCCCCCATGACTTCTTTTGACTTTTTCCACGTCAGCGACGACGAGCGCGCGCGGGCCGCCGCGCATGCCCGGCTGGCCTCCACCCAGGCCGCGCACATTCCCGACATCCCGGCCGACACGCCGCTGCGCCAGGTGAACCGCGTGGCCGTCATCGGCGCCGGCACCATGGGCGGGGGCATCGCGCTCTCGCTGGCCAGCATCGGCGTGCCGGTCACCCTGATCGACAGCAGCGCGGCCGGCCTGGAGCGCGGCCTGGCCCGCGTGAAAGACCTCTGCGCCACCAGCGTGAAGCGCGGCAAGCTCGCGCAGGCCGAGATGGACCAGCGCCTGGCGCTCATCACCGGCTCGCTGCAGATCGCCGACGTGAAAGACGCCGACCTTGTGATCGAGGCCGTGTTCGAGGACCTGGGCCTGAAGCAGGACATCTTCCGCCAGCTCGACGCGCACGCCCGCCCCGGCGCGATCCTGGCCACCAACACCTCGGGGCTGGACGTGGACGCGATCGCCGCCGTGACGCAGCGCCCGCAGGACGTGGTGGGCGCGCACTTCTTCAGCCCGGCCCACGTCATGAAGCTGCTGGAGGTGGTGCGAGGGGCGCAGACCGCGCCCGATGTGATCGCCACGCTGATGGACCTGGGCCGGCGCATGGGCAAGATCGCCGTGCTCGCGCGCATCTACCCGGGCTTCATCGGCAACGCGCTGTTCCGGAACTACACGCGCGAGGCGCACTTCCTGGTGGAAGACGGCGCGCTGCCGCACGAGGTGGACGAGGCGCTGAAGAAATTCGGCTACGCCATGGGCATCTTCGCCGTGCACGACATGGCCGGCAACGACGTGGGTTACCAGACCCGCAAGGCGCAGATGGCGACGCGGCCGACCGACCGGCGCTGGAACGACCTGATCCTCAAGCTCTGCGACCAGGGCCGCCTGGGCCAGAAGAGCGGCAAGGGCTGGTACCGCTACGAGGCCGGCGACCGCACGCCGCAGCGCGACCCCGACCTCGAGCGCTTCGTCGTCGAAGAATCGGCGCGCATGGGCCTGCCGCGCCAGGCCATCGACGAAGAGGAGCTCATCAAGCGCTGCCTCTACGGCATGGTCAACGAAGGCGCGCGCCTGCTCGAACACGGCATCGCGCTGCGCCCGAGCGACATCGACATCACCTACCTGACCGGCTACGGCTTCCCGGCCCACCACGGCGGCCCCATGTACCTGGCCGACCGCATCGGCCTGCCGCAGGTGCTGGCCGACATCCGGCGCTTGCACGCGCAGTACGGCCACTGGTGGGCACCCGCGCCGCTGCTGGAGCAGCTGGTGCGCGAGGGCCGGTCCTTCGCCGACCTGCAACCCGCGCCCTGACGGCCATGGACCTCGGCATTCAAGGGCGCGTGGCGCTGGTCTGTGCTTCCTCGCAGGGCCTGGGTTACGCCTGCGCGCTCGCGCTGGCGCAGGAGGGCTGCGAGGTGGTCATCAACGGCCGGCAGCCGCAGAAGCTGGCGGCCGCTGCCGAGGCGCTGCGGCAAGCCAGCGGCGCGCGCGTGAGCGCCGTGCCGGCCGACATCGCCACCGAGGCCGGCCGCGCCGCGCTGCTGCGCGCCTGCCCCGAACCCGACATCCTGGTGAACAACAACGCCGGCCCGCCGCCGGGTCAGCTCGCGGACTGGGACCACGCCGCCTGGATGGGCGCGCTGGAAAACAACCTGCTCGCGGGCGCCCTGCTGATCCAGGCCGTGCTGCCCGGCATGCGCGCACGGCGCTTCGGCCGCATCGTCAACATCACCTCGGCGATGGTCAAGACACCGCACGCCGCCATGGGCCTGTCCACCGCCGCGCGCGCGGGCCTCACCGCGCTGTGCAAGGCCTTGTCGCGCGAGGCCATCGTGGACAACGTGACGCTCAACAACCTGCTGCCCGAGCGCTTCGACACGCCGCGCCAGGCTTTCATGGCGCAGCGCCTGATGCAGGAACAGGGCATTTCGCTGGACGCCGCGCGGTGCCAGCTGGCCGACTCCGTGCCGGCCCGGCGCCTGGGCGACCCGGCCGAGTTCGGCGCGGCCTGTGCCTTCCTGTGCAGCGCCCGCGCCGGCTTCATGACCGGGCAGAACCTGCAGCTCGACGGCGGCGCCTACGCGGGCCTGGTCTGAGCCAGCCGGGAGCGGTGGTCAGGCCAGGGGCCCGTCGCTCACCGGGTTGGTCAACGTGCCGATGCCTTCGATGGTCACTTCGCAGACATCCCCGTGCCGCAGCCAGACCTGGGGCTGGCGCACGAACCCCACGCCGGCGGGGGTGCCGGTGATGATCAGGTCCCCGGGGTGCAGCTCGATGCCCTCGGAGCAGGCGCACACCAGCGCGGCCACGTCGAAAATCATGTCACGGGTGTTGCCGTCCTGCAGCAGTTGGCCGTTGAGGCGGCACTGCACGCTCAGGCCCTGGGCGCCCCGTGGCAGCTCGTCGGCCGTGACGATTTCGGGGCCGAAGCCGCCGCTGGCGTCAAAGTTCTTGCCCCACAGCCATTGGTGAGAGCGGGCCTGGTAGTCGCGCACCGTGCCGTCGTTGAAGATCGAATAACCGGCGACGTGCTCGAGGGCTTGGTCGCGGGTGATGTGGCGTCCCGCCTTGCCGATCACGGCCACCAGTTCGGCCTCGTAGTCGAACTGGGTGGACAGCCGTGAGCGGATCAGGGGCTGCCCATGGCCCACCCAGGACGAGGCGAAGCGCTGAAACAGCACGGGGTGGGGTGGGGCGCTCGCGCCGATCTCGCGGGCATGGTCGCGGTAGTTCAGGCCGATGCCAAAGGCCTTGGATGGCTGGAGCACCGGGGGCAGCAAGGTGATGCCGTCAAGGGCCCTTTGGCGCCGCAGCGGGCCCGCGAGCGTGTGGCGGGCCCGCTCAAGACCCGCCTCGCCGAGCGCGAGCAAGGCGTCCACGGTGTCGGGTAGGCCTTCGGCAGTGAGGTCAACCACCGCGTCGCCGACGCGCGCGCCCAAGGTCGGTCGGCCCGTGTATTCATCGAGAAAGTTCAGCAGCCGCATCCAGGTCTCCGTGGGGTTTCAGGTCTTGGCGCCGGCCAGTGACTGGATGTAGGCGGTGCCCGTCTTCAGCACATGCCGGTAGACGATTTCACCCGCGAAGCGCGCATCGCGCATTTCCATGGCCGCCATCACGAGTTCGTGCTCTTTCACCGACTCGTCCCAGCGCCCATCGGTGGTGATCGCCACAAAGCGCGGGCGTCGCGCGCGCGTCATCAGGTCGGCGTGCGTGCGCGTGAGCTGCGGGTTGTCCGCCATCGCGATGATGGTCTCGTGGATGCGGTGGTTGAGTTCGAAGTACCGATCGCGGTCCTGCTCGGCATACCGCTGCAGCATTTCGTCGTGCAGTGCGCGCAGCTGGCCCAGTGCCTGTGCCGAGGCCTGCAGCGTGACGGTCTCCGCCGCGAGGCGCTCCAGGGCCGCGATCACAGCGAACAGGTTGACGATCTCGTCCGTTGACGGCGTGGTCACGCGCGAGCCGCGGTTGGGCAACAGTTCGACCAGCCCCTCCGCCGCGAGCACCTTCAAGGCCTCCCGGATGGGGGTGCGCGACACCCCCAGCACCTCGCAAAGTTCCATCTCGTTGATGCGTTCGCCCGACGCCAGTTCACCGTGGACGATCATGTCCCGGATGCGGCCGCAGGTGTCGGCGTGCACCCCGTGGCGACGGCGGCGCTCCTCGGCGCCCGGCGGCTCCTCGGGGGCCGGGGCCGACGCGGTGTGGTCTGGTGGCGCGGTCATCGGTGTGTCCATCACATTCCCCATTTGCATGCAAATTTTGCCGTTTACATCTCTGGTTGCATTATATAGGTGCAAGTTTAATCGGTATAAACCCGATATTGCACCAAATAAGTGCCTAAAAAGAAGTGTTGACAGCATTTTCAAGAAAAAGATAATTCACTTTCGCTTCGTTTGCATTACCCGTGCGGTTGCTGCCGTGAATCACCTTTGCTTGATCCTCCTAGGAGTTGCCATGAAGTTTCGCCGATCCCTTCTCCTCTGTGCCACCGCCGCTGTGGCGTTCGCAGGCCTTCACAGCCCTTTGATGGCGCAGCAACGGCTGCGCGTGGCGGGTAACTTTCCCGCAGACCATACGGCCTCCAAAGTGATGGAGATCTTCAAGAAGGAGGTCGAGACGCGCACGCAGGGCGAGCTTCAGATCGACCTGTTCCCGAACATGCAGTTGGGCGGGGCGGCGGAAAACGTTGATCAGGTGCGTTCCGGCACGGTGTTCGCGATCGTGACGTCGATCGCCTACTTCACGCGCATCGTGCCCGAATACGAAGCGGTCAGCCTGCCGTTCCTGTTCAGTTCGCGCGAGGCCGCTTTCCGGGTCATGGACGGGCCGGTCGGCAGGTTGTTCGACGAGCGCATGGCCCAGAAAGGTTTCGTCAGCCTGGGTTACGGTGAACTGGGCTTCCGTCATGTCACGAACAGCGTGCGACCGATCACGTCGGTCGCCGACTTCAAGGGCCTGAAGATCCGGTTGCAGCCCAACGAAGTGCACCTCGATACCTTCCGCGCGCTCGGAGCCAACCCGGTCGCCATGGACGTGAAGGAGGTTTATTCGGCGATGCAGCAGGGCGTGCTGGATGGCCATGAAAACCCTTACAACATCATCGCGAGCCGCCGTTTCAACGAGGTGCAGAAGCACCTGTCCGACACCGGCCACTTCTACGACTTCATCAACGCGGCCGCCAACAAGCGCCTGTTCGACCGCCTGAAGAAGCCGCACCAGGAGGCGGTGATGGCTGGCATGAAGGAAGCCATGGCCTGGCAGCGTGTGGAGGCCGCCAAGCAGGATGAGGGCTGGCGCCAGCAGCTCGTGAAGTCGGGCATGACCTTCACCCCGATCACGCCGCAGGGTCGCGCCGAATTCCGCCGCGCCACCACCAGCGTGGTCGACTCGCTCAAGAAGCGCATCGATGCCAAGCTGATCGACACCGTCGTCACGGAGGCTGCCAAGTGACCGAGGGGCTGAACCCCTCGCCGGCGGCCCAGCCGCCCGGCGACCCGCTGCCTTCGGTCTGGCCCGCCATTCGGCGCTGGGTCGAGGCGGTCGACAAGGTGTCGATGGTCGTGATCGTGGTGGCGATGGCCGCGATGACGCTCATGGTGACCCTGCAGGTGTTCTGGCGCTACGCGCTGAGTTCGTCCATCGATTCCGCCGACGAGGTCTCTCGCCTGTTCTTCGTGTGGGTCATATTCCTGGCGATCCCGCATGGCATCAAGTACGCGGTGCACGTGGGCATTGACTTGCTGGTCATGAGCTTGTCTCCGCGGAACAAGGATCGGCTGTTCCGCCTTGTGAGCGTGGCCAGCGCGGTGCTGATGGCCGCGATCTTCTACGCGGCCTGGGTCGCCACCCTGGACAAGTGGCAGGAACTCATGCCGACGCTGCCCGTTTCCGCCGGCATCTACTACGTCGCCGTGCTCATTTGCGCGGCCCATTCGTTCGTTCACCTCGTGTTGCACGCGTGGCTGGGTTCCCGCATCTGGGAAGGAAGGTTGTCATGACGCTCCTAGTGATCTGTGTCTTCTGCCTGCTCGCTTTCGCAGGCATGCCGCTGGCGTTCGCCCTCGGCTTCGCCTCGCTGGCCGCGCTCTACGCCGCCGATTTCGAGCTCGTGATGCTGTCCCAGCGCATGCTGCACGCGGTGGACAACTTTCCCCTGATGGCGATCCCCTTGTTCATGCTGGCCGGTGAGCTGATGGTCAAGGCCGGCATGATGGAGCGGCTGGTGACCTTCGCCAACAGCCTGGTCGGCCGGGTGCACGGCGGGCTGGCGCACGTGACCATCATCGCCGGCACCATCCTGGCCTCGGTCAGCGGCGCGGCGGTCGCCTCGGCCAGTGCCCTCGGCAGCGCCCTTGTTCCTTCGCTGCGCAAGCACTACCCCGACAGCTTCAACTGCGCGGTGATCGCCTCGGCCGCCAACTTGGGCCCCGTGATTCCGCCGTCCAACGCCATGATCGTCTACGCCCTGATGGCGGGCTCATCGGTCTCGGTTGGCGGCCTTTTCATGGCGGGTATCGTGCCGGGCGTGCTGCTGGCGCTGGGTTTCATCGGCATCGCCAGCTTCATCTCCTGGAAGCGAAAGTACCCGCCGACGGGCGAGGCCTTCAACGCGCGCAATGCCTGGGTGCAGTTCCGCAAGGCGCACATCATCCTGTTCATGCCGATCATCGTCGTGGGGGGCATCATCGGCGGCGTGTTCACGGCCACCGAGGGTGCGGCCATCGCCGTGGTGTATTCCGGGCTGGTGGGCCTGCTGATCACGCGCAAGCTGCGCTTCGCGGACCTGCCCGGCTGCCTGTTCCGTGCGGCAGTCACGGCATCGATGGTGGGCGCGCTGATCGCGCTGGCCGCCACCGTGACCTTCCTGCTCACGATCGACATGGTGCCGCAGCAGATGGCCGACTTCGTCAAGGGCATGACCTCGGACCCCATGGTGTTCGTGCTGCTTACCATGCTGCTGCTGGTGGTGGTGGGCATGTTCCTGGAGTCGAACGCGGCCTACATCATGCTGGTGCCCCTGTTCGTGCCGATTGCGGACGCGTTCGGCCTGGATCCGCTGTGGTTCGGCTTCCTGTTCATGTTCAACCTGGTGATTGGCATGATGACGCCGCCAGTGGGGGTGCTGTTCTTCGTGATGAGCGGCATCACGCGGGTGCCCATGGGGGCGATCATCCGCGAGTCCGTGCCTTTCGTGATCTTCCAGTTCGCGATGCTGTTGTTGTGCGTGGCCTTCCCGTCCATCGTCACGGCGCTGCCGCGAGCCCTGGGTTTCTGAACGGAGGCCCCCATGACACCAACGCCTTCCCCCGGAGTGGATCCGGGCTCGCTGGACCTGCTGATCACCGGCGCCACCGTGGTGCACACGCGCCCACAGCTGGAAGTGATCGAGAACGCGGTGATCGGCATCGCCGGGGCGCGGATCGCCTTCGTGGCGCACGCCAACGCCGCGCCCCGCGCGAGCGCGCGCCGCACCCTCGATCTGCGGGGGCACATGGTGCTGCCCGGTTTCATCAATGTGCACACCCACACCATCCTGACCATGGTGCGCGGCGTGGCCGAAGACATGGGCTTTGCCCCGGCCTACACCCCCGGCGTGCCGCACGGCCATGAAGTCACGCCCGACGAGGCCGTGGCGTTGGCGCGGCTGGGCGCGCTGGAAGCGCTGATGTTCGGTTCCACCGTCATCAACGACAGCTACGTCCACGCGGACCTCACCCTGCCAGCCATGGCCGATGTGGGGCTGCGCGCCTACGCCTGCGGCCGCATCCACGATGTGGATTTCTCCCGGGTGCATCTGGGCGAGTGGCGCCACGACGACGCGATCGGCGAGCGCACCCTGGGCGAGGCGCTGGCCTTGCACGCGCGCTGGCACGGTGGCCCTGACAGCCGCACCGGCGTGCACCTCACGCCTCATGCGCCGGACACCTGCTCCCAGGCGCTGTTGCGCCGGGTGGCGGACCACCGCGAACGCCATGGTGGTGTGGTCACGACACACCTGTCGCAAAGCCGCATGGAGAACCAGCGCGTGCAGGAGCGCGACGGCTGCTCGCCCTGCGAGCTGCTGGATCAGACCGGCTTGCTGGGGCCGGCGCTGATCGCGGCCCACGGCATGTACCTGAGTGAGGCCGACATGCAGCGCGCCGGCGCGGCGGGCATGCATCTCGCGCATGTGCCCAAAGGCAACGCCACCGGCGGCCGCATCGCGCCCACGCGCGCCATGCAGGATGCCGGCATCCGGCTCGCACTGGCGACGGACAACATGCACGCGGACATGATCGAGGTCATGCGATGGGCGCTCAATCTGGGCCGCATCCAGACCGGGGGCATCGACGACGGCTGGCAGCCGGAGGACATGCTGCGCATGGCGACCTACAACGGGGCGCACGCGATGGGTCTCGGCGACCATATGGGCAGCCTGGAAGCCGGCAAGCTGGCCGACATGGTTTGCGTGGACATGCGCCGGCCGCACCTCGTGCCCTGTATCAACCCGCTGGGCAACCTCGTGCACACCGGCCAGGGCCGCGACGTGGCCCTGGTGATCGTGCACGGCGAGGTCGTCGTTGAAGGCGGTCGCGCGCTTCGTGTCGACCAGGACAGCATCTTGGCCGACGCCCAGCAGGCGGCGGCTGCACTTTGGCAGCGGGCTCGCGCACAAGTCGAGCCTCGGAGAACCGCTTGAAAATTCTCGTCATCAATCCCAACATCTCCCTCAGCGTGTCCGAGCTGATCCGCAATGAGGCGCAGCGCGCGGCCTTGCCTGGTACGCAGATCACCATGGCCACCGCGCCTTTCGGCGTGGCCTATATCGAAACCCCTGGCGAGGCCGCCGTGGGTGCCTATGCATCTTTGCAGCTTCTGGCGCAACAACAGGCCGAGCACGACGTGGCCGTGATCGCTGCTTTCGGCGACCCGGGCGTGACTGCTGCCAAGGAGCTGCTGGACATCCCGGTGGTTGGTCTGACCGAATCCGCCGTGGCCACCGCTTTCCTGCTCGGGGGGCGCTTTGCCATCGTGGGCATCTCGCAGCGCATCGGCGCCTGGTACGTGCAGACTGTGGATCAATTGGGTTTGTCCTCGCGCATGATCGGTTACCGTGGTCTTCAGCAGGGTTTTGCCAGCGTGGGCACGGTTCAACAGGAGGCGCGCGACGTTTTGCGCGAGATGTGCCTGGCTTGTGTGGAGCAGGACGGCGCGGACAGCATCATCCTGGCGGGCGCGCCGCTGGCCGGTCTGGCTCGCGAGATCGCCGACGATGTGCCTGTGCCGCTGATCGATGGGGTGGGCAGCGCGATCCGCATGGCCGAGGCGCTGGGCCGCGGCGCCTACGCGCCTCGGCGCAATGGAGCGCTGTCGCCTCCACCTCGCAAGGCGCATCAGGGTCTGGAAGGTGGGCTGGCCATGCTGATCGGGCGGCAGCCATGAGCGCCGCCTTTGATCTGGTCATCCGAAACGCCCGTGTGGCGACCGCATCGGACTGCTTCGAGAGCGACATTGGCATTCGCGACGGGGTGATCCAGCAGCTTGGCCGGCAGCTCGCCGCGGGCGCCAGCGAGATCGATGCCGCAGGGCGGGTGGTCACGCCGGGTGGGGTTGACGCCCATTGCCACCTCGACCAGCCCATGGCCCCGCCGGTGCGCATGGCCGACGATTTCGACACCGGAACGCGCGCTGCGGCCTGCGGCGGCACCACCACTGTCATTCCTTTTGCGGCGCAGGAGAAAGGCCAGTCCTTGCGGGCCGCGGTGGATGACTACCACGCGCGTGCGCAGGGGAAGTCGCATCTCGATCACGCTTTCCACCTGATCGTGAGCGACCCCACGCCCGAGGTGCTGACCCACGAGCTGCCCGCGCTGATCCAGGAGGGCTATACCTCGTTCAAGATCTACATGACCTACGACGACCTCAAGCTCAACGATGGTCAGATCTTGGACGTGCTCGACGTGGCGCGACGGCACGATGCGATGGCCATGATCCACGCGGAGAATGCCGACTGCATCGCCTGGCTGACCCGCCGACTGGAAGCGGCTGGCCGCACCGCGCCGCGATTTCATGCACACGCCAGACCGATGCTGGTGGAGCGCGAAGCCACGCACCGCGCCATCGCGCTGGCCGAGCTGGTCGATGTGCCGATCTTGGTGGTCCACGTGTCCGGGCGCGAGGCGGTGGAGCAAATCCGCTGGGCCCGCTCGCAGGGGCTGAAGGTGTTCGCGGAGACCTGTCCGCAGTACCTGTTTCTTACCGCCGAAGACCTGGGCATTGACGACAGCTACAAAGGGGCGCGCTGCGTCTGCAGCCCGCCGCCGCGCGACAAGCAGAACCAGCAGGTGATCTGGGATGGTCTGGCCGATGGCTTGTTCACGGTCTTCTCGTCCGACCATGCACCGTTCCGTTACGACGGGACCGAAGGCAAGAAACCCGATGGAGAAGAGGTGGCTTTCCAGCATATCCCCAACGGGATTCCCGGCATCGAAACCCGCTTGCCGCTGCTGTACTCGGAGGGTGTGTTGGGCGGGCGCATCACGCTGCAGCGCTTCGTCGAACTCACCGCGACGAACCCCGCCAAGGCCTACGGCCTTCACCCGCGCAAGGGCACGATCGCCATCGGCAGCGATGCCGACCTCGTGATCTGGGACGAAGGCGAACGCATGGTGCGCAACACGGAGCTGCACCATGCCGTGGATTACACGCCCTACGAAGGCATGGCCCTGCGCGCCTGGCCGGGTATCACGTTGGCGGCGGGGGAGGTGGTATGGGATGGCCGGAACTTCCATCCCCGTCAAGGCAAGGGCCGGTACCTGCGGCGCGGCCGACCCAGCCTGCTGCCCAAAGCGCCGCGCTCCTTGCCTTAGCAGGCCCTAGTAAGGCCGCCCGTCCTTGTGGGTGAAAGCCCAGCGGCCGTCGATCAGCGCGGCCTGCAGGTCGTCTTGCGGGTAGCTGACCTCGTCGCCCGCGCTGCGGTCACCGACTTCCAGGTACTGCACGGGCTCGTCGGTCTCGTTGAGCAACTGGTGGCCGTTGCCGGTGCCCGCTGGAAAACCCGCGCACATGCCGGGGGCCAGCGGCGTCGCACCTTCGTCGGTGACCAGCGTCGGGTGCCCGGCCAGGATGTAGACGAACTCGTCCTGCCGGCTGTGGGCATGGCGCAGCGCCGACACCGCGCCGGGCGGCAGGGTGGTGTGGTTGACCCCGAAGTGGGTCAGGCCGAAATTGTCGCCCAGCGGACGTTTGATGCGCCCGGCCATGCGGGAGGCGAACGGCTCGGGGTAATTCGACGGACGGCTGCGCGCCGGGGCGTCGGCAGCCACCAGGGCCAGGGGTTTCGGGGCGTCAGGCATGGCAGGCATTGTGGGTGGGCGCGAAAAAGCGGGCAAGAGCCCGCCCTGATCGGGGTTTTCCGCAGGGGGCGGTGACTCAAGATCGGGGCCAATCCGCCGATGCCCTGGGTACCAAGCCCCCTATCCCTCCAGAAAGCTTTCCGAATGAAACTCAATGACATCAAGGTCGGCAGCCGCCTGGCGATTGCCTTTGGACTGGTCCTGCTGATCACGGCCCTGATGGCCGGCGTCGGTGTCTGGCGCCTGCAGGAACTGATGCAGACCACGCGCGCCCTGGTCGGAGAAGACAACGAAAAGCTGCAGCTGGCCGTGCGCTGGCGCCAGACCATCGACGTGAACTGGGTCCGCACCCGGGCCGCGATCCTCGATTCCGACACCAGCCGCATCCCGATGTGGCAGGCCGACATGGACAAGACCTCCGAGATCACGACCGCCTCGCGCAAGCGCATGATCGAGCTGGTCCACTCCGACACCGGCAAGGCCCTGATCGCGGACATCGACGCCGCGCGCGAGGCCTACCGCACGCCGCGTGGCGCCGTGCTCAAGGCCCGCCTGGCCGGCGAAGACATGAGCACCGCGCTCGACCGCGACCTCAAGCCGCTGGCCGAGGCCTACATCAACTCCATCCTGAAGCTGGAGCAGCGCCAGCAGGGCATCTACGACGAGGCCCTGAAAGAGGCCGAGGCGAAGGCCGCCAGCGGCCGCACCATCCTGATCATCGGCGGTGTGTTCGCGATCCTGCTGGGCGCGGGCGCCGCTTTCGTGCTGAGCCGCTCGATCACCGTGCCGCTGCGCCAGGCCGCTGAAGGCGCGCGCCTGATCGCCGACGGCGACCTCACGCGCCCCATCCGCGCCGAAGGCCGCGACGAAGCCGCCCAGCTGCTGCAGGCGCTCAAGGGCATGCAGGACAGCCTGTCCCGCGTGGTGTCCAACGTGCGCGGCAACGCCGAGGGCGTGGCCATGGCCAGCGCCGAGATCGCCCAGGGCAACAACGACCTGTCGGCCCGCACCGAGCAGCAGGCCAGCGCGCTGGAGGAAACCGCCGCGTCCATGGAGCAGCTGAGTTCCACCGTGCGCCAGAACGCCGACAACGCGCAGCAGGCCAACCAGCTCGCCATGAGCGCCTCCACCGTGGCCTCGCAGGGCGGCGAAGTGGTCGCCCAGGTGGTGGACACCATGCGCGACATCAACGACAGCAGCCGCAAGATCGCCGACATCATCGGCGTGATCGACGGCATCGCCTTCCAGACCAACATCCTGGCGCTCAACGCGGCGGTGGAAGCCGCTCGCGCCGGCGAGCAGGGCCGCGGCTTCGCGGTGGTGGCCGGCGAGGTGCGCAACCTCGCGCAGCGCAGCTCGGAAGCCGCCAAGGAAATCCGCGGCCTGATCACCGCCAGCGTGGAACGCGTGGAGCAGGGCAGCTCGCTGGTCGACCGCGCCGGCACCACCATGACCGAGGTGGTGAGCGCCATCCGCCGCGTCAACGACATCATGGGCGAGATCAGCGCGGCCAGCCAGGAGCAGAGCTCGGGCGTGGCTCAGGTGGGCGAGGCCGTCACCCAGATGGACCAGGCCACGCAGCAGAACGCGGCGCTGGTGGAAGAAAGCGCGGCGGCGGCGTCCAGCCTCAAGTCCCGCGCCGAGCAGATGGTGCAGGCCGTGGCGGTGTTCAAGCTTTCGTCGGGCTGAACCGCAGGGCCAGCCACGCGAAGACCGCCCCCACGGCGGCACCGGCCAGCACGTCGAGGAACACGTGCTGGCGGATCGCCATCGTGGACCAGATGATCACCGCGCAGTGCAGCACGCTGAGCCAGCGCAGCGCCGCCGGCGCACCGGTCTGCCGGAAGATGCGCTGGAACCAGAACGCCGAGAACACCGCCGAGCCCACGTGCAGCGAGGGGCAGGCGTTGCCCGAGGCGTCGATGCCCTTCAGGAAGGCCAGTCGGGGGTGCTGGGCCCAGTCGATGTCGGTCAGCGGCGTCTGGGTCGGCACCAGCCAGAACAGGGCCAGGCAGAACAGGCACAGCGCACCCACCCACACGCCGTAGCGCAGCAGCTCGCGCAGGTTGGGCATCAGCGCCGGCGGCAGCGACACGTAGACCCACAGCGAGACGTAGGCGTAGAAGGCCGAGGGCAGGAAGGGCACCCAGCTGTCCACGGCCAGCGTGGGCATCATCAGCGGCTCGGCCATGGGATGGTGCAGCACCCAGAAGTAGCCCTGGAAGAACAGGACCATGAAGGCCATGGTGCCGAAGGCCTTGAGGTACCACAGCGTGCAGAACCGGGACAGGAGCTGGCGGTACCAGGCGCGTTCGGTGGGGGTGGGCATGGGTGTGGGAG
>Ga0247823_10000379_pt1 | contig 38638 bp, 32 predicted proteins | sample 13C_PalmiticAcid_2_FD_192426 | JGI IMG/M metagenome (GOLD analysis project Ga0247823, IMG submission 192426) | Soil microbial communities from agricultural site in Penn Yan, New York, United States - 13C_PalmiticAcid_Day30 | ecosystem: Environmental > Terrestrial > Soil > Agricultural land... | reverse complement strand
GCGTAAAGATGATGCAAGCCTGGAGCAACTACCTCGACGCATGCATCGCGGGCAATGTGGTACGAATCCAGGGGAAGCGTGCGTAACGATACTCCTCGGAGGCGTCGCTCATGAAATGTTGAATATGGGAAGCTCTCTCAGTGGCACGCAGCCGCCGCATGAAGTGACGAAAGGGGAAATTGCTTAACCGCTCGAAGTAGCCAAACACCCAGACAATCTGAGTAGGTTGCATGCGATTGCGCAAGCAGCCGAGGCGCGCGGGGTGCTCCCGATAGTGCCTGGAGGGGTGCCAGGCATGAGCGGGGAAAAGCTGCCATGAGACCCCGTGTCCCCTGCAGCAGCCGTTGGGGCCGATAGTGATCGATATATATGGCTGGATACGGAAAATAGAGCCCTATCTACTTTCGACCTTCAGAACGAGTTTGGACCGACTCGACTTCTTCTCTACCTGCGAACTGTGAATTTCAAGCAACACCTGACGCGTCTCAAGCCGCAGATCTTCACTGGTTTTTTGAATCCATTGCGGGAGGCCTTGAAGAACAAAGACATTTCTCGCCTTAAGGTCTACATCGCGTTTCAGCAGGGCGACAAAGACGAGATCAGAACCGCGAAGGTGAGTCTTCAACGAGCCTCCGCCGAGGGCTGGGAGCTAGGCTTCGAGGACAGTCACCTTGAGACGGACGACACGGTTACTTCCGACACATTGGTGGACCGACTCTCAAAGATCTCACACAGAGCTGATGCTTACGCAGTCCAGCATGGTCCCGACAACGAGTGGAAGGTACTTGTGGATGCTATTGAGGAGTACAGCGCCGAGGGGCAACATGCGCGGGATTTGGAGTACGCAGAAATTGGGCGTCGAGCCAGCCTAGGAGATGGGTATCACTCGCACCTTATGGCGCCGGCAATCGCAAAAGCCTACTGTCTAGAAGCGACTGCTGCGCTTAAGACGAGCAATGTGCAGTATGCAGCGCGGCTGATTAAGCGGGCGGAGTATTGGATCAGCGAGAGATTCCTGATCGAGTCTCCGCGTGAAAAGTATCGAGAGCGCGCAGCCGTTGGGGGGCGTGCGAAGGCGAAACTAAGTTCCCAGGTGAAGCTACGAGCAGCAGAGCTACTGCGAACGAACATGCCTGAAGGCGGTTGGCCGAGCCGTGCGGCAGCAACTCAAGCAGTCGCGGCAACCTTGATCTCAGAGGACGAGAAAATGGTGTTCAGCGCCGGTTTGTTGCCTGAAAACCTACCGATCAGAATCGGCGAGTGGATTGAGCGTCATCCGAATGATTTTGTTTTGATACTTAGAGGCCGCAAGTCATAGCGTGCCGCCCACCACGCGATCAGGATGCCATAGAAGCAGCAGTCGAAAGACCGCTGCTTTTTTTTATGTGGTCGCGAAAAAAATGTCGTTTAGCAGGCAGGCAGACATTCCGATCGAGCGTTCTTACGATGCGTCGGTGTGCACATACATCACATCAACAACCGCAAGGAAACGCATCATGAAACTGACTATCCCCATCGATACCAATGCCTCCGTCTCGCAGGCGATGGCGACCCTCGGCATCAAGAAGACGGCGTTCTACGAACTGCTCAAGAAGCCGTCAGAAAACTTCCCCCGCCCGTTCAAGATCGGCCGCCGTACTTTTTTCTCGAACGCCGAGATCGCCCAATGGCTCGCTGATCGTCCCCGTGTTACCACTTCGGCCCACTCCGGCTCGGGTGATCGCACTCCGCCCCTCAACTGAAGGATTGACTATGGCAAAGCAGAAGAAGAACTTTGAAGAGCGCACCCAAAACGCAACTGACATCGAAGCCGGCGTCGCAGCCTTTCAAGCGCTTCAGTCGGCCAGCGAGGAGCGCAAGCAATCGCTCAGCAAGCTGGTCGAACCTTACCGTGATGGCATTCGTGAGGCACTTGAGCGCGGCGTCAGCAAGCGTGTCGTCCTCAACACACTCAATCGCCTGATCGGCCATTCGCTGACCGCGAAAAAACTCGACGAGTTGTTGGGTGGTGGGACCATGCGCGGCAAGAGCAAAGGCGGGGCCTCGTCGCTCATCGCCGCAACCGCGGCGCAGACCGTGAGCAACAAGGAGGGCGCCTGATGTACTCCCCCCTTCAGCAACTGGTCGGGGGCTTCGGCCCCCGACCATCTACAGCACTTCCCATGCGGCAGTTCTCGCGCCCCTTCGCGAGCGTGGAACAGGCCACCCTCGCGCTCACCCCCAACTTGTTCCGTGCCGCAAACGAGCTGCACGTCATCTACGGCACTGCCCCCGCAGTCATTCTCGCGAACCTGTTGGCAGTCGTTGCGTTCGCAGCGGCGGGCAACTGCCGGATCTGTGATCATCGCGGGAATCCTATGAGCCTGGCACTTCATGTGGACTGTGTCGGCCTCCCCCTGAATGGAAAATCCGACGCCTACAAGTACTTCATGCGTTCGACCCGCGAAGCCATGCAGGTTTGGCCGCACGAGTGGCGCTTCGCGAACACGAACCAGTCCACACTGCTTCGCCGCATTCGCAAAGGCGCAACCTACGGTTTTCTCGCGATGGATGAAGGCTTGAGCTATCTGAATTCACAGCTCAGTCGCAACTTCGACCTGCTGACCAGCCTGTACGAAGGTGATGTGCCGCCGTTCGCACGCTCCGATGAGGCTTACAAGGCTGGCGAGAAGGTACCGGAGAGCATCGTCTTCGGAACATGCGTGAACGCGCAGCCGGTCTTCTACGCCTCATGGCTGGATAAGCACAAAAAGGATGCGCTGGGCTCTGGCTACCTGTACCGCAAGCTGATCTTCCGATCGGATGACAAAGCTCAGCCTGGCACCTCCCTGCAAACCGAAGTTGCTCTCTCTGTCTTTGATCTTCGCATCATCGAGATGGTGACCGCCGCAGTGCAGAAACTGACCAGTATGGAGCCGAGCGAGCTCCCCCCGCTCTCGGTTTCTTCCGAAGCAGAGCAGATCTTGTCCCAGGCGATCCACGCGTACCGCTGTTATGCGGAGGCATACCTTCCACCTCGTGACGCAGAGGTCTTTGCTGTTCGACTCGCTGCCAACGTCCGCCGCATTGCAGGGGGTATGCATCTCTTCGAGAACTACTTGGGCGCCGTCAGTGCCGACACGATGGGACGCGCTGTGACTATTGGTGAATTCGCCACTGTCTGCTGGTTCGAGATGGTCTTTCCGATCACCCTTCCGCCGCAGGAGGTCACTGATGCCTACCGTCTTGAGCATCACTTGCAAAGCAACTACGGCAGTCTGACCAAAACGGACCTTCTCGACACCGCGGTCAACTTCGACTGGACTAAACCTCGTATGGAGCGAGCCATCCAGGCGTTGTGCGGCAGCGGTCGCGCCCTCAGCATCCCTCGCATCAAGCGCGGTCGGCGCTGCGTCATGATTGAGCTGCAGGGGGTGTACCCGCTGCTGGGCAACATCTGATGAGCTTTATGGGCCTTGCTTCGCGGGAAGCAAGGCCCGATCCCTATCCCGACAATGCCCATGCGCTCCCTGCCCAACAAAGTGGAGATCGATGCTGCAAAGTACGTTGATCGCACGCTGAACTCGCTAACGCCGTATGACAAGCCTACACAGCGCATGTGGTACGACACCCCCAACATTTCCTTGCTCCTCAGACTGGATCGATTTGTCAGGCTTGCGGCATCAACCTCTTTCTCACCATTCGTCGTCAAGGTAGAGAAAAACCAATATGGAAACAGCCATCTGCGCGCCCGAATCCTGCCGGGAGGACAGGAACTCGCGTCGTTCTTCTATGACCTGCGGACGTCAGGACAAGCGTACTCGCCATTCCTGCGGTATGCGCCTCATCTGGAGCACCTCTTCGAGGTCTATCGTTTTCACTGGATGACAGGCAACCATATGCAGACGCCAGACAGACCGTTCGATGGCCGACGACTATGGGCAGATGTTTACAACGATCTATGCATGCGCCTGCGCCAAGATCAATCGCTCCGAAAGATCCTTCAGGTCCCGCATCACAACTGGAGCACCACTGGCTTTGAGAACCTCCATTCGCTGAACAGGTCGCTCGATCATCTTTTCTCCGAGGGCCACGATCTGACCGTCTACCACCTTCGGCTTTTTGCATCGCGGACGAGAGCCCCCATCTGCGCCTCACCGGCGCAAGCATCTCGGCAACTAGATGGCCTGGATCAAGAACCACAAGGAACCGACTCACAGTCACAGACATCACTGCAAGAACTGCGCAGACTGCGCGCTTGTTGGAAGAAGTTCCGAGGCTTGTGGGCAACCAAACCGGCTTACTTCCCTTGCCGACCAGCGTACGTATGGTCGATTGAATCCTCCCTGGAGGATGGATATGGAATTCAACTGACCCTGTTCTTTCCCACTGCATCGTTGACGCGCGATCACTCTATTGCCGAGTACCATGCATGCTGTATCGGTAACTACTGGGTTTCCAATGCCACAGCTAACTTGGGACATTTTCGCCTGACTCATAAGGAGCCGGCCTACTTTCGAGAAGGGTGGATCTTTGGATTGATACGCGCCGACGAGGTGGCAGCAAAGGAGACGCTGAGAAGGACTCTTTCCGGCCTTGCGGTCAAGGACGCTCTGGCAAAACCGAAGAACCGCCCGTCAGGCACGTACTTTCAGATCTCCCATGACAGTTCTTGGCGCACCACCCGCAAAGAGCGTCTCGCTCCTCACCGGCAGGAATAGTGCTTGACCTGCCCGAGGCGGTTATGCGATCGAGCAGCTTGCCCACTTGGTCGAGCTCCTTGGGAACGGTGACCTCAGGGTCGTCCGCCATTCCCCGGCGGTCATCTAGATCACTAGGCCTTACGCTGCTTGTCAGCTCTTCCTTACGGTCTGTTCAGCGGTTGGCTTCCGCGCCCCTCTAGCTAGACGCGGTACCAGTTCAGGAAACCAACCAAGCGCACAGCATGCCTCGCCTTCGCTGCCACCCCGCAGCGTTTACGAGTGCCTCGGTCCGAGGCTGTGCATCTGTCGCGCAGGCCGCAAGCGGCGGAGCCGCATGATGCTCGAGGTCGACCTCTCAGGCCGCCCCCAGGCCAACACAAATCGGGTCAGGTCTGCCCCACGTTGATGCGGCACAACCAGCAAATCTTCTCTGATACGGCGCACGACACGGGACCGCAAGATCAGCACCCAACGTAGCCCAACCTGTTGATTTTAAAAGAGAACCGATGCCCCCCCGCTCTTGGGAGCGAGCTCTTTGGGATAGGTCGCGTGGAACTGATGGCCCTGACCTAGTCGTCGGAGTTAAAAAAAAGTCGACATGAAGAGCCGTCCGACAACGAGTCGTTGATGACTCGTTGTCGGACGGCTTTCTTCCTCTTCATGCTGAAAGTGGTGTCACAAGTCTGGAGCGTCGGAACACAAAGATTTCTCAATGAAATCGCAGGCAACCTCACCACTTTTTCAACAGATGCTGAAGTAATTTTCTACGCGACTTATGCATTCTATGGAATAGGAACTAACTCATTCAAATACAGCCGTTCGTGAGCGTCCATTCCATCACCACCTCATCACCAACTATCACACAAGAACTCATCATGGAATTCGACGACGAGAGCACGCATAACATGTACTCGGGAATCGACTGGAACAGCAACACTGAGGTGATTGAGCGCGAAGGTCGTGATTGCACCGTTCTTCACGAGGACTTTGAAAAGATCACAAGGCTCGCACACATCGAGAGGTTCGTGAACTCAGCGCAGAAGATCACTTCTCCCGCCTTCACCTTCAGCAAGAGAAACGGAGCGATCAGCGTCTGCAGCCGTCGCCTCTCAGCCTTCTTTCTTGTCATCAACGCGGTCCTAGAAGATTACTCCGATCGCTACGTGTACAGCCCACGTGTGCGAGTGTTCTTCGATGCCTGCAAGAAGCTCAGGATCGCTCCAGGCAAGTTCGCGTTCGGTAAAGAACACAAGATCGATCTGCAATCCGGAAAGTGCTACGCCACACTGTTCAACGAACTGATCGAGATGATCCGCTACCTGTGCAGTCGCAGGTGTTTCAGGATTGCACTGAAACGGCATGAGCGCAATGTGCTGCGCAGGAAGGCAAAAGCCATCATGTGGGAGCGGGAGATGTTTGAATGGCGATCTCGCCACCGCTTCATCTCACTCGTGCTGGCATACAAGGCCGAGCATCGGTCACAGATCACTCCAGAGATCATCCAGCGGCACCGGAAATATCTCCTTGATGATCGACGGTCAGTTCCGCTGCTCGCTGGCATCAAGGGCTACGTTTGGAAGCTGGAGGAAGGCGACAAGACTGGCTTGCATCTGCACATCCTGATTTCCTACATGACGAAGGAAGGACGTGATATCGAGGTCGGAAATCAACTGGGAGACTATTGGGTCCACGTGATCACCGATGGGATGGGAAGCTTTCGCAACAGCAACATCGGCTTGGACACTCGTGGCTACATCAAGAACATCACTCTGGGTGACGTGAATCACAATGACACGTCCGAGAGAGAGGGTCTACGAACGCTTCTGAACTATCTGGCAAAAAGTGAGCAGTACCTAAAGCGCAAGCAGTCGACACGCGTTCGCACCTTCGGCATGAGTCAGCCGCCAAAGAAGGTGAAGTCGGGACGGCCACGGCAGTGCTCATCAGGCACCGTCACGCCAGCTTAGATCAAGGGATTTCTTCTGAAGAGTTGGTCGACCGGGAGGCATCATTTCTACGCGGCAAGCGCATCGCTGTTGTGAACTGGGAAAAGTAGTCCAGGCCACTGTCCAAGGACTGGGACAACGAACTGGCGGATCTCCTGCGGCCTAGTCGTAAACCACTTCTTACCGGGTGCGTCGTGCTTTCGCTCTTCCCCCACAAATCGGCATAGGGGCTGCCGTGAAGGCAGCGCCCCTGCCCCACCACCCGGCATGCGGGTCCGCACCGGGCGGTTCGAGAGGTTGAGGTAGGCGAGTCGGGGCAGTTCCAGCCGGTCGAACCACGCCAGGTTGAGCACACTGTTCAGGAGCTTGCCGCTGTTGCGCCACCATCGGCGGCTGTTCGCCGCTATCCGGTGCGCTACGTCGCGGTTGGCCCCCAGGGCGCGCAGTTCCCGGAACATGGTCGTACCGCGTTTCCATTGCTTGAGCTGGACCGCCCGTAGCCGATGCTGCAGCCATTCGTCCAGTTCTCGCCAGACTTTGAGCGTTTGCGACAGGCCGAAGTAGGCTTTCCACCCCAATAGGTAGCCGATTCTTCAGGGACGAGGAAATGAGAGCTCCGCACCTCTCCTCGTCCCGGCCGCTTCAGTCAAACGTGATCGTCTCCTTGAAGGTCGTCAGCGCAGCCGGCTGCCCGGGCGCGCCCGGATCAACCAACACCCGTTTGATGTAGCGCACCTTCTGCGTGCCCGGTGTGTGCCAACTCAACTCGACCACCGTGCGGCCATCCACATCCAGGCCATGCCGGATGAAATTCACGTCCTTGTAGACGCAATCGGGTAAGCAAGACAAGAAGTCGCCAGCCGCCAGGTCTGCGTATGCGATGACTTCATTTGCATCGGGTGTGACGACGCAATTGCCGCCAGTGTTGATAAAGCCATCCGAGCCATTCAGCGTCACAGAAGACTGCCCGAAAGCGTATCGCTGCTGAGCCTGGACGTTGTTGATGCAAGCGGTGTTGGTGATCGCGCTTGTAGCCGTACGCCCGGCGAAGCTCAGAACCGTCCCCGTCGATACCGTGTCGATGCTCTGGCCAAAGTGCGCCACCGCATCCTGCACGCTCACCAAAGGTCGGGCACCCGCATGGGACGCCAGAAACGCCTGCACCGCTGCGTTGTTATCGAAGTCCTCGATACGCTGCGAGAAATCGACGCTGAACGCCCCAGGAATCAACGGCAGGCGGATCCCATTGGACGTGTCGCTGTCGGCATCGACCGTCTGCAGGAATCGCAGTTGATTCACGATGCGGTCCAGATCCGTTTCCTCGACGCCCGTGTCGCCGGGCGTGAGCGTGCTGAACCCGATCGACGAAGACAGCGGCGTGCCGTAGAGCGTAAAGCTCACAGTCTCCCCAGCCAGGTACTGGAAACGGCCAGCGGCGTCAGTTACACCCGACTGCGTCGCGGTGCTGTAGCCAAGGCCCTCCACGGGCGCATCCAGAAACTGACCAGTCAGCGCCACATTGTCGCCAGTACCTTCTTCTGCCGCGCTGAAGCCCCCACTCCCCCCGCAAGCGCTCAACGCCCCCAGGGCGAGCAATGCCATCACGGTTGAGGCGAGACGCGCAGCCCGCGCCCGCACCCAATGGAAACCTGTCGTTGCCGAGTGCTCCACGGCCGTTTGCTGTGTTGTGTACCTTGTCATTTTCCTTGCTCCTCCTTCGAGCTATTGACGTTCAAGCCTTGCCCCAGTTCGCGCAGGCAAGTTCTGTAAATGGCCGGGCCCACGATGCCCGACCGGTGCAGTGCATCCAGGCGCGCACGGCGCGTGGACACGGGATGGGAGTCATCGCCGATGAGCCGCCAGACAGCCTCCTCCAACTGCCTGCGCGCAGCAGGCCGCTTAAAGAGGTACGCCAGCACGGCCATCGGGCCGAGGACAAGCGAAGCCGCAACCCAAGAACTGACCTCAAGGCCCACTCGGCTCGCGCCCAGGCGGCGCATGTCGATGACGATCAGCAAGGCCGAGAGCAGCGCGCTCAACGACCACCACATGAAAAACCACATTACTTTTCTCCATGAATATCATATGCGCATTTAGACTATCAAATGCACATCTAGAATTTTTTGAATGCCCGCCGCCATCGATGACGCACGTCACCACGCCATTGCCGCGCTGCTGGTTCAGCTGCGCAAAGAGCGCGGCTGGCTGCAAAGCGAACTGGCGCGTCGCCTGCGCAAGACACAGACGTTTGTCTCCAAGTACGAGACGGGCCTGCGTCGACTCGATGTGGTCGAACTGCTGGACATCCTTCGGACGCTGGATGCCGATCCGCACGAGTTCATTGACCAGGTGCTGGCCATGCCCAAGTCCAGACTGAAGAGCTGAGACCTTGGCAGCATCTGCGTGACCCCTTGTGAGGGTTGGTTTGCAGACCTGCCTGGTGCGCTCAAGACGGCGTTCTGACGCGCGCCGCTGCCTTTCTCTCCAGCTTGTTCCTCAGGCTCTCTGAAGGCGATGCGTCGGGGGAGTGCGCTTGGCCATCTCCCCTCCCCGGCTCCTGCTCCGGTGAGGAAAAAAATTCGTCCACAAAGACCGCGCCGTCTTCCTGCGATTCCTCGAACGCGCCAAGTGCAAGTCCTTCACGGGCTGCGCAGTCCAGGTCAGCCTGGCTGAAGCCGGCCTCTTGCTTGGCCAAGGCCTCATTCTTGGCTTCGAAGATGGCCTCCTTCAGCGTGCTTCCCGTTCTCACCGTGAGGTCTACGTAGTAGATCGGCGTGCCGTGAGACTGTTGCGTGGACTTGCCCCGTAGGCGCAACTCCAGCGGCAAGGTCGAGAGGTTGCCTCCGCTGACTGCCTGGAAGTATTTGAGCCGGGTGGCCAAAGTGCGAATGCTGTTGAACCCGGTCGTGCGAAACACAAAGGTGCTCAACTCCTCCTCGTCACCGATGCGCACGTTCAAGCGGCCAAAGGGCTTGCAGCCCTGCTCCGCCAACTCGCACGACTCCGGTGCTGGGCATTCCTTGGTCAACACGCCTTGCGCAGTTGCGCGCCGGCACGTATCCCCGTTGCCCACGCAGACTGGGCGGCCCGTGCCGCGATCGAACAGACAGTAGCTGGCCCGCAGGTTCAGATCGGGATCGTCGAACAACAACCGAATAGGAATGCGGCGCAGCTTGACCGGCGCTTGAGCCTTTGCGGGGTCCTGGATGCCCGGGTGGGTGGCTTGTGCGTGAAAATCGATTTTTGCTTCGGCCTGGGCCTTGCGCAATTGCTCATCCAGCGGGTGCAGCATCCAACCGTCGCGGGTCTGGATCTGTGTGGTCAGAGTGAACTCGTCGTCTCTGATCGGCTGGCGCTTGGCTCCGCGTTCGACAACTCGGCCTATGGAGATGCGCCCTACCACGGGCGGTGTGAGCGCGAGTCCTTTGAGCATGGAAGCTCCTTTCGATTGGATGTGGATGTGAAGGAAATGCCGACGCAGCGGATCAGCTCAGGGGCTGGCTATCCGGGCTAGTCGGGGCAGTTGGGGTAATGGAGGTACCGAGGGTCGTTGGCGCGTCATGGATAAGAAACCGACGCGAACCGGGTTTCTCGATGGCGTAGCGCTCACGCAGGCCAGGGTGATCGGCCAGAAGCCGCTCGATATCCACGCTCTCGCTATCCTTGCTGCGCCGCCAGGTGACCGAGCCCTGCTCGAACAGCACGCGCGTGGCTTCACCCATGTGCTGCTGTATCTGTTGCTTGAGCGTTGCCTCCAGGTGCACCTGGCGCTCAAGCTGCTGGCGCACGGCGAGCAGATCGGAGAACACGGCCGACATCACCAGGTCAGAGGACCAGTCCAATGTTTGGCCTCGGTCCTTGGGGTACAGCGCGCGCAGTGCCTGATCAGCCGACTCGGAGCCGTCCGGTGGAGGCGGCCTGTCTTCGGTGACATGGCGCCAGAAGTCACCTTCAAGCTCGATCAACCGGGCGATCAGGGCGTCATCGCGCTCGATGCGGTGTACTTCCAGGCGCTGGCCACAAAGCAGCACGGCCACGTCCGCAGCCTGTTTGCCCGTGACGGCCAGTTGGTGCTGGACCTGCAGCTGCACGTACTCAGGTACGCCCTCCTTCCAGAGGCGCGCGCCGAACTCGCCAGCGGTCTTGCACTCCAGAATCTGGGCGCCCGATGCGCCAACAATCTCCCGATCCAGGTTGGCGAGCATGTAGGGCACCGTGGGGTGGCGCAGCACGGCGTTGACCTTGCGGACCTTGTTGCCCGTTTGCTGGGTGTAGGCCGCGGCCACGATGGGTTCGAGGCAGGCACCCCAGAAGACGGGCTCGCGAACATCGGTTGGATCGAGATGGCGCAGGTCGCCTTCTCGGCCCGTTTTCTCCATCCACAACTCCAGCGCGCTCTTGTGAGGGTTCAAGCCCACGGCAGACGCAGCGTCCGAGCCGCCGATGCCGCTCTTGCGCACCTGCAGCCAATCGGCGCGTTCGAGCTTGCGGGTGTCGACCAGGCGCAAAGCGGGGCGGGATCGCCCGGAGGGATCCCGTGGGATCGGTTGGATCATGCTTCTCTCCAGAAAGAAGAAAGGCCCGGATGCACTGCGCATCCGGGCCTCTATGCCGTGTTGTCGGCGATTGGGTTTCGGTGACGGTTGAAGAGGATTCGCAGCGCAAGCGCTTCACGCCACCAGCTTCATGGCCTCGTCCCAGGCCCGCTGCTTGACGGCGGCGCCAGCGCCGAACCAGGCCGCGTCGCGGCGGTGGTCTTCGCTTCGAGCCCTGCGGTGGTGATCGCAGAACTCTGAAGTCGCGTTCAGCAAGCCCCAGGCGGTGCCTGAAGCTGATGCCAGGTTGGCGCCCTTGCCGCGACCGGCGAAGAGTTCCTGCACCGCCTTCAGAGCACGGTCGTTGACGGCAGTGACAAGTTGGCCTGACGAGTCCACCGCGGCGTAGGTCAGGACGCGCTTGAAGTACGCCTCGGCCATGTCGGGGGTGACCCGACGCTCGGACAATGCTTTCATGCGGACCACGAATGAATCCCATGTTGAGATTGCGATCCCGAGTTGGCGTTTGACGGCCTGCGGATCGAATTGGCTGCGGTGGTGCACCTTGACGGCGCCCTTCCCTTCGCCCAGGGCGATCGCGAGGGTGTTATTGCAGACTACGCGCACGGATGTGAACTGGGCCGTGGTAGCCAGCGTGCCGTCGCAGGCAGTGGCGAGCAGCAGGTAGCCATTCACCTGGTCTTGGCCCTTGAGCACGGCGCTTTGCCCAGTGCGGGCCAGTGCCCAAAACTTGCGGCCTTCCTTGAGCACGCCTGCGGTCTCCATCTCGTAGCCACCGACCTCGGTGAGGTCGCGGAACATTCCCAGAATTTCAGCCGGCTGAACTGTTTTGAAGCGATTGGAGACTACCGACAGAGGTGCCTTGGTGTCGGAGCGGTATAGGACCTTCTGATCAGGGAAGGCGTGAATGCTGCCCAGGCCCTTGGACTCGGTGCCATTGCCAGCGACAAAGCGCACTTCGGACTCTTCGATGCGCCAGTTCATGCCGGCGCGCTCGGCCCAGACTTCGAGGGGTTGATGGGCCGCGAGCTTGTGGCCCAGGCCGTGCCAGGGGGTTTCGTTGGCGTAGGCCATGGTTTGTACGAGATGCATGGAAATTTCCTTGGCGGATACAACGGCATAAAGCCCGGACGAGCCGGGCTTTGATGCGTGGGGATGGGAGATGTGCTGCCGGGCCAGCGGGTGGTGAGTGAGCCGGTAGGCTCAGTCGCTTGGAGCGCGATGGGGAAATCCGAAACCCTCGCCGCCTTCGTGATCGTCTTCCCAGGTGGAATCTGGGGGAGACGGTTCACGGTCGTGGCCGTGGAAGTCGGCGTGACCATGGGCGGTGGTTGCGGATCGAGATGGCGGTGCGTCGTTGGAGCGCGTCGGGGTCGAGCCGAAGCTATGGCCGCAGTCCAGGCACAGGAGGTTGTTGAGTAGCTTGTCGTCAAGAAACTCCCCAAGCGCGGCACCGACTGTGCAGCCGGCCGCCGCGCCTGCCAGTGCAGCCAGCAAGGCTCCGGCGACAGATCCCAACACCGTGCCGCCGGGACCGGCGACGATGCCCAGGCCTGCGCCGACCTGCAAGCCGACTCGCGCACCTACGCTGGCGGTGTTCCAGGCGGATGAACCGCTGGCCATTGCGCCGGCCAGGCCGCCGATGGTCACGGTTGCTTTGCGGGCTCGGTTGCGGCTCACCACACGCTCACTCTGGCAGCGTGGGCATACGGGAATCACGGCGTGACTGGCGTGCAGCGTGGGTAGGGCTCGCAGCAGCCGCGTCGGAGGCGCGAGCGCTGAGTCCAGAGGACGCCCAACAGGAAGACGATAGCGAACGCAACCAGCGTTTCGAGGGAGGATGGCATGGGAAACACGGTGACTCCTTGAGGTGGACAAGGCGCTGGAACGGGCGTTCCAGCGCGAGAGCTTCAGGGGCTCTCGGTACCGTGATATGCGGCTGAAAATTTTTAGCCTTTACGCATCATCGCCTTGGATCAGTCGGCGCCGACTGCTTGGATCGATTTTCATCAACGAGAATTTGCGCAGACGCACAAAATTAACTGCACTTGACTTGCGTGGAGACTGGGAAAATAACTGCAGACGCTCGCCTTGAGAAGCTAGAATAACTGTACACATAAAATCCGGGGGTCGCTCCCGCTAGAGCCAAATGGTCGAACGATTCGGCGTCATCACGAACTGCACGGCGCGTAAAAGGGCCATCGACCCGGTGGCACGCCTACAGCCAGCCGACCTGAAAGGTGGCGCCACCAAGATTGCCACGCGCTGGCTCCAAGCCACGGCCTCCATTGACTCGTCGACCTACGCAGGAGATCTGTACGTCGGCAGGGCCATGTCGGAAAGCAAGGCTGTCGCCTCGCAACTGAATGGCTCTTTGCATGTCATTTCTGCCGGGTTGGGCCTGAAAGCTCAAGATGAGCTAGTGCCCAACTACGACATCACCGTAGCGAGCGGATCCGGATCGCTGCTCCCCGCTCTCGCGCGAGCCAACTCTACGGCCGCCGACTGGTGGCAAGAACTCAATGCAATAAAGGGCACCCCCATGCCGCTGAGTCGGTTGATCAACCGTTGCGGCGAGACGCGATTTCTGCTTGCGCTCCCCTCGGCCTACGTCGACATGCTCAGCCGTGACCTGGAGAGAATCAAAGATGAGGCTCTTGCGCGGTTGTACATCTTCACGTCCAGTAGCGGCGCCAAATTTGTTTCTGATCGCCTTGCGAGTTGCGTTCTGACATACGACGAACGCCTGGAAGGCCTGCCCGGCTTTGCTGGCACTCGCTCGGACTTTCCACAACGGGCAATGCGCCATTTTGTGGAACAACTGCAAGGTCATCGGTTGACTCACACAAGTGCACAGGACGCCGTTCAGGCATGCCTGCGCTCGCTCAAGAGGCCACTTATTCCCCATCGGGAGCGCAAATCAGATTCCGAGATTCTCGATTTACTTCGCGCCCAATGGACGAACCATGGTGGTAGTTCGTCTCGCCTCCTCCGCTATCTCCGTGACACCGCACTGGTCGCATGCGAGCAATCCCGCTTCGGCAGTCTATGGCGCCAGGTCAAGGCAGAGACTCGATGAAACCCATCAAGACAACCGCGCAAAAAGAGATCGTCATCCGCGCCCTGCACACGAAGCAAGGCAAGGGCCTGGATGTCTATGCCTTCTTCATCAACGGTGCAGACATCGTCCGAGTCGCCGACATCAAACGCGTGGATCGCGATGAATCGGATACCCTGAAAGGTTTCCAGCGCCCCGAGATTCGTAGTCACGTCAAAAGCATAGTCGAGTATCTCAATCAAGGCGATGTTCTGTTCCCCAACGCCATCATCCTCGCGATATCCCCCCAGGTGCGCTTTTCCGCCTCTCGAGGTACCCGTCCAGCGGGTGACGAAGGAGTTGCCCAAACCGGTACGTTGACCATTCCCATAAACGAACCTGGACAACGTGTCGCGTGGATCGTAGACGGCCAACAACGATCCCTGGCCTTGGCGCAAGTTGTCAACCACAACGTCGTTGTACCAGTGGTTGGCTTTGTCTCAGACAGCCTGGATTTGCAGCGTGAACAGTTCATCTTGGTGAACAAGGCACGCCCCCTGCCCTCGCGACTCATCAACGAGCTGCTGCCCGAGACTAGCGGCATTCAACTGCCAAAGGATTTGAGCGCTCGAAAGATCCCTTCTGAGATCTGCAATCACCTGAATCGCGATACCACGTCTCCGTTCTTCAAGCTGATCAAGCGTCCCTCCGATCGAAGCAACGCTGCGGCAATTGTTACAGACACGGCAGTGATCACGATGATCCGCAATAGCATCAACAACCCTCTAGGCGCCCTGGCTCCCTATAAAGCGAGTGCCCGCGAGGGTGCCGACGTGCAAGCCATGTACCGCCTGCTTCTGAACTTCTGGCTAGCCGTAAAGAACGTCTTTCCTGACGCCTGGGGCAAGGATCCACGCCACAGCCGACTAATGCACTCCGCTGGCATTGAGGCCATGGGCGTCCTAATGGATCGCATCTACGCGCGCTTCGCTGGTGCAGAAGCCAACTACGAAACGATCAAGAAGGAACTTGAACGTGTGGCTCCAGCATGCCGATGGACCAAGGGCCAATGGGACGCCTTGGGCGTGGCTTGGAACGAGATTCAAAGCACTCCTCGTGATATCAAAAAGCTTCAAGACGCACTAGTCCGTGCATACACAACCAGTTCTCCGAAATGAAGTTTTTGTACTCCGACACGCAAGACTACGTAGATCCTGCGTACGACTTTATCAATGATCGAAACGCTCTCACGCGTGAGCGCTACTGGGGCGATGTCTACGCTCATGAACTGATGAAACCAGCGCCCTACGACGGGCTACTGATCTCGATGAGCGCGATTCGCCAAGCCGCAGGAGTCGCGACCTCCAAGGTGCGATATTCCACGAAGGAAGAGCAGCGCATGTTGCGAGATGGCGCGCGCAAGTTCCTACGTTACGACGGTCCAGAGTTCAAGGACTGCATGCTTATGGGCGATTGCGGCGCCTTCGCCTACGTGGACCATGAAAAGCCCGCCTATTCCCCTGAGGAAGTCGTGGATTTCTACACCGAGGCGGGCTTCACTCACGGCGTCTCACCGGACCACATCATTTTTGACTGCGACCTCAACAACCCGTCACGTGCTGAGGTGCCCGAGGCGACGCGCAATCGCTTTGACATTACTTTGACCAACGCCAAAGCCTTTCTACGGCTAACCCAAGAGGAGGGCTTCCCCTTCGAGCCCATGGGTGCCGTTCAAGGTTGGTCACCTGCCAGCATGGCGGAAGCCGCGGTGAAACTGGAAGCCATGGGCTATCGGTACCTCGCCATCGGAGGCATGGTGCCTTTACGGGTTGATGCCATCCATGCCGTACTGCGCACCATGCGCAAGGCGATCAAGCCAGAGACCAAGATTCATCTTCTTGGCTTTGCAAAAGCGGACAAGATCCACGAATTCACTGGCTACGGAATCACCAGTTTTGACTCCACGTCTCCACTGATCCGTGCGTTCAAAGACAGCAAGTCCAACTATTACATCGAGTCCTCTACGGGCTCGGGCTTGGACTATTACACCGCCATCCGCATTCCACAGGCCATGGAGAACAGCCGCTTGATGCAGGGCATCAAGCGCGGGATCTTCAGCGCCGAAGACCTGCAACGCCGTGAGCAGAAGGCGCTAAAGGCCTTGCGAAGCTTCGATCAAGGTCAAGAAACCGCCGCCAAAACACTAACCACAGTGATGGACTATCACCGCTTTTTGGTCCAGGGTAAGTCGGAGGACAGTTCCGCTCATGAGCAGGAACTCGGCAAGATGAAGGAACTCATCAGCCGCACCCTTCATGACACTCCATGGAAGCGGTGTAGTTGCGACGTGTGCCGTACGGTCGGGGTCGAAGTCATCATTTTCCGCTCCAGCAACCGCAACAAGCGCCGTGGATTTCACAACCTCGGTGTCTATCACAAGCATCTACAAGCAACTATGGAGAAAGCACAGTGAACAAATTTAAGTTCACGGCCATCCGAGCACGCCAAGCCGACGGCCATGACGTGTTTTCCTTTGCCGCCACACCAAAGGAGGTCCTGGCCTTCTCCGAGATCGAGCGCGTAGGACGCCAGGACAATGGACAACTCAAGGGTTTTCAGCGTCATCAGATCGCATCCCATATCAAGGAGATCCGCGACTATTTCGTCCGCGACGACGCTCTACTACCCAACTCCGTCATCATCGCGTTCATCGGCGGTATCCGATCCAAAGATCGCGGCAACGGTGTCGTGGACATAGAGATCGATGCCACTGGCACCAAACCGGGATTCGTTGTCGACGGCCAGCAGCGATTGAGTGCTTTGTCAGGATTAGAGAAGCCGGGTTTTCAAGTCTTTGTCTCCGCTCTTGTTTGCAAGGACTACAACGAACTCCGTCAACAGTTCGTCCTCATCAACAACACCAGGCCACTGCCCAAGACTCTGATCTATGAACTTCTTCCCAGCGTTGATGGCTTGCCAGCGCGATTTACCAACCGCAAGTTCTCGGCACGAGTCGTTGATCGACTGAACTTCACTCGTCACTCGGCCCTTTATGGCGAGATCCGCCAGCACACCAACCCCAAGGGCGTCATCAGCGACACCGCGATGCAACGTCTCATCATGAACTCGCTATCCGATGGCGCAATACGCCACTTTCTCCGCGAAGATGACTACGAGGAGCAGGCCTTTCAGCTTATCAACGAGTACTTTGAAGCCATCCGCATGGTGTTCAACTCGGAATGGATCGGCATGACCCCACGCACATCCCGTCTGAAGCATGGCGCTGGCATTGTCGCTATGGGCTTCGTCATGGAGTTGCTCTACTCCACAGAAGGTGCAACTACTCGCGAGCAGTTTGCTACTGCTCTTCGCCTCATCAAGCCTTACACCGCCTGGACGAGCGGCCAATGGCACTTTAGCAATGATGAGATTTACCCCTGGAATGGAATCCAAAACACTCCTGGGGACATAGACGCCCTAGCCAATCACCTCGTTCGTTTGACCAAACGTGTTCTTCGCAAGCAGCGTCTAGCTGCGAATGGATAAAGCAATGAACAGCAGAGCACTCGTCCTCTTCTCCGGCGGCCAGGACTCCACGACTTGCCTAGCATGGGCACTCGAGCGCTACGACCACGTGGAAACTATCGGATTCAACTACGGACAGCGACACCTTATCGAACTCGAATGTCGCCAGACCGTTCTCCAGAACCTGCGCGCGCGCTTTCCCCAGTGGGCACCCAAACTCGGTACTGATCACATGCTGGACCTTTCGGTCTTGGGCCAGATCAGCGATACAGCGCTTACTCAAGACAAAGAAATCGCCTTCAACAAGAGTGGCCTGCCCAACACTTTCGTGCCTGGCAGGAACATCCTGTTCTTTACTTTCGCGGCTACTGTCGCCTATCGCAGAGGCTTAGAGGTTCTGGTCGGAGGCATGTGCGAGACAGACTATTCCGGTTACCCAGACTGCCGAGACAACACCCTCAAAGCTCTGCAGGTGGCCATGAGCCTGGGGCTAGATTCACCGATGGTCGTCGAAACACCCCTCATGTGGCTCGACAAGGCGGCCACTTGGGAGTTGGCTCGAGACCTTGGCGGCGATCCACTGATCCAGTTGATCCAACAAGACACCCACACCTGCTACAAAGGCGATAGATCCATACAGCACGACTGGGGCTTTGGTTGCGGCAACTGTCCTGCCTGCGAACTTCGCAGCAAGGGATTTGCCCTCTTCAAGGCCAGCGTATGACCTACAGCGTCAAGGAGGTCTTTTATACGCTCCAAGGTGAAGGTGCTAACGCAGGCCGCCCGGCAGTGTTCTGCCGCTTCACTGGATGCAACCTGTGGAGTGGTCGGGAGGAAGATCGCTCGACAGCAGTGTGTACCTTTTGCGATACCGACTTCGTTGGTACCGATGGCGATGGAGGCGGCAAGTTCCGCTCTGCCGAAGAACTCGCTGCAACTATAGAGCAGCACTGGCCGTCGGAAAAAATGGATCGACGCTTCGTCGTGCTCACTGGGGGTGAACCGCTACTGCAAGTCGATGTGGAGTTGGTCGCCGCTCTGCATGAAAAAGGATTCACCATCGCTATGGAGACAAATGGCACGCTTGTCCCACCCGAAGGCATCGACTGGTTGTGCGTGAGCCCCAAGGCGGACGCCCCACTCGTGATAGACGCTGGCCAGGAACTCAAATTGGTGTATCCACAGTCCGGTGTTGACCCTGCGCGCTTCACCCATTTGAAGTTTGACAACCTCTACCTACAACCCATGGATGGCCCCAACCGGTCCGCAAACACTGCTGCGGCCATTGCCTACTGTCAACAGCACCCTCAATGGAATCTCAGTGTTCAGACGCACAAGATGATAGGAATCAGATGATCTACGAACTGAGCCAGAAATTCTTCTTTGAATCAGCTCACACGCTTCAACGAGCGGTCGATGCGGCGGGCAGTCGCCGTATACATGGACATACCTACCACGCCGAGGTCACTCTCCTGGGTCAACCTGACTGCAACACTGGCATGGTAGAAGATCTCGGCCACTTACGACGTCAAATCGAGTCTGTGCGAGAGCAACTCGATCACCAGTTCCTGGACGAAGTGCCTGGTCTTGGACCAGCTACCCTGGAGAACCTGTGCAAATACATCTTTGCCAACCTAGTCAATCGGGTACCCCACGTCGTAGCTGTATCAGTCGAACGCCATGCAAGCGGGGATAAATGCGTCCTGCGCAAGCCAGAGAACGCACCGCACAAGGGTGGCAGCCCCGTAACAACAGGGCTTTCAATCGTTTCTCACTCACGATCTGATTCGCTATGCACCAAGTGAGTTCTCAGTGATATCCAAATCTCGTCCCCACTGGGCGCAGAACTAGACCGTTTAGACAATGAATAAACCTTCTACCCCAGAGGCAACCGCCGTCCGCTGCGACGACAAGCGCGCAGAGTTTTTACTCGAGGTCTATCGGCAGACATCGGCACACCTTGGTCGCCATGTATCTGGAGTTTGGCAGTGTGTAGGTGTAGTCGGTGCTGCGCTCATCGTTTTCGCGCAAGATAAGAATACTCCACTCAATGACTATGCGTGTGCGCTGGTGGTACTTCTTTGCGGATGGCTTGCAGCGACGACCCTTGACGCCAGTAACTGGTTCAATAGAAACCTGATGATTATTACTAACGTAGAGCGCCTCTTTTTAGCGCAGGCCGACCTAAAACATGTGCACCACTTCTTTGAGAAACATCGCCCTGTGGGTCAATATGCTCAGCATTTCACGATCCAACTGTGTCTTTCCGGCGCTGTCTGGCTGCTCGTTCTTTGCTATCATTTCGCTGAACAAGTGATGCCAGGATTCTCCCTACCATGGTCGAACCTGCAACTATCTCGAGCAATGCCCTACCTGTTCACAATTGTCCTATCTGGCACTCTCATTTGGCTCAAACTGCACTACAAAAAGAAGGATAAGATTTTTCATTCTCGGTCCCCAGGAGTGTCAATCTGACCGCAGTAGAACTCTGTCCCTTCGTGCCAACACTGGCCGTTCTCGCGCACGCGTGAATATGAAGAAATCCGTACTTTAGAAGGTAACCTTGGAGGCGTTGGAACCCAGCGCGTAGGGAGTTGCATCTGTATCAAGGAATGTTGGTGTGGCTGCCTCAGAGAAGGGGCGTTGGCAAGTTGATAGCGGTCGACGGCGACACATGTTCCGTTGCTATTTTTCGATCGATCATTCGCTCAGAAACCGTTCGCCTTCCTGTGGCCGGACTGAGACGAGCCTACTTGAGTCCCCAAACCCGTGTCTACGTTCGCGATGAAGAGCGCTTCCGGGTAGGCAGGGTGACCGACTTCCTGACGAACGACAATGGCCTCGTCGACTACGAAGTGCGCTTCCCTAACGACATCCGAGCAGACTTCAGCGAACTATCCCTCTTCATCAGACCGTGGAGCGCGCCCGATGATCCAGCAGAGGTTCTGGCCAGCGGCGGCGCGGAAAGTCAGTTTCTCCATGATCGCCGTCAGGCAGCTGCACTACCGCTCCTGAACCTTCGCGGCGCCGCTCAAGGAATGACGGCGCTCATGTCGGCAGGCATCGAATTGGCCGCTCACCAGGTCGCGGCAGTTCGTCGTGTTCTCACCGATCCAGTACAGCGCTACCTCTTGGCAGACGAAGTAGGCCTTGGGAAGACCATCGAGGCTGGCCTGATCGTTCGACAGCATCTGATCGACAATCCCGAGACCCGCGTGACTGTGGTGGTGCCGGGTCACTTATGCCCGCAATGGCGTCATGAGCTTTCGACAAAGCTTCGGCTGGATCAGTTCGGCAGTACTGTTGAAATAATCGCCCACGCCGACCTAGATCGCGTTGACCGCGTTCCCGAAATTCTGGTCGTTGATGAGGCGCATCATCTTGTCGGAGTCGAGGCAGGTGACCTTGCGCCCTCCGCTGCGAGACTCCGTGTCCTCGCCAACGAAGCGCCTGTCCTGCTTCTCCTCTCCGCGACGCCAGCACTCGGTGACGAGGCTCGATTCCTGGCGCTCTTGAACTTACTTGACCCAACCTCTCATCCACTCGAAGACGTTAAAGGGTTTCGGCGAAAGCTTGAAGGACGGCGAGAGATTGGGCGGTTGTTGCTTGGTCTGGATCCTGAAGCACCGAGACTGGTACTACGCCAGCGATGCGCCGAGATGGAACGGCTGTTTTCGGACGATTCGACTATCCGAGAACTCGCCCCAAAACTCGTCGCGGCAACCAGAGAGGCGCCCGCCGAGGTGCCTGCGCTTTGCGCTGCGCTCAAGAGCCACATCGCTGACAGCTATCGGATCCACCAACGTTTGATCCGATCGCGTCGCGCAGATGCTGAGGGTTGGGCGTTTACTCCTCGCGGAAGTTGGAACGACGCAGAGCCCACGTTCGCCCACGTTCGTATCGAAGCTGAAGACAGCGCCTGGGTCGCACCTCTGCTTCCGGTGCTGGAGGAGTGGCGTTTTGCCGCTGTTGAATCCGCATCTGGGGATGAGCGAATGCTGAACCAGGCGGCGCGTCGATACGCTGAATTGCTGAACGCGATTGCTCAAGGAAGCGAAGCGCTCGGTCATTGGATCGTCGGCGATGGTGCGCGACCTGCCTTTCTTGACGAGCCATCAATCCTTGCCCACCTTGCCCTACTCGCCTCGGAAGGCAGCACGGACAACGACTACACCACAGCGTGCGAGAGCGCACGGCGCTTGCTTCGCACTCTTGCCGCAGATGGCAGGGCCGCTAAGATCGTCGCCTTCTCGTCCTCCACAACTGCCGCAAGCGCTTTTCACGCTGCGCTACTGGATACGTTGGGCGATTGCAAAGTCCTACTTCTGAACGGAGACGGTGCAACCGCAGATGAGGCAACCATAGACGCGTTCACGTCACCCGCTACCTCGGCAGTCCTGATCTGCGGTCGCAATGGTGAAGAGGGCCTCAATCTCACATGCGCAGATGCGATCATCCACCTCGATCTGCCTCTGGCAGCCGCGAGGATCGAGCAACGAATAGGTCGATTGGATCGGTTCGGAAGGCGAGTCGGCGTCGTGCGGCACAGGATCATGCTGCCTGTAGACGAAGACGACAGCCCGTGGGCTGGTTGGGCAGACTTTCTTCGTGAGGGTCTCAGCCTATTTCATCGCTCTATCAGCGATGTTCAGTTTCTGCTTGAAGGCTTTGAGTTGCGCCTCCTTCGCGTGCTACTTGAGCACGGTCCAAGCGGCGTGCCAACTCTGTCAGCCGAGGTCCGCGACGCCATCCGCGAGGAACGTCGCTCGCAGGACGAGCAATACGCGCTAGACCGCATCGCGCTTGCAGAGGAGCCCGTCGAGTCGTTCATTCAGACACTGGAATCGGCAGAGGAAGACGAGTCAGCGCTACAGGACGGTGTCGATCGCTGGCTACTGGGTGCGTTGCTTATGAAGAAGCACCCGGTCGCGTGGCCGGAGCAGGATCCGTTCAAGCTTCGCGCGACGAAGGAAACGCTCGTTCCAAGGCTGCCATGGCTGGAAGCATTCAATCTGGAACAGACGCCCGCGCTGACTTGGCGCCGGCGAATCGCGAGCACCCACCCTGAGGCCATGCTTCTGAGGCCGGGAACACCGCTCTTGGACTTGGTTGAGCGCTTTACACGCTGGGACGATCGCGGAACCGCTTTCGTCACATGGAGAACCGCGGAGGATTGGGCGCATGACCTATGGATCGGCTTCCGGCTCTGCTTCGTGCTCGAACCTGACGTTCCAATCTCCGATATGTTCGCCCCGAGCCAAGCTGAACTTGCTGCCTTGCGGCGAGCCCAGCGCTACCTTCCCCCTCGCATGCAGATCGTTCACGTGGATATCGATGGTGTCGTCGTCCAGGACCCCGCATTGCTCTCCATCCTGACGAGACCGTATCGTCGCGCCGAGGAGGGTGCGGGGAGCACCGTCGACCTAAACTTGGCGAGCCGTCCGCATATCCTGGCCAGCGTTATCGATCCGGCCTCGTTCGGCAATCTCTGTCGTTCGGTTCGCGATCGCTGCCGCGGTGCCCTGCTCGCTGAGAAGTCACTGAGTGACACAATCGCCGCAGCCGAGCGCCTCGCCGCAGCAGACGTTGAGCGCCGCCGAATTCGGCTGCGCCAAAGATATTCGGCAGGAGACCTAGCAGCTCAGGCCGATATTCAGGCTATCGAGTCCATCCTTCCCGCCATAGCAAATCCCGCCGTCAGGCTGGATTCGATGGGCTGCTTCATTGTGTCGGCCGAGCCACCGTCGCTCGAAGCGCATGCGTGAACTAACAGGCGCGGAAGCATTTGAGGCCCTTCGCAGGCTGCTCGCAGCGCTTCCGCAGGAACACTGGCGAGCGCCGACGGAGCCTTCGATCGAAAGGCTGCGCATGGCGCTGGGAACGGAGGCTTTAAATGCCAGTGAACTTGATCTCGCCGTGCTGTTGCGTCAAGCGCTGAGACGCGAGGACGCTCGCCGCAGCTATGAGGTGAGCCCGCGCGTCGATGTCAAGCACCCTCGTCTTTCTGGCTTCAGAAACTGGAAGAGGGTCGGAATCGTTGGAGACCCAATCGCAGGAGGCTGGCGAGTAACCGCGGCGGCTTGGCAGCCTGAGTGGCTCGAGACAACAGGAACGCTTGGCGTCGATGACATCGCCGCAGGCGAGGCGGTACGACGTTCCTTCAACGGGCAAGGCTGCGACGGCGATCCGTTCCTGACCGCTCTCGGACGCGTCAGCTACCGCAGTGTTGGGCAGCGTACTGCTGTCCGCGCCGCGCTTTCCACGCCGCCTGGAGCAACGTTGGTCATCGCGTTGCCAACGGGCGAGGGCAAGAGCATGATCTTCCAACTCGTTCATGCCGTAGGCTTTGTCGGCAATGCTCCTTCGAGCGGTCGCGGAGTCACCCTGGTTATTGTTCCCACTGTTGCTCTTGGCGTGAACCACGAGGAAGAGGCTGTCACTATCTGCGGACTCACCCGGCCTCTCGCCTACCAGGGGGGGGCGGCTGCAGCGAACGCGGTGATCTCAGAGCGCATAGCGGGCGGCGTACAAGGCTTATGTTTCGCATCCCCCGAGGCAGCATGCGGTCCGCTTCGCGGTGCTCTTCGTCAGGCGGCTGAAGCTGGGCGACTTCGCGCGCTGGTTGTCGACGAGGCGCATCTCGTTGACCAGTGGGGAACGGGGTTCCGCTCGGAGTTCCAAGAACTCAGTGGCCTGCGACAGGAACTCCTCGCGGCAGCACCAGCAGGCAGCGAACTCCGCACCTTGCTTATGTCCGCGACGCTAACGGATCAGTCGCTGGAGACACTGCGCTCGCTGTTTGGTGTGGGCGGTGCGTTCGAGAGTATCGCTGCAGTGAGACTGCGCCCGGAGCCGGACTATTGGATTGCCAAGGCTGACGAGTCCGCTCGCGACGCAAGAGTGATGGATGCTCTCCATCGGGTGCCGCGACCGGTTGTCCTCTACGTGACGGAAGTCAAGCAAGCTGAGATGTGGCGGCGCTCGCTCCGGTCGGCGGGCTTTGGTCGACTAGGCATGGTGCACGGGAAAACAAGCCGCGAGGAGCGGGAGAGCGTCGTTAGCAAGTGGCGCGATGGACTGCTCGACATCGTGGTTGGCACCTCAGCATTCGGCCTCGGCATCGACTACCCGCATGCGCGAAGCGTAATCCACGCGTGTGTCCCCGAGACACTGGACCGGTTCTACCAGGAGGTGGGTCGTGGTGGTCGAGACGGCAGAGCGGCGTTGTCACTGATAGCACCCAAGCCTTCGGACTTTCACATAGCCGAGCGCATCAGTTTGCAGAAGGTAATCACGGTCGACCGGGGCCTGGAACGTTGGGCGGCGCTATTCGCAGGCAAACGCCCAACTGGAGGCAATCGCTTTGCTGTGAGGGTCGATGGAAGTCCTGGCACGACGCTCGAGGACATCGACATGACGGGGGACTGGAACTCGGACTGGAACCTGCGGACGCTTGCTCTCATGGCGCGGGCCGGCTTGGTGCGACTCCTTGGCGCGCCTCGGTCGCTGCTATCTGAGCCAGGTAATTGGCTTGAGATCGAGTTGCTCGATGACGAGCACCTTGATCGCAAACTCTGGGAAGAACGGGTTGAGCAGGTCCGAGCACAGGGGCAGGCCGCGGGGCACCGTAACCTTGAACTCATGCGTCGCTACCTAACGAATCGGACCTGCCCTGCAGATCTACTCGAAGAGCTTTACGGGCCCGAGCGCATTGCCCGAACCTGCGCGAGTTGCTCGCGCTGCCGAGAACGGCACGACGCACGTGGCCCCACGGTGGCGACCGGCGAACCGCGCGCTCCTTGGCTGTTGCCCACGCCACCGCTTCTGGCCCGACTCTTTGATGCCGACAGTCGCCTGCTCGTCACCTACGGCGACGTTTCGACGAGAGCCGAGTCGCGGCGTCTCGGAGAGACTCTCGAGCGGCTCAGCCGAATGGGTTTGGCCAAGCTCATCCTCCTGGGCGACATGCCGTTCGATCGTGAGCGAGTATTGCGCTTTGCGCAATCCAGCCCCTTCTTCGTGAGCACCCTTCAGTCGCTCGTCACTTCGCGGTTACCGAACGGCCCCGAAATGGTGTTTGTCGGCCATGGTCAGCGGATCGGCGAAACCACCTACTCCGCCAGCGGCGGCCGAGCACGTATGTTCGTCGTTCCAGAAGGGCAGCGGGCACCTACGGGGCATCTGCTGCGCGATGTTTTCGGCGGTCGCGCACTTACACTCGACGAACTCCATGCAAGGGTCTCAGAATGAGCATAGTGAACACGTTTGAGGCCGTACCTAGCCGATTGCTAAGCATTTATGCCGCCGTCGCTGAGGTTGAGAACGGAGTACTCTCCGAGCATCTTGCCTCATGGGCAACCCCTCCTTCATTGTCTCGGCGCGGGGGCGAGGACGAGGATGGCGGATCCACGAACCTTTTGAAGGCCTCGCTCGCTGAAGCACGGCGTCTGGGCCTAGTGGAAGAAAAGGATGGCCGCCTCTTTGTCCCCGACGCTGCCCGCGGCATTGGCGGTCGGAATGCCAATCTTGAGGCACAGCTCCTTTTCTATCTTCGCGAGACGCTCTTTGATCCAGAACGCGCGGCGAGCACCGGACAGACGGGGGTCCTCATTGCTCTCGCCTGGTTCCTGACAAAGAGCCCTCTACAGCCGGTCAGCTTCTCCGACGCACCGCAGAACCAACTGCAGAGAGATCTTGGCCAGTTCGCTGAGAAAGCCGAACTGGGAAACACAAGTAGCTTCCAGAACTTGCTGTACTGGGCGCGATTCCTTGGCTTCGCTACGGTGGTCGGGGATGCAGGAAGTAGGCGCGCGTTCCCAGATCCGAGCCGTGCCATCTCCGCGGTGCTGGACAGAGTCTTGCCAGACAACAATTGGGTGGATATGGATGTGTTCCTAACCCGCTTGGCCGCGATATACCCCGTACTCGAGGGCGGCAGCGTTCGTGAAGAAGTGGAAGCTAACAGAACCGTGCCACCGGCAAGTGACGGTAGCCTCTCGGTCGCCTCAAGTCTCGCGCTTCAGCGCTTGGCTAATAGAGGTTCGATCTCGCTTGACGTCTTTGCGGACGCGAAGGCCCGTATCCTTGACTTCGGCGGCAGTACCAAGCGCGTGAGCCGTGTCCGACGGGGGACGGCCGCATGATGCGCAACCATCTTTGTTGGGAACCAAGCACAGTTCGTCAGGTAATCAATCCCTTCGCGGAGCACATTCCAGACAGCTTGTTTCAAGCGGTGCACAGCGACTGGGCTCTGCAGGTGACACCTCCAGTTGGCGAACGCTACCAAGATGTAGACGCCGCAGCCTGGACGCAGATGGAGCCATCCGAGTTCCTCGACGACTTCCTTCGCGAGGATCGCCCACACGCTCTCGCCGCCATATTGGGCGAAACAGGGTCTGGTAAGTCGCATCTGGTCCACTGGATGCGTCTACATCTCCGCGAAGACGCGAGACGCATGGTCTTGGTCGTCCGCAAGTCCGGAACTAGTCTCCGCGCGATAGTCCGCGAGATTATCGGAAAGCTGCCAGTAGACCAGCAGCGCAGCTTTCTCGACACGTTTAATGCCGCGGGCGACGGCACCATGACTCCTAAGGGCCGCCGTCGCGAACTGCTCCATCATCTTGGGCAGGCCATTCGCGAAGACACGCCGGCATCGAGCACGGACGAGCTTGGGGAGGCACTCATCGATGCACTACCCAATCTCTTTCAAGATCCGTACATGCAGCAGGAGCACTTTCTCCGCGATGGGAAAGTGGCTGCTGAGATCGTCGATCACATCTTCGAGCAGTCTCAGGCTGACGACCGGCCCGACCGACGTCGAATCTTCACCACGGAAGACTTACTCCTTGGGGGGCGAGACTATCTGAATGCAACCAGACTTGCGCAACACGCGATTCAGCTGATCGAGGCAGACCCAGAGAATCGTCCTGCGGCCGTGGAAGTTATCAATCGCAATCTGGACAAGGCGGTCGCACGCACGCTCAGCTTTTCTGGCGATCGGGTCGAAGAGTTGATGGCACAACTGAGGACCTACTTGAAGTCGCAAGGGCGTGAGTTGGTTCTTCTTGTGGAGGAGTTTGCACGTCTGCAAGGTATCGACCGTGCCCTTCTACAGGCCATTACGACACAGGGCGACTCAGGTCAGGGCGAGACGGGGCAATGTCGGATGCGCACGGCGATAGCCGTAACGCCAGGCTTTTTCGAGAGCGTCGCGGACACTGCTTACCGGCGGACCACGCACATAGTAGACATGAACCGCAGTGCTGGACACGCCGGGGGAAAGACCCCAACCGCAGCTTCTGTCGCTTCATTCTCCGCGCGGTATCTGAATGCGGTACGCCTTGGGCGGGAAGCCATTGAGCGATGGAGTGAAGCCGCTGTTCCGGGAGAGGGAGCTCCTTCGCGATGCGCGCACTGCACGTTCGTGACGGAGTGCCACGCGACATTCGGCCAAGTGGACGGCTACGGCCTCTATCCGTTTACGGAGCGAGCGCTTTGGATTGGTGCAGAGAGGGTCGACCGTTCGGGATCGCAGCGAATGAACCCGCGCACTATTCAGAATGACCTGTTGGTGGAAGTACTCGACACATTCGGACCGACTCTTGCAGCGGGTGAATACCCGCCACCCCGCCTCCTTGAGAAACTCGGCGGGGTAAAGCAGTTGCCACTCGGCGCTGAAACGGAGTTGAAGCGACAGAACCCGCATCTCGCGGGACGCTGGATGGCAATGCTTGAACTCTACGACGGGACTGGCAGAGTACTAAATCTCGCTACGCCACTACTAGATGCCTTCTCGCTTCAGACGATCCCCGAAGCTGGCGAGACCACTTCAGCGCCGACGGTAGCGCCACCCTCTCCCATAGGCGCTCCAGTCCCAGGCCCTGTCGTTACAGCAGAGGATCTGGCTATCCAAGCCTGGATCCGAGGCAGCGGTCTCGATGCCACGGTTGCTCAGAAGCTTCGCGACTTGGTTTTCAGCGCAGTCTCTGAGTCAATCGATTGGGACATCCTAGGCCAATCGCGCACATCGGGCCCTGGCAAGGCCTTCCAGAAGCGTGGTATCTCCTTCGCCCGGCAGAACACCCAAGTGGCAACCTACGTTCAGGTCCGTTTGGAGATCGAGGCCGATGCCAGGACTGGGCAGGCATTGCAGGGCCTGCTTCGTGCGTCGAAGGAAGGCTTCCGTTGGCAGTTTGAGGGGGCCGACCGCGCGCTAGCGGTCTTCTTGGATAGTGTTGAGAGTTGGACGGAACAAGTCGCGCTGCAAATTCAGACTTTGAGCGCGCCAAACGAAGCATGGAGTCAGGTCGGCGCCGCACTGCATCTACTCAGCGTTGGCGCTGCCATTGGAGGTCGCGCTAAGCCGGACGCTAACGTTGGCGACCTTATTGATGCGGTGTTCAGCAACTGGCCGGACGAGCCGGCGGCATCGGCCAGCGAGATGCGGGCGGTCTACACGAAACTGATGCGTCGACGTGAAGAACTGGTTGACATTGCGCGTTCTCAGGCGTCGAGCCTCAAGGGTGGGAGGGCTGGCGCGATGCTCGATCCGCGCCGCGTGCTCGGGCCTGTACGTCAGTTGCGACGAGCAAAGTGGCGCCTCGGCCTGAAGCCGCCGGAAGGAGACACGAGCATGCTTGCAAAGCTCTACAGTGAGGTCGCCGAGGCGCTTCCAGCAGCAGCAACTGCAGAGAGATCGCAGCGTCTCAAATGGCTGCAAGAAATGCAGGAGGCCTTCGGAGAGGGCGCCTCTCGCAGCACGATCGTCTCGGTACTTGGAGCCGCCCTCAAAGCGACTCTGGAGGCTGGTGTTGGTGCGCAGAACAGCACCCGGCCACTGCAGGAAGCGCTTGACGTGTTCCAAACCGTGCAGTTCGACGCAACTGTTGTGGCGGTCCGAGCTCTAGCTGCTGAGGACGACCCTCTCGCCTCACTCCCCGACTATGGTCGCGGTCGGGCCAACGCCGTCTCAGCCGGTACTGCGCTTCGCGTCAGTGCCCAGCAGTTTCTAGATGCGGTGGAGCGCAGCCTGCAGAGTTTTGGGGATGACCAGAACTCGCGCACAGGCGAGGTGTCGAAGCGTATAGCCGAACTGGATGAGGCACTCGAAAATATTGTCGGCGACCTGGCCGCGATGGAGGGCTCTAATGCTGCTTGATCGCGCAGCGGGGCTCGCCGGGACAATCGAGCGATACCAGAAGCTGAAGGGCGCCGCCAAAGAGGCTGAGCTTGTCAGCACCCGCGCTGGACAAATCGAAGAGGCTGCGGCTCTTTTGTCTCAGGCCCGGGCCAGCCTAGACAAGTTTTCTAACGCAGGTATCAGTATTCAGTTCGCCCCGGCAGGTAAGCAGGAACTGACTGAGAAAGCGAGGAGGCTTCGCACCATCGCAGCAGAGAACCCTGCTGGCTTGGCGGATCCACCGTTCAATGTCGCGCACGAGTTCACCAACAGGCTGAGGGGTTTGGCTGTAGCGGCCAACAAATCGATTGAGGAAAGCTGGAGCAGGTTCGTTGTTGAGAACACCCCGAGCGGCTCCGATGACGTCCTAGAAGATCTTGGGAAGTTGCCGCAGATGCGCGCCGGCGTCACTCGCATTCGTCAGTGTCGTCAGAAGATCACTGCCCTCGCTGCCGCAGTTCCAGGCGATCCCGCGAGCGCCATCGAACAACTTCGCGAGCTCTCGGCAGAGCACGGTTCCGCCTGGGCGGAGTTGACAGCAGATTCCGTTCCGCCGAGCGTGCTTCAGTTCCTGCGGGCTTGCGCAGCAGACGGCGCTCCGGTCACGGCCCTCACGGATGAGGTTCGCGGTTGGCTTGAGTCGAGGGAACTGATCGGCTCGTTTCGTGTCCGGATCGGCTGACCCATGCCTCTCTCAACTGACGCCCTCCTCCTGCTTGACCGTATCGAAGCGCTTGAGATGCGTTCGGTGGCTTGGGGATTTACGGCTGGATCGCTCACAGAGGACGAGACACTCGAACTTCTTGGAGGCGGACCTCCTGCCGAAGACGCCTTAGAAGAACTGCTTGAGGCGCACCTTGTAAGCGAACAAACGAGCCTTAGTGGTGGCCGGCGCTATCGGTCACGGTTCGCTGAAGCTGTTCGTCTCATCACAGCCAATCGGCAACTCTTCGCTAACAAGCCGTGGCAAGGCGCACCTAGGCTCGTAGCAGACTTTCGCGTTGACCGTCGGCGGCGCCGCTTTCCGCGGCGAGATCGACGACCCGACGCGATCCTGGCAGACAGCGGAGCAACCATTGCACCTACACCTGTTCGGCAAGACATCTGGAATGCTCTCACCAGACAGAATGGCATGCGATTCGCGGCGTTCCAGGAGCGCGCAACCGTACGCTTGTCGCAGCGCGTTGAAGACGGCGGCACGATCGTCACGGCAGGCACTGGCAGCGGCAAGACGATCGCCTTCTACTTGCCTGCGATGCTTGCGATCGGCGAGGCAATCGGACCCGAGCCTTGGGTCAAGGCACTGGCCATCTATCCTCGTGTTGAATTGCTGAAAGACCAGTTCGCGGAGGCGTTCCGCATGGCGCGCCTTATCGACGACGCCCTTGCGGCCAACCGCAGAAGGCCGCTCAGCATTGGGGCGCTATTCCGCGCCACACCTCGCCACGGTTCGGCGCAGGAACTCCAGGACCATGGATGGGCCCGGCGCGGCAGAGACTGGGCGTGTCCGTGGATGCGCTGTCCAAGTTGCGATGGCGAGATGCTTTGGCGTGGCGTAGATCTGGACGGCGGCCGCGAACGGCTGACTTGTGCGCGGCCCGGTTGCGCCTCGCAGGCCGACGAGCGGCATATTGTTCTCACACGCCAGAAGATTCAGCAGCAACCACCTGACTTGTTGTTCACAACCACCGAGATCCTGAATCAGCGACTCTCGGACCATTGGACTCGTCCGGTGTTCGGCATCGGCAGCGGACGTAAGCCTTTCATTGCGCTGCTGGACGAAGTGCACACCTATGCGGGTACTGGTGGCGCCCAGGCGGCATTGACTCTGCGGCGATGGCGGCACCTGCTTGGTGCGCCGGTGCACTGGGCCGGACTATCCGCCACTCTTGGCGACGCCGCTCGCTTCTTCGCCGATCTGACCGGTGCGCCTATCGATCGCGTTGTTGAGATCAGTCCGGCAGCCAACGAATTCGAAGAGTCCGGCGCAGAGTACCAACTCTTGCTGCGCGGCGACCCTGCATCGCGCGCCTCACTGCTCTCGACAACCATTCAAACTGCGATGCTCGTCTCGCGCGTCTTGGATCCTCCCGGCGCCCCGACCTCATCCGGCGCCTTTGGTCGCCGGGCCTTCCTGTTTACAGACGATCTCGACGTAACCAACCGACTGTTCGACGACCTCCGCGACGCGGAGGCTTACACGATCTTTGGCAGGCCTGATCAAACACGCCAGCCGCTCGCAGCCATCCGTGCAGCCGGGAATGATGACCGGGCCCGTGACATCGAAGGTCAGCGCTGGCGACTTTGTGAGGACATTGGCCACAATCTTGATCAGCGACTAGTCATCGGCCGTACAACTTCCCAGGACGCTGGCGTCACCCCAGACTCGAACATCATCGTTGCTACCTCCGCGCTAGAAGTCGGCTTCAACGATCCTCAGGTCGGCGCCGTCATTCAGCACAAGGCGCCTCGCGGCATGGCCTCCTTCCTTCAGAGGAAGGGACGGGCCGGACGTGATCGCGCCATGCGGCCTCTGACCGTAACGGTGCTGTCGGACTACGGCCGCGACCGTGCGCTGTATCAGTCGTATGAGCGACTGTTCGACCCGCAATTGGAGTCGCAGTACCTTCCAGTCGGCAACCCTTACGTTCTGAAGATGCAGGCGACCTTCGCCTTCTTCGATTGGCTCGCAGCCGGGACCGCTGAATTTGAGAAGGCGTGGGCCTGGGACATCCTGAGTCGGCCCATTGACAAGCCCTCGCCGTCTACTTCGGCCGTGATCACGCGGGTTAAGGCCAAGCTCGGGCGATTAGTGCAGGGAAATCAAGCAGAGATCGATGCTTTGCGCGCTCACCTGATGGGCGCACTTCACGTCGACGATCAGACCGCGCAGGGGCTCTTGTGGGAGGCGCCTCGATCAATCCTGCTTGAGGCCGCGCCGACCCTCGTCAGGCGCATGTTCCGTGGATGGCGCCTCACCTTCCCAACGGACGTCGCCGCGCTCGACTTACACGAGCCGTACCACCCCTTACCTGACTTCGTACCGCGCAACCTATTCAGCGACCTCAGTCTGCCCGAAGTGCGGGTACTGGTACCGCCCGCGACCGCGAATCACGAGTGGCGGACGGAGACGATGCCGGTCCTCCAAGCTCTGCGTCAACTCGTGCCCGGGCGAGTGACAAGGCGGTTCGCCTTCGAGCGTGGCGGTCTATCGCATTGGGTCCCTGTCGACCCGGCGCATCCAATCCAGGAGCGCCGCATCAGCGACTACGCACAAGAGCATGAGTTCGTGGGTGAATTCTCGGCCACATTCAATGACCGAGGTGACGAAGGCCCGTTGCTAGTGTTTCGGCCGTGGACTGTTCGACTGGAGAAGGTGGGGCGAAGCGAAGCCTTGCCAAGCAGCAATGCGCAACTGACATGGCGAACTGACATCATTGCCCGGGGTGACCCCGTAAGCGTCCCGGTTGCGCCACGTTCGCCTTGGCGACCGTTCGTATCCAGCGTCGACTTCTATCTCCATAGGTTCCGCGCAAGCGCTGCAATCCGTCGCTTTGCTCCGACCGCACACGCGACAGTCCGGACGCTCAAAGACGAGTTTGCGGTTGCGTTGCACTTTCGCAGCGACGACAACCGACCAGCCGCGATCGGCTTCGAACTTGAGGTGGATGGCTTTCGATTGGATGTGCGTCTGCCGAAGGGGGAGCAAACTGGCGCGAGTCTCCTCAGCCCGCAGCTTCTCCGTGAATCGAAGCTGTCGTATCTGCGCGAGCGGTTCCTTGACGACAACCAGTTGCCACAAGAACTGAATTCCTTCCAGCGCGATTGGTTGTTCCAAATGCTAATTGCGGCTCTGGCTGACGGGGCAGCTTCAGGGGGAGACCTCTCGACAAGCGCGGACGATCTGCTCTCTGACTCACGCATCGACGGTGTCTTCCACGATGTCATGCAAGGGTACTTTGGAGCGATGCCTCTCAGCCCTCCTGATGACCTAGAGGAAAATTCTGAGGACGATGGGGGTGGAGAGAACGACGTCCAATCTGAGCCAAATGCTTCGCAATCTGCGCACGGTCCTACGAGGCTTCAAAGGACACTCATGCAGCACGTTGCTCGTCCGGACGTTCGCGAGCGGATACGAGCAATCGCACGAGAGGCTCTCTCGCTCGACCTCGTTGCCTTCGAAGCTTGGCTGCAACGACTGGTATTGGAGACACTGGGTGAGGCGATGCTGCAGGCCTGTATCGCCGCAGCGCCCCGTCAAGCAACGCTGGACAACCTGCTGGTCGACATCCGAGAAGGCATGGACGATCGCCCTGCATCCATCTGGATCACTGAGACCACGCTTGGTGGCGCGGGAGTACTTCAGTCGTTCGCTGAACGCTTTGCTGGCGAGCCGAATGCGTTCTTCGATGCGGTCGAAGCTGCGCTTGCGCCAACTGACTTCGAGTTGGTCGATGGTGGACTGCGGCGAATACTGGATCTTGCCGGTAGCGATCAGGACGTACGAAGTGGCATGGCCCTCCTTCGACAGACCGAGTCGCACGCAGCAGCTGCGGAGGTTTGGCGCGAGCTGTCGGCAACACTTACGCGGCACGGTGGCGTTGACCTGAGTCACGCCCTTGTCGTGGCATTGAACAGTCGACTGTTGCGTCCAGGAGCCAATGCCGCCCTTGACCATCTACTTGCAAGTCTGTCCACGCTATGGGACAGAATTGAGAACAGTCTCGGAATGGCTATCGGTCTGCGCGAATTCGCCTATGCCGTTGGGAGCGATGCTGCGTGGTGCGATCGCGTACGCGCATACTTGGCTGCAAACTTGCCCGGCGCCGCGGCATTCAACGTCTCCGTGTTCGCAGCCGTGTTCGGCATGCTCTGGCCGCGCGCGAATGAGGTCCGGCGATCAAGCCTTAGCTCGTACAACCCCTACCGAGCCACTCGTACGACTGATCCTGCTGTCGTTCGGGAGTTGCTTCTCCGACGGAAAGTCCAAACCGTTGACATATCTGCAATGGACTGGAAGGAGACCCTTCAGACAGCCCTCGCCGCCGACGGTGCGTGCCGATTGCGAGCCAGTACTACCCAGGTGCGGCAACTGCGCGCTGCGCTAATCTGGCTCGGGGCGAAGCCAGCAGATGTCGGTGTTCTGCAGTTTTTCCCGGTTGTTGAACGTATCCAGCGGGGCGAGGACTGCGTCCTTGTCGACTTGGTGTTGAGGGAGCATGCCTAATGGCGTATCCCTCTCGCGATCTTCATGGACCAGACCAGGCGCGTGGCGTCCGCGATCTTTTCCAATCGTTGTTTGCGGCCGAACTCCTCAGCCCCAGCAAAACGCTTTGGCTGTTCTTCGCTTGGATTTCTGATGTCGAGATCCTCGACAACTCAGCTCGGCGATTCGCTGCGATCGAGCCGGACTGGCCCGCCGCTCCTATAAGGTTGTCGCAGGTGCTTGGTGCGCTCCTCGCTCGCGGCGCGCAGGTCCGATTGGTCATTCGCGAACATGGACACAATGAATACTTCATTGCGCGCCTGCAATCCCTCAAAGAGAGATTTGGCGACCAGTTGAAGTGGGTGGTCGAACGTGACTTTCATGCGAAGGGCCTGCTCGGCGACGACTACTTCCTGAGCGGTTCAATGAACCTCACGTTCAACGGGATCTCCGTCAATGGCGAGCATTTGATTCTCAGGACTGACCCTGCTGCTATAGCGGAGCAGGCCGAGCAACTGTATCTTCAGTGGGAAGATCGGCTCAGATGATCGGCACCAACCCAGAGATCACCAAGAGAGTCGCGTCGCAACTTCGGGCGCGGTCTAAGGCCTTTACCTTTCCTGCAGGCACCGAGGCGCTCTGCCATCAACTGCTTGAGACACTGGACAGCGCGGCCTTTCCGGGGGCACTGCTCCCCGAGCAAACCGCAGACGGGGAGTTCCTCGTCGTCGCCATTGCACTGCCATCTGACTGGCGCCGACTGTGCCCAGTATTGCGCGCCTTCGCGGGACCGACCTTGACATCTTTTGATGGCTTGCCATCCACCGATCTTGTCACATCTGACCTACTTGCGGTCCTCGCCGAGGCCGGCAACTGTGTGACTGCTGCAATCAAGGTACCCACCGACCAAGGCAGCAGGGATATGGCACTAAGGGCGCTCGTCCGTGCGCGCGATACCTTTGCTCGAGCGCCTTCGCTGACGCGCGCCGCTCCTGAGCCGACGAGTTGGCTTCTCGCTCGCTTCCAGGATCATCTCAACGTCGGTCGACGGGATGCCGCTGCTGCGGTGTTGCTCCGGCTTCGTGATGAACTGCGGCTTGACGCTCTAAACCTGCGATCTCTCGAAGTTGAGCTTCTCGCCACGTTCAATGATTGGGCCGGAATCGTCGATCTACCTGGATTTTCGAATCTGACGCGCGCGCGGCGTACCCCTGCCACAACAGCACTCTTGCTTGAAGCCCTCTACCAGGCTTACTTGGCTATGCCGTTCGAAGCCGGCGATCAAGCAGCCGTCGAGACACTCTACCTCCAACAGGTGCGAGATCTTGCCACGCCAATGCTCAAGGCTCCACTCCCAGTTTCGCTACGAACCGGTGGCTGGCGACTCGCGGCCCTCGAGTTGCTTTGCTCACCTACACGCGAGGACCTTCGAACGGGCGTTGTCGGTAGATCCAATGTCCTTGGCTGGCTTGATCCCCGCTTGGCGGCGGTTGGCAGCCCAGAGCAGCGCCCTGTCCCCCGCCTGGATTCGACAGACGAGGCTCGAGAGCGCGTCATTGCAGGCGAGACCAGGGAAAGCGTCGACGCTATGTCTGCCGCACTTGCCGCGCTAGCAAGACTCGACGACACCCAACGGGCGGAGCTTGCGCGTGCTGAGCCATTCCGCTCGGCCTTGCGCGCCTTGGAGCAGGAAGCCGGCAGCACGAGCCTGCCCAACTCCTGGCCTATGTGGCTTGCCCGGATCTCGGATCCGACCTTCACAAATGCACTTGCTTTGGCGCGCATGGGCGCTGAGGAATGGCCAATTTCTGGCGACGCGACTGATCCTGTCGGAGTAGCCAAATTGTCCGACGCTTTGAACAAGGCACAGAACGATTCTTTAGCGGCCGAGCGCACCGCCCAGGCACTCCCGTACATTGTTGCCGCACTGCGCCGTGACCCGCTCTTTCCGAACTCGGCGATGAGGCAGATCTACGCGAGTCTGCTGACCCTGCTTGCGCTTGGAAGCGGGCGTGGAACCTCAGTCTACGATTCAAGCTTGGTCCTCGTCGAAGCGCTACTGAGTATCGGGACTGATGCCGCCCAGTACAGGGAAATTGCCGCCGACGTGGACGAAATTGCTGGAGAGGGGTTCGGCGTGCGAATGGTGTACTGGACGCTCGAGTTGATCGAGGCCTTCATGCGCTCGCCCGCTCCAGACACAGCAGCAAGAGAGAAGTTGGTGCACTCCGTATTGGCTCGTCTCACACCTCTCCGGGGGCGGCTGAGTTGTCTACAGCAGGCAGCCGTCCATACTCTCTCCAACGAGTTCGGTTGGACCTTCGACGTACCTCCTGCTCAACAGGATCTGAGCAGCGATGACCTTGCCTCGCGTTTGCGGGGCAAGTCGATCGCGATCTATTCACTCGTAGAAGGTGCGAGTCGCCAAGCCAAGGTTGCCCTCCAAGCCCTATCTCGTGATATCGACGTGCAGTGCAGCGCCGACCAGGGCGGGACTTCGCAACTCCGAGCACTAGCGATCAATAGCGATCTCTTCGTTGTCGCCTGGGCCGCCGCCAAGCATGCGGCAACAGACTTCATTCGAACTCATCGTCGCGATCGACCGTTGGTCTACGCGGAAGGCAAGGGAGTCTCCAGCCTGCTTCGAGCCGTTGAGGACTACTTCACTACCCAACCCAACGGCAAGTAGCGGCCAGACTGAAGTCAGTTCTGGAGGATCTGTCGTGTTCACGCCGAAGTAGAAGTGAGCTACCCTGTCGATTGAATAGTGAGCTGGGAGTGGAAGTCGGCGCAGTGATAATTTGTTGCATTGTTCGCCGACTTCTTGGTCGGCTGCGGTAGCATCATTGCAGTAACAACACTCGCTGGCGTATGGATGAACACTCGTCTACTTCTGAAAACCAGTCTCGCCTGATTTCGGGGACTCCTTCTGGACTGTTGCGTGCACACCCTGCTTTGCCACCATCGCAGCAGCGAAGAATCAATGCGTGGATCGACACCAAACCTGGATCGTTCACGTCTGACGACATGCCACAACTGGTCGAGCTAGCTCGGCATATGGACCGCGCCGAACGCGTGGTAAACGAAATGCATGAGAGAGACAGCAACGCCTTGGTGCGCGGATCGCTGGAGGACCACGTCGCTGCAGAAGACGCAAGGATCAAGGCACTCGCATCCCGTCTGGGATTGGACAAAGCTCCTTAAGACATTCTTGTGTCTACTTCTTGTTGATCTGAACTCTGACTGAACGCATAGAGCCCTGCGTACCAAGGCAAGGCAGTCCATTTGATCTGGTGGTATTTTTGGTGGTATCCCAAAAGATCAAATTGAAGAATCTGAGTAGTTTCGGGGCTCACAGGCCATGATGTGAACGACGCCCTCCCATTATTGAGTCTCGGACCCTTTCAAAAGGGCCCCAGACAACACCCTAAAAGCCCCGTTCTTCATTGAAGAGCGGGGCTTTTTTCAACATCCGCCGCGTTCGTTGACAGCCAGGATTTTGCGTTGG